>JAAUXT010136932.1_pt1:0-12500 | contig 17508 bp, 20 predicted proteins | sample 7278171 | NCBI WGS metagenome assembly JAAUXT01 (sample SAMN14350112, study PRJNA611818) | marine sediment metagenome | isolation source: surface marine sediment (1.8m) | place: French Polynesia: Moorea | collected 2018-08
ACAGAAGACTTCACTGGGGTGTTTGGAAGGAAGATGGTCTTGTGGGGCAAAACTTGGAAAACAAACATGACAAAATCAATGAGTACTGAATGGAATCATCACAGAAACAACTTTCGCTTTGAAAGTACCAAAAAGGTTCTCACTTTGATGGCAGGACACAACCATCCGAAAAACCTGGTAGTCTCTTCTGCTAAGAGACCATGAACACCGGGTGCACCATTGATTGACAATGCTGTTGTCTACCAAACATCTCTTTACTCCATAGCATCTACAGGTATAAAAATAAATTTGAAAAGGAAGACTACACCTGTGACTACAGTTGTGACTACATTTGTCAATTGAAACTTTCTCCTGTTTTCAGGTTCTCTTTGGTATCACTGAAAAGAAACTGCACTAAAAAGGCAGTTTCCATCAACAGAGTTTCTGTCAACAGATTTGTTTGCATTCTCTGTTACAAACAAAGAATAACTTGTGACATAGTTACAAAACATTTGTACCTTTGAAACATTTCTGCAGGTTGATGTTTGTACAAAGTTGATGTGTTGAAGAATGAGTTCCAGGTATCTGGACCACAGTTGGAAAAATTTCTGTATGATTTGTGGGCAAATCCACTCCAGTGAATATCAATGATGTCATTTCCACAGTCTATGACTTGAGACAAGGGTGAGTCTTTGCAGAGGGTCAGATTGGTGTGATCCTGGCCTGAAATTGAATGAAAAAGAGCGCAAATGTTTGCCTGTGCACATCTGCACTGCGTGTGTGCGTGCGTGTGTGTGTGTTTGTCTGTCGGGATTCGTTTGTCTCGTTCCGTGAAGGAGCACGTTTGCGGTATCAACTGTCTCCTTGGTTTCTGTTACAAAATCTGAACCCCCCCTAAGTTTGACGCAGTCGGGTGGGTGCTTTGCCTTTTTGCTGTGTTGAACAATCCAGGTTGGGACTGCCCGACGAACCAAACCTTGGTTTCCTACCTCGGCGCACCCTACCTTTGGTGGCGCACAACAGGCTTGCCCCGATCCAGAAGAGGACCAGGCGCGTTGGCTTCATATCCGGCACAGACAACTCTCAGCACACCAAGTAACCTGCTCACGAACAGGAAGAAAATCCAAAAACACTGCAACAAGAACATATCTAACTTGGATCAAAGTTCAGATCAGGAAAGTTTTCAGTGTGCGAGAAAGTGACACAGTGAACCCCCAGGAGCTCGTGTCAAATTTCTAGAACACGCGATGCTGAACAAAGTAAAAACACTCAAACGATTGTGTTCCAGAGTCACCCCGGACCAAACCTGTCGATAGATCTGTTACAAAAACTCTTTCAGTGTCGATGGAACCGTTGACGGCACGTCGGTCTCATTGTCGGTCTCGTGGTCTGAAACCAAATCGGAACAAATGGGAGCCCGACCGTGCGTCATTTTTGACGTTTGTGCGAGTTCGATGAAGAAAACGTTGGAAAATACTTTGAAAGAACAAAAAGACTTGTTTTTGGCTGTGATCTCCAGAACAATATTTACATAAACCGTCGGCTGTTTGACAACCGAAGAATTCGTTCGTACCTGAGTGTGAGGAATGCCTTCCAAAAAACGAATCAGCAGCGACAAATTCGATGACCTTATTCTTGCTGAGTTTTGTTTTCTTGCGTTGGAAGCTTCCTTTCGTGTCTATTGCCGTCCGGGCCACTGCACATGGCTGCGTAAAGAGGATTCAGGAACAATTCGAGTTGCAACAGCAGAGAACAGACTATGTGCGCTTCGTATATACGGACTTTCGCATCTCCATGTAGCATATCAATCCCGCGGCGATAGTTTGCAAACGGAGACCGCAGCATCTCACACCGTGGCTGCTATTTCACCCTGCGACGTTCCGTGAATGATTTGTTGGAAATTTTATGGCAAAGGAAAATAATCTTTTGCTGGTTTCATCCACTGTCACCTCCAAGGAGGCGAATGTGCTTCGCTTCGTCTTCATGGTAGTTCAACACAAATTGCTCAAAATTTTCAAAGCTGGAGTCAGCTTCCGCAGCGTTGCCTGTTCCATGAGCACAGCCGGAATTCACCCCCTGGGATTCTTTTTGTAATTTATTTCATGAAGAAGCAGTGATGAGCCGTTTGGATTTCAAGGAAAATCGCTAGTTTTTTGCCGACAAGGCCAAAGTTGAGGGGCAGGTTTACCCAACAGAACAACATCACTGAAACTTTTTTCAGAAATTTTTTCGAGATAATAGTGTGTGAGCGGGTTGTCAGTGTTCGAAAATTTTGGCCCTGTCGATTGAGTTTAATTTATAATTCTATTGAAAAGAAACAAACATGCATGAGACACACGGATGATACGTACACAAAATGTAGTTGGTCTGCCAATGCGTCAGACTGAGTTGCACAATTCTAATACTTGCATGGGCACAAACATTTTGATTCTCCGAGGTACCTGTTGAACCTGGAGACGGGATTATCCAGCACAGCCTTCGTGCATCCACAGTACTAACTCTGGTGGGTGTGTCCAGGGGAAGAGAGGCAGATGTTTGTGGGCGGCAGGCAGAGAGAGAAAATGAGAATCGAACCAAGCAGAGTTATAAGAGGATGATCCTCCTGCTGGACTGTTCCACCGCAGACTTCAGCGTCATCAGACTCTTGGGTTCAGATTGTGTCGGGCTTGCCTTCCAGGCGCCACATCCCGAAGCACAGGCTCCTTGTGACCGGCTCTTTTGTGGGTCTGGAGCTGCGCAACGTTGACAGTGCAAAGCTGGGGTGGGAGGTGGGGAGGGAGCGCCTCAGAATCTTCCTTATGGGGCGGTCTCCTCTCCAACAGGACGTCACCCCGAAACCCTTTGTGGCCAGTGGTTCATGTCGGCCAAGTTGGCGTGGTGGAACCGCGGGCTTTGCAGGTACAGCCTTCTTGTTTGCTTTTGACTTGTCGAAATTGGTCTGTTTTCCAAAATTTTAAGCAAATTAGGATCGAACTGCACAGGTCCAACTGTTTGGATCCAAGATCCGCTCACAAACCAGGGTCGGGTCCAGGGTCCGGTCCGTTGGGGGGCGCACCCGTGCTGGAGGGTGGGGATGAGGGTGGGGTCTGGGTGGGAGTTGGGGGTGACCAGCTGTGCCGGAGAGTGAGGATGGGGGGGGGGGGGTCTGGGTGGGAGTAGGAGGTGACAAGCTGTACCGGACGGTGGGGAGGATTTCAACGTGACAAATTGTGTAGATGGCTTACGCCTGTAAATTGCTGTGCGTCGTCGTTTTCGTTCGCGTCACTCTTTGTACAAAACACGAGGAGACGTATCATAGTTGACTGATTCTATAGTTTTATTCGTGTGTCACGTTCATCACTGTAGAAATCTATCGTACCAATATGCATGCAAGGACATCATATCGCGTTCTGCATTTTTGTGAATGTTGTTGCGCAAAATTTTGGAGAATTAGGTTATTGCTTTGCTCGCTCCAACCAAATGGAACCTCCCGTTAGAAAGAAGGGTGAATCTGATCTGTTTGAATGGGTGAAGTTCGATTTGGAAGGGAAACTGTCATGGCGTCAATGTTCAGCAGAATCTGTTCGAGTTAATGGAGGAAGATTCACGATTGGGGGAGTTCGTTTTGAGAAGGACTGGATGTGGAGGCAATGGTTTTCAATTTGGAAACAAAAACATGAAAAAGACTGTACTCGTAACAAGTTGTACAGATTCGTGCGCGTGTTGCCACGGAGTCTGTTGCCGAGCAACAAGTACAGGTCTGATGTGTGGTGGTGGGTCACATGTATCTTTCAGAAAATGCACGTACAACTCAAGAATCGCACACTGTAAAAAGGCCTTGGATAATTAGATTGAGCAGTATGTCAAACTGTCACAGTAGCACATCGTCAAAAGCACAGATTGAAGGTCAAAAATATCATTCTTGCTATGTATGTACCACAGTGATTCTGAATAAGAATAGTTCACAAAGATGTGTACAGAAATACACTTCTTGAATTCTGTCGTCTCTCAACATTGCGCCTTCAAATCACTGGCAGAGTCGTGAGAAACAAAACAAAGAGAACACAGTACACAACCCCTTGTTGTTGTCATGGTTACAACAGAGATGAAGGTCACATTTGGGTCATCAGTCGTGAAAGGTCAGGTTTACCTCAGGGTCGTTTGTCAAGGTTAGGAAAAAGAACCTGGAGATTCAGGGGTCAATCAGGATAATTGGTTTCTGAGGTCAAAGTCATAGTTTTCAAGTTCTTCATTCAAAGCAGTTTGGGTCAATACAAAAGTCCCTGAGGGCAGGGTCACAAAGGGTCATCACCAGTTCAAGAAGGTCAGGGTCACTCTGGGCTCATCAGTTTCTTGCAGTCAGGGTCACGTGGTACGGCACGTGCATCGGGATGAAGTTATCGATAAACTCATCCCATTTCGGAGGTGACGCCCCCTCCTGGAGCTGGAACCGGAACCGGAAGCGCTGCAGCAGACTTGCGGTCGTCAGGAAGAGCACGTTCTTCATCATCTGTTCCCCGGGGCACATCCGCCGTCCTGTAGGGAGAAAACGAGATACTGCAGAGCGATCCAGCGGATCCAGGGGAACCAAAACCCTAGGACCCCAGCCCAACAAATTCCCGGTGGACATGCCTGACAACAAAAATACTTTATTTTGCAAGTATTTTTGAAGAAAGAGTCAGTGCTCACAAACCCAACCAAAAATGTCACGTAGCGCCCCATGACTTTGTCCTCGTGGTTGAGGCTGAGGTCGGGCCCTCGAAAGAAAGGATCTAGAACTTTGTGGTGCCATCTCTTTTCTAGTCTTTGGACATTGCCTCATTTCCTGACAAGTCCAGTACGCACCGGTGCAGCTTGATACGCTTCAGGGCGCGGACCCACGGTCTGGTCACTGAGTCAAGACAGGGATCATTCCAGACAATCAGGGCTTCCCCGGCCATGCAGTATGTTCAGCCACTGCAGGCGGGAGGTCTTCAACCCTGCACCGTGTCCAAATCCTGAACTATTATTTACTTTCACGTGACAAAATTTTGAAGTTGAAGGTGACGCCTTGTGACACCACATGAAAAAAAACAACTTTTCCTCCAAGTTTGGGCTGTGGATGGTTGAACGCTGTTTAAGACTGCAGCTACCCCCCACACAACCCGACCCCAGATATGCCGGGTGGCCCCTGGGGCTCACAGCTCAACAGAGTTGCAACAGAGGTGCTTTTCTCGGCATTTTCAGGGGCCCTACCCTGAGCGCAAAATCCGCCTTCAACATTCTCACGCAGAGCGTGTCACGTGTCAGGATTTTGACGATGCGTTTTGTTTACCACACGTGACACGTTTTCACGTTGCAACAGATGCGCGCCCCAGAAGATGAACAGTTTCTGAAAATTCCATTCCTGGGGCATGGGAATGGGTGGGGAGGCCCGACCCCCTTTGGAGCCCTGAATCCAATGTGAATCCAAAGCGCCATCTAGACATCGCGTCCAGGGTACGACTGTGTGTCTGTTTGCGCATGCGCCTCGCGTTCTTACCGATGGAGAAGGGCATGACGGGTAGCGCCGCCTCCCGGTTGAACCTGCCACCAGTGATGAACCTCGTGGGATTGAAGGTTTCCGGTTCCGGGAAGAGCTTTGGGTTGAAGTGCACAGCGTGGAAGTTTGCGTAGACCTGCGTGTTCTTCTGAGGGATAGTGTAGCCTCGGAACGTGGTGTCATGTGACGGGCAGTGGGCCACGCCGATGGGACCTGCAGTAGGAAAGAGGTGAGTAATGGAGACATGGGGTTCAGACGTAGATGTTCAGTTGTACACTCTTTCCAACAGTTGCTTCTGAAGTCAGGTGGTGGAATGTCAACTTTACTATTTCACGAACAAATGCTACGTTTGCATTTCTCTATTCATAATCAGCTGGTCATCTTCAGGGTTTTTTTCGGTTGCACCCTGCCAACAGACCCTTGTGAATGGTTGTCAGTGACACTGTTGTTGTGGGTGTCATTGGAAGGCTGAGGGCTGAGGCAGATACCAGGGTCAATGGGTGTGGGCCCAAGGGGGGCAGGGGTATACCAAAACGTGGCTTCAACACAGAGGAGGCACCAACTGCAAAATGTGGTCATGACTGTTTTTTGATGCACACGTCAAAACTCTCCCAGAGAATACAATGTTGGGAGTCCAAACCTTGATGCCCCAGCGTCAAAAATACGGTATCACAAAAGTTGATGCCTTGTTGTCTGTGTAAAACGTGAAACAATAATGCATGTTGGTGGAGTATTTGTTTTCTCTCACCAGGGGGTGCCATGCGCATCACTTCCGTCACAATGGCGTCGATGAAGGGCAGTTCCGGTTTGTCGCTCAGCTGGACTTGTCGAGATCGCCCGACGACGTCATCGATCTGTGGAGGTCAGTTCAGGGGTCAGTGTTGGTTGGGAAGTGTATCATGTGTTGTGCATCAGTACGCAAAACAGTCTTCGTGCAAAAATTAAATTTGACAGTCTTGGATGTCGTGTCCTCCTTGGACAACTCTCTCTCTCTCTCTCTCTCTCTCTCTCTCTCTCTCTCTCTCTCTCTCTCTCTCTCTCACTCTCTCGTGTGTGTGTGTGCGTGTGTGCTGACCTGCCCCTGGAGTAGTCACCTGTTGATGTTTGTGAGAGAAAGCTACAGATCCTTTTTGTGTGTGCGTTTGTGTGTGCGTGTGTGTGTGGTGTGTGTACGTGTGACATGCACTGTGCGTTGGTGCTGCAGACAGGCGCACATAACGTGTGTGTTTGGTGTGTGCATGTGTGTGGTATGTGTGTGTATCTGTGTGTGTGGTGTGCGTGTGTGGTGTTTGTGCGTGTGTGGTATGTGTATGTGTGTACTGACCTGTTTCTGAGCTGTTTGCTGGTGTTCTGGATGCGCGGTGATGAAGAAGAAGATCCAATGCAGCACGACGGCGGAGGCCGAGATGGAGTCCGGCAGAATCAGCAGCACTAGGTCTGAACAAGAGGGCGAGGTTCAACTTGCCCGAGGCAAAAAAGACGCAATACCACCCCAATTTCCGGCCGGGCCGTGGGCTTGAAAACGAGAAGGGGTCAGTGGGGTCAACAGGGTTACCGGGATCAGGCAGGTGGGATACCAGGTCAGGGGCCGGGAGAGTCCTCAGGGCATTGAGGTCAAGAGGTCAAGGTCATCAAGGTCACTGGAGATAAAGGTCAGCAGGGTCAGAGTCAGCTGACCTGCACACAAGAGTCAAGAGGGTCACGATTCAGGGAGGGGTCCAACTAAAGGTAAACGTTGCTGGGCTGACGCAACCATCTCCATCTCCTACTCACTGGCGAAGGCCGTGTTGTTGAAGCCCCGCTCGTCCTGGGCAGCGATGAAGTAATCCAGCATGTCCCTCACGATCCCAGGGGTGTAGGTGCGCTTGTGCTCCTCAATGGAGTCTGTGATGAGCCTGTGGGAGAAAGAAGCCAGTGCGTTAGGATACAGAGTTCAATTGCACAGATAGATAGACCCAAGATCCCTGATGTTGGGTTGGAAGAGAATTGGCCCGCAAGCTTGATGGTCAAGATCCAGGTCCAGGCCTGACGACCAAGGGCTTTAGGTCCCTGACCCCTGATCCATCCCCACGCAAAACCCTGGGGGCTTGCACGCAGTCCAGATCTGATGCCGAACCTGGGCCCTGGTCCACACACCAAGCCTCCAACCCAGACTTACTTTCCCTCGTAAATTACCCGGCTTGGAAATCAAGGGTGTCAGCAGCCTAACTAAGACCCATGGAACTGCATGCAATCCAGGCCAAGGGACACACGCAGGCCCTGGACCCCAGGTCCTCTCCAAAGCACAAACCCAAGGCCTGGTCCACACTCAAGCCTGTGACTCAGACTTACTTTCTCTCATGCTGTCCCAGCTCCCTGACCCTGGTGAACTTGTCCCTGTGCAGAACCCTGATGAGCCATCGCGGGAGGATGGACGCCAGGTTATCGAGCTCCATCATGATGCTGAAGTTGTCGTAGAACTGGGACACGATGTCGATGTACTCCTGCAGCCCAGGGTCGTCCCAGCCGTAATTCTTACTGCAAAGGTCAATATGACACGCCAGGTTCACGGGGATTGGTAAGTCAACCAAAGCCTGCCAGGGTCAACCAGTCACAAATGACAAAACAGCCAAAACATATGCAGGGTGGGCACATACACTGACTGCAGGCGGAACACTCACACACACACGCACGCACGCGCGCTCGCGCACGTATCTTGCAGCAGCTGAAGGAAGAGAATGATTGGTTGGTGTGCCCTTCAAAGCATACACACAGCATGCTACGCACACACACACATACACCACGACACACGCACACACGCACACACACGCACACACAAACACACACACATGTACTCGCTCTGTTAAAATCTCTCTTTCCCTCCTCCGACGACAGCAGCTGTTGGGCACAGGGTGCAAAGAGAAGAACAGCCTGTGTACGAGGGCTGTCCACGAATTTCCCGCTGTATCGCGACAATTTCCAGGTGGTTTTGGTGTCGACGACAAGCGAAAAATTCGTGGACAGCCCTCGTACACCCGCATACACGTACACACCACACACACATACCACCACACACTTCACACAGGTGAAGAGGTTGGCGCGACCTTCACGCACACACACACACACTCACACACACACACTCACACACACACACTCACACACACACACACTCACACACACACATGCACACACACACACACCTGAGAAGCACGTTCGTGATGATGTCCGCCGTCATCTTGTTGAAGAAGTGCTGGTCCATGGTAAAGCTGGTTCCCTCCTTTTCCTCCAGGTGGCGCTGCAGCGTCTGAATCTACAGTAAGAAACAGGCTCATTCGAGGTCAGGGCCACGATCAGGGCCAGGGCCACAGGGCCAGGGCCAGGGCCAGGGCCACAGCTGAGGCCAGGGCCAGGGCCAGGGCCAGGGCCAGGGCTCAGGCCAGGGCCAGGTCATGGGCCAGGTCATGGGCCAGGGTCAGGACCAGTGGCAATAGTTAGAGCCAGGGCTGGGGCTTGGGCTGGGCTTTGCTGGGCTGGGCTGGGGCCAGGGCCCGGGTCAGGGCTGAGGCTTGGGCTAGGGCTATGGTCAGGGCCAGGGCCAGGGCCTCACTTGGGTATGGGAACCTACCGCTCCAGTGATCTTCTCTTCAGACGCTCTGGTTCCGAATCCCGTGGTCCGTAGGGCCTGCATCACAAACTTCCTGTCCTTGACGTACTTCTCGTTGTACGGGACCATGAGCATACCTGAAAGGAAAGAGAACGAAAGGAGTTGGGCCTGAATCACAGCAGAGCGAAGCGTGTGTGAGAGGTCAAACACACACGCACACACACACACACACACACACACAACGGGCGCATCGTGACGTCAGGTCAACAGGGAACTGACGTGTGTGTGTGTGTGTGTGTGTATGTATGTATGTGTGCGTGACCTCACATGCACGTGTGCATGTCTGATTGTGTGGTTCTGTGTGTCAGCGCGAGTGTGTGTGATGGTGTCTGTGTGCATGGTCCAGTGTTTGCGTGTGTGTGAACATGTGTGTGTGTGTTCCTCTGTGTATGTGTGTGATAAGGACGGACCGTCGATTTCGGCCGCCTCGAAGTAAAAGAACACAGTGGGATGGTCTGCAAAGTCGTCCCTGAGGAAGGCTTCCTTTATCGTCTCAAGGCTGTTGAAAACCACGAACAACCTGCAACAGAACCACGCCCCGTAGCGACCAGTTTCTATGGGAACGAGTACTCAGTGGTTACACTGGCAGACGAGTATATAAAGGCGAGTCGCTGAAGGGAACAAGTGTTGCAGAAATAAGTGTTCACTGCACCAAAAAAAATAAATAAATGCTTTGGATATGAGTTCTCACCAGTTGCTGTGAGAAATGAGTTCTCACCAGTTACCAAAGGAAATGAGTACTGATCCGTTGCTATGGGAGGTGATACACACTGGTTGCCATTGAGATACTCACTGGTTGCCGACGTACATAGAGAAGACATCCCCGTATTTCTCGCCGAGCCTGCAGAAGTCCAGGTGGATCTGGTACCCGTTCTGGAACTCTGACACTGCTCCTGCAGAGACGCGATACACAAGTTGACATGTGCTGACGATTTCTTTGACATCTGTGTGTCCATACAAGGACCACGTTCACTCACCGACGAAGGGGCGCCCCCTGGGGCCGGGCGGCAGGTTCCGAGGGAGTGTGACCAGCCAGTAGAGGGCATAACCGACCACCACACTTCCGACTGAAATGAGAGACGCAACAAGATTGGAACTGTGGGTGCAACAGTATTTTCAGTCTTTGCTTCTACTTGTTTACACCGCTCATATTTTCGCCTTTGACTTCTATGACGGCTGCTTCTGCGGGTAATGTTCACCAACTGCATGTGTAAATGGCGGCGCTTGGTATACAATCCTCCACGAGCTCAGTGAGATTGTATATTGTGATGCTGTTGAGTTTCTCAAAGAAATTGCTTACGAACGGACAATAGGGCTCGCTGTGACCTGCTGCATGCATGAAGGACAGGTCCAGTGACAGGAAACTCAAACTTGTGTGTGCGTGTGTGCGTGGGTGTGCGTGTGTGTTGTGCGAATGTGTGGAAGGTCATGTGCACCCAATCACCACAGCTTGCACTGAAAGCAGCAACAAAGTTGCACGGGAAAAGACGTGGCCGAGTGCGCCGTTGCCAGTGAACAACGTGAAACGAACGCCACCCCCATGACACGCACACCTCCCTCCCACACGCACACCTCTCTCACACACAAGTTTGCAGATACATGCAACATCGGCAGGAATATCAGATGCACGCATACCTCCCTCACACACACGCAAACTCACCCACCAGCAGGAGGTTTCTGTCAAAAACGACTGCACACGATGACTTGACTGATGCATTGTCAACAATGATATGACACGCACACCTCTCTCTCTCTCTCACACGCACACTCACCCACTAGCAGGAGGTGCTCGGTCAGGAACGTTAGAATCGTCTCGAGATTCAGGGACGACGCCATGATGTTTGCTCTTCAGCGAAGTGCGTTCAGGTAGCCACGAAGCCAGGAACGCTCTCAAAGTGCAGAATACACTGAAATTCCAGCCACAACAACCAGCGTTCTATTTGCCGTGCACCAAAATAATCCAAGAGGCGTTGAGGCAGCAGCGCCGTCCTTGCAGTATATATGATACTCAGGTTTCTGGAACAAGCATCCGACAATGGAAAACAGCGACATCATTGTAGCGCCGTCCTTGTAGCACGGCACTGTGGCTCCACCGCCATCGTTCCAGCGCAGATCACAAGCGCACACATTGCAGCGCCATCCTCGCAACGTTGGACATGTGCACACTGGCCAGGGCACCATCCTTGCAGCACAGGTCGCACACACAGACACACAGATACTGCAGACAGCGCCGTCCTCGCTGCACAGATGACGCGCACTGCGTGGACGGCGCTGCAGCCTGAGCGCTCGCGATCCGCGGTGAGTGACAGGAGAGAGTACGGTGAAGTATGCCGTGTCAACACAGACAGGACGGAGGCCGTGTCCCCAATACGATGACTGATGAGTTGAGGACACAGCGCGGGTTCATGGGAGGTCATCATTGGAGTGAGGACTGTGGAGGCTACTGTATCTGTACCAGGCTCAGGCCTGTATCACAACAGAGTCAACCCTGTGTTACACCACATGCGTCACGCACGCTGCGTCCCTGGATCAGTCCCTGGACGCACGGGATGCTTCGCACCGGAAGCGTCATGCGCTGCGTCCCCGTATTAAGTGGGTGGGTGTGGGTGGGTGGGCCTGTTCGCACTGCAAACGTCATGCGCTGTGGGCTGGCTCACACCAGATGCGTCACACCAAACGTTTCAGTGGTGCTTGTAATGAGGGTTGTACCTCCAGTCTTGTGAGAATAGCCTTTTGTCTTGCGGGCCTGCCTTGTATTGGATGCGTCACGTGTATTCCCTGTGTCTGTCCATGGGTGAGGCGTGTTTCACACTGCACGCGTTGTGCCTCCATGCAAACACATGTCAGTCAATGGGCAGAATTCCGCCTCGTGGGTGTTTCACAGTGGACGCGCAACGTACGCTGGGTCTCTGTCTGTGTCGCTCAGTTTCGGACTATTTCTCACCGGAGGCGTCACATTTGGTGCCCCTGCGTTCTGCAGCTGTTTTGACACCGCGTGTGCCATGCGTGTCTTCTCTTGGCCCATCCATGGGTCTTGCAACGTTCACTGCTCACGTGCCCATACCGTCTAAAGACGAGTCGAAATCTCAGGGGAAACGTCAACGTGGATCTATCCAGGGGCCGATCCAGGGTCTGGTCGGGGGGGTGGCGGCCGCTTTTCATCGGTTTGATTGGTTCGTCAACTCCAAGAAGAGGCACAAAAACTCAAGCAACTTTGCCTCAAAAGTGAAGTCTTTTCAGGACATTTTCAAAAAAACAATTTCAGAAAGAAGCATTAGGAAATTTGTTACGCATTTTTATTTGATGTCAGCTCTGGGAAAAGTGGACTTTCCGGAGACAAAGCTCAACAAACATACACTCTCGGTTTTGCACAAAAGA
>JAAUXT010014697.1_pt1 | contig 17507 bp, 25 predicted proteins | sample 7278171 | NCBI WGS metagenome assembly JAAUXT01 (sample SAMN14350112, study PRJNA611818) | marine sediment metagenome | isolation source: surface marine sediment (1.8m) | place: French Polynesia: Moorea | collected 2018-08
CAATTTTTGGAGTCGCCTTTATGCCAACAATCCAAGGGTCTTCCAGAATGTCGTCACCATGGACGAGTCTTGGGTATATCTCTATGACCCTGACTCCAAGGAAGCTGCCAGAGAGTGGCTCAGGTGTCATGAAAATCGCCCACAAAAGCCCAGGAGAACATTAGCTACTGGTAAATGCATGTTGGTAACCTTCTTTGATTCACATGGAATGATTTACTTTGAATTTGTGAGGCGCCCACACACTGTCAATCAAATCAGATTCTGCCAGATCTTCACCCGCTTTGACATCGCCTGCCAGAACAGGAGACCAAGGGGTGTGGTTCAAGGGAGAAGGTTCCTGCATTTCGACAATGCCCCGGCTCATACCGCTGGACTGACAAGGCAACATATCCAACAGCTTGGTTGGACATGTTTGCCACACCCTGTGTACTCACCTGATTTGGCTCCGAACGATTTTTGGCTGTATCTGCATATCAAGAAAGACCTCAAAGGCAGGAGATTCTGGACTCTCAATGAGCTTGAGGATGCTGTCAGAGACCAAATTGGAAACATCACAAGGGAGGAGTACAGGCACTGCATCATGGTCCGTTGGCAGAGGAGATGGAGGCACTGCATGGCATCACAGGGAGCCTACTTTGAGGGCATGTTGTGAACTCGAACTCTGAAAATGACTGCAGAAAAGTTCGTCCAGTGTGAGACCTGTTCTGACAATGTTTGCTTTGTTTTGCTGTTAACTTGTTTGACAACAAAAACTTCTATTGTTCTCCTTGAGTCCAAAAAGTTTTCTGTGTTAAATGCCTTCGGCATGTCGATGAACATTTGACGCCAGGAAGTGATACCCCCTCGTACTAACGTTTGCGCGCGAGCTTGTTGTTACAGCATATCACCGGAGTCAACAAACCATTGGTTGTAGGCAGCTTATGATCAAAGGAAACAGACCATTTGGAGATGAAAATCAACGCTTCGGTTGTTTGCCTTGTTCGAAAACAAACATTAGATTTGAAGATCCATGTGCTGGAGATTGACGGATCAAAACCTCCTCGAGCTCGCACAGAGGTTCAAAAGACCATTATGGTCCACATTGTTGTCCCTCCAACGACACCCGATCAGAACGGCGAAACGACAGAAAAAAACGAACGCTCCGTCTATTTCAGCCTCGTTCTAGTACGTGATTCGGCTTGGAGACAGAAAAATACAGCAGAGAGCGCAAAATCTACAAAACCAAGAACAAGCCAGGCCTCGATAACCTGCGTACTTTTCCCAGGGGAAATGGGCGTGTTGGTGGAATTCTGAAAAGCCAGGCAAATCGAAAAGGAACAAGTTCTTTTGAGTGAAAGCAAGAGGTTCCAAGAGATGCATGGGAGCAACGAGGATGCTGAAACGCATCCACCCTGTCAGCCAGCGGAAGCCAGGTTACAAAGAGAGCACGAAAGTGGTCTGGAAGATGGACAACATGACTTTCATGGAAAAGTCCGACAACAAGCTGTTTCCCGGTGCCTGGTTATTTTGCCTTGATTCTCTGTGGCGATAAGAGTTAGTGTCCACGGTTTGCTGACGAACCTTTGAACCCCATTGATCGCTGTCATGTTTGGGGAGAGTATTTTCGGAAGCACCAAGCTGACACTTGCACGGGCGAGACACTGGGTACACAGACACACCTTCTATTGATCAGCTCTGTATTTGTTGCAGATCTGTCGTCAGTGGTGGGACCAATGTGTAAATAATTGACTCGTGTGTTGCTTTGACTGCATTGGCAAAACGTGCCGACTGAACCGTCAAGGTGGAATTTTTGGATTCAGAGAAGTCCCAAAGAAGGCCAAGAATCCGAATCTTACCTTTTCTGTGTGTCGGTTTCTCCTCAGTCAAGGGGTTTTGGTCTGCCCATACTCGCTTTGCGTGAACAGAATTTACACAACTGTGCGTGGAAGGTTGGGGCGTTCGATATTGAGGGAAATACTGCATTGATTTTGTGGTTTTCTTGTGACGGGTTTCAACTGGAAACTGTTTGGTGCGTGCTTGCAGGGTAAAGAAGTGATCGAGTATTACATCAATGAGCTGATCAGCGAAGGCATCACGTACATCCCGCCATGGACGGACCCCACCAGGTACGTTCGCACTCTGTCACTCTGCTGCTGCCTCTGGCCGACCAGGTCCTCGGGGACGAAAGTGATGTGGAAATCGAGACACGCAGCTGAGAATACACCCTCTGCTTGTGTACCAAAATAGGCACAGCGAAGCCGTTTTTATTCACCCATCAAAGTCCATAAAACTCACGTGTGTTGCTACAGATTTTTGCGAGAACAGCGCTCCTCTGAGTTGTGGTGTGATGGAGAGGTTCGCCTGCCTGTGTTCCAGGAGCAAACGACCAGCGATCAGCCCGGTGGAGGAGGAGGACCCGGCGGCGCTGCTCGCCGAGGCGGCGGCTGCGGGCGACGGCGCAACGGGCGACGGCGCCGACGGTCTGCGCGGCGCCACCGAGGAGGTGACGGGGTCGTCGGCGCTGCGCGTGCGCCACAACTCGGACAGCAACTCGAGCAAGTACAGCCTGCAGCTCGGCGCCACCGCCGCCAACATCACCGACGACGACCCAGGTAGAGTGCAGCGGCGGCGTGTGTTACGTGGTTCTGTTTCTGCGTGAGCTCCAAGTGGAGTAATCCAAAAACAAAGCTGTTTGCCTTTTGCTGGTTGTTTTGTTGAAAATGAATTGTGTGTCCTTGAAATTGCAGAGGCCGAGAGTAAATTGGAGGCGGAATACATCGAGAGATACTTGGGTAAACTCTCCGTATATCAGGAGAGCAAACTCGTGCAGCTGAGGAAATGGCTTCAGGAAACACACAAAGGAAAGGTACACAGTCTGGTCAATCCCACTCTCCCTGGAGACTCTGAACACAGAAGGTCGCTGGGTTGTGCTTGTGCAGAATCATGATAATGCAGTTGAAGCCACCAGTACATGTGTTGCAGATTCCCAAGGACGCGCACATCCTGCGTTTCCTCCAGGCCCGCGACTTCAACGTGGAGAAGGCGCGCGAGATGCTCTGCCACTCGCTCGCCTGGCGCAAGGGCCATGGGATCGACCGACTCGCCGGCGCATACCAACCACCGCCTTGCGTCGAGAAGTATTACAGCGGCGGCTGGCACTACTATGACAGAGGTGCGCTGGAGTTCTGCAGTCCACATTGTTTGATTGACTTGCGTTGAATTGACGGACACACAAAACTGATTTTTGGCTTTGTTGCAGGAGGACGTCCGCTCTACGTTCTGCGCCTCGGTCAGATGGACGTCAAGGGGCTGATGAAGGCTGTCGGAGAAGAAGCTTTACTCAGACATGTCAGAGCTCAAAGAATCTTTACTGCTGTCTCACTTGCTCCGTTTGACGTTCAGCCGAAGTACACAAGAGTGATTCCGTTTTTGCTCGGCAGGTTTTGGCTGTGAACGAGGAGGGGCTGCAGCGCTGTGAAGAGGCGACGCGGATTCGCGGACACCCCGTCACGTGAGTAGGACGCGCTCTTCTGTCCTCATCAAGTTACGCAAGTTCATCAGTGCGTACACAGCTGAAAGGGATCTTCAGGTGTTTCATTGCGGTGGTGCGTGTATTTCAGAAACTGCACTTGCATCGTCGACCTGGAGGGTTTGAGCATGAGGCATCTGTGGAGGCCTGGCATCAGAGCTCTGCTTCGGATTATTGAGGTGCGTCAGGCAACGAAGCCATTTTGTTTGCAACAGTCAGTTTGGATTTGGATGAAAACGTTGCGCCCTTGAAAGTGAGACTGGTTCGTTCAAAAGCTTTTGAGTGCACCAGACTGGAGTGTTTTCCTTTGTACAAGCGAAATTTCTCGTTTGTATCGATCCATGATTCTTGTTCGAAACACTGTAACGTTTGTGGCCACGGTGCAGGTGGTGGAGGCCAACTACCCGGAGACGATGGGCTTCCTGCTCATCGTGCGCGCGCCGCGCGTGTTTCCGGTGCTGTGGACGCTCATCAACCCGTTCATCGACGAGAACACGCACAGGTCAGTCGCTCCGCGCACGCGCAACACACAGCGTTGGGGTGTTTGGAAAGGGACGTGTGGTTGGGATGAAACGAATCATTCCGAGCCAGTGTCAGCTTTTCCATGCGTGCATAGCAGGAGGAAAGAAGCAGCTGCTCGTTCAACGAATGCCGTGTGACCCTTTCAGGAAGTTTTTGATCTACGGTGGGAAAGATTACCAGGGATCGGGAGGACTGATCGACTACGTGGACAAACAGTTCATTCCGGATTTCCTCGGTGGAGACTGCTACGTACGTGTTTCAGTCTTGATTTGCCTGCAAATTTGCCGCAGAGAAAAAAAATGTTTTGTTGTTTTCGAGGGTGTGTTGCCATGGACTCGTACTTGTTGCAGTGTGATGTGCCTGAGGGCGGCTTGGTGCCCAAGTCGCTGTACTACAGCAGGGAGGAGGACGAGGAGAACAAGGACCGCTCCCCGGAGGAGTCTCCGTTCGGCGGCGACACGCTCTACCACACCGCCTACGTCATGAAGGACTGGCCGCACGAGGTGCGCACATCGAGGTTCTTTTGGAGGGGCAGGGAATGAGAGCACAACGCAGTCGCATCTGATGGGGAGTCTCGTCTTGGGCAGTGTAACTAACAGAGGGCCAAGACAAAGCATTTTGCACTGAAGTTCAGTGACTTTGAACAGGATCTGTCTGGTTTCACAGGCACAATGATCCTGAACATTGTGGTTCGATTCTTACCAGGGGATTTTCTTCCTGCAGGTTCTGCTGCAAGTGCCACAGAAAGGGTGCGTCATGACGTGGGACTTCGACATCCTCAAGGGCGACGTGGTGTTCACGGTTCTGCGCGTGCGCAGACCCATCAGCGCGCTGCCGCACGAGCACCACGTGAGCGGCGCCGTCGGCGGCATCGGCTCGAGGCAGTACATCAGCAAACACATGACGGTCGGCAAGGACCTCAGCATCGTCGAGTCGCCCGTCGTCTGCAGGGACGGAGACAGTATACAGGTGAACACGTCTCTCTTCTTTCAACAACCAAACCACACTGCCTCACAACGCCATTTGGTTTGTTTTGAACCTTTTTGGTTTTGACAAAGGGTTGTGCGTCATGTGTTTCTGGTTGTTTATTATTCATTCATCGTCTGACAGGAGATGTTGTGCTTGAAAGTCTCAGTTTGGAATGCAATTCACATTTTGCACAAAAACTTGCCTTATTCCCCTGTGACCAATGGATGTTCCTTGCATTTTAGGGTTCCATCGTTGCCAGTCAGTCTGGCTCGTACATCTTGCAGTGGAAGTATTTTGATTCTGCCAAAGGTTCCTTCGACATCCTCTCTACTCACAAGTCGAAAGTGATGTACTACACTGAGCTGCTGGCCTCGGACAAGTTCAAGTGAGTCTGAGATACATTGCCTGTGAAGCCTTACGTGGACCAGTTTGTGTAATTGTTACTAAAAATCCAGATGTGCCACGAGTTTGTTGCTCACGACTCTGAACAACAACTTGCATTTGGTTACAGGGGATCGATGAGCAGTTTGCACTCATGTCAAAGTGGCTTCTCGCAGCTGAGTCTGAACACGAGTCAGAGCAGCCAGTCGGCGGCGACGCACAGCTCGTGTCCGTCCAGGTGACTGGCGGTCAACTCGGAGAGCGACAGCTAGAGTCCCGCCGCTGACATCGCAGTGCGGCTGCCTGGAAGAAACACAGATCTGTCAATCAACCAACCGCCCACACGCTCAGCAATCAGACGACACGTACTCTGGAACTTCAACGTCTTCAGGGTTCCACAATTTCGAAACAATGGAATGTGGTTTTGTTTCTCAACAAACTGTTCTCAAGGTGATGGACATGTACTTACATTTGAATGTTTGTGGCTTCGTGCCAATTCAACTGTGGCTGCAAAAAATGCAAACGTGTTCTGCTGAAGTGAAGATCTTCATGTGGCTTTGGTCTGTGTCGGAACGATGCAGTCTTCGTGTCATGTGACTCTGCCTTTCACTCTCCGAGTGTTTTTTTTTCTATGATCCTGTATTATGTTTTGTGTTTTCTTGTGGCTCCATGCCTTTTGTGGAACTTCCTTGAATTTCTTCTCAAGTTTGCTTCGTTTCATTTTTGCACAGGCGCTCGTGTTGAGCGGCCTGTGTTTTGGTCTGGCAATGGGTTGAGGCAGTCGCGATCAGCCCTGACCACGACTCGGGCCTCGGGGAACGCCCGACTCAATTGTGATCAAGAGTGGCCACTGCCAAACTTTTCTGGTACTGATCGCTCGCGTCCTTCCAAACGGCTGCTGGTGGTGAACAGGGGTGAGCACTGTTTTTCGACAGCGATCAGAGGTGATCACAACTGCCTTTTGCGCCTGTGCTGAGATACGGTCTTTGTAGAAAAACCTTGTTCCTTGTTTGCCATTGTTGCACCGCTCGTATTCTGTGGTTTTGTTCTTCTTTCTTGCTTGCGACATTTCGTTCGAGTATGTGTATTTCCTCCACAATTTCTTTCAAGTATTGCTTTCTTGCAGAAGTACATTCACAGCCTTTCTTGAGGAACTCTCACTGTACATCTGATACCAAACAGTTTGTATTGACGCAGGTGCATCTGAGATGCACTGCGGAATCCTGCGAGCAATGTTCGATGTCGTGTATCTTCACGTGCCTGGTGCACGGAAACTAGAAATGCTCAATATCAATTGCCAAGGCCTTTTGCATTCAATCAGTGTCACTTCAGAATCCCTTTTAGCGCTACCTCAAGAGCATGAGACGTGCTCTCCCGGGTCATCTTTTTTCCGTGGTTCAGTGACGGACACAGCTTTTGTAGCACCGAGTTGCTTAGGGGAGGTGACCGCAGACTTTGTGCGGGTGTCGAACTACCTGTATCTGTATTAGTGCGTCTTGCAAAACAGACTGGTGCTGTTGCGCTTGTGATTTTGCGGTACAGAAGGTGTATTGTCCCGCAGAATTGGACTTTGTTCTGTTCATAGGTTTTCTGGCAAAGGCTTCGCTGATGGTGTTGTTCTTACTGTGAGCAAATACCAGTTCTGTACAACTTGACCAACGTGAAGGCTAAACCCGGTTGAGGTCGATACTGCATGAATGTGTGCGCCTTATCTTCCAATCTTAACGCTTTTACGATTTCTCCGCACACACATGAGGCGGCTAATTGTATTGCGCGCATTTGGACAAAGAGGCGCTCTTGCTGAATTTTATTTTCCCCATTGTGCAGAGGGGACGATGCCAAATTTACGATTATTTTGACGATTATTTGGTGTAATGGGACTGTCGCTGCCCACAGCACGACGCAGTTGTGTATTTTTTGCGAAGGCGTGTCGCGAAGTGAGCAGGCTACGGGATGCAGGGAAAAGTCCGTCGAGGGGTGGGCCCATGTTCACGGGGAGGGCGCGAGGTTGACAGCTGACCATTTTTGCACATCCCGTCGAACGGACATTCACATGAGACGCGCCTGTGTTCTGTGTCACTGCGTTCTTGTTTGGCTTGATGGACGCACAACTCTGGGAAAAAAGAATCAGGCACTCCGTTCAGTTGACGTTTCGTCTGATGATTCACTCAGAAGCGTTCATCTATTTGTCATTTGGTTCGATATTGTGTGGTGAAGTGTGTGTGCTGCTCAACTTAACTTTATGAAGCACTTGGTTCTGTGCAAGCCTTGTTGAGTGGTTCTGGTGTTGCGAATGTTTTGCGTACATATCACACGATCATTCTGAAGACGAACTGACGGGTTCGTCGTCGAATGTTTGATATTCGTCGTTACTGCTTGTGAACACGTGATGCTGATTCTGTCATTTGGTCCAAGCGCAGATTGTGAAACAAATGTTCAGCAGTCGTCTCATTGTGGACTGTGAGGAACGTTTTGACGTGAATGAGCTCGGTGTTGTAGTTCGGAGCTTGTTGTAAAATTCAGTTTTTGGTAGTCTATTGAAGGAAAGAGTCTGACCAGTAGAAAGGTGCTGAAAGCAACAACAGTAATCTCACACGTTGCAATGAATAAATTGCAGCTGTTTCGCACACAGAGCTCCGAGACCATTGCAAGTTGGATGATCAGTTTCCAGAATTGCACAAACTATAGTGTGTGTCTGGCAATGGCACCATATATTCAAATTGAAGTCGTGTACTCGTACAGCGTCGACAGCTGAAAGGAGACGGAGTTAGTTTGCCCAGTTGACGTTTTCGTAGCTTTTTGTTCAATACTGCATGTGGAAATTATTGCTCAACAATTGTCAAGTGGTCAACGTCGCCTTCGCATTTCTGGACGCACTAAAAGCCAGTTTGATTGTTGGTGTTTGCAGATGTAAGTGATTGGAATGTTGCGTCTTGAAATGCGTGGACACGGTTGTGACCGGCACGTGATGAGCGTGTGGCATGGTCAATGTGCACGTGCGGACATGGGTTGAGGCTGTCTGCTGCTGGTGTCTGAGCGAAACGTTTCGGCTCCTCAGATGCGTTCCTTTCAAGCCTATTTGAAGACTGACAATAACGCGAACACCAGTAGTCTCAATTCTTGTTCCACGCGAACAGCAAGAACAAGTCTAAAACTACGTCAGTCAACATACCGTATTTACATGTACAGGATATTTCTTGTTGAAAAGATGCCAAGCAATAAAAGTCAACAATTTAGTGTTGGCCTGAGCCACCAAAATACATGCTTCGTGTTCGGCCACATCGGACAGCGGGATGGGGCCGATTCGCACACCGCTTGGATGCTGCTGCAGTGTCATTGCTCATCGTTCTGTGTCAAGTTGAAGGGCGGCAAATGTTTTCCGGGGAACTGACAACTCGCGGACGAACGTGTCACCGCTGCACATAGAAAGTTGTGGTTGGATGTCCGTATCTCTGCTGATCGGCAGTTTTATTGCACACTCAACAGGTCTCTACATGTGACCCTCATTTGCAACTGTTTCAAGCACACTTCATACATCTCGATGAGATTTCTTTCGTCGTGATAAGATTTTCACGACACAAAAAAGTGAACATCAGTGTGGTACAGTGCCCGTAAAGAGCATCCGAAACAATTTCGCACGCAGGCGGGCCCCGCTGCCTTGACAAGATCTCAAAAATATGGCACAAAGATCAAGTAATACTGTTCTGAGAACAAGTGAACTCAACTTGGCAGCAAGCACGTATTCCATGAAAAAAAGGTTTCGGCGTCATGAGCGTTTCTGGGCAGAGAAAAGAACTCTCGTTTCCGCATCTGTCAACTAACTTGCACCGCATTGACACGCCTTAAATCCTGTTTATCCCTTCAATAGTCACGCAAATTCACACACACACACACCCCTCTGAAGATCATGCAAGCAAGTGACCATGTTCAGTCAGATAGCAACAGATATGTAACACAAAATAAATCTGGAAGTACACAGTGACCGAAGTCACAGCTACGAATTTCTTTGGTAAGTCGCGTGAAGACAGCAAACACAGTTGCTACTCCTCCTGAGCTTTGAGGAACTCTTGGTACTTCTCTTCACTCATCATCCCGTCCAGATCCGATTCGTTGGAAAGTTCCACCTTGAATATCCAACCTGCCAACAGCACAAAATCACGTCGCATCAGCGAACGGCTGAAAAGTGATCGAAACATTGAAACACGGTGCAGACTCCGAAACCAACCTTCGTCGTAGCAGGAGGAGTTGATGAGGCCGGGTTTGTCATCAAGCGCAGAGTTTGTGTCCACGACTGTGCCCGACACCGGACAGAAGATCTCACTGGCAGCTTTGACTGACTCCACCGCTCCACACTCCTCTGCGTGAAACAACTCAGTTTGTAGCTCGTGGAATTTCTGTTGAACATTTGTCGCGAAAGCGATTTTCCCCAGTTTCGAATTTTGTCGTCTTACCATCTTTGTCGTACGTTCTTCCTTTCTCGGGCAACTCGACGAACACGATGTCCCCGAGCGCTTGCTGAAAGTAAACATCGGAATGGTGTTTTTCTGGTTGCATCCGGGAGTCCGAGAATTACAGAATTAAGGATTTTCCAACATCCGAAGAACGCATTGTCATCCGAGATACCAGAGTAAGTGTTTGAGAATCAGAGAAACCCTCGGATTCCCTGATTCGGATTCTCGGGTACGAGGATGTATCCAAATATTCTGAGAATCAGCATGTTCACGGGCGCACAAATTGATACGGTTGGTTGACCTGAGACAAGAGCTGACTAGCAGAGTCCATTGTCCTTCGCGGAGACCCATGAACATGCTGAGTCTCATAATATTTGGATACATCCTCGTACAAGGACAGAAGCACCGTTGTCATGATCAATTGCGCGTTTTGTGGTTTGCACTGACGGTGGAGAAACAAAGACGTGAATAAGCACCTGAGCATGCTGACTGACGCCCACAGTCCCAACTTTGCCTTCCATCTTCACCCACTCGTGTTGCTCTGTGAACTTTCTTTCTGAAAACCGGACTCACTTGTCAATTGTGGTGATCACAGGGTAAGAGACTGCAGGATTCCACGGAAGGTTGTCAACCAATCGAGCTACACGCTCAAATTCAAAACAGACGTGGAAAAAGGGCACCCATGCACTGCAAACCCACAAATGCACGACAATTTGTGCAAACTACTGAATTTTGTTCTGGAGGGTTCGCCCCCACTCAAACCCAGCAGGTATCCACTCTCCGCTGAAACACGCAGACCCGGGACCCAGCTTGAGCTCCATTGAACAGGATCTGAGCGGCTGGTGATTTGTGGATTCGAACGCTACACCAGCAAAATATGTGATCACGGTCACACGGGATGACATTCTTTGAAAACAGAAAAACACTTGACCTTGTCAAGGCATGACTTGTTCCGCGAAATAAAAAGAGTACAGAAATCCACATGCAAAACACTCCACAAATTGGCCTCACTCACCTGACAAACATTTGTATGAGGTGCCGAATGATCTACATGCGTTGTACAATAATGGAGCTTCAAGACGAGAGAGTGTGAGGCTCCTGGAGCCGGTGAAAGCCAGAACTCGTGCACACTTAACGAGCACTTCCATGTTGTGTCTTCTGCTAAAGCGACACCCTCCGGGCTACTCCGAACAGCGCGTCCTACAGATCGTACGGTTATTCATGGCTGTGTTGTTATTGGTCAAAATCCCAAATAACTGGCATTTGTAAACATGAACGTGTGCTACATTCCAGAAGTGGACAAGGAAGTCTGTTTCTTCAAAGTGTTTGGACGTTTGACCTGCTTCATGATTGACATAAAGTTGTCACAGAAAAGATTTTGCAAAGGATCTTGTGTTGAACGACGTGCAATTCAAGGTGCGCCACCAGGCAATTCACTGCGGGGTTATCGTCCTTTTCCGGAAACGACATCCATCGAGCAACATGGTGAGGAATTTTTGCCGCACATATCGGTGAACATCTCTTCTGTCTGACTAAATTCCGATCTTTCTCCAACTCACAAAGGAAGAGATGTATCTTGAGTTTCAACACATGTTTGATATAAATTGCTACAGGAGGATGAGAAGGTGAAAACGGTCGTCAAATTCTGAAAGTTCGTCTCGACAGTTGGCCGTGTCGATGTCGGCTGCATTCACTGGGCAATTGGCAGCCCAACTTTCTGTCGTGTTTGCAGCAAATATGCAGGGAAACATCAGACTCTGTTGCAATTTGTTGGACTGACCATTACATTTTCGCTGATGCACCGTTTGGAGAAAATGACTCCAGCTGTTTGGTCGAGCCATGATCCAATTTGGTTTGAGTGTTCTCGCTGCTCAAGGACTGGGCTTTGTGTTCACAGAAATCAAGTTGGTTGTGATGTTTGGGAAGTGCCCAAATGAGCCCAGTGTTGAGCGAAAAGTTGTTCCAACTGCAAAGTTTGTTCTTGCAGTCGCATCGCAAGTTCTCGGCGCCGCGCCACGGCTCGCTCGGGTTCCTGCCCAAGAAGCGCAGCAAGCGCCACCGCGGAAAGGTACGTGCTGAAACTCTCGTGTGTGTCCACAGTCAGATGAAATTCAAAACGCCGTAAAAACGTTCGCAGCTGATTTTCTTTTGCTGAAAACTTGGGAGACTGTCACCTCTGACGCGCTGTTTCACAGGTGAAGGCGTTCCCGAAGGACGACCCGTCGAAGCCGATCCACCTGACGGCGTTCCTCGGATACAAGGCCGGCATGACGCACATCGTGCGGGAAGTGGACAGACCCGGCTCGAGTACGTACCACAGAAATAATCGACTGGTGAGAGAAAAACCCACCGGTCCCCAATTTGTGCGAGAAGTTTCAATGTTTTCGATGTCGCGTTGCAGAGGTGAACAAGAAGGAGATCGTGGAGGCGGTGACGATTGTGGAGACGCCGCCCATGGTGGTGGTCGGCGTCGTCGGTTACATCGAGACGCCGCGCGGCCTGCGCACCTTCAAGACCGTCTTCGCTGAGCATCTGAGCGAGGAAGTTCGCAGGCGCTTCTACAAGAACTGGTGAGTTGTCGGAAAGTTGCAAGATGGATGCACCGTCGTTTTCCAGCGAGGTTTCCGCAGTGGATCAACCGGAATATGGAGAGAACGTGTGGATTCATTTCATGCAAAATGAAGACGAAAGTAGTTTCGCTTGTTTTTCGAGCAAAATGTCGCGCAAAGTGTCACAAGGCTTGAATGTGTTGAACTGTTTGGATGTTTTGCTTGGAAGTCTACTTTCAGCAGAATGTAACGTGAGCTCCCAGTCTAACCTGAGCGTCCTCTCCCGCCCCTCAGGGCTCAGACGTCCCTGTCGTCGCTGACACGCGGCACGAGCCCCGTCCAGTCGCCCCGCTCCACGTGAACCAAGCACAGTTAATCTCAAACCGAGATAATCTCACTTGGACCTCTCGTGTGATGGGCACTGGCTGTTGTGACGCCGTCTCCTCTCTGGTGGGATCTGATTCCCACTTGATGAGAAGTGTTCACATTGCCCTCATTCGCCCCTTCCCTGAAAACAGGTACCGCGCCAAGAAGAAGGCTTTCACAAAGGCTGCCAAGAAGTGGCAAGATGACCAGGGCAAGAAGGAAATCGAGAAGGAATTCCAACAGATGAAGAAGTACTGCAAAGTGATCCGCATCATCGCCCACACCCAGGTGAATTGTGCTTTCAATCGGCGTCAGGAACTGAAAGAATACCAATGGAGTTTGAAAATGGCGTGTCTCGAATGGGTCCGAAAACTGAATTCTTGTCTCTGTACTGGTGCGGCCACCTTACCACGTTGATTCGGGTGTTGTAGATCAAGCTGCTGAAGAAGCGTCAGAAGAAGGCGCACATCATGGAGATCCAGGTCAACGGCGGCAACATCGCGAAGAAGGTGCGCCTTTCAGCTCAAGTTTCGACTTTCGTTCTTCTATTGGCATGTCCATGTCAATTGTCTGCGAAATGACGCTTCGTGGTTGTGTGCGGCAGGTTGACTGGGCGCGCGGCATGCTGGAGAAGCAGGTGCCCATCAACAATGTGTTCGCGCAGGACGAGATGATCGACATCATCGGAGTCACAAAGGGCAAGGGATTCAAGGGTGGGTGTCCGCAATTGTAGCTCCTTTCCTCATAACTGGAGTAGTCCTTGTACGTGATGATAGCACATGGTACGATACCCTGCCAGGTATCCTGATCACTTCTGAAGATAAATCCATGCTGCCTTCCTTCTGATACAAATAGTGCGTGTAGTTTCAAACCATTGCAATTCCGTTTGGACTGCGTGGTCATCATATCCGTGTTTTGCGTTTCAGGTGTAACTTCGCGCTGGCACACCAAGAAGCTGCCGCGCAAGACTCACAAGGGTCTCCGCAAGGTGGCGTGTATCGGTGCGTGGCATCCTGCGCGCGTCGGCTTCTCCGTGGCGAGGGCCGGTCAGAAGGGCTACCACCACCGAACTGAGATCAACAAGAAGATCTACCGTGTGGGACAGGTGAGAGGAACTGACTGCAAGACTTGAGGCAAACCTCGGCTGATCGTACATGATGTGTCCACATGGTGAAACTGCCCTGCCAGGCAGTCTGAAATCTATTGAAGAGAATACCATGCTGCCTTCCTTCTGATACGCTTGCACAAGCCTGGTGTCAAGCTGCTATCATGGGGTGTTTCCACTGCAGACTTCACATGGCGTGACTTGATTTCGCAGGGCATCCACACGAAGGACAACAAGGTGGTGAAGAACAACGCGTCGACCGACTACGACTTGACGGAGAAGACCATCACTCCGATGGGCGGCTTCCCTCACTACGGAGAGGTCAACCAGGACTTCCTCATGATCAAGGGCTGCATCGTCGGACCCAAGAAGCGCGTCATCACCCTGAGAAAGGTGCGAGGCAAAAAAAAAAAAAAAAAAAAAAACTGCGCTGGGGAGGGGGAGGAATCTTGCATTGTCTGATCGGGGACGTTGTCGAAATTTGTTTTGTTGAGTCAAAGACCTCTTCTCTTGCAGTCTCTGCTGGTGCACACAAAGAGGAAGGCTCTGGAGAAGATCCATCTCAAGTTCATCGACACGAGCTCCAAGTTCGGTCACGGCCGCTTCCAGACGTCGGAGGAGCGCCGCGCCTTCATGGGTCCGCTCAAGAAGGACAAGCTCAAGGAGGAGGGCGCCACTGCCTAGGTACGGGTCTGCAGTTCGGTGGGCTGGCCATTTTCGCGGGTTTTTGTTGGGAATCGGAGTCGTTCTGCAAAATAACCCTGCACGGTCGTCACCGTGGACAATATACAGCAATTAGAAGGTTCATTACGTGAAACTGTTACTGAACGTCTGGGCTGGATTTCAGGCTTGTAGATCCTGTGGTGACGTTGGTCGATCTTGACTGGTGATTTACTTTTTGCAGACGGGAAACGTGGAACCTGGGCGAGCCGAAGCTGCGACAGCCGCGAATACACGTGCACTGTTGTCACATCGTGCTGTTCATTCATGGCAATTGAACGCAGTGAAATAAAAAGATTGAACCGAAATAACCTGTTTGTGATCACTCGGATTCGGATAGCTTAGATTGACGTTCGAAAATGACGCTGAAGTCTGACGATGAAAGCTTTCGATTCGCGAATATTCGAACTTTGGTGCAGATCGAATCGGTATTTCACTATTTGGCTTGAAAAGCTGCTCTGTTCAGTTTTGGCCACGTGATGCGCGGTGACAAGCTAAATTGGGCGCGCAACGCTCAGACCGCGTTTGTCATTGCATTGACGCAAACACTGATTTTGTGGTATTTTATGTATTTTGTCAAGCATTCTTGCGCGACGGCTGATCCAAAACGCTGATTTCAGGAGCTATAAAATTGCGCCTCTCGTGACGCCGGTCCTTTGGACCATTGAATAAGCAGCACCCACTCGCACTTGTTACCGAACAACTGTGCAAAAAATGTACACAGTACAGGTACAAAAATACTTTTGAAACAGTTCGCTGTACAAAATAAGTGCGCGGTTGGCCTCGTATTCTTTGCGAGGAAAGCAAACACAACACGGGCATTGGTTTACACACCTGCAAATTAAATAATTTATCATTCGTCCCACAATCAAGCGTTCCTGTGCACCAAACATTTTGTCGCGCTCATCGAACATACATTGTAGCTGCAGGAAGAGATCCGGTTTGAACGTTCATACAAGCATATTGCACTCTTTCGTTCGGGGTTGCCTGACAAAACTGTTTAGCCGGTGATGTCAAACGTGGAAAGGTCTGAAGTTCTCACCCAGTTGTATATACCTTGAAAACAGTCAAGTTATACCCAACTCATGCACATGTGAGCGTGTTTACATCAGGTCATCGCGAGTGTGCGCGGGCAGGGACACAAGCACACAAGAATGAACAGGATGCTACACGCATTGGACACAGGCGCGTCTCCGAGTGCGTAATCGCTGAAAAGTACCAATGATGACCGTCTTGAAGGGGCGGGGGCATCACCGCTTCACAGAAGCTCGCAGCCGCAGCTGTTGCTTGTGCGCACGCAAGACACGAGCTTGCCCATTCGGGACGCGCCTGTGTTGTTGATGAAAATGATCACACGCATTCTGATGCGCCTTTTGAGATTGTCACTCTTCACTGTGTTAGTTCATCGTTGACAGCACACGTGCATGTGACTGATCTGTGCGTGGACACTCGTACGAGTATTCACGTGCAACTGGAACAAATTGCACACGATTCTTTTTGCATTTCTACAATGCAATCAAAACATTTTCACTTTGCCACAAAAAGCATCACTCGCACTTGTAAGAACATCTTCAACGTGAAAGCACCATTGAAACGTAACGCTGCAGGCAGCGGATACGCAGTGAACCAGGAGACACGTGCGCAGATCTGCAGTCGCCTGCACCTGCACGTAACATGCAGGCATGCAGGGTAGATTCAGCCTTTCTTTTTCGATTTGCAGCTCGACTGCCTGGAAGTTTATCTGCCTTCTTTTCTGACTGAAGAAAGGGAGGGTGCATATTTTTGTCAAAGGGAATGTTCACAACACTTTTTTTTTGTGGGGGTTGGGGGGCTCTTTCCCGTCTTTTCTGTTGAAAAGCAAACAAACATTTGATCAGTTGTCGGATACTTTCCCTCTGGTCCAATTGAACTGTCGGTCACTGAGCGTCGTACGGCGGAAAAGTTTCTTGCGCGCCGGGCGAAAGGTGGACTATGGTTTCTGGTCACGTGCGTGTCGCTGTGCGCGTCCGTGAGAGCGTGCGCGTCTTCAGACGCGCGACGTCCTGTTACGCCATGCGGACCGTCGTTTCTTGCCACTCGTATTCCTTGTTGTATGGGCTGAAATATTTATCAACGCATGAATGATTGAGAAGAGTGAACTTGATACTCTGTCGTTGTCATGCATTCCAAAGTATTTGAATTTGCCAAATCTCCCAAAGCTTGCTGAAATGGATGGCCGTTCTCCCTTTTCCGTTGTTCACAACTGCATGACCAATAATCAACAACTTTGCATCAAATAAGTCTGGATCTGGACCCCTGTGGTCTGTTGTCGCGGTTTTTGTGAAGAACAACTCAATTCCAAACAAGAGAATCTTTCACTCATTTTTTCGAGAAAGAGCCACATTTCTTTCATCATTTCATTCTTTCGTCTCAGCAAAATCCACATGCATGCTGCACGCTTGTGTATCACGATCAAAGTTTGTCAGTACTTACATTTCATACGGGTCCAACACAATGTCTGAAAAAGGACAAAAGCAAGATGTCAGGAATAAGCGTCCCATTCCGGCTGAAGCCTGATTACGGGACACGTTGGCATTAAAATTAGCACTTTCATCGTCCATTCTGTCGTCAGGGGGATCACACAGAGAGAAGATTTGAAAGAGGAAATGTTCGATCAGCTGCAGAGTTTTGATGGCGTTGTAAACCAGGAGCGCTTCTAATGAGGGGATGAATGCGCGCCGTAAATCTGCGCTGCGCTTCAGTGGTTAAAATTTGGCGTGAGGTTGATTCCATGCAGATCTGAGCTGAAGGAAGTTCCCAACGACAAGCCTTGAGATGGTCATATGAAAAACTCACTCCAAGGAACAAAAGAAGAAACAAGAAGTTCCGAGGCGGGAACCCTGATGGTCGCGGAAGCGCAGGGGAAGGCGGGGGTGTGTGTGGGGGGGGGGGGGGGG
>JAAUXT010111361.1_pt1 | contig 17506 bp, 19 predicted proteins | sample 7278171 | NCBI WGS metagenome assembly JAAUXT01 (sample SAMN14350112, study PRJNA611818) | marine sediment metagenome | isolation source: surface marine sediment (1.8m) | place: French Polynesia: Moorea | collected 2018-08
CACATGTACCTTGACCCATTGTTTCCATGACCTGAATAAAGGTTTCTGCTCTAAAAAAAATTGGCTCAGAAAACGCGCCTGGTTGGGATCTATTTGAAATTGCCTCGTACAGTCAGGGAAATCAACAACAGAGAGCAAATTAGTGTCCTTTGATTTGGGCGACAAACAAAAAACGAGAAAGTTACGCTCAGAAAGTCCGCGGTTCTCAACTCGGCCAGTCTTGGCACCAGCCAAGGGAAACTATGACAGCCTTCGCTGAGTTCGCAAGTGTGTGTGTGTGTGTGTGTGTGTGTGTGTGTGTGTGTGAGTGTGTGTGTGTGTGGTGTCTTTTTCCTCTGTGTGTGTGTGTGTGTGTGTGAGTGTGTGAGTGTGTGTGTTAACTGTGCAGATCCAGCCCAGCACAGCAAGCAGCAATAGAGTCTACATGCAGAACCCAATGGACAACTCTGCACAGTTGCTCCCCTTCCAGTTACTGCAGATCAGTGCACGGACAGATAGACAGACAGACAGACAGACACACATACCGAGGATGATTGCACAAAGCCTGCGGCGACCGCGGGCTCAAAATCACTTGACGCTTCTCTGCTTGGGGTTTCACAGACCTGATGCGGCAAATTCGTCGCCAAGGGACGGGAAAAAGAGTTTACAAGAACCAGCTGGTGCTGCAACAAGAGGAGCAGCAGCGACGGTTCGTGTTCCATGGAGGACGTCGTCAGTTGCGAATTGAGGATTCCACAGATGTGTGCTGTAACCAAGGAAAACAAACGCGTTGCCAGGAGAATCAACAGATACCAAATAGATAATGTACAATTGTGCAAATTAAGAGCAAACAGCTGAACAAAGCAGCAGAATGCTCCCACATTTGAGCCGGGAATAGAGAAGCATGGCGCCACCGGAAATGCCGCTGTCTCCGACATGATGCGCGTTGTTCAGTGTTTTCCGACCAATTTGGATACGACTGGTGGTGCGCCTGTCATGGCGTGTCTCTTGAATTCGTCTTTTGCACCGAGGCCACAACAAGAATTCTTCTTGCCCACGACGAACTCTATTTCTGCCTGAAAGCAGCCTGCTGCCCACCCCATCTCCGGAAAAAAAATCTGATCTGCAGTCCTGATTTGGGTCCTTTTGTGTCAGCACGGAAACACCAACTCAACCTGAAAGCGTCTGCAGTCTGCAAAGGTTACACGATTGCATAATGTATTAAATCTCCCCCCAGGCGAGTTGGCTTCGTAACCAATCATTACAGACGCTTTACAGCTTTCAAATGGATTTGTCAGCTGCGATTTTCAGTGCTCTTAGGCACGGATGCTTTCCGCAATTGAGCTACATGACAGAAACCTTTTTATACTAAAATTATTTTATTTGTAGTTGTCTCATAAATTTACAAATAAAAAAGCTGACAGACAGACTTATGACGTCAAAAGAGATCTTTAGTATCGACAATAATTGTGTGACGTCATGGTAGTACGTGAGTCTGTGATAAATTATGTCGCTGACGAATGTACACGCACACTACAGAAACCGCATGTCAAAACAAACTGTGGGTGCCGGCAGACTGTTCTACCAGTTGTACTGTTGGCCTTCTCGATCTACACACAAGCAACGAGCAGCACACGGTTTTGCATCTTTTTCCACAAATTTTCAGGCATTCATTTAATCAAGCAACGAAGGTGTTGTACTCAAAAGCAACGAATTCAAAACTTGGGCCCGAACCAAGACATACGTTGCCCATTTTGGAGTGTTTTCCGACGTTTTCAAGCGCAAAACTGTGCTGTTGAACTTCATTTGCGAACACTTCCATCTGACAGAAGAACTTCACGTTGCATAACCCAAGACCACACCCACACTTCTATCTTCGTAACAACTAACTCTACATTACTCTCACAGATGTTCAATAGCACACTCTTCGTTCACGACATTTTACCCTTCAAATATTCACGCAGTGAACCAACAACTTTTACCTGCAACCTGTTACAGTTGAGCCACCCACAGCCCTGAACCCTGTTCAGCAGAAAATGCACCTCTCAGTCAAGCACGCAAGCCACACAAATTTCTGACGAATTTGTCACGACCAAAATCATGGGTTGTGAATCAAACATTCTGCGAGAGATTTCCTCAAGCAGCGAAGGGTCAACAACGAAACTCGTGTTCTCTCTGTATCACGCAGCTAGATCTAATTCAACACTCTTCACACAAATCGGCAACAACCAACTCGTCTCAGAGCATCACGTTCATTCTGTCCATTCAACTCTTTCAGAACAAAGAATACCTTCCCAAATTTCTACGAGATTTCACACAATTTGAGCCACAGCCGAAGCCAGCTGGTTACATCAGGCATTGCTGAGTTAAAAGAGAACTCATTGATATCAGAAAAGTGAGATTCTAGGTTCGTCATTTTCATCTGGAAAAAAAAAAGATCCACATTCTACAACAGACCAAAATCTTCTTCCTCGGAAAAACCGATTTGACCTTCCATTTCAGATTCTGAATTTCAAATTGTCGCTGTCTGTTCAAGTTACAACTGTTGAGAAGATAGATTGACTAGTTTGCGTGAGACATCAGGTGCTCTCAAGTGATGACACGAGGAAATCGCACTGATCTGCTGGAACATTTCGTATTTCAACTGCACGTTCAGCCTCCAATTTGCCAGATTATGCTGCCATTTCAGACACCAAACCGTCAATTTACTTGCACGAAGAAAACATAGCAGTTAGTGACTGTTCATTTGGAATGACAAGAAGTTGTGAGCTTCAAACTTTGTCGCAGAAACTACCAAAGATAGTAACAGTGGCACAACCGTGAAACGAACATTTTACGCGTAGGTACTTCGGCAAAAACAAATACTCATGTCCACACATTTCCCTGACAGTGCAGGCTAAAACCACTGGCAAAACAGCACATGGCACGCACAAATTCTTTTCCAATTATTTGCTTTCATTGATGGTATTCTCATAACTCCTTTGTTGTCGGCGCAGACAACTCAACACATATCAGAAACAAACTTGACCCAAACCGTCTTGCAACAGAAAGAAAACTTGGCATGTCTCACAACACAAGAGAATAAAACCTGAGAAGACCTCAACCAGAACAGCAATGGAAAACAAGACTCAAACCAACCGAGGTTCCAACAAAACAATGTTCATCATTATGATCATTATGGCACGTAACTCAGGCATTGAACGGACCAAATCAAAACGTGTCCACCCACAGATTCAGATTCATCTCCAAGTACGACACCTCACACGACCTTGCTGTGCCATTCAAGGCAGAAACAGTTCGTGAAAACCGGAAAGTCTCTTTTTGCTTTTCGTTTATAGTTTGGTAACAATCGTTGGGGGTTGATTCTGGGAAGGCAAACATGTAAATATCCATTCCTGGTGTGAAGGCTGAGTGTCTCCTTCCTCACAGAACGGCGTTCACCTTCGGCTGAGAATTCCTGGCACCGCACCACACAGCTGCCGTCCAATCCATCCAACTGCGCCATGGTTTCCTGCAGCCTTTCCTTCATTTCTTCCCACACAGCACCACCTTCTTCATCGCCAAACTTGATGCAGCCATCAAACGTGGAGGCAATTTTCATTTCAGCGACTTTTCCACGAACCGGGTTTCCGTACAAAAACGACAGCAGTGCTCCACTCACCAACACCTTCCTTGTCAGGATTCACACCACGCGCGCGTTGCTTCAATCTTGACACACACAGATCCTTTTTTCCAACAATCCAGGTCAACTGGCTCACGACCTTCCGTCCTGATTCACTCGGCACCATATTCAGTATCAGATCCACGTTCAGGCACACAACCCAGTGTTCCAATTGTGACTGTGTTTTATCCTTGTGAAATGCACCCCTTTGTAACGGCACAAAGAGTCAGTGTTCTGTGATCACATGTCCAGCACATGACTGTCAGTGACTGTGTCAGCCACAGTTCTACGTGTCCTCACTTTGTCTATCAACTGTCCGAGAACAGCAAGCGTGCAAGACCTGCAAACAGAATGATCACAGTGCAATCAAGATTTGGTACTCGTGCAATCCAGCATTCAACAGTATGAGAGGCCCAAACTTGGTGGGGTTCGCCACTGCACAGTTCACAACGTTCTTTCTGTGGACTTCCTTTCCATCAGAACTCCTGTTTTTTTTCACCTCTACTGATGTTTCTCATTGTAGAACTCGGTGTGAATGAATACTCCTACTCACCTGGCGCGCTGTGCTATACTTTGGTTTTGGAGGCGCTGGTGCTGAGCCTCGGGTTGGTCCTGATGTGAGTTCGGAGCAACTCGTCCATCTCCGGCGCCATTCGGATTCCCGGAATCTGGAATATCGACACTTCTGCAAAGCAAAGGAAAACAGAGAAATGTTAGTCAAAGGTAATAGTGGCGGCAACAAAACATTTTTTCGACGAACAAGAGATCACACATGTCGGAAAGCGCGCGGCGCGTGACACTCCAATACGCGCCCCCTTCTGACTGTTTTTTTCGTGAACCAATTTTTTGCCCAAAAATTGCCCAGAATGAACAGGAAATCAGCCCTCATCATTCACGAAAAATCTGTGACCCCCCCTCCCCTCGACAAAAATGAAAATGAAATCTTCAGACTGACCGTCAGGAAGTTCGTAGACTTTGGGTGGAAGATCTTCGAAGTACTTGTGCCTCATGGCGACGCGCGCGGAGACGCGGTGCGGCGGCTCGAGACGCAGCAGCGCCTCGGCGAGCGCCTCGGCGCACGGGATGTGCGCCAGCTTCGGGATCACCTGCGACAACCGGCACCGCGGGTAGTACCCGAACTTGGCTGAAACAGACAGGCACAAGATTAGCGTGTCAGCCAAGTATTTCCACAGGAATGGATGACACAAGGAATGTTACACGGTTTCATCATCAAGACAGATTCGGCACACGACCTGAGTCCCAAGAGAACTGGATCGCCTCAATTCGTTTGTGACTTTGATAGGCTTCTTCGGAACAAGTCGCTGAACGTCTCAGGATATTTCTGTAGTTGTCAATTCCTGTCTTTGTCAACCAAATTCCAAGTACAGCAGAGTCAAATGAGCCACGAGTGATGTTTCAAAGTTTCGACTCCTCAATTTGAAGGTTTTCACGGCGGTTCATCTTCTCATGTCATCTAATGATCTTGGGGATTCTGCATTGCAATATGCAATATCTCGTGTGTCCAGGTTATTTTTGCTCACTTGGCCAAGCGTTGGAATCTTCACAAGGAGTCAGGACTTTGAAAAATCCCTTGTCTTGCTTTTTCCAAGGTTTGTTTAGGTATTCTTTGCAAGGATTTTTTTTGATAATCCACGTTTAAGAACCCAGACAGGTCTGAGCCACACACAATGTTCGTTGTCGCGGACTCTACTCACACAGGTCGTAGTGAGGGTAGGACGAGACCCCTTCCCACGTCTCGTCACTCGGTGTGCCCAGGATCTGCAATCAAACTCCAAAATATCAACAAAGGCTGGGGACAGTATTCACCATCAGAATCAAGACCTGCTTGAAGCATCTGTTCAAAGCTGAACAAAATGCATTTGAATGAATGATTCCGGTGGAAGAACAAGACATCTCGCCTTGTTGCTTCTCGTCACGCTTTCACAACAGCGTCGCGAGCGTTTTGCTTGTTTGTGTGTTGAGGCGTGGTCGGGGCAACAGTATTCGGTCAACACTGGCGCAAGAGCACCATTGATCGGCAATTGATCATTGGTAAATTATTGATTGATTTTTCAAGGTCGATTGGCTGTGTGCGGCAAAAGCGGCACAAAGCAAACCTCCACGCTGTCCATCACGTCAAACAAGCAGACATTTTTACCTGGCAATACACACGCAATCCCTGTCATACCAGAGTCTGCATCTGACGGACAATGGACTCGTGAACGACTCGCTATCAATTTATGATGCAACAGGACCCTCAATATTGGGTCGTTAATCTCAATGGTAATTGAGTGATCACATGAAACACAACACCACATAAATCACGTCAGCCTCGATCTCTCGCGCTTTCGCAGTCAAATGTTGCTCGGTTTTTCCTTGAAGTCATTCACTTGTGCCAGGACGTGTTTGGGTTTGTGAATATCTCGTCAAACTTCGTTCAATCACGTGTCACACACACATAGGTACACACACAACACACAACACACACACACACACAGAGTTATTTTTCACACCCGGTCACCGACGAACAGAAATCCCCAAGGAAAGCACTCATCGGAGGCGTAAGATTCCAGCAGCAAGGGACACGTCAAGGTCAAGGCTTCAGAAGATGTAGGACACACTTACCCTCCAGATTCGGTCCAGCTGATCCATGGCGTCCTTCATACCGGGAAACGTGGCCACACCGGACACCATCTCTGTGAAGATGCAGCCGACGCCCCTGAAAACCACCAAAAATATTCTGTGTGAGAAATGAAACACAAACGCAGTCCCGAAACTGCACCCCAATCCCAAAACTGCAGCAGAATTTCTAACATGTCAGCGGAGAAACGAAACGAAATGGCACGCGTCGCAGAATGACATCCATTGCTCGCTCACAACAGGGGTGTGCTGTCATGAAATGGCCTTTGGTCATTCGATGACAGTGGTAGACCCGTCGTTGGGTTTTACTGTGACAGCGGACTCCTGTACTCCGATCAGTTGGTCCTTCGCAACGCAAACAAAATTGAATGAACAAGGGCGTACATTTGTCCACTTTCATTTCAGGCCTCTGCACTCAACTTCCTGCTGTGACTGTCAGCAAAAGAAATTTCGTGTCAACTGCAGCCCTCGTTTTCAGAGTTGAGCTCACCACATATCGAGGGACGTGGAGTAGTCTGTGGACCCGAGCAGCACGTCGGGGGGTCGGTACCACAGCGTCACCACCTCGTGCGAGTACGTTCTGCTGGGTACGGACTTGGCACGCGCCAAACCTGCAAACACGTGGCATCCTCCGTGATATGTTGTTTGCAAAGGTTTGAACGGACGTGCATTCATTCATTCATTCTGCCGTGGTGAATGGTCTTAAAATTGATGCCCAATGAAGAATCACTGCCAAGATCAACAAAATGACAGTGCCATGACAGCGCATCACGTGCCCCACCCCCCACTCATTTTCCCCTTCAGCAGACAGCAGACGTCAGAAAGGACGTTATCATGCACGTCAGTCCCGACCGGGTCTGGGCTTCATGCGGCCCGCGCGTCTCCCTGGATCATCGATAACAAAGCGGCGCCGGCCACGTGAGCTGCTTACCGAAGTCTGCGAGCTTCAGCTCCCCCAGCTCGCTAATGAGCAAGTTCTGCGGTTTTAAATCCCTGCAACACACAGCAAACGACACGTGTTTGTGATCTTCGCAGCACACACCCAACGTGTAAACAAGCAGCAACGGGATATTTTTTCACAACGTGTGTGGTCGGCCACGGTGCGTCTGTGAAGTTCCAATTTGATGGGAATTGAGCATGATCAGATCGTTCTATTGTTTCCAGTTTCAGTTTCAAGTCTTGGCACAGAAGACACAGTGCTCAGAAACTCATACACACCTATGCAAAATGCGTCGTCGATGGCAAAAGGCCAGACCTCGAAGTAATTGGAATAAAAACAGCTGAAATACAAAAAATCACCTTGTTAGTGATTCATTTACACCATACATTTTAGAAAAAAAACCCAACAAAACACCTGTTTATCTTCGACATGTCACAATGGCGACGGAGCCCACAGCTGGGCCGCGCCATCAATGCTTTATGAACGTCTGAATATTACATTTGACTGCTGGCTATGATGACAACATAATTTAGAAGAATGAGTGAAGCTGTTTCCTCATGTGAAGTTCCGCTGTAATCATGATTTGCCGAGCCAAATCCAGACCAAAACTGACATAAAAGTGTTGCTATCTGGACTCTTAACATCTGACCCTTCACACAGCTCTGGCACAGGAGTTGTCTTTTCTCTGCTCCAATTGGAGAGTCGACAGAAGTCGACATCAAACGAACATCGACGCACGTCATCGCGCTAATCATTTCCGCTTTCAACAGCTCCCGGCAGTTTTGCAGCTACCTTGCAGACAGACCGAGGTCTGGCATCACTTTAGCGGTCTCTCGCAGTTTTTTCCTGACTAACGCTCGGAATTGAAGCACCACTAATTGCCAGTTACACACAAACCGGAAACCGCCTCCACCGAGTTTTCGTGACACAGTTGCGTGTTGTGCCAAAGCCAATTTCTGTTGCTCAAGTCAAGTGAAAGAAAGGACTCTGAGACGACATGATGTGATGGAAATGTCGCTCGCGTTCATTAGCCCCACAAAATGCAGTGGCAAAGTTTTTCAGCGCAGTCTCTCACTCTCACTGACCTTGACATTCCTCGGGTTCAGGCCTCCTGGATGCTTCTCCAAATACTGACTCAGATCCGTGTGCTGCAAACGAACAGCAGAAAGAAGTCATGACAACCTCACGTTATCGTGTCATATCAATTTTTGTTTTTGGCATTCACAATATCCAAGTATGAAATTTTATTTCGGTTCAAGCTGCTGAGAACTGGAGAGATACTGACCACGAACTCGAAGACGAATGTGAGAGTATCGCGAGTGTGGATGATGTCGTGAAGGGTGACGATGTTGGCGTGCTTCAGCCCTTTCAACAAGGACGCTGCAAGAAAATACACGTCTCCGTAGACAAAGTCGTGAACGTTTCAAGGTTGCACGTTTCACAGAAACCCATCATATTTCAACATTGCGCGGCGATCCACTTTGGAGACCACACACGCTCAACCAGCAAACCACAACCGAGACTCACAACTTGTACTTCGCAAAACACCAGGCAACACACCTTCTCGTATGGCGGTGAACGGGGTTCCTTCCTCCTGCTGCAGCCGAATTTCCTTCAACGCCACGATGGTGTCCGTCAAGCTGCAACCACGACACGTGATTGCATCTGACTGAACATTTTTTGTACACAGGGTTGACAGTGGTATTGACACGTATCTATACTCACTTGCTTTTACCCTTGAAGACGGTTGCATAGGATCCCTCCCCGAGCTGCTCCAGTTTCTCGTACGCCTCCGCCTTGCCAAACGGAGAGTTGTACTGAAAACAACAAAAGGACGGTTTGATCACGGAAAACGTGCGGTACGTCAAAGACAATTGGCAGGAAAGGGAGGAATGAAGTGTTGGCGTTGCACCTGCAGACCACACAGACGTACAGGTGGGTGACACGTGTAAGTTGCACGTCAACGGAACACCACATGATGCACTTCATTTCTTCGAATTATCCACCAACAGAGCGACCACAGTGAGTCAAACTTTCAACTTCAACATGCACATTGTACGCACACCACACACACACACACATACACACACACACTCGCAACAGACCCAGGCACGGACACAGATGTACCAGTGGTACACACACATACACACACATACATACATACACACGCACAGTGTGTGTGTGTAGTGCACACACAAAACACGAACAAACACACTACGAAGTACACACACACACACACACACACACACACACACACACACACACACACACACACTGCCCCTCCTCCTCACTCACCCCGAAGCTGGAGGCGCGTTTCGAGCGGAACCCCTCCACGTAGAAGGACCCCTCGGACTTGGGGCGGCGGTGCTTGACGAGGTGCGGCTCCGGGGCGTAGCTCAGGTTCCCCACGGGCGCCAGCATGTCGCCCGTCGAGTGGTGTCGCTTCACCGGGGACTTCTTCAGGAAGTCGACTGCGCAGGGAAGGAAACGTCCAGAATGAATCGCGCGAAAACGAGTGCAGCTCATTCAGTCACCAGGAGCGGTGTTGAGCCAAAATGAGCAACGAAATCGTTCCCAAGCTTTCAACGGCTGGTTGTGAATGAAGCAAAAGTTGCTCTTGCAGACAAGGTTCCCAGATCCACATTCGATGTCTGCAACACCGGACGTGCGTGGACATTGCTTCGCAACAAGATGGATTTCTGGATGCGATTACATCATTCACGTTCCGCGAAATCGAACTCACCTGGTCCCATTATGGCGATGTTTCCATGACTGTGGTTCGGCCTGTCCAACGAGCTGCCGAGCGCGTGCAGAGGGTGTTTGATGGGGCCTCCTGGGATGGCGTGCTCCGGGGTCCCGTTCAGACTGTAGTAGTGCGGAGACTGGCTGTTCTCTCGCGAGAAGTGCCCGTTGGTGGTCCGTGGCAGGCCCTGCAACCGAGAACAGATGCACTCAGCCTCTGGTTCGACCTCAGACCGCTGGAAAGAAACAAGACCACCGACGCAGATTCGCAAACTTAATTTTACGAGTGGAATTTTTTTCTACAGGTATGGACAGTCAGCTGACGATTCAAGAATCTCATGATATGAGCAAAATGCTTGGGGTTGAGAGTGTCCGCTTTTGTGAGACGGACTACGTACAAGGGAACAGTGGTGCTTCTTCATTGTCATCTGACGGACGTACCAGACAATCATGCTCGGCAACAAAACTACTGAGACAAAACAATGCCTCTCACTCACGAGACGAAGAGCCCAACCTAACACCCCACAAAATTGCCTTTTATGTGTCAGACCGTCTTGAGCAAAGACCAATTGTGGCCAGTTGTACAAATCCGGCTGAAACCAGCTTCCCAGCAACACCAATTGATTCGTCTGTCCGTCCATTTGAACCCAACAGATACCTGACTGCCAGGTGTGTGGGCAGCCTTGTGTTGCAAACTGCCGTTGAAAGACGCACCTTTGAACACCCAAAATTGAGCACGAATCAGGTTGACAATTTTTTCAAAAGGACATTGGCACCAGAAAATTGACGCAAATGTTGGAGTGTGCGGTGTGCCTCGTGCACGGGCACGGGTGTGTCCTCCTCACGGAACTGTACGGTTTTGCTCGACTTGCAAAATGGATTTCAAAAAGAAAATTCAAGGTCGCACAATCCGACTTATTCGATTCGTTCACTTTGAATCCAGGTGGGCGCAGCCAACGATCCAAACTCGTTCTTCAGCTCATGGTCTCAAACAAACGGTGACAAGCCCTCTTTGACAGTCGTCCCTTTCCCCAATCATCAGACTTCCAAACTTCGATCATTCCTTTTGAAAACTGTGGCAAAACCCCAACCCCCAGATCATGAAAGCAGAAAGCAAGCAGACAGTACTACCTTTGTCAGATGTATGTGGCGCGCCACTATGCGGGTCCTCGTGGATCAAAAACTGCGGGATAAAGTTCCAGCTCAATTCCAACTCGAAGCGCACAAAGTGACCAAGAGATCAGCACTCGACGCAGACGAAGAGCAGCGAAGAGTCTGATGAGGTTCTACGGTACAAGGTGAAGCATCCAGTGCACAGCAGGCATAGCCAATTACTGCCACTGCAGGGATACGTGCTCTGAGCCGCGATTCGTTAGGCCTTGGGAAGGTCGTCTAAATCCTATTCCAATTACAGTTCACACGGATTGGCAGCAAAGGGCACAACGGGCGAGGGTATTGACACACGTCATGACACCGTCAATGCAACGGGCGGGGCTGTGTTTTACGTTCAGGAATCGGATCAGAATCAGACAAAAGGTTCAGGCCGGGAGTGTGGTTTCTCCATTGTCCCCCTGCTCCGCGAAACGGAACAAAGAATATCGTCCCTTCTCACGCGCGCATCTTTTTCAGCCTTTTCACTCGACACCCCCCTCACTGCGGACACCTGCCTGATGAGGACACATTTGCAACACACGGCTGGGCGCACCCTGCGCGCCCCGGAGGAAGGCGCCGATCCGCGGCGGCCTGGAGGTTGTCCCCCCGCGGAGCCGCCGCTCGCTGCCGCAGCTGATTCAGCAGGTTGTTTGTAAACACCGTCATTGTCTCCTGCTGCTGCTCAAGGTCGCGCGAATTAGCACACAGAGCAGGAGCAACCTCGGTGCACCACGGTGTCGCGGATGCGCAATTGTGGATGAAGGTTTCAAACTCAATTTCCTTCCTAACGATGTTTGTCCGCCGAGTTCAGAAGACATCACTGACTGAAATCTGATTTGCAGCAAATGACGAATTCACAAGATGAGGTCGACAATGGGATGCGTGGCCCAACAGGTGAATCTCTGTGGAACTCTTTCTGTGAAGTCTCAACGATGAAGCCAGATGCGCGGTAGAGGTCAAAATTATAACGTTCCACCAATAAACTTTGCTTTCCTGCCGAATCCTTCGGGAACCACCAACCTCTCCCACTGGACAGCAAAATGTGAACACTGCAACTGTTGCCCTTCATTTCAGTCCAATCCCGTGATGCAGCAACAACTTGAGCTGAGAGTTTGAGGCAAAACCGATGTGTCTTCATCAACGCACGTTTCCGTCAAGCTGTCCGTCACGCCTCATGACACACAACGCTGCGCGTGCAGATTGTGGTGTTGAGTACACGTACCTGAGCATAATGCTTTTCGTTTGGAGAATCATCTTTGTTGATGGCTGCAACGAGAAATACGAAAAGCACTTTAACGTTGTGAATGAAGAGAAGCATCAAGACGCGCGATCCATTATCTCCGTGTTGCGCTCGAAATGGACTCATTAACATTGAGTGAGTCTGACGAGGACGCAGGTGTGGCTCGAGCCATTTAAAATTTGGTCTTGCGCAGAACAATATTTTTGAAGCGAATCTTGAGTACAGCATATGTGTGTGTGTGTGTGTGTGTGTGTGTGTGTGTGTGTGTGTGTGTGTGTGTGTGTGTGTGCGTGTTGTGTGCGCTCCTGAACCCTGTGTGAACAGATTGGCTGGACACGTTGGGACGTTTTCATCAAACATGATAGGAGGGGATCATCAATATGGGTGACTGATCGAAAAGCAATTCGTCAGCTGAAAATAGTTCCGCAAGGTCCAGATCCATCCTGATGCTACTTTTGCGTGCGTGCGTGCGTGCACAACACAACAAGATCTGAACTCAGAACCACCAAACAACATTCCACCGAAGTAGGTCAACTCTCCACCAGGCATTCAGCTGCAGATAACAAGAAGTGTGTCAATTAGAAGCGTTGAGAAGATGGGTTTATTGAGTTACAGTCTCGTAGTTTCTGACAACGATCTAGATGGATGAGATGCCTTCCTTCACCGTCGGCTGGGATCGTCGGATCTATGGGGGCAGAAGAGCGGTGCGATTGTGCGGAACAACTTTACCACAACTGATCACGACCGACCAAATCCCCTGTGAAGAGCACGAGTGTGCGTACGCGTGTGCGTCAGTTTTAACGAGGCAAGTTCTGTGCGCCAATCCAATCCAGAACGGACCCGACTTTCAACCCTGCGCCTTTCTTAAACCCTCTGTGCAAAAGCGAGTCCCCTTGGAGCTTTGAAATGAAACATGAACCAAGGAGCCCAACGGAGGTGTCGAAAATGACTGAGTGCAAACAAAGTCTTCCGTTCAAAGAGGACCACCTTTGACTGCCCCACAGCAAAACAGATCTGATCCTGCACTCGAAACAGAATGGTTCTGATAAGGAGAAAAGAGATGGGATGAAATCAATAATCCTCAGGGAAAAGCGATGCCAGATATGGGAAACCTTACTCGGCGCACACTCGGCTGTCTCCTGCAGCCTCTGCGCCACCCACTCACCAGTACAGTGCCCGTCCGCTTTGCTTGAAATCAATCTCCTCCAGCTCAGCCTAATCCTCGCAGTTACCCGGAGACGAGCATTGTCAAGGTTCGGCGCTTCTCTTTCTACTTTCAGGAAGACCTCACAAGCCATTCCCCATGTTCTCGTACACAACACAAAATAGAAAAGCTCGTTCAAAACAAGCGAGCAATACCCGTGTGTTGTCTTTCGATTGAGGGAGATTTCCTTTCGTGATCTCGCTGAATGGAGGTTCCATGTTGGACAGACTCGGTGTCAGACGCCCATTGCGGTGGACAGTCAACGTTTCACACAATTCGTTTTTGACGCCAATTTCACATCAGTTTTGATGACACAGGTGACAATGCATGAATTGCCGGACATCACAGAATCCTTTTTACATTGAAAAGCTTTTGTTCAACATGTCATCCAGGAACAAGGTACCAGGTATTGTTCGCTGTCGGTGATATGTTTGCTGTGCATCCTGCACGGAAATCGCTGGGTGAAACGAAGTACCTGTTGACATTCCAACACATGTTGGAGGACTTCCTGAAGAAAACATCAAATAAATTTCAGACCAACAGGCTGAAGCCATTCTTCTTTCCAGCCGTCCGTTTTTCGACTTTTTGGGATTTTAGGGAGTGATGAGAACAGAAACTGCAGCTGCAGACGAAGCTGAACCCACTCACTCTTCCCCATCAATTCTCGCAAATCGGGCGCCTCAACTCCTTTTGTCTCGTGACTCCATTTCAGTTCAGACTCGTCCCTTGGCACAAAGCCACAGTCTGAAAAAGGATGGCCAGTTTCAAACAAAAAATCCCCGTCTGTTGCTGTCAACAGCAAGATCCAGGGTGTGTATGCTAAATGAACACAAACAAACGAATGACAAAAGCGCCTTTTAAGCCTCTTGCAGCGACGTTTTCGGAGATTACACGAAAGCACGTAAAAAACTGTCCTGTTGACTTCCGTAATGGAAGCCCTGTCATGTGCGCTCAATGATTAAGTGGAAGCAAGTTACAATTACAGGTGAGGACCGACCAACTCAACACGCGAGTAGCTCTTCGAGTGTTGGTGGGAGTTTTTCTCCTCTGGATCTAGCACTGCCCCTGGAGCCTCAGTTTCTGCTCATGCACACATTCACAATGCATCAGGTCAGGACGTGCTGACAAGTGTGTGTGTGTGTGTGTGTGTGTGTGTGTGTGTATCTCTGTGTGTGTGTGTCTGTGCGTGTCTGGTGTGTGTGTGTGTGTGTTTGTGTGTGTATCTGTGTGTGTGTGCATGTCTGGTGTCTGGTGTGTCTGGTGTCTGGTGTGTCTGGTGTGTGTGTGTGTCTGTCTGTCTGTCTCAACGGACCATTCTGCTGGATACTTGCAGTCAATCTGTGCGAAACGCTGTGCACTTGCACACATACTGCCAATGCGACATCCATGGACTTTTCCTGTGCTAACAACTGCAAATGAAATGTACTTCCTGACTACAAAATCACAATTGATTTCACACAGTCTCGCGCCACATATGAAACCCAGCTTCGCCGCGCTGCTTTTGCGGTTTTCTTCACGCCACACGCGGTCACAGAACAAGTGCGCGTCAAGAAAGGAATAGCATCTGCTCACACTGCATTCCTTCATAAAGGCGCATTCCCTCCATTGTGTTTTATCGCTACGCACGGGATTGGCACGAACGCACCAAATTACCCGTCCCCCAGCGACGTCATTGCTGCCCGTAGTGATAAAGTAGGTCAAGTCAAGTCCCACAACTGGGTCAATGAAAACATGAGCTGCAAATGACACAAACACTGCAGGCTCAATTTGCAGTGGAGGATCAAGGGAAGCTGTTTCCGTCAAACATCACACAAGTGTGAGAAAACATGACAATTCGGTTCGACTCTATGTGGAGCACGTGCGCGCGCACCCACTCACACACACACCCACCCACTCACACACACACACACACACACACACACACCGCAACATTTCCATCAGTAACTCCTGTAATTGTGATCAAATCTCAAGAACTTAACAAGGGCTCCTCAATGTTATCATTTCCTCGTTTGATACGAGTACAAAGTTCTTTTGCACAACTGAATTTTTCTTCTTGCTCAACACGGGATGATCGATGCATTTGGAAGCATTGCAGTTCTTCGGACGTCACCCCAAGGAGACCAATGCGATTCGTGGCGCCAACCCAGTCGTTACGATTCTCGCCTGCGCTCCACGCAAAAGTGATCAATTTCCTTCCAACATTCACTTTGTATCCCAGACACTCAAAAGAAGCATCCATCCCTCGAGCGCTATCACTCCGCCCTGCCAGGTCTGAGGCAACGATCCCACCCAAATGTGCACTATTTCACGAAAATTTGAATTGTTGCGAAAACCCAGATCCAGGACCAACATGTCGCAATGCATCCGCTCCTCGTTTGGTGCAGCGATCTCATAATATTTATTGCTTCAATATTTTTCAATTATCTGAGTCACCATGTCCATGCACAATGATGGCTCTGCAGTCAGGGTCCATTGTTTTTTGGATTGCGCCCATCGTTGCAGTCTTCATCCTGTGTCTGTGCCTGGAGATGGAAACTGCTTTCTTGCCAACTTGACGTCCACTCGTGTGTACGAGAGACGCCAGGGACTTCGTGTGGAGAGGCCAAACGCAGAAAGCAATGCGTAGGACGCAGAAAGTTGGCGTACTTCTCCAATTGATTCTACGAGGGAGGTCCTAGAATATGCGGCTTCTGTCCTAAAAATGTCAACTTTTCGGGGCCCGGAAATTTCTGAACGTGTCCCAAAATGTGCCTGAGGTTGTTGTGCCTGTGCAGACAGTGAGTAAACTGTGTCAATGTCGTGCACAAGCACAACATTGGGATCGCAAGTTCACACAGTGCGTCTCATTCGGCGACAGATGACAGTGATCGCAACAACATTGTGTCATGATGCTTTTTCAAATCAGTCTGATGTTCTTGTGGGCACATTTCATGGCCCCTCCGGTCACAATGGATGGGAAAACACTTCCACAGAAGCAGAAGAACATTCAGATTCAGACTGAACTTGACTGTCGTCCGAGGTCGCAGAACTCTGCATGGATCGTTATTTTATGAGCAATTTTTGGAGTATTTGAGTTATTCAGATTTACATATTTTATTCCTGTTGGCATGTATTTTTATGTTGGCTGTTCACATTAAAGTTGGCATGGTGAAAAACCCAAAAAAAAACGGAATTTTTAGGACAGAAGCCGCATATTCTAGGACCTCCCTCGTACGCACTGCGTTCTTCGCTGCGCATCCAAGAGAAAATCGCCGAGATCTGTTCTATCAGAGCACCAATCTGGAGTCCCCCACAAAAAGGCAAAATTTGATTTCCGTTTTCGTGCTGACGAACGTCTCAAATGCGAGCTTCAAAACTAAATCACGGTTTTCCCACAAAAGGCGTGATGGGAAAAACTGAATCTGAAATTTGAATATGTAGACACATGTTGAACAGTACAAACCAGACCTGCAACGCAAGTGACGTACGGAAAGACGTGAATTGTGAAGAGGATAAACGTCTCAAAACCAGTTTGATTCAAAAAGTTCACGTTCCTGAGATAGAAGTTCTTGCCCACCGACTCCATGAAACTGCAGGACAGTTTGTATCAGAGCAAAAGAAGTACCTGGCCAGTTGCAGTTTCACGAACAGTGTCGAGTTTCAGAAACACGAGACCGGCAATGAGACGAGTGACCTTTCACGAAAGTACGTGTGCGTTCAGAAGTACCCAATTACTCGTTCCAGGAACCTGACTGCGGAATCTGAATCCGAACGCCACACGCGTGATGGGCGTTCAATGAGACGACGGCTAATCCCGTTCAATTTACCGTGAACAGTTTTTTATTGCGTATCTATGGTTACGAGGGGAATTTCATAAGAAACCGTTTATGCTTCGTATCTTCCGAATGGATGCTTCCACAGAAACAATCCTTTGCATTTCACAACTTTGTCTCACAAAGAATGAGTTAG
>JAAUXT010103270.1_pt1 | contig 17496 bp, 20 predicted proteins | sample 7278171 | NCBI WGS metagenome assembly JAAUXT01 (sample SAMN14350112, study PRJNA611818) | marine sediment metagenome | isolation source: surface marine sediment (1.8m) | place: French Polynesia: Moorea | collected 2018-08
CCACCCCACCCCCTGCGCTTCCGCGACCATCAGGGTTCCCGCCTCGGAACTTCTTGTTTGCTGGTTGTTCCACAAAAAGAACGGACAGAGGTGTTGTTCTTCTAAATCTGAGGTTCGACTGTCCAAAAGTTGTTTTTAGAAACAGGCAAAAGGCATCTTTTTGTGGGCCACGAAAGCCCTGAATGAGAGGTGAACTGCAGAAAAAACTGAATGATTTTCCTCAGGCTGCCAATCGGCGCCGTAATCACAGGCTCATGGATATACAGTCTGCGGAAGTGGTTCCCACCTCACGCTCACGTGGCTGCGGAGGTGTGAAACTCTGCGTGCCGCACGAGAACGCAGTCTACGGTGCCACTTCCGCCTATTTTCAGACATCTCTGTGTCCAGACTGCTGGTTCAGCAAACACTGATCTGCACTCAGAACACACTTTTCTTCCGTCAGATGCAAAGCCGAGCTGGCTCCAACACGGGGTTGGTTCTTGTTCTGATTGGTTCTGTCGTGCCGTGTGGGTTGTGTTTGCGCACTCATTTCTTTGCAGCGGGGCTACGAGCGTGACAGACCGACCGACACACACACGCACACACACGGACACACACACACACACACACACACACACACACACACACAGAGGCGGAACACGTACCTCTCTCCAGCCGAGGTCCTTGAGGCAGAGCCTGACGACGTCGAGGTTGGAACGCGCTTTGCTCGTGTCGACGGTGACGACTCCCGGGCCCCGCCGCGGCTGCGGCCCCAGCTCCACGCGGAAGCCGTTCTTCTTCGCCTTCTGTTTCAGAGCCTGAAGTCAAGAAAGGGCGTGACCCATTCAGTGCGCAGGATGAATCAAATCAGGGCGCGAACACAACCTGTGCTCAATGGCGCAAACAAACTTCATGAAACAGCCTTTAAATTGCCCTGTTTATTCTCTCTGTTGTTCTGAGCGTCTTTGTTTTTTGGACCACGAACAGCCCAGGTCAGACCAGGTCTGACTGACCCCAGGTCCGCCCTGAGATTGCGACGGACAAAATTTTCCACCGTGATTGTGTTTGAGATTTTCAAAGCAACTACACAGTCGCTGAAATTTTGCGATGTTCGCGTCACTTGGAGAACTCGCACTGGGAGGGGACTTCAATCCGTGGTGAAATTCATATTCGTGTGACGTGTCCTTCCACGTTGCGACGTGCAACCAACACGTTTGAATTGAAAGGGAGGCTACATTTTCAGAGAACATGCATCAGGAACCGACCTTTCTCTCCTTGACCCACATCTTGTATCTGAAGTCGGTCTTCTTGTGCGGACACCTCCTGTTGACGCCGTCGCTCTGCGGGGGCGGGAGGCGCTGCAGCTTCTTGATCTCGAGCGCCGTCAGGTCGAGCAGCCCGAGCTGCTCCGCCCCGCCCGACCCGCGCGACAGAGGCGTCGCGCCCAGCGGCGCACCAGAGGGCGCCACCAGCGGGCCCGACGGCGACAGCGCCCCGAGCGGCGGCACCGGCTCGTCCTTCACCAGGCTCCCGGGCACGCCCAGGTCCAACCTGTACATGGCGGGCGTGCTGTCCTGTCCAGGGGTTCACTCGGGGTTGAGATTGACAACTTCTTGTTGGGAATCACAGTTGTAATTGGTCCAGTCCACTGTGCTGCTTCCAAACCTCAAAGTTGTTGGGCTTTTTCCCAGTTCAGGTGATATCACAATCGGCGTTTGCGCAGGTTGTGATTTCTTGTTGACCTGGTGCTGACTGCTTCAAATACGACAGTTTCCAGAGCCTGCTAGCCGGCTCCATTGTGGTACTCCTTTCAATCACCCTTTGTATGCAGTTCACAGCACGTGGCTCCAGGCCCCAGCTTCATGTCAGCCAAGGTACAGCGACGTGATGCGTGCATGTTGTTCTCAGGCACTACCATCAGTAGCTATGGCTGCGCATTGTTGCTGCTCCTATCTGCCACATCAGCGGTTAATCCCTTTGATTTCGTATTCTGAATTCCACGGTCCGAGGCGTGACGGATCGTGTCGTCCACCTGATGTGGTGGGTCCTGTGTGCGCACTCTGTGCTACGGCATCCGTCTCACGTCAATTAGGAAAGCTGTTCCGTGTCCGCCTCCATCGCTCTGCGCGCTGTCGCGTGCGTATTTGTACTTCGTCGGTGTACGTTGCCTGCGGATGCTGTTTTACCTGCAAAAAATCCATACTGTCTTTTCAAAACCTGTCGTTCTATTTACGGATTCCGTGAAAGGAAATTTACGAGGGGCTTTCCGGCTCCTTCCGGGACATAAATCCCCAAAGGGAATTTGAGAGGACTGAAACGGTTCTCTGTGTCAATTTGGGTCTATAACTGTCGGAAAACGTACGAGTATCTCGCAGCAAATCAGGTGGAGAAATCTCTCGATCAGAATTGTACCCATCCACAGCTCATTTATCTTGGGTGGAGAGACTGAACCCATTACCCTTGTCGCACCAAAATTCACAATTGGTTTCTTGCTTTTCGTGCTGGATTTGCGTGCGAGTTGTCCATGCACCAGTGCAATGCAGAAAGGTGAAGAAATCCATAACGAGAGTCCTCGCGTGCGGTGCCTCTCTTTCCTCGGGACTCGAGGACACGGCGCCAGGAAATTGAGCTTTTCTCAGACCAACAGCGCTGGAGCCACTCGCACCGGAAGTGAAATCCGTCAGAGGCGTTTAGTCCTTGGGATACAGTCTGCGGGTCAGCTGAACTTGACAGCAGGAAGTTTGAGCACTCAGTCCGCGGTGTTCCGTGGCACCTGGGCACGTTTGAGGACTTTTGTCCGCAGTGCGCCATGGCTGGGCACGTGACACCAGACAACAATGCCTTTGATTTCTCTTGTGAAATTGGAGCACAGACCAGGGACGCCACTGCTGAGCCTCACCAATGACAGGGGGTGCCTGAACTCCCTATTGGACCCGACGGCTTCTTGATGAGGGAAGTCTGCAGACAGAGCTTCTTACTACGGCACACAGGTGTGGCAGTCAGCGGACTGTGTTGCAACACACCTCTTTCCAAACAAGTACAAAAGGTCTTCCCAGACTTGTAATTCGAACGTGGACGATAACGAAGGTTCTCAAGCACACTCACCTCACACTGATTGTCGTGGCTGAAGTGTACTTACAATCCAATCTCCACTTTCTCCAACTTTCCCCACACCTGTTATCACATTAACACAACGCATCCTGATCCTTCCTTTGCACAGCGACTGTGACTCTTATTGATCTGAAGATCATCCTTTCCCTTCACATCACAGTTCCCGGCAAAGGGCACATGTCGCACGTCTGTGCAGCAGTGGTGAATGTTTACTCCGCACACAGTTACCACGAGTAATATGCCCGGCGCTGTCGGGATCGATCGCGAGCAGAGCTCTCCACTCGCCAGTCTCAAGGGCCGTGCCTCATCCCGACACTGTCAACTCGCGACCAGCGATGTCGCAATGAGTTTTGAGTATGTTTTCCTTTTGGTTCTGATGTGAAGGAACACACGCGCGTTGAGCAAAGACAGATCTTCGTGGAAGCTGTACAACAGGGTCGAACCCCTTCGTCACTGAAGCTTTAAGGACAAGGTTGAACTCCAAGGAAAGAAAATCTTCCTTGTTGGCGCCTGAACCACATGAAAATGAACCCACAGAACTCGGGCCATTCGTGCGCAGATCGAGATCGAGGGGCCACGTAACTGGAGCCGCGCCATCCTCTGAAGACCAGGGCCAGGAGGTGGAAGTCCACACACGTCTGCATGGCTCCATGAAATCCATTGAAAGCGTTTCCCCTGCATCTGGGGAAAAGAGGATGGTTCCTGCACATGTTTGCACCACAGAGGTCCGTCGTTCAGGAGCGGCACCCTTGACCCCGCAAATGATCCCACTCAGGTAACCACACACATTCAGGCCTGTAATTGCAAAACATTTTCCTCCCACGATTTCGTTTTTGTGGGGTCCCGCCCCCTGGAGGATGGCGCCCCTCAGTCCCTTGACGCGCGGGGCGGCGCCGGCGCTACGCGGCGTGATGAGAGTGTCGCTGATGTCGGCTGCTGAAGGATCCAATTATCGGCTCAATCGCGCTTTATCAATCATTCACGAGCGACCACCGCGACCGCCGCGACCACTCGTTGATCTCCAATCACAGGCTCGTCATCCGAATTGGGAGGGAACGGCTCGTCATCGCTTTTGGTGTGGACTGGGGTTTGAGAAGCCGAGGGTCAATAGAGGATCGCAGCTGGAAGACCTCTGGTGGGGAACCACACACAGTGGACAGGGGTGGTGAGGGCGGTTGGTGGGTTTTGACTCCAGATCCATGACCATCTGCTCTGTTTCCCCCTTAACGTTTCAGTGTGTCCAGATGGAAAACTTTCAGGAGGATTTGCCCATTGGACGAGTCCTGGACTCGCCCCTGGGGGATATCACACGGGTGTGCAGAGGCTGCGCAACTCAGCTTGCTCTGCTGAACCCAAGGCTTCTGATTCCTCATCTGATTCAGAGCTGGAGGTCTTGGCGTTTCAACTGGTGTCTGCCATAAGGCCCTGTAAAGTCCAAAGATGTAACACCGCTCGAACACCTCCAACCAGCGGTGTGTGTGTGTGTGTGTGTGTGTGTGTGTGTGTGTGTGTCGGTCAGAACAGTGTCAAGTGAGCTTTGAATGATAATGCTTCACTATAGGGCACATTCAGTCACCGGAAATTCCTCGCTTGAGGAGACTTGCAGGAACACCTGAACCAAGCCCGTTTCGCTTGGGTGCACCCTCTGCCAACAAAAGAAAATTCAAGGGAAACGTTGTGACGTTTCGCGACGAGGACATTGTGAATCACACATTTCCGTAAAAGGTCAAAAATGCCTGTATCCCACAGAGGGAGCCTTTGTTTCAGTGAACTGCTGCAGAACAAACAAATCGAGGTATAAAACCTTGAAGGCAGGATTTGTGTTGAAGTTTGTGCTGTGGGGGCGAGTTGAAACCATCATTTTTACTTGCTCTTGAAGGCATTTACTTCAAAGACACACTGCAGTCTTTGTGGTTGGGTAAATGTACTGCCACAAACATTGACGCCAGGATGCGTATCTTTCTTGTCAATTTTCAGTATTTCTGTCATTTTTGGATAAGTTTTGAAATGTCGCAGCACGTCAAGTTTCAATCCATCAGGTTTGGACAACAGAAGAGAGAAAGAAAGTCCTGACCACTGTCCCTTCCTCCAGCCACGCATCACGTTCATACGTCGCTACTCGCGCACGCGCGCGCGCATGTATGTACGTGTTTGTGCGTGTGTGTGCGTGTGTGCGTGTATGTGTGTGTGTGTGTGTGTGTGCCCAATCACGCTCGCGTGTGTGCGCCCAATTTGCGGTGCCCCGGACTAATTGCGTTTTCCACCTGACCGTGCGCGCTGACCGCGCGACGCTTCAAAGGCGCCGTCGCTTTGATGTCGCCGCTTTGTTTGCACAATCCGGGAGGTCCGGCCCGCCGCAGCTTTTGTCCGCTCTGCGCAAAGCTTCTTCACACCCTGCTGAAGCGAGCAATATTGTCAGTGGTTGAAATCAAAATTGAGAAAAATTGATGTTTTGTTCAGCATTTTGACACAGCAAATTCAGAGACCAAAAATTGAAACAGCAGCATGCAGTCACAAACAAAGATCACCTGGGCAGATTTTGTGAACCTGCTTGACTCAAGCCGTCGACAAGATTTGTTACTGCGTAAAGTGGAACAAAAAACAGAAGTGAGAAAATTCAGGGACTCGCACCAATACAGAAGCTTGCGTTGGAAGGAATAATTTTGGAGAGTGTGACACGCACCGCAGGAACAGGTGAAGCAGCATGAAAGTCAGTGTAAACAAAGCGAGAAGCCCCTGATCTCCCGTTACTCATCCGTGATGGGGCCGTCGCACGGCGGGGCGCGCATCCAGGAGGCGAGGGGTGGGAACGACACACGGCTGGATCCAGGGTGGTTCACACAAAATGTTCAAGCACAATTCCTGGTCATTCGCGAAAGAGTGCTTCCCCCTCCCTTGTGTGACAACTTGTTTCAGAACTCATCAAAAGTGTTCAGAAACGATTTTTTTCGCCTTCCTTCTGGGAAAAAGTGTTGGACCACCACTTGTCAACACACATACGCACATACAGGAATATCTATCACCATTGTCATTGTACAAGGCGAGCGCTCGGCTCGGCAAGATCGCGCGCGCCAACACTCACCACCTCTTGTTTTCACCGACCCGGCTGAGGAAATCTTTCTTGAAATTACAAATTTGTGGTCTTTCCTGAAGACCAAAAGTTCTGATGATTTCCTCATGTGAGAAGGTTTTTCAGAAGAGCGATTCTTCGGGTTTCCAACACAAATCCAAAGCCTGGACGCAGCAGCAATTGACAATCGACGGCAAAAACGTCTGGAAAAGTGACGTGAGGAGTGTCAGATTTCTCTGGCGAACAATCGCACAGCAGCAAAACAAGAACCCACGTTTTTCGTTTGATAAGTTAGTGATATGTACGTGACATTTTGAATTTCGTGACACCTGAGAAACACGGCTCTTAAAGTGTCATCTTGTTCAGTTAAAATATCGTATTGGCAGATTCCAAAATTTCCTTTTCTTATCCACCGTTTACAATTTCAAGGTTTCGTCAATAAAGGCGCAATCAGATAATTGCTGTGAAGTGATGGGAGTCTGGTCGATATCGGGTGAAGAAGACAGAAAAAAGTTTCGCCTCAGATACGAAGATGAATGTAAAATGGAGGGAAATGGAGTGACAGTGTTGACGGTAAAATTTATGCGAGATACGAGTTGACAAGTGTTTCATGCAGGTAAGTTTCGCACACGGCCAGAAAAGTCTCTACATTGAGCGGTACGAGTACCAGCGTACACAGGTCTCCAGCTTTTTCGACCTCGGCTTGTGCGACAATGCCCAAAACACCCAAATGATGTTGACGAAAGAATGTTAAGTTCGAAATTTGGTGAAATCGAACGTTTATTCCACGTTTGAAGTTAGAACTCGGAATTGGAGCGGCGAACCTGAAAACAAGTGGTCGCACGAAGGAAGTTTTGAGCCACGCGTACGAAGAAAAAATGACTGAACAGCCTTCCTGATGCACGATTCTGTGATCCAGATATATATACAGCAGTTGATTCTGATTCCCCATGGAGGGACCGTGTCCCTGAACCCACTGGTTGGTTGGGCCCCCCTGACCAGACCCTAGATCCGCCCCTGTGACCCAACCCCGCTCAGCAGCCGCCAATAATTCTCAGCTCCTGCTGTGTTTATTAATAACTTCTCTCAGCGAGAAAGGAAAAAAAATAACTGGGCCTTTCCAATAAAGTTTATTTTCCTCTGGGGTCGAACATCAATAATAGATTGTGGTCCTATGACTCACAAATAGTGGATACATTGTTTGTGCGTTTCGGGCGCACATTTAATTAAAGTTGAACATGTATTGGAGGCAGAGTGCGGTTGGGTTGCATGACCAAAGGTGGAGCGGTGGTGGGAGTGGGATCCGCAGAAGCGACGTGTGTTGGCCGCGTTGTTGTTGGTCGGTGCAGCTGGAGACCGACTGATGTGAATGAAGCTCCTGGGGCACAGTCCGGGGAATTTTCCCTTTATCACGGGACCACAGGGACAAGTGTATTGTCCAGCAATTCGTGCTGTGGGAAACAGTTTTCAGAAAGTTGAAAACCCCAGAGGAATGTAAGTGGTCTGTTTTGACAGCAAGGAAAAAATGGAAATTTGATGGGTGGAGTAGCCGCGTTCTCTCTTCGCAGTTCTGCAAAGTGTTTCGTGCCCCGTGACAGAAATGTGTTTGTCATTCTTCGTGCTTGTCTCGTTTGGTTCCACGAAGGAACCAGTGTGAACAGAACGTACGAAACTTGTGTGACCTTGTTTCCCACACACTTTGCGCACGACGTTCGGTCAAGGTCACGAAACTTGTCTCAACGTCGGGGAAAGCAGCTTTGCGGATGGATTAGCCCCAGGTTCTGACTCGACAGATCCCGAGACGGAGACGTGCGTCACAATGATCCGACTCCTCATCCTGACGCAGACTCAGGTGAAAACGGTGAATCTCTCCTTTATGACTTCCGTTTCCTCGGAGTCTCTTCGTGAAAATGTAAGGAATTCACGAGTTTTAGCAGACAGCCAGCAACCTGGCAACGCAAACGCAAACGTAACTTTTGACTATCAAGTTACGTTTGCATTTGCGTTTCCAGGGTTGCGGGCTGTTTGCGAAAATTCCCCATTGTCCGACCAGTGTTAGGAGACCGAGAATCAATCGACACAAAAAAAGTTTATTTTCACCAACCATGTTTGTCGTAAGAATTCAGTTTGATGTTACAGTAAATTATTTCAGCGTCATCAAAACCGCCAATTAACTGTTCAATAAATAGCAGATTACAACGAATGCGACGCATACAGGGCGCGGAATAAAAGATAACATGAGAGTGTATTGTTGCATGATGTTGCGCCTGCGAGCCCCCGTGTGAGTGCGATGAGTTAGTTTTACCTCCCGTGGACAACCAGTGACCTGCCCCCTCTCATTCACGCTGCTGCTAACAATACAGCGTGAAAAATCTGCTGTCAAGGCATCAGCTGTTGGCCGTGAGGTTTCAAGGGCAGATGGATGTGGTTGCTCCACGTTCATTGAGGTGTGTTCTTCTGGTAGAAAAGTGGTCATCGTCGTTGCCTGCAAGACCAATGTATTGGTGTTGCACCAGAGCATTCACGTGGCGAACACGGACACGAAAAACCGTTCGTTTCACGTCTTTTTATCCTGTCCTTCTTTTACATTCAACCCACAGCCAAACCAGGTTTTTTCCAAAGTACGCACGCGGAAATATGGAACAACCAAATGTGGAAGAGATGCCTCATTGAAGTTTCTTTATTTCCAGTGCAGAGGAAGAAGATGAAGAAACCAAGCTTCTCGCTTTTGAGCGAACTGGCCCGTTTTTCCCCATTGTGCGCTTCAGTTGCCATCTGCCGCGGCGTGAAGGGACCGTTTCACACCGGGTGCGCCTGCCGGTGCGTCCGTGCGTCACTCCCTCGCAGGGGCTGTCGCGCCCATAGGGCTGCACAGGGACACAGCGCACGACGCACCCGATGTGACCCGCCCAACACGACTGTTGCACAAGACGAGCTCTGCTCAGCGGAGCGGCAACGCGACTCCAAAAGTCACTCTCTGCGAGGGGCCAAATGTTTTCATCATCAGCCATTCATCATTGAGGCCGCATCTTCTTTAATCTTCCCCACGGACCCTGTGAGAAGGAAACCACATCAAAGCTTTGTGTTTTCCGTTGTTTTAATCATATCGGAAACAGTCCCAGAAAGGCAGTCTGGCCTCCAGCCACTGGAACTCGCGTTATTTCCAAGTAAAGTCTTGTGGTTCAAATGTATTTACGAACTGAAGCGCGTTTTTATTCAAGAAACTTGCTTCGTGTAAATTTTCAAATTTTGGGCATAAAGGATTGGTGCTGCAGCTATTTTCAAATCACAAAGTTGATTTTTACCAAAAATTGTGTCGCTTTTTTTGCGCACTCACAGAGCAGAAGGCGAGAGACAGAGTCCTTTTTGAAAGTGGCAGATATGTGAGGAGCGTGAAATGCGGTGGTCAGCGCACAAGATGGACAGCGGTCAGGAGGGCAGCGAGGCGCGAGGCGGGGCTCTCATGTCCACCCAGCCTCATCATTGTTATGGGTCAAGCGCTGCGCCGGACACACCGGGCCGCGGGGGTGGAGTCTGATGGGAAACGGGGGGGCACGGGAAATTCACCTCGTGCTGAAATTTTTTTCCAACTGTTTTCGTTTTCGTTCAATGAAATTCACCTCATGATGAACCAAGCAGAGCTTGTTTTCGAGGTTCAGCAGTCGGATTTTCGTGGTGATTGAAGAAGAAGGCTTCTCCATGCTGCGGACCCTTTCTTGTGTGACTGACTCTGTCTCACTGATGGTTTCAATGCCATCGTCCGAACTTCAGTCGATCGAAGCAAAGGGGGGGATGAATGAGACAAAACATTTTCTAGTTCTACTCTTCCGCGCAGAAACCGAAACAGGTGCAATGTCTGTTCAAAGGTGGGTGGGGAGAAAGAAAACTGGTTTGTGGGGGGGGGGATTTCTTTCGGTTCGTGTTCAGTGAATTCGCGTGAGAACGCCGCTGCATCACAGTATTGAAAGACATTCAGCTCCACGATATCCTTTCTTCTACAAGTAAGAACAGCTCTCTTCGTGTGTGCTCCGCTGCGATCGTTTGTATGAACAAGTAAGCATTTCACCATTTCCTTGTATCTTCCTCCCATTTTGTGTGTTGCGTGGAAAAACTTGCTGATTCGAGTTACATGAATGTTTCTCAATTTGGCAGGACAAGCAGCACCAAAAATTCTGAACATCTGAAAAACTTCACCAATCAAGTAGCGATTAAAAACTCATATCCAAACATGCGATGCATGCGAGCGCACTCCGTGATCAAAACTGTAATCACATACTCCCTCCCTTCCCTTCAATCATCCCTGCACTCCCCGTTGAACACAACCATCTCTCAACTTAATTCCAGGGTTCCCTCTTCCAAGGGGTGGGTTTGTTGTTATGGAGCTCTCCCCATTGTCAGTTCCCATTGTTATTCCTCTATCTATGGACCACCAGCTGTCAAAGTGGCCCCTCACTTTTTGGAGCCCATCTCTTAGTGAAACAGTCATGACAGTCGGAGAATCACACCTAAGCGCAATAATACCCGTCTATTGGCGGACCCGTACTCAATTAAGCAGATTAAGTGAGGCTGGGTTGGGGGACTGGGCCTCTACAATTCGGACTGCGTTGCTATATGTTGATTTCCCTGGTGACCACGGGCTGGGATGATTGCACATCTCGGGGTCTTCTGGGGAGAGACGCAGTGTATTTACATCTGCAGCACAGGATTCTTCAAAACGAGATATCGCTTTCAAGTTGAATGCGAATTCCAACATTTTTGGTGAAGTCAGTAGATCTACCACTCCGATCCACACAGACTTGCGGAATGATCATCCAAACTTTGAAACAAAGTTTTGGTCAAGAGCCCATGCGAGTGAAAAGTCGCCCTCCACTTCCAAACTCGTACCCCCTCCGGATTTTTCTTCCTTGTTCGTTTGCGCTTCGAGCGTCATGGTTTTGGGGAGAGACCTCAGTAACTCTCGTGCATCCTTCGTGTAACTGTGTCAATCTCCACGTACCCCTCTGAACCAAAGCCACGTTCACAATCATTGTGAAGGAAGCCAGAATCCTTCAGCCCTGGTGGAGGATGGAGGGTGGATGCCGCCCCGATCCCCGGTCCCCAGAAGTTACACACGGTGTCTGCTCCCTCGGTTCGCGCACAGATGAAGAGGCGGCGCTGCGGCGTCCCCGGCTCTATTTCAAAAGCCTGCAGGACCCGCCGGCAGAAGGGCCTTCATGATTGCAGGCAATTTAGCGCATCTGCAACAATATGGCGAGTTGTGCGGAGTTTTCTCCACGGGCCCGTTCGCCTCCACCCGCCTGTCTCTCGCTCAGCCCTACATCTCCATTGAAAGGATGGAAAGAGGGGCGCACCGTGAAAGGAGAAAATTGAACCGCTTTTTCCTTAGGCCAGGGCAGTTTCAAGCACTTTTAGTCTGTGATGGGAAAAGTTCAGATGCAGAGCTCTGGCTCAAAGTTGTTTGTTCAAAGTTGCTGAAAGTTGAATGGAACAGAACCAAGAGTGAGGTTGCCCACAGTCCCAAGCCAGCGCATGCATGTTCAACGTGGACTTCTTTCCTCATCCCACAACGCGCCAGGCTTGTTTGACCCACGGATTTTACATTTGTCGCTTGAAGGGAGAAAACTTAGATTTCCTGCAGGTTGATCTGTTTGCAGAAGCGAATGTAGAACTGCAGCAATTGTCACCTTGTGGGCAAACAGTCGAACAAACGGAGCGAGAGTTTGCTGCCGATATTATGTCAGGAATTTTGCAGATCCACTGCCGCCACCACGCTTGTAAACATACGAATGTGGAAAAGCCTGCATACACGTGTCGTTTGAACGCGTCGTTTCACAGCCACAAGTCACACGTCTATTGCAATTGCTGCAGAGTCCAGCTGCTCTCACACATCTGCAGACAGGGACCGACGACGAGGAAGGTGTTTCGGTTGTCACTCCACTGAAGAAAGTTTTCACTTTCAGTTTCGACAAAAGCTTTTTGGTCCCATGGAGATCGTGCGTCTTCGACAAGACGTGTTCCTTTTTTCACTCCTTATCTCCTGCAAACATGACTCCGTTCCGTCTGAAGAAAACCCCACGACAAGTAGATCTTTGTCACAGATATTTCCGTTGCACTCTTTGCGCAGAGTCCAGTGGTTTAAACTTGCAGCTCTCTGAGTGTTGGGCACAGCGTTTTTCCACTTTGAAGACCAGATTTCGTCACGTTTTACCAAGAGTAATTGAAGCCGGGTGTTTTACTGCGGCAGAATCGTGTTAATTTCCTGGTTTAACGTCAACGATTTGAAACGTTTGGCGACGTGGAGATGATGCTCCCAGATCTGGTGCTTGAGCAAACGCTTGTCTTAAAATCTTTCAGTGCTCAACATTGCAAACACTCGGAAGCGTTAGGAAGTTTTTGGTTGTCTTTGCATGACTTTGTACATTCGGGTTTCCTCTGTTTTGGTTTGTGAGACCAACAAAGATACAAGACCAAGGGGGTCTCCGGGAAACAGGACCAGGGGGACCCTCTGGGACACAGTACCCCCGAGGGAATGGGAGTGTCCAGGGTATAGAACAGAGGACTCTATAGCAGCTGAACCAAGGGTTCGTCTCGCTGTTGTCACGTCATAATGGTGACGTCCGCGCTGTGGTTCATGAGTGCCCTTGCAACTTTGCTACAGACGAAATCAAACTTCTTCTGCAATTGAAATGTACAGAAATCAGAAGAACACAACTCAGTTTGATGAAGTTGTGCATCAAGATATCCTTCACCTGGACTCAACAAGTTTCTCTTTCCTTTGTGCAAACTGCGTTTTGACGTGAAGAGATCTTCAAAAAACAACGCGTTTCCGTGAGGACGTCGTGACGACTGGACTTCTTCCGTTTTTTGCCACTTGACAACGGGAGCCAAATTAAATTCGCAGCGCTCTGCCACACTCTCAAAAAACAAACATTCCTCCTGTCACGAGACAACCGTCATCACTCTCATCAATTGCAGTTTGATTTTTCTTGCAAAACTTTCTCTGCTGCAAATCAGATGAAAACACAACTTCACGATTGTCCATTGCAGGGACAGTGCACGAGCGCAAGACGTGAGAAAAGTTGGAGTGGTTCGTGGTGTGTGTTTGAGAGTGCGTGAGGACTGAGAATCAATCAGGTTTAATCCGAGCGACGCGCACCTGGGGATCTTAATCCGGAGCAGGATCCAGACTCGACCACCAGAGGGAGACGACGGACCCGGGAGGCGTCGACAGGCTCAACAACACAAGTTCTTCGCCCCTTTGAACTCTGCTTGAAGTCTTGGTTGTTCCAAAAAATGTTTTGCGTTGTGCCCTGTCTGCGCAGGAGTGTGCTGAGATATGACTGATGTCAACCGAAGGTGAATGGTTCTTTTTCGTAGATTGGGTGATTTTATTCTCGTCGAACACGTGTGAGGTCCAAGCATTGTCATCAGGGGAGCAGATCGTGAGATCTTCACTGACAGTGTCGGACTCGGGTCCACGTTGGAATTGCCTGGGCTCTCTCTGATGATTGTGAACGGAAGTTCAGGGTCGTCGGGAACAGCTTCTGGTTGAGACTTCCTTCTCGTGCAGCTTTTCCCAGCACACCCCCCCCCGCGCCTCTATTAACCCCTGGATCCTCGGCGCCCCGCTCCCTATCCTTGTGAAGTTAATCGTCTTACGTCGCGGTTTGATTAATCCGACCTCGCTCGCTGCCTGGGCCCCGCTTCGCTGCAGCGCCGCCGCCGCCGCCACCGCCACCGCCGTCGTCGCACTGATTGCTGCAGCGGGAAGGAAGGAACAACACAACGGCCGCCATGCTGCATGAGTCCTGCTGCCTCGGATGATGATGATGCCGCCGCCGCTGCTGCCCTGATTTTCACTAATTTAATTGCAATCTACATGCAGCTTGTGAATCAGCTGACTCAGAGTGCGCTGCTTTTTGGCGTTGTCATGAGGAACCGCTTTGGCTGAAAAAAGTTACCTTGTTTTGGGAGAGAGAATTTGAGGCGTAAGGGTTCACCCACGCTGCAAAAATGGTTCCTGTGAAATCATACAATGACTTCGAGACTTTTAGTCGAGAAAAGAGTTGTATAATTGAGCAAGAACAATTTTTGCAGTGGGTGAACTCACTTCTGCCACAATGAGGTCACGTATGAGAGGCTTGGGACTGCAGCGTGGTAGAATCCGTTTTCACCTCTGCAGTCGAAAGCATGTACCTTGGTGTGAGTTTGACGTGGCTGTGGCATCTTTTTTTCTTTTTCAACACAGCCAGGAAATCGGATTGAACCTCTGCAGCAGGAGTTGAGAATGAAACGTTATTTAGCGCGATGAATGATGGAGCGAGTGCGCAAAATATGCATTTGATGGCTCACGAGCCAGGATCGCTCCCCGGGGAGCGCATGCTATTTAATTTGGGTAACATCACTGCGGGGCCGGGCCGGGCCGGGGTGCGGGCGCGCGGATCCAGGGAAGAGCGGCAGAGCACGACTGTCTCACCCCTACCCCCTCAAAGGCAGAAAACGTTTTCGCTGGATGCAGAGTGGTGGTTTGGTCACTCGCCCAACACATGGTACGATCCAAACTTTTTGTCAAAATTTCCTTTTTGGGTTGAAAACTGCAATGCAACTAAGTCGTGCACATGGACATGGTCAGAAAGCAACAAAGCAGGGTTTGATCAAGCACGTCTGAAGCACGTCTGTCGTCAGCATGAAAGCAGCCTTTCACAGCTCTGGTCAAGTCCTTGTTGAACGAACCATTCTGGTGTTTCATGAATTTGTACTCAGGGAGCGAAGTTGACGCAAACACCTGATGTGGTTCCACGTGTACGTTGGACGCTCTTCCCCTGGATCCCCTGCCCCATAACGTGAGTGCAAGTCCAAGCCACGGACCATTTGGTGCCCATGAAGGGACCGTTTATGTCGAGTGTGAGACATAATCAAAGCAGATAGGATTTGAAGGCTCCAGCCACACAGCATTAAACGCTGCCTGTGAAAGGGAGAGTGTGTTTACTCTGGATACATGTGTTCCCGGATGGATTGGCGGGGGGAGGGTGGGTGGGTGTGTGTGTCGGGGGGGGGGAGGTGGGTGGACGCAGGGAGGGGATCAAGCCGTGTGATGGGTGCGAGGCGGCTTGACCATATGAAAGAAAGCCAACATGCTGCCCACTGATCTGATGAAGTGTGGCAGGCGCTCGCAACATGGCTGTGTGGAAGGTGATCATGGTACTCAGACAGGCGCAACGTTAGGAAAATGAATTTTGGCACCGATGAACACATTGTGCAGAACGACCCCGTGCTGTCGCGTACAAGTGCACGTCCACAGTTTTGTGCCGCTTTTCCGTGTCTGGTCAGTTCCATGATGACTGAGCCTCACTTTCCATCAAGCTGCTTAGTAGGTCAAAGACAATCAAACGACAATGAAAGAAAAATCAAACCGTGTTTGTCTTCAATTTTGTATGATGTACAAAACCAAGATATCCAGGACAGAAAAAATCTTCTGTTTGCCCTTTTCAAACGAAAGCCCAACAAACCTTTGTGTCAGTTGACTTTCCTCCGGGTTTCTTTGCGGATAGTGGAGAGGGGGGGGAAGGCGTGATATTCAACTCCTTTGTATTACAACTGATACTGAAGCTCATTCTAGCCTTGAGCATTTGCTCTTTGAAGAAATGACATGCGAATCTCAAAGGCTTATTTTCCGTCTCACAAAGAAGCATTCAGCCTTTCACAGTTCTGTCTCTGCCTTTTGCAGCAGACGTCATTCACACCACGCGCCCTGTGCGGCGCAGAGACAAGAACGAGAGTGAACCCGTGTGTGTGTGTGTGTGTGTGTGTGTGTGTGTGTGTGTGTGTGTGTGCGCGCGCGCGCAGCACATGTGTACGCGTGCGTTCGTGTGTGTGCGTGTGCACTTGTGTGAATGTAGCGAAGAAACGTATCTTCAGTTTGACTTTTGTCTTTCGTCACTGATTCACATCTGTCTTATTGTTCTTGAAGCAGGTGTCCATCAATACAATCGACACGAACAACACGTACACATTTCCCTTTTCTTTCGCTCTCAAACTTCACCACATATGAGTTGAAAAAAATGAACTCGTATACGCCTGGAACACAGCAATACGCCATGCTGCAGTGATAGACAGGCGCGCTCGCAGGGCAAGGCGCGGGGGGCGTGGCCACTGCAGGCGAAGCAGGGGATTCTGCAGGCACCACGTGACTCGGCTCGGCCCCGCCCCCTCCAGGAACGGTTGGCTGGATTAGCGCAGGCACTCCGTATTAAGACACAACGTGAACGCGACAAATCGCCTATTCGGATTGTCCGTGTCCATCCAAGTGCATGTCACACGTACTCACACACTGGACTTTCTCCGTCTCTTGCATTTCTTGAATTGAAAAGTGTGGGTTTGTTGGGCAAGGTGTGGAGATAGGTAATATTTCCTCTGTTGGAAACAAAAATTGTTCAACACATTTTTGCGAACTGAGTTGCGGGACACTTTGAACAAGGTTTCGCCAGGTTGGGAAGTCAGCACGCAGTTCTCGTGGACCCTGTTTTGAACGACAGCGCAACATTCGACGATGTCAGCGGAGCTGCACGGCTTGACGCCCGTCCCTCCGCCGGGACCCTTCGCCGCGGGGCCGCCGGGCCCGACCGGGGCTCCCCCGCCGTCCGCGGCCGGTCCCGGGCTGCAGGGCCCCGGCGGCCCCGGCGGGCCGCACCCGCCGCCCGCGGGACCCGGCCCGCTGCCGCACGGAGGCCCCGGCAGCCCGCCCGACGCCGCGACCCTCAACGAAATGATCGCGAGGAACAAATATCTGGAAGGTAAGTGGAGCCAAGCTTTGTTCAAATTTACACCCACATCATTATCATGGAATAATGTACGTATTTTCTCGACACATTTTTTTCATACTGTTCCAGATATAGGCAAACCATTATTTTGATTAGATCTGTATCGTCTAATTAATTTTCACATGAAAATTAGTCTGGGACGCAGACCAATTCACTCATTCCACTAGGTTCATGTTTTTCCACATTCACCAATTACATTTACGAGGCCACAGCAATGCTGCATTGGTAAAAACAAATGTGCAGGGATTGAGGGAGTGAATGGTGGAGGTGTCGAGAACGACAGGTGAACATGTGTACAATGAGGGGGGCAGGAGACAAGTTATTCATTCATCCATTGATGCCAATCGAGCAGATTTGTTCTTTTCATATTTCAATCTTTTGATTCACTTTAGTAAATTGCGTTGGGACTGGGTACCCAGAGCTCACAACCACAGATTCAATATTATTAGGGTAATGGAAGAAAGTCAGAGCGGCGCGCGGCGCTCCGTAATACGGACCGTACGGCGCAGGCCCCAG
>JAAUXT010109621.1_pt1 | contig 17496 bp, 17 predicted proteins | sample 7278171 | NCBI WGS metagenome assembly JAAUXT01 (sample SAMN14350112, study PRJNA611818) | marine sediment metagenome | isolation source: surface marine sediment (1.8m) | place: French Polynesia: Moorea | collected 2018-08
ATATTTGTAAACTTCTGAGATACAGAGACATTTATACATCCACATCCCATTTTTTCTACACTTCCAAATTTAACCTTTTTGACCTCAGAAACCCAAAAATTCAAATTTGACAAATTCCTTCCTTGTCCCCAACCCAAAATGAACCAAAAGAGTCCTAAAGATCCTAAATCAATCCTCATCTTGACCACGAAAGTGCTGTAGACATACTTTTGGAAGACACTGCCTATAGGTGCTTTGATTTGGCTCGCACCGATTTGGCTCATCAGCCCAAATCGCGCAACCCACCTCAAATCACCTAAAAACAGGTACCTTTTTCCTGTCCACCCCAGATGTATCAAAGACAAACAGCACAATATATTGTTTGTCAACAGGTGGGTGAACTAGATTGCTCGTCTGCGACATTTTGTCACCTGGAACTGTGTTCTTTACATATTGGAAGCCAACTGTTGATTCTTCTTCCCTTTCTCGAGCAGTGATAACCACCAAGTTCTCTGATCCTGGTGCAGCTGCATCCACAGTTGTGGGGGCAGAGAATGTTCGCTTGATGAGAAACTGAGCTGAAGAAAAAATTGGTTTGTGCCCCTGTATTCGTTGGAAAAAATGTTTGTTGCAGAAACACCCATCTGACAAAAGGAAGGCAGATGAAAAGGACACAACAAGGTTTTTGCTTCATTGCAAAAACTGCGATGTCTATTTGGGTTCAATATGGTTTGCTCACAGTGCTTTGTTTTGTGCTTTGAACCTTTGGTTCTGGAGACAGAACCCATCACTTGCATAGCACTAAGAGGACCTGCAAGGAAAACCAGACGCTGTACACAATGGAAAGAATGCAAAATGCAGCTTTGTAAGCATCAGTGTAAAGCAAATCCTGGTGACAGGTCCCGCTCCAGAGCCTAGTTCCAGCTGGGGCAGGTCCTCTGACAACGGAAGAATGTTGCCCAGAATTGACTTTCCAGGCAAACAAAAAGGCAATTTATCTTTTACTTGGTTCTGTTTACGGAGGGGGAGACTGACAAGTATATTTTGAAAGGTGCTTGGGATTGATCAATGAATTTCTTCCAAGTGGTTTCTGCCTTTTTGGACCAAGGCCAACTTGGAGGGATTCCATAACCAAACAAAAACATTTGACCCCTGTTGAACTGGCTATTTGTACCATATTGTAAGGTAGAACTGCGTGTGCTTACCCTGAATAAAGCCACCAGCAGCAAGAGAGAAACTACTGTCCCTCTCTTTTTCTTTTGGAAGATACAAGTTCATTTTGCAGAGCTTCAGAGATCCCCCACTTCCATCAGAAACTGCGATCACTTGGAAAACAACACACTTCTGACCTGATTTCAATTTCAATCTCGTTCCACTGAAAAAATATCTAACAGAGTGTGACCCTCAAATTTGAATGACACTGCACCATCACCTGTGCGTTGGAAATTGTCAAGTTCACATAGATTTGTGTAAACGACGTCGCAGTTTGTTCGGGAGATGTTCATATTCAGTGAGATTGCCAAACTCAATAAATGAGTAGTAAACAATAAAAACGTCGTTCTTCTTGGAAAAAACTGAAATGTGGTGACTTTTGTCCATGAGACGTCGGCTTTGGGAGGTGATACCGTAGACATGGTAATAGAAGATAGCTGGCTAGCTTCTCCAAAAACAATCAATCTTGTAAAATGAATCGTAGTAGTCTTTCACACAGTTATAAAAAATGACCTGCCTTGTGGTGTTTGGATCGTTAGTTTTATCAAGAATCCACACTCCTGCAAAACTACAAGTCTCAGTGTTAGCTTCACCCTGATAAACAAACTGACTCAAGGTGACATTCAACTTGAAGCCCGGTTCAGTCCTGAGGTGAATCAGACACACTGACTCTTTGTGACAGTCAGTTACAGAAGGAAAATAAAGTGATGTGAAGTTTTCCTTGATATACACTGTTTTGCCCATCATACCCATCTTGGATCTGTATCTGAAGCCTCCCTTTTTGCAAAATGGGACTTGGTGCAGAAAATAGTGGCTTGAAAACAACAAGTTTGAAACAATGAATATGTTCTGAGATAATTTTGTGATTGAAGCTGTTTTGATTGCGATCCAGGGCCATCAAAGACCTGAATACTGTCACAGACATTTTTGAAGACAGCAACTGACAGTGTGTTCAGTGCATTGGTTTTGATGAAATATGCCAAGAAGCTTGAATTCCTTTTGAGAAATGTGAATGACCAGTGTGGTCTGAAATGATTAGAAACTTCAGACGAGGCAGTCATTGCACTTTTCAATTGTTTTTTGTCAAAAATGCTGAAGACTATTTCTGCATGTACCATCACCAATGGCTTAGCTTTAACTTCAACTGAAATATTTTTGGATACTGGATAACTTGAAATGCAAGCCAATCTGCCACAGTAGTGTAATTTGACAATCTCATCAGACAGAAAACTATTGACAACTAAAAAGCCAGAGAAACATGTGTTGTTGGCAACAATGTACTTGGCTGGAATATACAGTTCATCAAGTGTCAAATTTAACCTCAATGTTTTGTGCATGACAAATCTGTAATTGAGAAATTTGTTTGTGTCGTAGAAACGGTTTGGAAATGGTTGGTGTTCAGTTCTTCTCTCGTACAATGGTTGACAAGGCTTTGCACTCCGTGGGAGACGGTAGATGGCGTGAGAAAGGTTGACGAACGGAAGTTTCCCTGTTGTCTTGTCATGAGGAGAAAACTGTTGAATCTTATTCTTCTGGAAAATTTCACTTCTTCTTTGCACTTCTGACTCAAATAACTCTCACTGAAAATTACAGTTCAAAATTTCATGAGAAACAAAGTTTATAAAGAAAGCACAAACTTTTGTCACAGTCACCCTTTCCAAAGGAACGTTCAGTTATCCTCACCACACAAATGAAGAAAAGCAGACGCGAGACTTTTTTGGTCAACGTGTGCAAGAGCTGATTTTTCAAGTTTTGAAGAATATTGACGATTTTACACTGACAACACTTACCAACTTCGAAACATTCCCCAGTTGAAAAGCAAAAAGGAAAGATCAGAATGTGTGAATGCAAACAACTTGATCTTTGTTTTTGCCAGTGCGGCTACAAGATGTCTCCTGGTTTGAACAACCAGGTCACCAAACTGGAATTTTACTTCAGAAACAAATATATTTTGAACAAAATGGAAGACAATTGCCCTTGCATAGTGATGCCATTGTTTCTGAGAGTCAGGGTAAACATATTCATCCATAATAGATTTGTCAATCATGAATCTGCTGCAATAGACAACCTGCAGAGAGTGTACATAAAGCAGGGTGAGAATCTCCATTCAAACTTGGGGTGCTTTCAGAAATGTTTCCTCCTGGCTCTTCAGAAGCTGTGCATTACTCAATGAATCATTTGACAATCAACATTTTCCTGTTCTGGTCCATCATTCAAAAAAACTCTTTTGAAAAATCAAAGATTTATGCAACAAAATCTTCAAATTTAATCAGACAAAATCGTGTCAATTGAGATCAGGACAAAAGCAGATTTGAAGAAATGTACAGCCAGAACTGTCTGGTTCTTCATCTTGAATTTCATTTCAAAGCACACTCAAATCATTAAAATTAAAAACATGGTCACAGTGGGTTAATTACTTATTGAAAGCCCACTGTTGCTTCTTCTGATTGCATGGGAAAAAGATTTTGCTGTGAATAATTCTTCCCACGTTTGGACGCAACAAATTGTTCAATTCTTCACCGCCACAAGCCTGTTTGTGGACAAAATTACTGCAATGGTTCTGTTTCCTCACCCCAACAGGAGCTTTCTGGTGGTGGGGAGATGACTGGAGTTGGGTTGCAGCTCCACACCTTCCCTCCATAGGGCTGGGAGGTGGAGGTTGAAGGGGTTTCCCCATTGGGTGTAGGTTTTGACTGAAGCTGCAGACCAGAGGCGAGGACTGATCCCAAAAAAAATGCTCCAAACCATTCCTGACTGAATAGGTCAACTGATTCAGTTGAGACCAGGAAAACCAAATAGAAAATGCTACTGTTCAATGTTGACTGATTGTAGACCGACCTATAATTTTTCAGTCATGACTGACTTTTGCCAGAGTAGGTCAACCTACCTGTGTCAATGGGGAAATAAAAGTCAAACCTACCAGTAGGACTGCACAAGTCTGACCGGCTTTTCAGTTCAGGCTGGAGGATGGGGATGAGGGCACGACACCGTCCGCTGCTTCTCAGGGACACAACATTCCGAACAAAGAACCAGCCAAAAAAATCTTTGCCACAAGTCGTGAAACCCAACATAACGTTTCACATGCAAAAGCAGTGAAATCCCAATTCCACAGAAGTGGTTTTGCCAGCCAAGTCGGCCGCAACCCTGTGTACTTACGAAGACCAATCACCAACCTTTCTGAACCGTGGGATATTCTGCAGACATAAGACCAGGGCGACACAAAACGCAAAACACATTTTTGACAAACACCTGAATTGACTGAGTTGAACTGAGCTGACTCAGCTTCGTACCGTAGTCGCGTCAGCTTTTCTCAAAATGAAATTCCAAACTTTGTTCAGTTGCAGAAAAATAAACGATTTGCAAAATTAGACTGCTGATGATCTCAACCAAACCATTCTTTCTGATGTTTGGCACGTAACAAATAACTTACGTTTGAGACAACGTTTGGAACAACAAGTTTGCTTGAAATGGTGTTCTGTGAAAATCCTTTTGGCTCTGACCAGGGTTGGGTTGGTCCAGACCAGATCACCGGCGGAGTTCTCCTGGCCCCTTCCACAACATTCAAACCACCCACAGTGTGGTCTGAAATTTACAGCCTTGATGGTCAGGCATTTTGTTCGAAAATCTGAATGGAATACAAACTAACTTTACAAATGGCAGGAGATGAACACAGCGACCACAGCGACCCCAACAAAATGTCACAACAAACCAGCAGGCGCGGCATTTCCCACATACATCTTCAGTATCAGAACCAGAAGCAGAATTGCGGCACCTTTCCTTGGGTCTGCCACCCTTATCAAATATTCAGGGATGACAAACTGAGGTCATCACTGTGAAAGACTGGAGTCCAGTCCCTAAGTCTCCACGCATATGATTCACTTTTGTTTTCTTCCCAAGCATTGCACACTTGCACAGGATTCACTGCACAACAGAACAGGCGTTATTTCACCCAGGCCTGTTTCACACTGGAAGCACCACAACACAAGCAATGGACCCTGGTTTCTGACTTGGTGCCGTTGAGCACAGCCTTGGCGTCGTGTGTTGTGCCTTGACTCTCATTGTGAGACGTGCACAAGTTCTGGTGTCCTGTGATAATTTACCACGGTGCACCACACCTGAAGAGAGATGTAGTAACTTGTGTGATGCATCCAGTAGACTCTATGTGCGCACTTGCGCAGGGCAAAGGGAAGGATACACACACACACACACACACACGAGCAGTCCAATGCAAAGCAGGCTAGACTCCTCAGTGAACAGATGGGGGCAATATCTCTGTGTGGAGTGGGCTGCTTCTCAATGAACACCGGTGACGCCATCTTCACACTGGATGCATCACGACCTGCGTCCCTGCACCACCCAATGGGACAGGTTGTGCCGCACATATCTGACTTGGTGCAGGGCACGCAGGTAACAGGAGTCACCGCTCAGGCAGCCGTGTGTGCGGGAAAAATGCGCCTGCAAGGAGGCCGCCATGCAGGGCAGCTGCACACTCCTCATTGAAAAGCATTGGGATTTTATCAACCTTAACTTGCAAAATAACCCCTCAAATCAAAATAATTTCTGAAACATTTCCAGTTCTTTATATTCTCAACATGACTGTGTGATATTTGTGAGAGATTAAATGATTTTCTTTCATAGTATTATGTTTGTTCAAGCTACAAGTTTTCAACAGAATATTGCAGAGAATACTTGACTTGACTTGTTTGTTGCATTTGTTGGAGATCAGAAGAAAATTGAAAGGTTATTTTTCAGATTAAAGTTGGCCAATTCCCCATGCTTTTCAATGGGGAGTGTGTGCAGCTGCCCTGCATGGCGGCCCACTGAACTGCACGCAAACTGCGTTCTTGCAGTTACTCCTGTTCTATTTAGCTTCGTGGTGCAGGGACCCACCGCACCATGCACCCACTGTGAAGCCAGTGTGAAGCAGGCGTGGGGCAAGGTGTAGGCGTTGATATGTGGAGCTAATGAAGCTGTGAACACGGGGCTTCTGCTCTTTTTCTCAAGCTGACACACCGCAACAGGCTCCGGGCGTTGAGTTATCAGAGTTCTTCTTTTCAACCTCACACCTTAGCCTGGGTGGAGGCGGGTCGAGGACCTGGTTCAGGGGTGGGGGCAAAGTTCGGGGGGTGGGGGGGGGGGCTAGATTAACTTTCTGGGAGCCAGAGAGCTTGGCTCCTTCCTCCTGGATCCGCCCTTTTCCACTTCAGATTTCCCAAATTGGAATGAAGATATTCGTTTGAATTAGTGAAGTGTAATAGACTCCACTTTGACAAATCTGGCCCCCGACACCGGCTGAATTCCAATGGCGTTTTCCACAGATTGGTTGAAACTCCCTCAGCGCGCTGATGTTCATTCACCCGTTCGCGGGGCGAAGTCTTGATCGCTGTTTGGCGTGTTTCATCTGTTTCATCTCATTCATCCACTGATTGTACAAAACTGCGCCTGGGGAGACTGCTTCACGTCAAATGAATCTACGAGCAGTGAAGGCTGGGGGAGAATTCAGGCTGACGCCTCTGGCCCCCGAGACAAGAAAACCTATTCTCAAGATTTTTTAAACTTTGAAATCTTCCCCAAAGAGCGTGGCGCAGTGACCAGAACCTGGATCCAACCACAAAAGAATGAGACTGGCCTGGTTCGTTACTGCACCGGTGGCGTTACTCTTGTTGATTCCACTCCAATGGCCCCTCAAATTCCTCGTTCCAGAGCCAATCCGTAGAGCTGATATATCTTGACCCCGCTGTACGAGACCTGATGCACTTGGGTCCATTTCACAATCGACTGAGGCCTGTTTCACTCGGGACGCGTTGTCTGCTACGTTTACACGTGCTTTCATTTGGCTCTTTTAGCAACACGCTCCATAGACGCAACACGTACACGTAACACGTAGCCTGCAGACACAACTCCCCTTGTTCTGGAAGAGTCCACAGAAGTGAAAACACAATTCACACTGAGACCAAACTTGGTGAGAGCCCTTTTGATACTGGATAATTTGTAGAAAAACAGATTCTACAGTTTTTTCTGCAAGTTTGTGACTCAAGAAATTCTTGTCAAGTTTTAACTCTGGACTCTTCTAGAAAAGGGGAGATGTGTCTGCAAGCTATGTGTTACATGTACGTGTTGCAGCTACGGAGCCTGTTGCTAAAACTCCCAATTTCTTCTGTCCAACACTTGGTCATGATGCCAACCCGAAGGTATCAGGACCAAGTATCAAACGGCAGTTCTTGTAAAGAGAAGAATCACAACAGGTCGTACAAACACCTTTCCCTGGGTGCTCGCTACGAGTGCGTCCACGAGTCCAAACAGCGCGTCCTGACCGACCAGCATGACCTTCCGGTGCCAAGACCCAACGTGTGGTCCTGGAGAAGGAAGGAATCCACAGTGTTTTTCTAATATCCGGCAGAATATGAGTGCGAGTGCATCTAGGTTAGGCTGCAAATTGATCCGAGTGCAACAAATCACTGTTCAATCAAGCCGCCCACCCACCCACCCACAGACACAAACACGTCCACAGCTGACCCGGTGAATGGGAATCTGCACTGAACCACCGCCGTGTGAATGTGTTTCACACCGGAAGCGCCACGCGTTGAATCCTTGAGCGTGTGAACGGGTACCTGTGTCATCGCAGCGCCCTCTGCACGGTACTTCCGGTGTGTGAATGTGTTTTACGCTGGGTACGCCACGCGTTGAATCCTTGAGCGTGTGAACGGGTACCTGTGTCATCGTAGCGCCCACTGACGTGCACAACGACGCCAAGCACAGTACTTCCGGTGTGTGAATGTGTTTTACGCTGGATACGCCACGCGTTGCATCCCTGTACGCGCAAGTCGTCACAGTGCCAGCTGACTTGTGCAGGGACGCAACATAAGACGCCTCCAGTGTGAAACGGGCCTCGCATAGCGAAAAGCAATTTACTCTTCACAGACACATCTCGGATGGACAGAAAAGCCAGTCGAATGCAAAGTGGGCAGCGGATAGAATCTCTATTCAAGGGCTTAATGGATCTCGGTCCGTTATACCGACAGTAACAGTGTGTGTCTCTCAGACCAATAGAACCAGGCGCCGGTTTGTTTATCGCCGTCCCTGCACTGACCAAAAACACTCTCTGTATGGAGAGATGTTTTCTCTTCAAGCATACATTATTGTGCCTTGGATTGCCCACAATGAGTTCAGCTGAATTTGGGTGTGCTGACCAAAGGTAGACCCAGCGTGAAGGACCAAAGCGCGTAACCCCAGGTAAAAAAGAAGCCCCCCCCCCGTGTCATAAATTTCTGCCAGACCAAACAATAAAATTTCCAATTGCCACTTTTCGCAAGATTATGAACGCAGAAGCCCTTCCCAGCCATCGACCGCAGCCTGGAATCACGCCTGAGTATCAAGTTTGGATCCAGACCCATAATGCACTGCGGCTGCACACGCCACCGCTCGATGACACGTTGGCCTCAACTCTCCTCCCCCGCACTGACCCGGCACGTGCACCTGGTCCCAGGGGAGCGGGATTTGTGTGGCTGACGAGAGAAGCATTAGGGGTTTTCACGTTGGTGACGCGCGGTTGGGCGGCGTCAGAATTTTTGACGCGCACGTGAAAAGTCAACATGACGCCCAATGGAGAGCATCAAATTATCAGTCCAGACCGATTACACATTTTTGATGAGGGCGTCAATTTTTTAACGCGCGCGTCACCAACGTGAAAAACCCCATTGACTCCGTCACGGAGCCTCGTCCGGGGAGATGAGGATGAACCCGCGATATCTTCCGTGCATGACGGTTGAGCTGTTCTTTCGTGGTCTCGCGTCTTGTTTTCTGTGCTTGTGCGTGTGTGTTGAACATGCCGAAACCTTTCCTGTTGCACGTGCTGTTTGGTGCTGTGTACGTCTGGGAGGTGTTGTTTGCAATTCGGCCTCTTCACACTCTTTTGTTTTCAGCGTTTTGTTTCATGATCACCGTGTATGTGTTTTTGTGTGTACGCGTGTGTGTGAGCGAGAGGTTTGCGTGCAGTTTGGGCGCTTTCCACGCCAGCAACGCCATGGGTGAAGCTGTGTGGTGCGTGTGTGTCCGAGGTGTGCGTGCGTTTAGCTGACGCCAGATGAGCCTGGTGTCTCGTTCTCGCCGGCCGCTGTGTGTGTGTGTGTGTGTGTGTGTGTGTCAGTGCCTGTGTGTGTGTGTGTGTGTGTGTGTGTGTGTGTGTCAGTGCCTGTGTGTGTGTGTGTGTGAGGTATGCGTGCGCTGCGTGGATGCGAGACGTACCTGGTATCTCGTCCTCGCCGGCCACTACTCGCTGGTTGAAGGTCCGCAGCGCGTCCCCCAGACTCTCGTACTTGGGTCCGAACGCGTCAGGGTTGCTCTCCAGACGCGCCGGGAGCACGTCTTTGTACCTGTGGAGAACCAGCGGGGAGTGAGTACGGCGTGTGTGTGTGTGTGTGTGTGTGTGTGTGTATGTGCGTGCGTGTGCGTGTTGGGTGCGTGTGGTGGGCGAGTGAAAGGTCGGGTGACATGTGTGTGTGTGTGTGATGCAAATCTTCACTAAACAGGCGGTGATACCTCACTGTCACTCAACTGTCAAACCTTAATTGACTCAATCAAAAATTTCAAGGATAAAATTTCGCAAAATTAAACTTTTAATCAAATCAAGGGAGATTCTTTGACTGACACAAAACTCCTAAATTTTGAAAGGGAATTAATTTTTCAAGTAAAATCAATTTCGTCATGATTCCAGTTGGGATGAGAATTGTCAGACTCGTTTTCCTTTGTGTGTGTCCATGAACAGATGTTTCACTTGCATTGCACTTTTGTGCACAGAACACTAAATATATGTTTGAAGATTCGTGCCAGCTCCACAGTCAGTTGGATGACAGTGGCAATGTAGGAGTGAAACATGTTTGCAAAGATAAACTTTTGATGGGACTTCCAGCAATCATCTGAAGCGTCTCTGTGACCCACAGGACACTGAGACACCATGAGATTTGCTCAAACGCACCGAGAGTCGCAGTGTGGACAGAGAACGGCTGTGAAAAATACACAATAGAGAGTTTAAACAGCGACGTTTTGAGAGAAAACTTGAATGTCGCGTTGACTTCAGACCCCCTTACACAGAAACATTCCACGTGAGAAACCAAAGTTTTTGGTCAATTTTGTTCAATAATAGTTTGAAAAGGCAGAATCACTTTCAAAACGTGGAAAAGTCAAGGTATGCAAAAAAAATTTCGACGTTGAGGTTGACGTTGTCACTTTCAAATGTCACGTTAAAACTCCCTGTTTGTGAATCGAAGACTGTTCTTTTGTCACAAGGCCGGTCACTTGAGCCAAAAGTCGCATTCTGCGTCTTTGAGTTCTGCAGGGTCACGTCTCTTCCGGTGTGGACGCTGGCGTCTGTCTGTAGACGCGCTCTGATTGGTCGACTCACCCGATCTGCTGCGCACGCACGTTGCCCGGGGAACTCGGCTCCTGCGTGAACCCCGTCGTGAACCAGATCCTGCAGCGAGACACAAAATTCACATGGTACATTCAGATAAGGCAGAACTCCTGCTGTTGTCGTGTGTGTAAATGGGACCTTACTGAAGGACGGAAGCCCAACCAATTTCTGACCAACCCCAACACAATGGAAACTTGGGCAGAGGTGGAGGAGAGGCGAGTGCGCGCGTTCGGTACACACCTGGGAGTGAGCACCATGGCTTCCAGTCAGCAATGCAACGGGGCGGCAAAAGCAACTTGACATTCCAGGTTGTTGTTTTACATGTTTGTAATGAGAGAACAAAGCTGAGAACAGAAGACTCGTAGTTACATAATGATCATAATATTTATCTCGTTGGGTGAGATTTGTTTGCCTTCGACCCAAGCAGTTGGTATGTTTCCCAGAGTCAAGGTAAGCAAGCATGCGAGTTGCTGCAGGTACCTCCTCAAACCACTCACGGAAACTCTTCAGGTTCTTACGCTGCTTCGTAACAGCTTTGCAACGAGTCCTGGTTGCGAAGGATGCAGCACGCATTGCGTCCCAAGTCAACAGCGAGCTTCAGCAAAAATCGACATGGGATGCAGGGAGTGAAGGGGTGCACGCAAGGAGCGACATCTGAATTGACTGAGCCTCGTACAGGTAACACTCGATGACATGGAGACCTGACTCAACTTCAATGCTCCGCATCTGCGAGTACTCATCGTGTGGGTGGCTGCACCGGACCGGGGTGTCATCGTGAGTAAACTCGGCCTCAAGGCTGGAAACACACGTGCGCTCTTTCCACTCAGCCCCCTCCCTGCCTTCCTGCATGTCTTCAGCCATTCAAGGTCCGCGCTCTGAACCCAGAAGGAATATCATATCCATCCCACCCTTTATTTTGTGCCATCGCACGGAAAATGTGGGATACATGTGTCCCTTGTCTTGCCATTTTGGGAGCTACAAGGAGCTCACCCCCCCCCCGCCCAACCAAATAGCTTCAGGTGGGTCAGCCTCCACAGCGATGACAAAACTGACGCCTAAAAAACATCAAATCAGCCCTGAATTTCACGTCTGACTCGCTCGTCGCCACCCAAGTTTTGGCGTTGCTTGAAGAAGCTGTCATCACAAGGCTTTGGAACAGACCAGCTTTTTATCGACTTCACTCAACGCTCCATGACAGAAACCAAATCCCCCGCACAGCAGCCTTGAGGCGGCATTGGAAAAGGAAATCCATGGCGTTCATATTTCTGAGTGAGTACCCCCTTACCCCCCCCCCCATCAAAGTGATACATCCATCCTCCACAGGGTGAGAGGTGCATCCGCTCCGCTCGCAATTTATCTGAATCTCACGTCAAGATAAATTGGAATGAATTAGGAGAAGTCGACTCGTGACGCACCGAGCAACAGCGCAGCGCTTCAAGTTTTTTCATTCTTGGATTCCAACGGCGGTTCCATCCAGAAGAGTTCCTTGACCCTCAAACACCACAGCATTCGTTCACACGCAAAGAAAATGTTGCAACAGACAAAAATCACACTGGTTGTTGAGGTGGTGCTGGGAGCCCGCCGAACTATATTCCTGGATCCATCTCAATTCTGCAGATTTTTTCGACGCACTGCAGAAGAAGAAATTGGCAACGGATGGGCCTGTCTGCAATGAGGCAACTGCTCCGATTTCCGATCTCAGCGAGGCAGACAATCATGCGATCTCTCAGAAATGTCAGGGCAGAGATGGGGTTCCCTCCATGGTGAGATGTGGGGGGTTCGATCTGATGGTGCGTGTTGCATTCGCGTTGGATCTTCCATCCAAATGGACAGACTGTGGAGAAGTTCAGACCAAACATCCTGTTGCAAATGAGCAAAAAATGTCTCTGTTGCCGTCATTCATTCATTCATTCATTCATTCATTCATTCACTCTCTCCCTCCCTGTTTCTCCCTGTCAGTGTCTCTCTCTCCCTCCCTTCCTCATTGTTTCTTGTGTCTCCGGCTTTATCTGTTTCATCTCTCCATGTTAGTTCACATTTCTCTCACACTTTCTCTCTTCACTCTCTGGAACCCCCCCCCCATACACACACACACTCCTCCCACTCACCTGAGCACATTGAGGAAGGCCTGGTATCTCTTCTCGTCGAAGATGTCGCTGACGTCATCGTCGTCGTCGTCGCCGACGCTGTAGACGCCCTCTAGCAGCAGCGTCTCGCTCGACACGACCCGCGCCTCCGGGTTCTGCAGCAGCCACGAGTTGGCGCGGTGGATCTGAGAACTGCAACCACAAACAAGATAGGAGGTTAGTGCTGGAAATGTATTTTCAAAGGCGAGGCGTTTGGTGTTCGTGGGAAAGGCTCTCGCAGAGGGAGGGAGGGAGGGAGGGAGGGAGGGAGGGACAGACAGGCAGACAGACAGACAGACAGACGCTCTGATCTTCGGAAGCGCACCCAGGACAGGGTTCGTTTCAAGCATCCCAATCAGTAGTTCCAATCTTCAGCGTCACTGGATGCGAGTTCTCTTCAGAAAAATCTTCCTGTCTTGGATAAGGTGGATGTTCCCAGAGCTGCTTACAAACTGTCGCTTTGAGGCAAATACAGTATCGTGCAAATGCAATTGTCTCTCTCCTCAGCGGGGGGGGGGGGTAGATCCAGGAATGGTTGCGGCTGGACAAGCCTCCGCAGGTATAGATCTGTTCACAAACCTTGTGACGCAAAAATTAGGGGTTGCGCAACGTTCGAGCAACTTAATTGCGAACATTAATTGAAACAAACTAATGAAGCAAATACATCTGATCTCCAATCAGCTTATCACAACAAGCCGTCTTGATTCGCTGCACCAGATTTTGTAAGAAACCTGCACAAGTCAACGAAATCAATTTCGCGCTCGTGTTTGCGGGAACATGGCGCTTTCTCTGCGGGACTGAGTTTCTCTTGGGCCTCCTGCAGGAAATGGAGAATCTGATTGGGTGACGTCAACGACGCCTTTCTGCATTGACAACATTCCTCATCGGATTAAAACACTGAGGAAATTTCGTCTCGTCTGAAGGACGCATTGGTCGCACAAGCGAGTTTGAGCAAACAGCCCGCAACCTGGAAACGCAAACGCAAACGTAACTTTTGACTATCACAGCGTGCCAAAAGTTACGTTTGCGTTTCCAGGGTTGCGGGCTGTTTGCTCAAACTCCCTATTGACTGATGGACGCTGTGTTGAAACGGAGACGTCATTGGGAACGTCACGTGTCTGGTCACGTGCCATGGAGACGCGACACGTCTGTAAAGAGTTGAGGTCACAGTGGGTGCGCATGCGCCATCTGGAAAGTCTGCGTCGTCGTAAGTGACACGCGACGTGACCACAGAAGTAACGCACAACGCGTCGACAGAAAAGTCAACGCAGGACCCCGGATTCAAACAGGGCCGCAACGCACGGCGCACCCACTGTGCACGTGGGCCTCGTGCACAGTTCACAGAAATGTCAATGCACCAATGCAGCGCCCATGCAGTGGCCTGAACAGAGCAGCAACGTGAGGCGCATCTCGCGTGAAACAAGCCGCAACTGTCAGACACCACGACGACTGCAAAAACCTCGGAATGACAAAGTGGCTGCAGCTGCCGAGGCCAGATGAAAGGCAAACAGACAAAACGAGAGACGAATGAGGACGAATCAAAAGGGTCTGTCTCGTGGTCATAAACAGCTTTTCCTGGTGTGAATTGTCATCACTTTTTCACCACAAGCTGAGCTCAGAATCCCAGGCCCGTCTCACACCGGATGCGTCCTGTACGCAACTTTTTGTGCTCAAATGCGACTAAAACAGCTCCGCTTCAACAGTGACTTGATGCATCACCCGTTGTCTTGTCTTCAGAAACAATGCACAACTCACAGACAAAACGAGTACATGACAAAGCCTTGGTAGAACCGCAGTGAAACCAACGCCGCATTCTTCACTGTTGCCTCCGCTTCCCTTTTGTCCCTCGGGTTGGTGTGATGAATGGGTGAATGGCTGGGTGGGTTCGCATCGCTCTTCCGTGTAGAGATGCTGCTGCTGCTGCTGGAGGAGGAGGAGGAGGAGGAGGAGGAGGAGGAGGAGGAGGAGGATTGTGCTCACAAACAATGGGAGAGGGTAACGGGGGAACATCGGGGGGATCCAGGGGAGGCGGACGGACGCCCCCTCCAAAAAAAGAAATGTCCTCCACGAGAAAAGCTTGGGGCGGACCCAGGGGAGGGGAGGGGAAAACAGTGAGCCGTGAAAACAAAATTACCCCTCCCCTGCTGGCAAACTTTTGTTTCAGTCAAAGCCAGATTTTTCGAGCTGTGGTGCTGGAGGTGGGGCCGTTGCCATCCCTGGTCCCAAACCCTGAATCCTCCCCGTGCTGCCCCTATCAAATCCACCAGCATCTCCTGGAATATGAGAAGAAAAAGACAATAGAAGCTGGACTCGATTGATTCGAGGCGGATCTGAGGCTGTTGCTATTGTTATGTAAATACGGGTTTCCGCTTGGTTCTCTCGGATTGGATTACAGAACAAACGCGCTGCCTGGTTCCCGATTCAAAATGGCAGGCGCAGCAAATGAGAGTCAGCTGCTCCGAGACACGACTTGACTTTTTGTCTTCTGCACAAAGGGGCCTCTTTGGTCGCCTGTTTCACAGTGGCTGGGTCATGCCTTGCATCCCTCATTTGGCGTTGCATCGGAGCAGCGCCCAGACGCAACGCATCTCGAACTGGGCGGGGGGGGGGGCAACTTCTTCAGTCTTGGCCAACATCTGACCCTCAGACGCTCAAAATCATGGGGGTGAATTTGTCTTTTCGGAAAGGGGGAGTCAGGGGGCAACTTCAATTTGGGGCAGGGGTGTTGATGCCAAAACGTGTCCCTAGAAATTTTTAGGGGGTTGGACTGGTGCTGCAACCTTCAGGATACCCCAGAGCGCACCCAGTGTGAAGCAAATGTGAAGACATTTCCAGCGAATCCCCCTAATTTAGAAACGGCCTGCGTGTTACGGGGAGGGCGTTCAGAAGGTTAATTTCCTCGCTACAAATGGAACATTGTGGGCAGAGCGTGAGCTTTCTCTTCCCTGCAGCTCCACCAAAGTGGCGAGATCTATGGGCGTTCGTCATGCTGTCGGTAATAGCTGAGGCGACGCAACTATGGTCAATGGGAATGAATGACCCAAGTCCTTTCACAAAAGGAACCCGCTTGTGATACATTGTACTTCCACGCTGGTCCATTGCACCAAATACAAAGTCAACAGTGAAAGCCCCCGGCAGCTTTTACTTTGCTGTTTTTTTGAAAAGCCCCCAGAATGAGCACCATTTCTAAGCGCGGAGCGTTTCACTCTGTTGCCATAGAGACCCGCGTCTCAGGTATGGATGATCCATTTGGCGTCCCGAAGGGGTTTTCAACAGCAAACAATGTTGCTTGTGTAGAATACATACTTGAGTGAGTACAAGGGCAGAGCTGCTCTCTCTCTCTCTCTCTCTCTCTCTCTCTCTCTCTCTCTCTCTCTGCAGCGAACACTATCGATCTGGAGACACACAAGGCACCATGATAGGGAATTACACGTACATCTGCATCAGCATCTTCAGAGGAGTGAAGCACTTCTGCGAGAAAAAGAAGGCAATCTGAAACCTGTGTCACAGAGGATGCCTTTGCATGGATGCGTCTTGCGTGGCAGGGTTAGGGTTCACCCACGCTGCAAAAATGGTTCCTGTGAAATCATACGACTTTTCGAGACGCGAAAAGAATTGTGATTCAACAGAAACCATTTTTGCAATGGATGAACTCACTTCTACCACAATGAAGTCACGTACGAGAGGCTTTGTGACTGCAACGTGGTAGAATTGCTGTTCACGTCAGCGTCCAAGAACGCAACACAGGAGGCGTCCGTTGTGAAGCCTGTTTCACACTGAATGCATCTGGCACTACACCCCTGTTCAAGCCTGCGCCAACTGACTCGCACAGAGACGCAGCACCTTACGCGCCCACCGTGAACCCGGCCTGCGGGGACAGGGTGATGTATGTGCGGCGCGGACCACCTCTGGGTGGGAACCTAATCTGTTCTCGGGCCCATAGATTTCTCGTGACGTTCTCATTTGTCTCTGCAGTGGAACTCGAAGCACGTGACGCGAGGCCCCAGCGCCGCCGGTGGGGGCAGCACTGCAGATGAGACGGATGTGAGTCTTGAACGTGAGTTCTGCCGTCTGCACAAAAGGCACGTGTACACGTTTGTAGAATTGTGTGTAGAAATGAGCCAAGGGTATGAAGGGGAAGAGGACCCCACCCCCTCACCACCCCACACCTCCAAAAATTGTCCAAAATCTTGGTCTGTCTGCTTGGTCTCTTTCCCTTGATGTGCAGTGTTGGTTGGTCTGTTGCCCTTGTGGGTTTTTTTTTGCGGTGGCGGTGGTGATTGGAGTGTGTGTGTGTGTGTGTGTGTGTGTGTGTGAGTGAGGTGGTTCCCAACCACCACATTTTCCGTCCGTCCCTGACGGTTGGATCTACGCGCCCGCATCAGCCATCACACAAATGAGAATGGTTTACATGTTCATACATCATATCTGGTGCCAAACATGTTTCTTGTTTATCGCATATTGCACTGATAGATCTCCCGATACTCTCGCCTGATTGCTTCCAGCGCTGGCGGGACAGCCGCGAAGAAATTGGGGAGTTTTCTTGTGCAGTGAACGGGACGATGACAAACTGGGGCTCGCAGCAACTGCCACAATTCAATCTCAGGAAGGGACTTATAAGGTCACAGTAAGGAAAAATTCACACACACACACACACACATATATATATATATATATATATATATATATATATATATACACTCACTATGAAAGACAGGCAGACAGAGACAGACAGACAGACACACACACACACACACAACCACACAATCA
>JAAUXT010019381.1_pt1 | contig 17495 bp, 21 predicted proteins | sample 7278171 | NCBI WGS metagenome assembly JAAUXT01 (sample SAMN14350112, study PRJNA611818) | marine sediment metagenome | isolation source: surface marine sediment (1.8m) | place: French Polynesia: Moorea | collected 2018-08
ATATATTCACTGACTGCAAGTATGACGAAGAGCAATCACCTAACTGCACTGTCAATCAAACCCAAGCGCGCGTAATCAGTTCCAATGAAAGTGATGCTCCCATAGGATCTGGAGCGCTCGAGTTCCAAGTGTACAGAGCATCTCTGAGTGGGGTGCCACTAAATGACCACAACTAATTAATGAGTGGTGCCGCTCCCATTACAAGTGCCGCTGAGCTCCTATCGGAGCTATGAGCGCCTGTAGTGTTAACGAGAGAGTTGTGGTGTCACTTCCACAGCACAGTGGATGACCCCTGCTCTGCGCAGTGAGTACTCAGAGCTCCCTCTTGGCCATCCGGGTACTGTGGCTGTCTGTTTACAGCCGCACAATCTCCTTAGGTAACACTGCTTTCTCTTCCTGTTCGCAGTGGTGCTTGTACCCACCCGTCTATCCGTACTGCGTGGTCATGCACGTACCCGGACCCGAAAAGTGTGAACTGACCCACCATCTGCGAATTTGAACAGATAGAGCGACAATTCTGTCAGACATCCTTCAAAATTTTTTTTTATTTTAGCTCTTTGTTTCTCGTTTCGTTCGGGTAAATGGGTGCGAATGAACCGCAGGGACAGAGAGCGTAGACGCCGTGCAACAGAGTTCTCAAGTCGGAGGCAAGGGTACCAAGGGGCCCCGGTTGCGATCAAATGTGCAGTGCAAGTATCCATCGAAAATTTGGTACCTCTGAGCATCTATTCACGCCCTTTCGCACATTCGGGTGCCATACTTGCTCTGCTCTTTCAACGTAAAGTAAACACTGCACGAGTTGTGAGTGCGCGTGACAATAGAAAAGAAGAAGCAGGTCCCGTTGCGTATTTTTGCATCGTGTTTGGCTGCAGCGCATTTGCAACCGAGACTGTCACAACAGCTCCAGGGACCTGTGCGTGCTGGCAACATGAAGGGCACGTGAAGTTTCTGGTTTCACAGAGAAATGAATCCGTTTCGCAAAAACGATGCGGATGACAAGAAACAGCTGCTCCTGAAAAACTTGCAGTTTTGCCTTCAGGACCGCAGCTGTGGGCAGAAAAATTCCAAAAGATCCCGTTTCTACAATTAACAGGGCACATCTTTGCTGTATTTTCTGTGTGAGAAGGATTCCCCTTCATTTCATACTCTGCTTTGCACGCGAGGCAGGAAAGTTCTGTTGTAGGAACAGGAGTTTTCAACTGTAGGTCTGCCTGGCAAACGACCAAAACGACTAAATTTTTCCAGCAAACTCCATAAGAACGGGGGAAGGAAACAATGAATTTGTAAGGTGAGGTTCGTTTGCTTCAGATCAAGTGAGCAAGTAAGATTTCCTCAGTTGAGCGACGGTTCTCTGCAGGTGAGTCTCCTGGAGGCTGTTATGATTTAGATGCCAGTAGGACTGTCACAATGTGTCTGTTGAAGATAGTGGGCAGACGTAGCTTGAATTCTTCTGGTGACTTCGCCAAGCTTTGCACTTGCTGTTCCACGCTGCCAATTTTTTTTGCAGATCTGAATGTTCATAAAGTTCTACATCTGATTTGAGTCTACGGAGTCCAGTTTTTTACAATAATGTCCAACAACAGTTCTGAGTTTCCTGTTTCTTTGAGCAACACAACTGATGCAGTGGAAATTTTGCAAAAGCAAAACACTTTGGATTATACTCACCACAACAGAGTTCAAACATTTTATGGTTATGCCTGCACTGTTATTTATCCCACTGGTGTCATACTCAACATACTGTGTGTCATAATTGTTGTTAAGATTGGGTTTCACAAGACAGCTGTAGGAATGCACCTCCTTTGGATTGCAGTTGTTGATCTGTTCACAATTTTGACAGCAATTGCTTATTCTTATCCTCTTCAAGGGCTTCTGGGAATTCCAAACAATAATATTGGGGTAACATAATGTGCACACTAGCTATGGCCTTCACATACCCACTTTCAAGAGCAAGTTCTTTGTTGATCACTTCAGCAACTTTTGAAAGATTTCTTTCAATTGCATTTACATTCAGAATCAAACAATGGCCAATGCTAAAGATAAGCAAATTTGTTGTTGGAGCCATTGTGTTCCTTTGCCTCACTGAATGTATCATCTGGCTAAGCATTTATACTGAGTCAAATTGTTGGTACAGCCCTGAAGCTGACAGTACTTTTCAGTTGGTGTATCACAAAATCTATATCACATTTTATGCAAGTACTGCAATACTGGTGCTTGTGTTAACAACTCTCATTGCTATATTTCTTGTCATTCATCAAAGGAGTATGAAGTCAATTGAAAATTCTTCTGCCAGGACAAGTCAAAACAAAGAAGCCAGAATTACTTTGATGCTTTTTGTAGTTTCTGTGACTTTTCTTTTCTCCACACTGTCTGAATTACTTGGTTTCATAGCTACAGCAATGCCTGAGTCCCAAACACAGGTGGATATTTGGACAGCAGCTTGGGTTTTACTGATTTTGTTTGACTTGTATCATTCCACAAATTTTGTCATTTATGTTGTATTTCTTGAGCAGTTCAGAAAATACTTTGTCCGCTTATTCAAAACAAGCAGGGATCAGTAAATGCAGCGCTTCATGAAATTTGTCCTTTTTAGTATCACGAACTTGGAACATTTGTCTCAAACTGAATTTGGATAAACAAAAATCGGCACAACTCTCAGACTCTTGTCTTACTCCGGGTGGAACTCCACGTCATGTTTTAGCGTCGTGCTTCACGCCTCAATGAGAATTCGCAAGGAAAAACAAACACACGAACGTTCGTGTGTTACCGTTACATATCCCCCTTGTTGATGGTCACGATAAACCAGATCTTGGTGAAGTAAACGGTGTAATAATCAGTACGTCTGTCGACACTTTGGTCACCCTCCTCTTCCCCCACAGAGGCCATTACCTCCCTCCGCTCCACTGCCCTTCCCCCACCTCCCCTGTGAGCCATTGGCCCCACCACACACACACACACACACACACACACACACACACACACACACATACACAAAGGCCATTACCCACCATCTGAGCCATTCCCCTCCCATGGCCACAACCCCCACCTGATTACCTACGCCCCTCTTGCTATTTACTTACACGGATGACTCGCGACCACCAGGTCCCCGCATTTCTTGGTTTTTGGAGTTTTTCAACACACAAAGTCACCGGGAGACTCACACCTCTGCGTGTGGACAACCAGGTTTTATTTTACAGAAATTGTTCTTTTATCTGACAGTTTGTGCAAGAACTTGCTCTCAGAGAAAAGTCTGAAAACCAATGGAATGCGACCTCTGCTGCTGCGCATGCACGAACCAAGGCCCGGAAGCCTTCATCGGCCTTTGCAAGCAAAAGAAATTGTTCCCCTTACCTGGGCTCCCATGTCTTTTGATCAGACCGAAGCTCAACTTTCCTGTTGCCCAAACCCCTCCTCAGACTCTTGACACAATGATCACAGCAACTTCGGAACAAAAGAATTTCAGGCGAAATCCCCAACCTTTTTTGAGCAACAATCGTTGGGCTGAGTGATAGGCGTCTGAAGTTTCTGCAGTGAAACAGAGCCCTTTGCGAACATAGACCGCGCTGTCTTTTGAAAAACTTTTCAGATTTGCAGCAGCATCTAATTCCAGAGCCAAAGTACGTCGGAAGCGCCTGTTGTCCAGCAAAGCAGCTTGTCAAACTTTCTGCCACCCATCGTCTCATGTGAGGTGCAATTTGGTTCAAAGTTTGTTCTGAGTATTTCTCTTCCAAGCAAGGCCGAGACATCGTTTGCAAACTTTTGTGACAACCAGACACGGGAAAATGTGTGGAGCAAAGTGGCGCACAATTTTGGGCAAATAGATTTTTCGGATGAAGGTGTGTTGTGGTGTCATGTTGTTCAAAATTGGGGCACAACGCCACATGTGCGCGATGTGGGTTTGTCACGTTTTGTGTATCTACGATCTCCTTCGTATCAGCGCTGCATCTGCCATTTGTGCTCATCTCGTGTATTGTCCACCGCCTCAACAGCTTCGTAACGGTGTGAGCGTTGCCGCCATTGTTGGATTGTCGTTGGCGCTTCGGAATTCGCATTTCCTAGAGCTCACCCGAACATCAGCTTTTACAAATTCAGGTAGAGGGCTAATGCTTGAGATGTGTTTCTGGCTCACACGAGGGATCGGTCTTTGCTGACGGGCAACTCTGTTTCAGATTGTTCAGCTTTGAAGCGGACGGCTGTGTGGAGACAAGGATTCCTCTTGACTTTTCCTGCTGAAGGATTCTTCAAACCCAGACTTCAAAAGGAACGATTTTCAGAACACGTTTGACAAATACTGAACTCTTTTTCGATGTTGGATGAACAGTTACAGAGCAGATTGAGCATTTGGATTGGTTGAACCACAGTCGAGCACGTGTGCACACCTCCTGAGACGTTTCTTCACCAAACGATGTCACAAAAGGAGGCTGAAGTTTCAAGTTTGCAACAAACAACTCCCAACACAGCGTCAAATAATGAAAGCAGTTGGGATTACACCTACTACAACAGAGTTTACGTGATCTATGGTTATATTTGTGCTGTGACTGTTCCCGCTGGTATCATACTAAATTCACTGTGTGTCATTATTCTTTTGAAGATCAGGTTATTCAAGACATCAGTTGGAATTCATCTCTTATGGATTGCAGTTGTTGACCTTTTTACAATTGCAACAACACTTGCCTATTCTAATCCTCTGCAAGAGTTATTGGGTATTCCTCAAAATAAATACTGGGGAAATATTATGTGCAGACTGTCTGTGAGCTTCACATACCCTCTTTCAAGAGCAAGTTCTTTGTTGATCACTTCAGCAACTTTTGAAAGATTTCTTTCAATTGCATTTGCATTTAGAATCAAGCAATGGCCAATGCTTAAGGGAAGTAAAATTATTGTTGGAGCCATTATGTTTATTTGCCTGACAGAATGTGTTGTTTGGCTGAGTATTTACACCAAATCATATTGTTGGTACAGCTCTGAAGTTGATAGAACTGTTCAATTTTTTTACATGAAAACTTATATTGTAATTTATGCCAGCACTGCAATTCTTGTTTTGGTATTTACAACTCTTATTGCAATTTTTCTTGTTATTCATCAAAAAAATATGAAGTCAATGGAAAATACAACAGGTAAAACAAGTCAAAGTAAAGAGGCCAGAGTTACTTTGATGCTGTTTGTAGTTGCTGTAACTTTCCTTATCTCTACACTATCTGAAATACTCAGCGTCATTGCCACATCGACGTCTGAGTCTCAAACACAAGTGCATCTTTGGACAGCAGTGTGGGCTGCAATTGTTTTGTACGACTTGTATCATTCCTCCAATTTTGTGATTTATTTTATCTTCTTGGCACAGTTCAGAAGTTGTTTCCTTTCGTGTGTCAGAAGTAATGAAAGACCAAAAGTGACGTCCATCTCAAACAATAATTCCACCGTGAATCTCTCTGTGTCGGAAATGTGAAGAAAACACTCAGCATGTGCCCGGCCAGACCGGACCCTGGTTCAGAATCAAGGGAAAATTGGGTAGGAAATGTGAAAACCTTTTTTTATTCCAGTTGATTTCAGTGAAAAAGTAGCTGTACCAGTCACAGGAACATGGAACCGATGGGTCGCAGAAAAATCCATCGCGTTGCTGTTGAAAAACAATAAAAGTTTTTGGAGAAAGTATTTTTTCAAAATGAAATCGAACACCTTCCAAAGCAAGCAACAAACTTCCGGTCACCCCAAAAGCATCTGAAAGTTTAGAAATGGAAAACTTTCTGCAAAGATACAGAGACAACGAACAGCTGCTCTTCAAACTTGTAGTTTTCTCTTGTCCGGGTGCCGGAAGACATTCAGCATAAAAACTCTCTCGAACAAAAATTGTTAGAATTCACCGTGGGCGAAGCATGATTTGGCTGGAGTGGTATCAGTTGTATCTGCTGTGCAACGTCGTGCGTGCAAGGATCTGATTTCAAAATCAAGGTCCTGTTGTCAGATAAACAAACAGCCACCTGGTTCCCATTCGTGAACAAAAGTCAGTGCAGATTGTTTGTTTCCATTGGTCAAGCAGGTCAGTTTTTGTTCAGCAGGCACTATTTCTGAATCACTGGGTGAAGTAAGCCAGTCAGCTGTTCCCAAGCTTTTTGGGGTTGTCGAAAGACAATGACAAGTTCTCTGGGGGTTTTTTTCTTGATGAAGAATTTCATAGACAGGCCTGACAGAACAGCAGCAGTTTCAGAACTGATGATGTCCCACACTGACACCAAAGCAGCAGGTCTTGTCCTGCAACAGTCGCTGAAGTGTCACCAACTTTGGAAGCACAAAGTAAAAACACTGGACAAGAACAGTGTATGCGGGTCGCTCTGCCTGCATGCACCTCTATTTTTCCAACTGCAGGTATCCTCCTCAATGTATTACGCGTCAGTATTCTCAAGAAACACAAGTCAGTGGTTGGATTTTATCTGGTCTGGATTGCAGTGATTGACCTGTTGACAATGAGAAAAGCTATCTGTTCACTTGTCCTCTCCTTGTCTTGTTGGAGACCCACACCTTGTGTTGAAATGGTGTTCCATGGAATGGTATCTGAGCAAAAAAGGAAAAAGTTAAGTTTTGTTGGAATGGTCTTGGTTTTCTTTTTTGTGTTTTTTTTTTTTGTGGTTGCGGTGATGTCCCTTTTCTCTGAATTTGCGCAGGCACTGTCTGAGCCCCAGACCAATGTTCACAAAGGCACAGCAATTTGGACCAAAGTTCTGCTGGATGACTCTTGTAATTGCAAATAAAACTACTATTTATTGAGCAGCTTGGTCGAATAAGAAGAACAAAAGTACCAAACTTGTTCCAGCAGAAGCTCCCCAGCAACAGAGTCTCTGTCGAAAAATCGAACAACACAAAGTACTCAGAAGTGATGAGGTTCGATGTGTCTGTTGTCGCGGGTTTTGTGTCTGAATTGGAAAGAAGTAAACAGTTGTGTCGTCTGGGAGATTTCCCAGAGCCTGAGCTGTCGTCCTTGATTAATCTCCCAGCGGAAGCTTCTTCGGATGTTGCAGGTGAAAACATTCTCTAGTTATGGTTCGGCATAAACGTCAAAGCCAATGTCAAGTCCGGGATTGAGGCCTTGCACCTCGAATCCCGGTCAGCCAAATATCTGCCACAAATGACACCAAGCAGAAAAGACAAACACTAACTTTGAAACATGCAGACCCAATGCCCCCTGCACACACATTGTGAAAAACAAGTGTTGCAACAGCCTCGTCCTGTTTCGCCAGGTGTGTTGTGCATCGCAGGCACAAGGGGTTTCCTGTCAGAATGTCAGGACAGGGACTTCCGCTGAGGGGTCGGGTGATGCGGATGCTCCCACGAACACTCGCCTGAGAAGTGCACACTGACACTGGAAAGAAGGTTTGATTTCAAAAGGCAACGTTGGCACAGCCATGGAAGTCCAATGTGCGTGGTTCCGATTTGTGATGGAACTCTTCAACTCATCGCTTTTGCCATCTGAAACACACACACACACACACACACACATAGATCTACCATTGTCTGATTCGAGCTGCTGTTGAAGAATCATTCTTCGTTGGCAGAAATTCACATTTCTTCAGACTTGTTCTCCCACGCAGTGTGACAGTTCTTGAGGTACTCGTGCGCAGGGTGTTTTGGACAAGTTCGCAGATTCGCCTCGTATTCATGAGGTTCGGCTTCCAAGCACTTCAATCCATTCATGTGCAGTCGCCTTTGTGTTCTCTAACGCATTAGGAATGCCTGTGCCAGAAATGCATCAGGAACGCGTTTGGAAATGGTTTGGTGTGTTCGTGAGAGCACACAAAAATGCATAAGGAAAGCACACAAATAAAAATTGGGAATACATCAGGATCACATCAGAAAGGCATTCGGAACACATCAACTGGGAATACTTTTGAGAATACCTTTGGAGTTTCACTGGTCATGATGCTGTTGAACGGGACAGATCCTCATCCGTCTCCTCAGCATATGAATGACGATCAGCCATCAGCACGAGGTTGGTTCAAAATTTGCTTGGCAGTCCCAGGACAATGTGGATCATGTGCACGTCTTCATGGGCTGTCCCAAAAATGTGCTCAAAACATTGATCAAGTTACACAGTGTGTTGTCTTTTTTCATTTGCCTGAAACCACAGGAATGGTCCTTTTTCGTTTGGCCCACACAGGTCGCGAAGAGGAGATGTGCAGCAAAATCGCAAGAAGTGGTGCGGACCCCACAAAACAGAACTTCTGGAAAAAAGCCTTGTATCTGAGACAAAATGTGTGCTACAGAGGGAACAAATTCCCGAAGGGGGCAAGTATGTGCGTGCAGAAGCACAAAAGAAAGGGAAAACAAGTGAGAATTGTACAAGGTGCAAGGAATCAAGGTTCTGAACGTGTGAGAAACCATGCAGAGTGAAATGATAACAGTTCTGTCTGACTGTCGAGCAGGAAAAGCAGAAATCACCAAGTGACACAAAGAAAAGGAATACAGATCACATGGGCCATCGACAGGCTTCAGTTCTGGAAGACTGACCTTCCAGTCGCTCCATGAGCCTTTGATAGGAGCCATAAAATTCTGGTATGTAGAAATCTTCTGAACTCAACCGGCATTCCTCACTCGAAGTCATTTTGGTCACCATGCCCACCAACCTGAAACACAAAAAATATTTCGCAAAAATGCTCTGGACGGCATCATCTGGTGGTGTGAGCTCAGAAAGTCTCGCTCTGCTGGTGGGTGGGTGTGGCACTTCAGACGTACACCTCTTGGCTGGGATCATGAGCCTTTCTTGCGTATTCTTGCATGGACTCAAGTTGTAGCTGACGGAAAGCGCGTGGAAAGAAAAGACTGAGGTATTTGCTCCCCAAAACCCGTTGGTAGACCCTGCGAAGAAAGCAAGAAAGAAAACTCTCCCAAAAATTTTGAGCGCACGAAATTAGCCAGGGCAATAACCAAAACTGCCCGCAACTGCCATTGAATTAGTGCGGTTGTCGACTTTCCCGGGGATGGAATTGGCCAGGTCAAAATGCTGTGAGACAGAAAAGCATTTTTGCCTGACGGTTTGCACCCGCTGTCAACGGATTGGCCGGGACGTCGAATTAACCGAGAACAAATCAGCCAGATCGAGTGGACGAGTCACGTCAGGCTGCTTGTGCAGCACCAACAGGATTGTCTCACTCTGTCCTGCAGAGCAGACGCGACCACTGGTGAATCTGCGATTGATATTAACTTGGCAAAAGAAAAGTACATCTGACCACGTGGGATAAATTTCCTGAGACCACATCGTCAACCTGGGTCAGCAGATGTGACACCTCCTGCGAAACGCAGCATCAACAAAATTGCACAGGGCCATCGCAGAATGTTGTTTCAAGTTGAGAAAAATATTTTTGAACAAACAGCTTGAATCGGCAGTCAAACGGAAAGCTTCTGTCGTCATTTCATGAAAGAAGTGATTTGTTTTGTCTTACAACTCAACAGAAACACACCTTGGAACACAAAGTTTTTCTTCGGAGATGTCACAGGGTGACTCGGAGGAAATGGACGCCAGCTACACCCCAGGATTTGCCGACAATGAGTCGTCAGCTTCCCAGGATGAATATTTCTTCGGTAACTTCGACTTCTCACATTTCAGCAGAGCTTACAAAATCTATGGCTACGCATGTTGTGTCATTTTTCCTACTGGCATAATACTAAATTTACTTTGCATTGTTATTCTTGTAAAAATTAAGATGTATCAGTCATCAGTAGGAATTCATTTGGTTTGGATTGCTGTCATAGACCTGTTCACAATGATATCAGGAATTGCTATTTCTTATCCTCTTCAAGAGATGTTGGGGATTCCTCAAGATCAATACTGGGGTAACATTATTTGTCGACTTGCTACAACCTTTAGCTATCCACTTGCAAGAGCAAGTTCTTTGTTGATGACATCAGCAACTATAGAAAGATTTTTATCAATTGCATTCACTCTCAAAGTAAAACAGTGGCCAATGTTTCTGATCAGTAAGGTTATTGTTGGAACCGTAATATTTCTTTGCCTTTGTGAATGTGTAATTTGGTCTGTGCTGTATTCTGAAAAGAACTGTTGGTACAGCCCTGTTGCTGATACAACATTCAAAACAATTTATCAAAAGACATATGTTATATTCTACACAACAACTGCAGTTATTGTACTTATCTTCACAACTCTGATTGCAATTTTTCTTTTCAATCACCAGAAGAAGATGAAATCTATGAAAAATGACTCTGTCAGATCTGGTGGTCAACAAGGCAAAGAGGCCAGAATCACCTTTATGCTATTTGTGGTCGCTGTAACTTTTCTCTTGTCTACGCTGTCAGAATTCACTGGTTTTATGTCAGCAACGTATTCTGGAACTCAAACCGAGGTCGACGTGTGGACCTCAGCTTGGGCTTTACTAATTTTGTACGATTTATACCATTCCACAAATTTCATAATTTATGTCATATTTCTCGAAAAGTTTAGGAATTGTTTTGTTGGTTGTTTCAGACGAAACCAAGGACAAGGTGGAGCTCCCGTGTCAAGAAGCCGCCCAACCTCCACACAGAATTCCTCCCTTTCGGATCAAACAAACTGAATTGGAACATTTTCATCTGAACCCGAAAGCCTAAAATCTACAAACTGAAAAGTTCTCTGTCTCCCTTGCAGCGTCATGAATCATCAGCGGTCTGTCAATGCAGAACTCCCTGACATGGCTCTCCGGTTTGCGGTGGCATCTTATTCGTATCATTTTGGTGGCTGGATTCTCGGCCCGAGTGAGCCTAATGTCAAGGCGAGCTTTGTTTGATGGTCAAACCAAATCAAAAGAACATTGAGATTGCTGTTCTTATCGGGCAATAAATTTTCAGATTTCAACATTGCACGCATCAAACTTTTGAGTTCGCAAGCGACCCCCAAATTTTGCAGGTGCGAACATCTGGATGCTCCAGAGGTGAGTCCGGTGTCTCTGTTTTGTGATCAATGTCAAGAAAAAGAAAAGAGTCAAATATATTTGGGGATCACGCCTTTTCCTTCTGAACCTGCAGGGCAATCCATGCAGCCCACGCGTGCGCACTACTTATGGCACATTTGGCGGGGGACTGGTCATACAAACATTTCCTTTCATGGACGAGGTGGCTCCGAACCTTTTCCTGGCACACGCAATTGAACTTCTTGTAGTTTTCACAGCAAAATCCTGTGCGTGACTTCACTGTAGTGGGCGAGGAGAATTCTTCCAAGAGTCCCTGGCCTCGAGGGCTGAGATGTGCACATTTGACACAGGTTATAATCGTGCTCATCAAAGGTTCAACGTTCTGCTGGTCACGAAGTGTCCAGTTCAAGAAACTCACAGCGAAACGTGACACGATACGTGGTGGTTATGCTGCAGGGAAGGACACACATTGTTCTCATGCGTGCAGGAGAGGAGCTCACAGGCCTCAGGATCATCGTGTCCATTCGCCAGTTTCGACATCACCAGTGTTCTGCACTTTAGGCACACCGAGAACCCAGTTTGTGTTGTGTGTGTGTGTGTATGTGTGTGCCTTGTGTGCGTGTGTGAGTGAGAGAAAGAGAGAGAGACAGGGAGAGAGAGAGAGAGAGAGAGTGAGAGAGAGAGAGAGAGAGAGAGAGAGAGAGAGATGAAGAGCACGATCTGAAGCCATAGGCGGTGTTGGAGAAGCGATGTACAGTTTCAAGTGTGTTTTTGATGAAACTTGAGTTGTTCTTTACCTCCCCAAAGCAACGTGAAGCATGTCTCCGAAGGTTTGAGTCTCAGGAGAACCTTCCCGCAGCTCGTTCACACGACGCCTGTCATCAGCCGCTCCCCGGAGACCAGCGAGAACCTGTGTGTTCAGATTTACGTGTCTTTCTGCTGTGCGTGGGACTCCTCCAGCGAGAACAGCACAAACACAAACCAAAAATACACCGCGGAGAGGAGGACTTTGGAGTGCTCAATGAAGCCTTCAGCATCAAACACGCTCAAAATTAACTTCCGGCCCAACAAGAAATATATTGCAGAAATACATTGCAAATGTTGTGTTTCGCACACTCAATTGCGTGGTTACTATCAATGAGCCCGTTGGAGAACATTGGGCACAAGACGACGTGGAGGCGGCTTTCATCACGGAGAACCGTGTTGAAACTTCCAAATGTGATGTGTGATCATCATCGCTGCGTCTGTCGCAGTCACGAAGGTGTCAGGTGTGAGTTCAACTGCTTGTGAAGTTGAGACAGAAAGCAGTCAAATAACCAGGATGAGCACAAGGAATCTGCTTGTTTCAGACCCCAGGAACTTTGCTCTGAACGACACGATGGAACGGAACCCGAAGGTACGAAGTCCGCCCCCAACACGAGAACAAGTCCAAAATAGATTCGACTAGTCTCTCACAAACAGGTGATTTTTTTGGCACACCAATGCAGGGGATTGCGCAAAATATTGGGTCGGCATCCAACAGGTCAGGTCAGGGTACGAACTAGCCGAACACCAACACACACACACGCACACACGCACGAACACACGCACGCACAAGCAGACAGGAATGACTGCTGCGATGTGGGTCAGAGCATGAATATGACTGAGATGTGTAAGGTACAAGAAGTGCTGTGGCTGCTGTCTTGAGGTACGGAGATCCAACTGCCGAAGAGCAGAGAAACGAACCGACGAAGACCAATGACGCCATCGATTGTACAAAAGAGCATCACCGTCTGAGTCTCGAGGCTCAAATGTATTCAGACCCAATCGTTGAGAACGTTTACACTCAACTGAAGACTTCCAGTTCAGGTTTGCGTGCCCTCCACCTTTAGAAATACACCTACGTGACTCACGCTAGTGCCACATGGTAATTGAGCGGACGAACTCGTCACACACGACAACGCGGAGCGAAGCTGCAGTCACGGTGCGGCCCCTACAAAAGGACCGCTCCGGTCAATTTGTCTCGTATGCACGACAACAGCGTGTCGCGCGACGATGAATCTCTCCCGAAACTCGCATGTCGTCATCAGTGTGTGTTTATTGTGGCTTTTGTCACTCAGTATGTGTTCAGAGACGGTTAGTGGGGAAACCACAGAGGATATCCTGGGGAAGTTGGATTCTAAAGAACTGCAATACCTGTACAAGGTGAGAGTGTTGTTGTTTGTTTGTTTGTTTGATTTCTCTAACTTTGACAAACACTTTTGCATGAATTGCCTTCTTTTCAAATCACACGAAACAATGTCGACACACCTTCGCAGTCAACGTTTGAAACTTTTTCAAAGCTGTTTTCCAACAGTTGGAGAGTCCTCTTCCGAGAATGCTGACTCCTCGGCTCCTGCCACTTTCACCAGGTTTTATGTGTGTCATTTTCCACCGACAGGCTTCTGCAACAACCACCAAAACCTTGTGCAAGACCCTCGTGTTCTCCTTTGAGTGGTATAATTGGCTCAGATATGTTTGAACACACGTGTGTGTTGTAAATGTTTGGTGTTCGGCCCATCACCATCGAGAGGTTTTTGATGCGTGGCACGTGTCAGTCATCCACGTAGCACTGAACAAGTGAATCGTTGTCACAAACTCTTTTCCTCGAATTTCTGTGGCAAAAGATAAAATCGGTTGACAAAACAACGCGAAATTCTGAGCAAGGAAGAAGAAAAATCATCACTCACTTTGAGGTTCCCTCACCTGTGGCAGAAAGCAGAGAACACACACTCCAAGCCGGAGACAAAAGTTCCACTCACACAGAAGCAAAGATGAGACGCGGGGCTGAACTGGTGGATCTAAAGGTGGGGTTCCTGTGAACTCACGATACTTTTCGAGGCATTTGGTCAAGCAGGGTTGTGTGATTGAACAAGAGCTATTGTTTTCAGGTGAGAACCAATCTTCTGCAACAATGAGGGCACATTATGACTGGTTACCTGGTCGCGGCTTTGTACAAATCGTCTTCTGATATTCAGAGGGCAACAGGCGCCCCTTTTCTAAGCGATTGATAAAGAACACTCGTATCCCAACACTTCAAAACCTCGGCAGTAAAAACAATTCTTTATCTATATTATATTACTGCTTTTATCCAACATCCCAAAGCATGGAGGGTTGGGGAGGCACAAAAATGTTCAAAACGGAGTTCGCAAAAACGAACACACTGGTCCAGTGCATTTTGCCGATACGAGTACCAAGGTGAGTGCAGCAAATGATTTCAGGGCCAAGAGCACAAGATCCCCTTGGCTGGTGCCTGACAAAACAAACGTCAGTGCGTGTGCACATGGTTGTGTCTCTTTGAAACATTTCTCCAAACAAGCAGACAACCTGTCAAGGAGAGTTTTGTCGGCTTGCAGCGGATAGCAAATGTTGAGCGCAATGCTCGACGATACGATTATTTGTATCAAATATGTGATTCTGTTTCCATTCCTCGAAGCTTTTGTGCCACACAAAACCCTCTTCTGAATGATTGTGGGATTCTTCGGTGCAAACAACTGGAGATCGTAGAGGCGCAATCCATTTAGAGAAAATTCAATATTTGTGTCTATGTTCGAAGCTGCATCCCTTCTACGGCGTTCAACGTTTGCACGAATTCTCTTGCAAAACTGACGTGTACATGCAAGAAAACACGATTGTATTAGATTCTGAGATGTCCCTGAAAGTTGCGCACTCACGAAATGCAACTTGCTTTGCATGCCAGAAGCAAGTTCCGAAAATTGGGTTCTTTATGAAAGGTGGTGAGACGACTGGACACCTGCAGACTTTGGAGGACGGGACTGGGTCCAACTTGCAAGACCGCGGGCTCAAGCCCCAGGGATCCAACAGAGCCACCATCAACAATTCTATATTCACCAAAGTGGCCGGACTTGGTGCCGTACTGATACAGGAGAAATGCTGTGGCTGTCGCCTGATCTAAGACGATGAAGGACGCCACGAAATTAATGAAAAAGACGATTCAACTCGTAATTATCTCTTGACTGTGGTCGCTCTCTGTTTTCAACGTGTGCTTAAACACTTTCTTGGGAATTGGTTGAGTTTCCTTCACTTGTCGAAACAGTACTTCAGAGGATGTTTCTGAAGTTGAAACTGACAAACAAAAGGAGAGACGCAGGGTAACTTGCGCACCAAACACATGACTGACCGAACACAAGCGTGGGACGATTGTTTCCAGAAACGACTGCAGAAACACACAAGCAAAACATTTGCCTCAGAAAGACAAAGGCAGTTCTTCGCCCTTTGGCCATTCTTCACAACGAATCTGGTTTGTCCGCAGAGAACATCCTCCCAAAATTGTCACCCATTTCTCACGTTGCTTGTCTGAGGTGTTCAGGGACAACACCTTTGTAGTGCTCCCAGTGGCCTCTTTATGCTTGCCATTCAAGTTCGACTCAAAGTCCCATAATTTCCCTTGATCCTCAGGAACCTTACCTTGGAAACTGACTTTCAACGTACATGCACAGGAGGGGCAAAACAGTGAAATATCATAATTGTTTCAAACAAAGAATGTGACTGTTTTGACAACACTTCATCAGCCCCAGGCCACATGTTGTGTGAACGATTTTGATTCTGAGATGCATACGTCTGTTGACCTGTGAGTATTTTGGCGCCTGCATGGCGCAACACATCACAACGGACAGTCTGATAGTTAATTGACCTCAATCACTGGCCAATCTGTGAGCAGCTTTGTCTTTCTGTGTTGCAGTGATGGTTGTCAGAGCGAGACAAGAATTTACACGAAATGTCCGACAGAAAGCCGCAAGTGAAAACCTGAAAATTGGACGAAACCTTTTGTGTGTCCAGAGTTCATTACTATTGCCATCATGGGATTCTGCAATGGCGAGATTTTGCAACAACGTCCCACGTGCCCCGTCACGTCAGATGACTTTGAACGAACGTTTGTTCCGTGGAAAGTTCACGTGAAAAAAGAAGCATCTGCTCTTCCTTGCTGTGCTTCTCTGTGTTTGGAGGTCTCCCTGACCAACAAGTAATGCCTTCAAGAGATGAAGGTCACTGGCTATACATGTTGTCCTTGTTTTGAATGTTGGGAGAATACACCCAAAATGACGCGCAGCAGAATGCTCTTCCCACTGCGATTCATCTGACGTCAGGCAGGGACGGAGAAGAACTGCTTGATCCGTCTCATTGTCTCCAGTAGATCCATTGAAGTTTTTACCTGTCTCAGGATCCGTTGGTATCTCTGATTGTTTTGACCCCCTGAGCAGTCTGAGACTTAATTAATTTACTTTTAATTGTTCTTTTGCGTGGTTATATTCGAAGCTGGTGGTCACCCCAACACGACACTGGAAACATAGTCACGCTTTTTTTTGCTCCTGCGAAAAGGTTGGTGGGTCACTCGTAGGTTCCCATTGTTTGTGTCACTCACCATGTGGTGAAACCACGCTCTGAGGTCACACCTTTGTACTCGGACGTCAAGTCACTGTGGGCACGCCCAGTCCCAAAGTTTCGCACTGAACGTGTTCACACGCGGTGACTGCACAGGTTGTGTAGCTCCCACTGTGTAAAGCAAGAGACCAGTTTACAACTCGTTGGATGGGAAGGCCATGTCTTCCATTTGAAAATGCCAATCATCCAGCTTTTTGTCTGGGTCATTAGCTCCCTGTGTTTCCTTTGTTTCTGCAGGATCAATGTCAATTTTCTGGAGTTTTTGGCGGATTCTTTCTCCTCCAAGCCTCTTCCCTCCTTTTACAATTTTTACATGGTCTTTCCTCTCCTTCTCGTTCTGTGGATGAGAGAATTTAGAACCAATGTTGTTCAGCTGCACAACAATGTTCTTCCAATGATGCGAACTGGGGGGCGGCCATGTTGATTCCAATGCATCTTGTGACAGTGACATCATTGACATCACTTTTGCCCAGGGAGGCACACCGTGTACTTTTGGTTGAAAGGCCCTTCAAAGATTTCAGAGTGATTCTTGACACACAAACATCAAGAAATTCATGGTTCTTTTGCTGGTCGATGCAATTTGAATTCACAACACACACAATGTAATCTGGTTTTGAAACACACCCACACACAGACTTTAATTCTACAGGTTCAATGATAAGTTTCAAACGGCACAAAAGCTCAAGTGTTTTCAGAACTGTGGTTCTGTTTTGCCAAATACAAGATCTACCTTTTGCAAGGTACTTTGTTCAATGAATGTTCTGGTGGCAAACATAACGTCCAAAATTTGGACGTCGCGGTGATTTTCGGCATGTCGCAAAATTTGTGGGCTGTGCATTTTGAAACTAAATCTCTTGGGAGCTTCTATTGCACTCAATTTTAATGGAACCAAAAGAATGGAAAGTTACAAAAATGAAAAATCAAATATTCTTATACCTAATTATAAACAAATGAACCCAACTCTATTCCACATATCTATTTTGAATAGTTTCAAAAAGTCTCAAATTTACACACTTTACTTTTCATTTGAAAAGACCTCGAATAAATACTGAAATTCACAAAAATAAAAAAATTAATTATTTTATGCATAATTACACACAAATAAACACAACTCTTACCCAAACAACCATTTTGGACACTTTCATAAAATCTGATATTTTAACCCTACCTTTGACCCCACCTAAA
>JAAUXT010027405.1_pt1 | contig 17489 bp, 14 predicted proteins | sample 7278171 | NCBI WGS metagenome assembly JAAUXT01 (sample SAMN14350112, study PRJNA611818) | marine sediment metagenome | isolation source: surface marine sediment (1.8m) | place: French Polynesia: Moorea | collected 2018-08
AATATTTGTACTTTCTGAGATATGGACCCACTTCAACAGTCATACCTCATATTATCCATGCTTTTAGACTTGAACTTTTTGACTTGAAGAACCCTAAACTTCAAACTTTTCAAAATCCTTCCTGCTGCATTATCCCCAACCCAAATTGAACCTAAAGAGCCCAAAATATCCCAAATTGATCCTTATCTTGACCATGAAACAGGTGTACACATACTTTTGGTAGACACTGCCTACAGGTGCTTTGATTTTGGCTGCCACCATTTGGCAGCCTCAAATCACCTGAAAAGGGCGGTGCAATATTGCAATATGGGGGGGGGGGTGCAGGACAGGGGGATGTCTTGCCTGAGATGCCACATAGATCTACATGTGGATTTTCTTTTTTTTGGGGGGGGGGGAGGATGTGACAGTACAAGGGACGTCTTTGCTGAGATGCCATATAGACTTGGGAAAACATTTGATGCACCACCAAGTGCTCGTCCCTGAAGGGACATCGCGCAAACAGACTCGATGTCGTCAGAATCCTCCGTACGCTTTATACGTGCATGTGTGTCGAGATCTGTTCACGTTGAGGTTCACATGAATATTCTCCAACGTACAATGATTTTGCCGTCGGTGAGAATAAACATGCTCGAAACGTGATTTAAATCATCATAAACCAAGAGTCCGGTTCTTTGCAAATTACACCTGTGACGCTCAGTTTGTGATGCGCCAATCGTGAGGTTTACTGTTCCGTCTCTTGTGCAGATTTCGAGCGATGCTGGACAAGCTGCAGGTTCCTGGCTGGATGGAAACTTCCTTGAAGGTGAAATACGAGATTGTATCACAGGAAATATAATCGGCTTGGCGCCAAAAAAAGAAGACAACATCGAATTTGTGTCCGCCTACAAACCTGAAACCACGAATCTGGAGACTGGAGAGAAGCGGAATGCTGCGTTTCAGAGCATTTTTCACAAGAGGATATGGGGAGGACACGGAAAAGGTTCGTTTATGGATGGAGTTTTAGAGACGCAGCCGCGTTGCAATGAAATGGTCCGATTCCCCGAATCAGAAGACACGATTTCTGGCAGTTCAGTGTTCAGGTTGGGCGCACTCGTATCTGGCCATTTTAAGTTCAACCTGAAATGGCCGCTCATCAAGGACTCATCAGTTTTGGCTCTGAGAGGTCCGTGTCGGGGAAAAGCCGTGTCTCGTCATTTTATTTCACCGTTGGGCACACTGCACATTTGTTGCAGTCACTGCATGGTGTTTGTTCGTTCGTTGGTTCTTTCTTTCTTTCTTTCTCTGCACAAGTGACAAAGACATTTACCGGAGGGTATTCTTCCTGCCTTCAGCTCCCAAAGATTGTGCCGAAGGCTCAATTCCTTGAAAACTGTAGACGCACCGTTGTGTATCTTGAACAGTGATTGACAAAAAATTCAGATGGCGAGACCTTTGGCGGAGTGTGGGCGTCTGGACCGGGTTCGACTCTTTATTGGGCCCAGGAAATCACAAAAACTCTCCACACACTGGTGGATCAACTGAAGCTTCTTACTGGGAGGCCCAAAATCAGGTAGGCCAGCTGAACGTGGCACCTCCAATCAAAAACACCCCATTCCCCGCGATTCGTTCCCAGTCAGAAGTTGGTCGTTTCCAACCCCTGGCCTGGTTACGGTGGCATTTTTGGACTGCGAAGAATGCAACAGTGACCTTTCCACAGCTCATGTGTTTGCTTACAGGTTTCTAGACGTCCCTTGTGGAGACTTTCAGTGGATGGGGTACTTCCTGTCCTCAAGGAACGACGTGGAGTACACCGGAGTCGACGTCGTTCCCGAGCTCATCGAGAACCACAAAAAGAAGTTCGCGAACAGGACCGACTGGAGATTCATCCACACCGACATTCTTGTGAATCCACTGCAAGAATCTTTCGACTTGATTTTGTGCAGAATGCTCCTTCAACACCTTGTCTCTGCTGACATCTTCAAAATGCTAAACAGATTTTCTGCAAGTAACAGTTCCTTTTTTCTCGCAACCACCTTTTCTGAAACTGGAACGAACAAGGACTTGTTGGAGACAAATTTCGACCATGGCAGGTTCAGGCCTGTGAATTTGGAAATTCCACCGTATTCTTTGGTTTCTCCGGTGTGTATGACCAGAGACGGCCCAATGACACAGGGTAACAACCATTACGTTGGACTGTGGAAATTACCATTGAAAAGAATCAAAGACTGTTCAAAAGCATCACGAATGACCTACATGTGGTACCTCACTCTCCGATTCAAACTGTATGGTTGTGCACGAGAATAATTGTTCATTGAAATCGTGTTTCAAACAAATGAGCAAGTCAACCACCGACATTGACCATATGGTTGAAAAACGTGAGTGTCGTTCAAATCATCTGAAAATTCAAAGCGATTCATGCGATTCACAGAACTCACAACTTTGGCGCCAAAATAAACCGCAGAATTTTGTATCCGCAAACTCCGAAAACCGGTTCACGTTCTCTGAATTATCGCCCCAGTGCACACTGGGAAAAATCATGGTTGAAACTTGAGGCTTTGCGATGATGGAGTTTTCAAGAGTGCTATCGATTCAAAGCCATGTCGTGTTTGGATACGTGGGGAACAAGAGTGCGACGTTTCCGCTGCAGGTGAGTCCTCTCTGCAGAACAATTCGAGCAGTGAAGTCCACCTGTAGACTCCACTTCACGGAGCAGCGACACAAACAAGATAGAGCGTGGGGCACAACAATTTCTTACTGAGGTTGGAGTCCCTGTTCACGAGAGTATCCTCCAGAGACACTGGCACTGGATGGAGTGCTGGGACGCCCTGCAGGTGCTCGGGGTTGCTGGAGCCCGGCATCTATGAACGATGAATGTAGATTGCCCCTGGTATAGTGAATCGACCTCCGTACGACACTGGTGTTTGATGAGGCTCATCTTTTGACGCAGTCGCCTTTCTTGTGCGAGGTTGTTTGAGGGCAGAGCACCTGGCTGCAGTGCGGTTTTTGGCAAGGTCAGCCAGATGCCCCCAACCCACGAGCATGACCTGGAGGGAGTTGGTCTGATCAAATTCTGAGCAGGCAATTTCTTGATTGGTCTCTCCCCCCCCCCCACTTGGGTAAGTCAACCGACCCCCGGACACCCTAAGAAAAAAACTCGCTGCAAAAATGATCAGCGGCGTGTGTCTGCATCACTCGGTGTTCTTGCTTCCGAATTTCGCACAGACATTTGTTGAAACAAGAGAAGCAGTGCTCAGGGTAACTGCGGGTGCGACGTCCCCCTTCATTTTGTTTTGGCAGTTTATTTTTGAATGTTTGACATAATTTTAGCCTTGAGCACTGCTTCACTTCAGTGTGGTATTCAAATTCTGAAAATCCTATTTTGACTTGACTTACAGGCTCAAAATAGCCAAACTTTATCGCGAATGTACTTTCAGGTCCTTGGCTTCGAAGTGGACCCAATCAACTCGGTCCAATTTTCCAATCACAAAGGTATTGTAAATTCCTTGTCAAGAGAAGTAACGTTGTAAAGCACAGTATTTCCGATTCAAGAGGTTTCAGCACTGAATCTAAATGCGAGAATTTGCTGTGTTGTCGAGGTGAAATTGTTCCCCAAAGCCCCCAAATACGAGTTTGCAAAGAGACGTTTCAATCTCGATCAGATTCATTCCGTTCAGCAAAGATGTGCTTTCGCCCACCTGAACTGTCTGCTACAGACTAGCATCACCAAAACATTGTGACGTATTCTAAAAAAGAAAGAGATCAGGACAAGTACGAGCGGTTGTCGGAGGCCCGCCAGAATTTAGCATCCTGCATGCAATTGAAGTGAGAAGACAGGGGGGTCTGCAACAGATGACACCTTCAGACCCGCCACTCCAAGGTCACAACCTGTTCCAGAACTTGGGGCATTTCTGAACCTCCGTCAGAAGTTGAATGAACCTCGCCCCTTCAAGAATATTTGGAGACAAGTCAGCACGAGGGCTGGGGTTTTGTGGGTGCGTTATCCAGTAGGTGTTTTCACTTTTGCTCTGGAAATCCTGCGAGAGGGCGCAAGGTTCGTCGGTTACCTTCCGGTGGGACTGTTTGGGATCAAGTCAGTGCCGACCACTCTCCTGCAGGGTATCCTGTCTGCAAAGGTCAGATACTCAACGCGGCGGAGCTCGGTGATCTGTACGCAGGCTTGAAGGGAAATGTATTGAACAAGTACAGTCACATCTTAACGGGTGAGTGTTGGCGATTGGGTTCTTTTTCTGCGCCATAACCGAGTTGGACTGGGTTCCTTATCATCCTGATTCGGTTGTTGCAGGTTTTATCGGTTCCGAGTCTTTCCTGATGCAAGTGCACGACGTCGTGAAGGACCTCAAGGCGGGCAACCCCGGCCTTATCTACGGTACGGCCGAATCCTGCACGAAATTTTACTTCTGGGGTCATAGTTCTGAAACTTAGGAATGAAACAGACGGACACTGTTCAGGCTCCGGACCCGCTGCATCCACCGTGAACTCTTTCATACTTGCAAAACAATTCAACGTTTGTGTGGCACTTGTCACGTTGTCTTTTGAGCAAGAAGTGCCTGACTGTTGCCTGACTGTTGGTGCTTCAGGACTCACGATGATGTTTTGTTGCTTGACAGTTTGCGATCCTGTGATGGGGGATGAAGGCAAAATTGTGAGTGCGGTACGATGCGCTTTGATTTCGACCAGTCGAATCTTGTTTCTCTGTTCGTTCTGAAATCTGTTGCGTTTTCTTTTCAGTATGTTCCAGAAAGTTTGCTTCCAATTTACAAGAAGCACATCATTCCTCTGGCTGACATCATAACGCCCAATCAGTTTGAAGCTGAGTACGTAGCTGTGTTGGATCGTTCGTTGGTCACGTTTCTCTTCTTCAGCTGTGTGCTGAATGAAAAACCGATGAGCCAGGATCACGAATGCGTTCCGTCAAGGCGCGAAGCTTTCTTTGTGGTTCGAATTCACTGAAGCTCCAGGAGATCCAGCAGGGCCCGTTTTCACGGCCTGTGACAAAAACACAAGTTATTCCCTGAAGATAACGACGTCTGTCGAAAAATGTCCACCACACAGACACGTCATGAACGCTCATCTCCGGGGAGAAAAATTTTGCGAATGTAGTGTGAACAAGCGTTTGAATTTTTGTTTGAGCATTGCTGTCGAAACAAAAAATGTTTTGTTTCCTTCGCCTGTGAATTGCAGGCTCCTGACAGACATACAAATCCGCAGCGAGAAAGACGCGCTTGAAGCTATGCAGAAGTTGCACGAAATGGGAGCAAAAACTGTCGTTATCAGCAGCTCGAACCTCGGCAGCGACGACGTGCTGGTCGGACTGGGGAGCACAGTGAACAGTGAGTGTGCGAATCCGAATCAATCGAGCGTACCCTCCAGAGAAACGTTTGAGTTCGGACGAAAGGTCGTCGCGGAAAGCGAAAGATCCTCCATGGTTGTGTTGTCCAAATTTGAACAGTTTTACGTACTTGGGAACTGAAAACGTTTGCACCCATGCACGTGTCAGTTCATTTTCTGCAGTGCAGGTTTGAGAATGGCTCCTGCATACACACACACACACACACACACACACACACACACACACACACACACAAGCAGCAGTACTGTGTGTATCCCTGGTGTGTGCAGATGGATCGAGCGCGCGCGTGCGGCTGGAGATGCCGCGGCTGCCGGCGAAGTTCACCGGGACGGGCGATCTCTTCTCCGCGCTGCTGCTCGCCTGGATGCACAAACAGCCGAGTAACCTCCAGGTGCGTGTGTGCTTGTGTGCTGTGGAGTCGCCATGTCTCCCGTCCATTTCTTCCAGTCGCCATTGGCCATCTTTTACAACCGTGGGCGTTGTTCCCCTCCCCCATGCCCCGCCAAACATGCTATTTGTTTTGTTTGTCATTCACAGCTTGCGTGTGAGAAGACTGTATCAACGATGCAGTGTGTGCTTCGGCGAACGTTGCAAAGAGCCAAAGGTGGGTCGCGAAAGATCGGAACCCGGACGCACCTCCCTGAAATACATGTACTGCGATCTTGGCTCTCAAATAAAAATGACTAACGCGTCACATCGCAAACAGTGGCACTTCCGTGCACTGAGCAAACATTTATATGACCGATACTTCAATTGTTTTCGTTTCAGAGCTTTCCGGCAGTCAACCCGTTTCTTTGAAACACATGGAACTGCAACTCGTCCAGAGCAAATCAGACATTGAAGACCCTCCGATCTCCGTCAAAGCTGTCACGTTTTGACATCACCGGCTATAGGTTTTACAAATAGTGCATTGGTTGTTGATGCATGTTCAAAAGTCAGTTGAAATTATCATGTGCAGTCATCTGTCGTCTGTGTCGATCACAAATTGTAATTTAGAACCCATCGGAGAGAGCTGCCCGTGATAAATCCAACCGTTCAACGGATCCTCGAACTTAAAACTGGTGCCAGTGAGAAGCAGCTACGAATATCAACTGTTGAATGCTAATGAGTCAAAGGGAAAAAGAAATTGACGGGTGAGGGGGGTGAGCACAACGGAGATCTACGTATGAGAAAGGCTCTTTGTGAGAATTGTGTTGAGCAATGTGTTGATTTGTTCACCAAAATCCAAAAGGCGAAAATCACTTGTCGACGTTTGCTTGCCAGTGTTTTGTTTGATGACGCGTGTGATTGAATTTTATCCTGTTGAATGGAATTTGTTTGATTCGCACGCCTCGACCGATGAGGACAGAGCCGCAGTGGAAGCGGATCGCGCGATGTTGGCTGCAGGATTCAGCTGAGTTTGATGTTTCACGCAATTGTGATCAACAAAATGTATCTTGTTGAATGAGGAATACACAATGTTGACGTGCACTAAAATTTTTTTGTTCAACGAACTTTTCTCTTTGAGATGGTTGTAGCAGTTGAAAGGTGTTGTCCCACCTGCTTCACGCATGGAATCACAAGGAAAGCCCGAGAATGACGTGGAAGCATCAATAACATACGAGTGACGTAGTTGCTCATTTTCATAAAATGTAGGGCATCTGTGTTGTGAAAGGCGATTGCGAAATCATTGTGATTGTGAAATCCTCCCAGTATAAAAGAGGCGCATCTCACGGTCGAGCCACCACTACCATCCAGATGGTGAGGAAAAAGGGTTGAAGGGAGACCTGACCTGAGCGTTTTATTTATCGTCTACGTTCGCAGAGCAACCTCTTCCACAGACAAGAAAATGGTGAGTGTGCCTTCTCTGACGTTGTTGTGCATTAAATTGACATTTGTTTCAGCGTTTATTTGGAGACGTGTAATGGTCAGGCTGCAGTGATATCAAGAAGCTCTCATTCGGTTGTTTAGTCTTCAGACTTAACGTGTTTGAAGCGACGTCGTACTCCTCAGTGGAACCCTTTGCTTCTTTGGGCGTTTCGGGTGGAACGGACCGTGGCTGAGCGTGTCATCCAAATGACAGCCCGACTCGGACGGGGTGGGGGGCAGGACTCTTTTAGAGGCCCAGTCACGTGTTTTTTCTCAGCTGGGTGTCAATTTTTTTCATGCTCGGGGCATGACACTTTTTCGACGTGCTTCAATTTGCCGAGGGTCAATCAAGTCTTTTCTCCACCTCGCGTTGTTTGCCTTTGTGAGAGATAAATTGGTATTTCGATGTGTGGTCTCAACGCTTTGCCGGGCTTGTTCAATGCAAATGAAAGTCAAACTGCAACAAAATCAAACCTTTTTTATTATTTGCTCCGTTGTCAGGTGAACCTGAGCGCCGAGCAGCTGCGCGTCGCTATGGACGCGCGCCGCAACATCCGCAACATGGCCGTCATCGCGCACGTCGATCACGGCAAGACGACGCTGACCGACTCCCTGCTGAGCAGCGCCGGCGTCTTGGCGCGCGCTCACGCCGGGAACAAGCGCGCCACCGACACCCGCAAGGACGAGATCGAGCGCGGAATCACCATCAAGTCCACGTACGTGCGGAATTTGTCCTGTTCTGTCTCATCGCAAAAATCGTTGTCGGTGGCCAGTGAGATGGCACAGCAAACTTTGCACCAGCAGCAAATGTTTTCGCGTTGTGTCTGCAAATCATTTTCGCACTGCATTTCGTTTTGCTGACAGACGGACATGTCTGTTCTTCCAGGGCCATCTCGCTGCACTATGAGCTCTCGGAGCGCGAGATGAGCTACTTCGCCGACATCGCAGCGCGCGAGACGGCGACGGAGCAGCGGCTGGAGCCGGACGCGCCCGACGGGCCCGGCTTCCTCGTCAACCTGATCGACTGCCCCGGACACGTGGACTTCTCGTCTGAGGTGACCGCTGCTCTGCGGGTGACGGACGGGGCCATGGTCGTCGTCGACTGTGTCAGTGGTGAGTCGCCTTCTTGAACCAGACTTGCCCACAACGCGTTTCTGAGATCCCAGGTGAGAGAAGCCTCATAGGCGTCGTGGACAACGGTCGTTCAATTGTGATTCGCATTTGTCTCGCAGGCGTGTGTGTCCAGACGGAGACGGTTCTGCGGCAAGCGCTGCAGGAGCGAATCCGCCCGGTGCTCATGATGAACAAGCTGGACCGCTGCATCCTGGAGAAGCAGCTCGAGCCCGAGGAGCTCTACCAGCAGCTGAGCGCCATCGTGCGCAAGGTGAACGGCATCGTGGAGACGTACAGCGAGGAGCACGCGCCCATGGGAGACGTGACGGTGAGTGCTGCGACAACGTGACACTGTCCGTGTTGTGCAGATTGTAGTTGTCCTGTTCTCTTGTGGGGTACAAACAGCACGCCTGGGAAATGCACATTTTTTGCTTCATACCCTGGTGTGATGCAGATTTGAGTTGGGTGTGGTGAAGTCACACCTCCATTTCAGCAATGTTTTCCCTTGTGAAGAAGAACGCTTGAATTTGACATGTAATTTCGTATATTTTAGTTGGACCCGAGTCTGGGCAACGTGGCGATCGGCTCCGGGCTGCACGGCTGGGGCTTCACTCTGCGCCAGATGGCAGCCATGTACGCCGAAAAACTCAACGTCGACGAAAATAAGCTTCTGCGAAAACTGTGGGGTGACAACTTCTACAATTCGCAAACCCGGAAATGGAGCAAGGCCCCCGGCGCGGGATTCGAGCGCGGGTTCAACAAGTTCGTACTGGAGCCGATCTACAAGGTTCTCAAGGCGACGCTGCGGGAGGAACCGTCCGAGGAGGCGGACGCGCTCGTCGAGCGGCTCGGGGTGAAGCTGAGTCGCGAGCAGCGCGACCTCGTCGGCAAGGACAAGATGAAAACGGTGATGAGGCAGTGGCTGCCGGCCGGCGCCGCCATGGTGCAGATCATCGTGCTGCACCTACCGTCGCCCGTGCGCGCGCAGCGTTACCGCGCAGAGATCCTCTACGAGGGACCCATCGACGACCTCGCCGGGCAAGGTGAGAGACTCTTGTTGTCGTTGTGCGACGGTCTCAAGATGATGATGATAGGAACAAAAAAATGTGCGGAGACACCAGGTGTCCAGTTTTCTTTGGATTGAAGACGATTGAAACGTCACAACTTGATTGCTTTCTCTGATTCAAACACAATTCCTTTTGGGAAAAGTTTCGATCGCGTGCAACACTTCGCATTTGCCGTGGATTCTCACGTTGTTCCAAGACTTGTATCGCAGTGCAACAGCAGAGTTTTCAGCGGCTGAGGTGAAAAGCAACACACGCTCATTGGGTTGTCGCGTTGTATTTGCAGCCATCAAAAACTGCGACCCGAACGGCCCGGTCATGATGTACGTGAGCAAGATGGTGCCGAGCCGAGACAAGGGCCGCTTCTACGCGTTCGGCCGCGTCTTCTCGGGCACCATCGGCACCGGGATGAAGGTGCGCGTCATGGGGCCCGAGTACGACCCGAACGCGACGCTCGGCGACCGCACCCGGGGCCTGTCAATCAAGAACATTCCGAAGACGGTGGTGATGCAGGGCGCGGACACGCTCGGCGGCATTGGAGACGTGCCGTGTGGAAACTTGTGCGGCCTGGGTGGCATCGACAAGGTTCTCATCAAGACGGGCACCATCACCACCTTCGAACACGCACACAATCTCAAGGTCAGTGTCTCCAGGTTTAACGTGTCCAATGTTTCACCCTCCACCCGCCTAAAGTACCGGTACTTGTTTGGCTGTGTTTACGTGTCACTTTGTGTGGCCACATATCAGCGTCTCGCTGACAAACAAGTAAGACGAAGCAGGTGAACAACAAGCGTGAATGTTTTACTGCCACACGATATCATTGCCCTCGTCCTGCGCTTGTGTCAGCCAATGCTTTTTCCGTGGCGTATGTTCACGCAACAAACACGACATGTCTGCTGCAGGTGTTGAAGTTTTCCGTGAGTCCTGTGGTGCGAGTGGCAGTGGACGTGGTCAACCCGATCGACCTGCCCAAGCTGCTCGAGGGGCTCAAGAGCCTGGCCAAGGCGGACCCGATGGTGCAGGTGATCTCGGAGAACGGGCAGCACATCGTCGCCGGCGCCGGGGAGCTGCACCTCGAGATCTGCCTCAACGACCTGGAGGAGGTGCACGCCGCCGTCCCCATCAAGAAGTCGGACCCGGTCGTGTCCTACAAGGAGACGGTCGAGGGCGTGGCGGACCCGTTCGCCTGCCTCGCCAAAAGCAACAACAAACTGAACCGAATCTACGTGACGGCCGAGCCGCTCGGAGCCGAGCTGTGCGCCGACATCGACGATGTGAGTTGTGGCGGTTTCGTGACAATTTCCTCACTGAAAGTCTCTATCGTGCAGGGGCCTCGAGCAATTAGACATGATCTGACGTGTGGTCCAGAACTTTTGTGTGGTTCTCAATGTATGTGACCGGATGCTTTGCAGGGACGAATTTTCCCAGCTCAGGACTTCAAGGAGCGCGGCCGCTACTTGGCCGATAACTACGACATGGACGTCGGGGTGGCGAGGAAGCTGTGGGCCTTCGGTCCCGACGGCTCCGGACCGAACCTGCTGTTCGACGCGTCGAGGGGCCAGACGAACCTGGGCGACATCAAGGACACGATCCTCGCCGGCTTCCAGTGGGCGACGTCTGAGGTGCGCATGTCAGAGAAATCAGTTCGACATGTCTGAATCTGAAGCACGGACATAGTGAGCCAAAGAACTTAGATTTCGGTTTCTGGGTAATTTCTGCGAAGTTGTTCTCGTTTCCAGCCAGTTTTGCGTCAGTAATTCAAGCTGAACTTCATGAGCGAAATGCGACACGAAGGAAAGTTTTCTGGAGCGGGTGTCACTTACGGCTTTCGCGTCTTGCGACGCAATTGTACGTTGTTGCTGTGTGTGCTGCAGAGCGCGCTGTGTGAGGAGAAGATGCGCGGCGTCAAGTTCAGCATCACGGACGCGCTCGTGCACTCGGACCCGGCGTGTCGCAAGGGCGGCCAGATCATCCCGACGGCTCGACGCGCCGTGCTCGCGGCGCTGCTCACCGCCCGGCCGCGCCTCCTCGAACCCGTCTACCTCGTCGAGATACAGGTGCGTGCAGTGCGCCTTTCATGTCGAGTCACGTAAGTGTCCGTGCGCTGGCTCCAATATGCGGAAGAATGGGTTCACAGACAGAAAAACAGGATTTTTCTTTCTTCGTCGCAGGTTCCTTTCGAGCACAAGGGCGGCGTGTACTCGACGCTCAGCCCGCGCAGAGGAGAGGTGTTTGCCGAGGACAACGTCGTCGGTACTCCAATCTACAACCTCAAGGCGTATCTTCCCGTCAACGAATCTTTCGGTAAGTTTGTCGCTGGGTTTTTCCACATCGTGTTTGTCAGTGGTAAAAGTTCAACACGGCCCACACCCGGAGGCACGACACAAAAACAGGAAGTGCAGAGGTGATTCTCATTTTTCCAAGTGTCCAAAGCTGCTTTGAATGCTGCTCAGACCTTTGATGTTGTTCTCCTCATTCTGTCGTTGTGCATGTGACTCCAGCGGTCTTCATTGAGACTGAGCTGTGTCAAAACATGATCCTGTGGTCACCTTGTAACCAATGGAGAGCATTCCGCAGTTCGCGATGGGTCCCTGACAGTGTAGGTTTCCAACAAAAGAGGAAATATGTGTGAGGCTGTGAAACATTGCGAAGCTTCTCAAGTGCTCTGTGAGCACAGCACTTCAGCACTGTGCCCAACGACCTGCAAAAAAGGGACAGCCTTTTGAATATCCTTTGTACTTGCAGGTTTCACGGAAACGCTGCGTGGCGCGACGCACGGCACTGCGTTTCCACAGTGCGTCTTTGACCACTGGGCGTTGTTGCCCGGCGACCCGCTGGACGCCGCCTCCCGCGCAGGCGCCGTCGTGACGGACGTGCGCACGCGCAAAGGCCTCAACCCCGTCGTGCCTGGACTGGAAAACTACCTCGACAAGCTATGAGGGAGGGGCGTGTGCAGGCCGTCGTCAGGATTGGAGGCACGCTGGCATTTTGGAACGTCAAAAGAGCATTTTTGGAGCGAACAAAAATTGGCAACGGTTCCGTTTTAACTTGACACATTTTGGAGACCAAGAGTCAAGAAATATGAGCTTATTTCTGAGTTGTAGAACGCTGGATATCGCAAAGAAATTGACAGGAGAGAAATCGACACAGTCGTGAGATCGTGTCACGTTTCGTCACTTTTATTTATTGTTCAACTCTGTGATAGTAACGACCGATGTGTGAAGAACCTCAGGTACTGTTTGGAAAAACTGCGATACGATCCGTCGACCAAACAATTTCATGACAAGATTTGAAAATTCGTGATTAATTCTGTGGTTATGAAAGGAACGCGTCTGTTCTTGTTATCTGATTTAAAGTATTTTCGCCACAAATAAAGCAACGGAACCCAGGAAAAGAAGAATTCTTGTGTTGACGGAATCAGAATTTGTGGAATCGAACGGGAATTTCCCACAGACAAAGCAGCTTTCATGAAATCGTGCTCATGCAAAAGGCTCAATCGCTCCGCCGGACACTAATTTGTGCAGGAAAACGCGCGCCCGCCTCAGAGTGATGCAAAGCAGTTTCCGTTTCGTTCTTGCATGGAATGGTGTGGACATTGATTGGCTTTCTGTTGGCTGTGTGTTCTTGGTTGTGGCTTCCGAGAAAATGGTGTGTTCCGCAGTGAATGAAGCAACAATAGGGTCCCTCCGTGTTGTCGCACAAGCTGGTGGAGTGTCATCTTTGTTGACCGTTCAGTGACTGATATTTCGTTGAGATCGTTTGGAATTGAAGTCTGCATGTTTCCAGACAACCTGCACCAGGATCACTGATCATGACAGTCATGACCCAGGAGCTTTTCAGTGCAGCGGATTTGCAGTGCTCCCTGCATTGGTGGGTGTTTCCTTCTGCAGATAACGAGCACTACACTGCAGTTGTTTTCTGGTTGGCTGCCTGATCCGTGCTGGAGTCCTCAGTGAAATTAATAGTGTTTGGATCGGGCAGTGGCTTTCTGCATTTCCCCAGCGATTTGTCTTTGACATCAACAATAGAGAACACTTTCTTGTTGGCAGTACCGTTGTTGTTCAAAACCCGTTTTGGCGAGTTTCTGCAGATCGTGGCCTCGAGCTTGATGTCTCTGATCTCGTCTCTCACCTCTTCGTTGTTCGGTACAGTCGCCTCGAACTTGTTGGTGATCTCGAGTCTCACGTCGGGCATCTCGAGGCTGCGCTGCTGGCTGTAGTTCTGCAGCATCGCCTGCGACTGCAGCAAGAAGTCTGTCACTTTGTCCGTCGCGGACATGGGGCTCATGTTCTCAATCTCTGACCAGTGGTCCTCGCCCTCCTCGGGCACAAGCACCAAGCTCGACGGCCTCGGCCGATAGAGCTTCACTTTGCTGGACATGTAGCAGTCTCCCTGCTGAACTCCGCTGTGTCTCTGGTGACTCGGAGACTGAAACACGTACTTGCAGTTGTTCAGAGCCTTCGTTGAGGCATTCTCGATATCACTGCTGACCTCCATGCCGTAGAACGTGGCCGTGTTGTCTGCGAATGTTTTGGCTTTGAAGTGGGCCTGCTGGATGATCTCGTGATTGGAATGGTGTTTGGAGGCCCAGGGCATGAAGAAGAGAAGGGCGGCTCCGAGGAGGATGACGCCTCCCGCGAACAGGAACCCGGGCTTCACCAGAGGCAGCTCCGCGCAGTTGAGAATGTCTGCAAACAGAGTTGTCCACTTCAAAAGACATGGCTTGGGAAAACATTTTTGTTTCTGGACAGCTGAACAACGTGTCGTGCAAAGGACGGAAGTTCGCGTCTCAAAACGATGTTCACTGGTGTTCCTGTTCCTTTCTGCAACAGCACTCACGAAATGAAAACTCCCACAGTGTTAAAGTTGCTGACATTGGGTCAATGAAATTGCCATCAAAGCACTCGGCGAGAAGTGCACCCAGACCCTCCTCAAATAGCAATTGGCAAAACAAGTTAGTCGACATGATTAGATTCTGTGTTGAAGTGAATTCTCATCAAAGCAGCTTCTGATGCGAAACTGCAGGTTCTCACAGTGACCTCGTTAAATTGACATGCTGAAGCCTTGACAGAACTTCTGTTTCCATTCATGGGGAAGTAAGTCCGATGCATTTGTATCGTTTCTTCATGCTAAGAGACTTGCACAGCGTAACAAGGCGCGAACAATTTCATGTCGAATTGTTCGAGAGCCGTGTTTCTTGCACGCTTGGTGGTTCTTGAACGCTCGCGATATTCTGTTTTTGTCGCTTGTTCTCGAACAACCAAGTGTACAAGAAATTTGTTCCTGAACAATAGAACTGGTCACGAGTATCCACATTTTGAAACCAGTCTCGATGGCTACGCCATCTCGACAGCCTTCAAAATGTGGATGCTCTGGACCAATTCTACAGTTCAGGAACCATTACGGAATTACAGAGAGAAAGCTCTACGTACACGAGACGACGGGCCCGATGGTGACAGGAATAGACTGGGCGAGCACGACGTATCCCCAGCATCTCTCGGACAGCTTGACGCTCACCAGCTCGTACGTGTACACCTTCAGCGCATAGCTGTAGCCTCCAAAGCACAGTCCGAAGGCCCAAATGTAGAGTGAGTAGGCATCGAAGCTGGAGGCGAGCGTGAGCAGGAGGGTGCTGAGCCCGCACCCGGCGGCCGCCAGCTGACACAGGTACTGGCGCGCGATCATGCAGCGCAGGCTGCTGCGGATGACGACCAAGCCGAAGATGAGGCTGCCGCACGCGAGCGACACCCCCTGGAAGACCATGAGCAGAGACACGGAGACGACGCTCACCCCGCTCCGCATCGCCTCCTCACCCTGAAACAAAATGATCCAGCTCCAAAAGAGTCAAAAAGGCAAAGCAGTGACAGTTTTTCCACACAACATTCACTGGCCTGATTGAAAGCAAACAACAGCAATTGTTGCCAACAGAACAAGGAAAAATCGCGGAGGCACTTTTGACTCGAATGTCAGATACCTGCACTTTCAGTTTCCCAGAATTCCTTTTCCATCATGACTGTGTTGGTTCAAACTGCGCAACGAAACATCTGCACGAAGCGCAGAACTGCCACGGTACTCACCAGGAGCACGAAGGGCGTGTACGTGCCGATCGCCGTCACAAAGGCCGAAGCCATCAGCACCTGAAGGGACCTCATTTTCAGCGGCTCGAACTCAAAGTAAGGAGGCTTCTGCTCAAAGTCCCTCTTCTGCTTCTTTGACTTCTTGAGGCTCTTGATGTGGAGGATGGCCCTGCGGCGCGGGTGGTAGAGGTTGGCGGATCTGTAGAGCGCGCCCGCGATGACGGTGGGCAGCACGAGCCCAGTCACCGCCTGGAACCCGCGCAGCCAACTCGTCTCCCTGCGGCGACCAGCAACACTGACATCACGGAGGTTCAGCAAACACGTCCAGTCCCTTTCCGACGTGCCCCAATTGCCAGATGGGTGACACAGATACCATTTGGTCACTTGTCATTGGATCTCAGGGTGTCTTTGGAAACATAGCTTGGTATCAATGTCACCGATCTGGTAATTGGGCGCACCGTACGTATGAAATTCAAGGCACGCTGACCCTCCCCACTGTGAGCAGGTGGAGCCAGAACAAATTCGACCGTTGGATATACAGAGCCTCCAACGCCTCCAAATTGTGCAATCAATGTTGGCTATTTTTGTGTTGGCCCGTTGCATGGGCTGTTTTCGTTTTCACGAATTCACTTTGCAAGCCAAAGACGAAACATGATGTGTTCAAGTGAAATAGATCTACGAGTATGCCGAGTTCCGCTGCGACTTGTGTGGGTTCATCCGACTGTCCAGACAATGCCCCAAGAGGTTGGGGTGTGTCTTTTCAATAGGACCTTGGTACCAGAAGAGTGGAAGCAAATGTTGGGGTGTGTCTGCTGGAGTGCGATTTTCGAGGTTCCTTCATAAAATAGTTTGAATTATCATGTGCACCGCTCTCCTCGGTCAATTCTGAATTGCTGTTTATCATCGACACAGACTTGAGAAAAACTGCACTTGATAATTCAATTTTTTTGAATGAAGGAACCTCGTATACACGGGTGAGTTTGGTGCAAAGCGCAGCTTCACATGTCAGGCGCTCGTGACGTCTCCCCGGAGCTTCCCACTCACATTATTAGCTGCAGATCCCGAAGATACTTTAAGCAAATCTCCAAGACTTTTGTGCGTGCGTGATCACAGAAAGTGACAGGTGGAGTTTGTTCGTGCTCCCAGCAAAACCCTGACCCCAGACGAGGATATTGTGTCCTCTGGGTGAAATGACGACGAGCGCATGAGACTTGCTTTCACAGGGGGGAAACTGGTTTTTTTTGGGTTCATGAAAGACTGAAAGTGAGTGAGTAGAAATCGACAAGGCACAAACCGAAAGGACTGACCTATCACATTTCTGTTTCGCCCGATGCATGTGGGTCGTTTTGCTGAGGGTTGGCTGTCTCACAAATCAATGTCTGCATTTGGCCAATTCCATTGGAAGCGTGCTTTAGCGGATCCAGAAAGAATAGGCTCTGACTCCCTCGGTTTGGGTCCCTCTGGCCCCAATCATGGATTGCTCGGGGTGAGGCCTGCAAACATGGGCACTTCGTCTTCGTCGGTTTCGCTCTAACGTGGTGGACATCAGCAGTTTGACTCGTCTGAATACTTCTTCCACCAGAATCTTCCCAGGCAGAGACAGGGAAACCCAGCAATGTGACGCCCAACCCGGGTCATACCTCACACAGCCCCAAACTCATTTTCTGATTTCCGACAAGCTGACAAGAGCCTGGCCACGGAAATCATTAAGAAACCAAACCGTGTGTCCTCTGCCTATGCACCACTGATGCTGCTTTCCTTGTGATTGATTCCTCCTGGACAAAAGTCACAAAATTTGTGGAGAAGAATTTTCACTCACAGTAGGACGTGTCTGATGAAGACGGACATGACGGCCATTCCGACGCCGCTGCCCGTCAGAGTCAGCATTTCCGCGCACTCCCGCCGTCGATAGAAGTATCTGTAGCATAAAGGGGTGGCCACACAGGCCACGCGTCAATTATTGACGCGCGTCAATTTTTGACGCGTCCGAACATCTAGCACTATTTCAAATGTAGGTGGCCACACAGGACGCGTTAA
>JAAUXT010081242.1_pt1 | contig 17489 bp, 17 predicted proteins | sample 7278171 | NCBI WGS metagenome assembly JAAUXT01 (sample SAMN14350112, study PRJNA611818) | marine sediment metagenome | isolation source: surface marine sediment (1.8m) | place: French Polynesia: Moorea | collected 2018-08
GTACTTCAAAGGTATTAAACACATTCAATGTCACTTACACATATAATCCATTGCTTTCTTCGAATGCATTTCAGTCCTTCAAAGTACTTCCAATATTAATTCAATGGTCATTCTCTAGTCCTAGGACTGGGTGACGACCACTGGGGATGGTTGTTGTCTAGTCCTAAAAATGTGTCTAGGACCATGTAACAACTGGTCATTCTCCAGTCCTAGGTGGTCGTTGTCTGGTCCTGAAATTTCAGGACCACACAACGACCAAACAGTGTGGTCGTTGTCTGGTCCTGGTCGTTGTCTGGTCCTGTTACACCGGCATTCCTTATTGATTACCTGATGTCATGGCATGCACTTTTTGCAAGGTGCATATTTTGTGGTGACTTCCTTTCTTCTTTGTTTTCTACACACAGCAGTACCGAGGTGCACCGAGCCGGTGAACATTTCGGTGCAGAGTCGAGTAAAAAGAACAGCCCCCTGGGCAACACGGCCTTTCCTGACCAATCAGGAGCCAGGAAAGGCTGTGGCGAGCCAACTGCAACAACCAGATCGTGAAGCCAGAATCAGGAACCTCACCAGACTTCCTTGTCTGAGTTACCCCACACCCAACCACAGAAATTTTGGCTCAGACATTGTCTGACTCGGACATTGTCTGATTTACCCACACAGAGAGAGAGACAGAGACAGAGACAGAGAGACAGAGACAGAGACAGAGACAGAGACAGAGAGACAGAGAGACAGAGAGAGAAATTTCAACTCGGACATTGTCCAACTCAGACATTGTCCATTTGGGACATTGTCCGACTCAGGCATTGTCCGAGTTACCCCACACACACAGAAATTTCAACCAGACATTGTCTGACTTCGGCATTGTCCGACTTGGACATTTTCTGATTTACCACACACACACACATACACACACACACACACACACACACACACACACACACACACACACACTGAAATGTCAACTCGGAGATTGTCCAACTCAGACAAAGTACCTTGAAGTGCTCTGGTCCGGACTATTGACCACTGAAAATCAGGCGAGGCCAGTGGGCCTACTTTTTGTTTCATCACAACAGTGAGAAGAAAAAATGGATGAGCAGGACAGAGACATATTGACAAAGATAAAAGAGTGGCAGTGAGAGAAGGTCCATGTGGTTTGTCCGACATGCAACAGGAGTCGGCATGCCATCGCAGTGTCGTGTGGAAGATATCGCAGGTGTTTCTTCACTTGTATGTTTTTTTTTTCTCCAGTGCAGCCTGAGCTAAAACCCAGGGCTGCACAACTGCAGTACCCAAGCGTACGGTAAAGTGCACGGAAAGCCTGTCCAACAGGGTACTGACATACACTTAAGTTCACTTTCTATCCTTGGGGGGATTATTTCCTCCAAATTACCGAGCCAATTGAAGTGCAGTTTCAGAAAGCAACGAAAATTCACAACAAATCATCACAATGGCTTTCCCCGCCAGTTCGGAGTTTCTTGTCTCATGAATGTGGGAAGCCTGTGGAAGAGAAACATATCAGTGCATCAGAGTCCATGGGGTCATTCCTTGTTTGCTCTGCGTCGAGAGTCTTCGGTCCACTGTGCTCAAGATTTGCCAGGGTGAAATGCCACGTGGCACATCACGCAGGGATGTCACATGTGTTACATGTGAAGGTCACTGATGTTGTTCCAGTGGGAACATGGAAACTTTTGTCCTCTTGCAGATGAAACATTTCTGCTTGTCTCTTCGCTGCACCTACTCTTCACACTATTTCTGCAAACTGTTGTGTCACAAGGAGGTTTTGAGTCAGACAGCGAGTGTGTGGAACATGTGTGCCAGGGCACTCCCACACATGCCCCTGGAGACCAACCCCACGTGACTTTGAGGCCCCACCGATGGAATGGCGATTGACACAATGGGAAACATTTTACTCTGATGCCATCTGCTTGGACATGGCCATGGTGTTTGAACCACTCTGTTTGACCAAAGTGAAACACAGTGTTTGACCTGAGTGAAACAAGTTCATGGCGACAGGAGGTTATTTGGAAACAGACAACTTCCAACTTGGATGCTGCACATCTGAAGCTGCGCACAATGTTAACTTTCAAGCTGGTGATTTTGTCTGGCAAAAGTTTTGGCATGTGACATGTTGAACCAATGGGAGAGCCAAAAAAGCTTTTTGAGAAAAGCATGTATGGGGTGCATTTACCTTGGATCTACCAGTAAAGGCCTGGACAGTTCTTGTGTGACAAGTTTCTCTCAAGCATCTGAAGCAGGAAATTGTCTCTTTTGAGTGACCATGACTGAGCTTGAGGACAATGAAGTGGGCCACAGAGATTGAATTAAGTTCAGACTCTCTTTGTAGAGGTGCAAATATCTGTGGGCAGACCCAGCTGGATACTAGGGTGGGCCTCTTGACTTCAGAGCTGTGGGATGGGGGAGACAGGGGAGGTGCCAAAGTTTTGAAGACCTTCACTTTTCTTGTTCTCAGCATAAAAAGTGGTACAAAACCCACGTGTCTTGTCAGGAATATCACCAGTGCATTGCATTGAATCTTCTTTGGATAGGATCACACTCAGTTCAAATTTGATGAATTTACCTTTGAAAAAGAATCCTAAAAGAAAGGATACTGTTTACATCATTTCACTATTCGTGGAGAAAAGCTCAGGTGGGCTGCGGTCTCAAAGGATCAAAAGTTTAAAGTCAATTGTTCAGTTTGTCTCTTTTGCTTGTTGACTTTCATTTTTTTCATCAACTGCTTGCAAAATCATCAAACCCTATGACAGAGTCCACAAAGATAGACAGCAACCCAGTGAGACCTGAGGGAAGAATGCAACAAGAAATCTGTGATGTATTTTGGTCAGTTACAAGAATATCAGCTTTGTGATGTGTGTTCAAGCTTTCTTCAACGGAAAAAACAGGAACTAACGACATTGAAGATCACAATTATTCAGTGAAACTTTGAAGTCTTCTCACATGACTGATTTTGTTTGTTGAATTGTCTTTATGGTGTCAGTTTTAAAGGGAACAAGTTTGCTGTTACCATGCAAAAACATTGTCCTTCAGACTGTAAGGATAAATTGAGAATCTTGCTCCTGATATCTGGGTTTGCTTACACAAATCCAGAAGATGCCATCCAACATTTGGACTGGAAGCACTACTTGGGTGATGTTTCCAAGCCTTGGTTTGCTTATTTAGAAGCTTATCTGTTCACTTTGTTCGATGAAAATAGAGTACACAATTTCCTTCAGAACAGCACAAGTGAGTCTGTTTTGATATCAACACTGAAGGCAACAGCTGCAGCATTTGAAAGGTTCCACAAATTGACAGAAACTTCACATGAGGTTGACTTTGTCCATTGTGCCAAACATAGCACAGTCACAATCAAGGAGCCCTGTTTCCAATTTTACTTTGTGTATGACATGTTCAGTTGGTGCCCACAGCATATCAAGAGTCTGCATGTGAATGAATTTCGTTTTCATCTTGACAAGAAGCTGAGGCTGAACATGACATTTGAAAGAATCATTTTGCATGACTTCAATAGTTTGTGCCTGAATTACATCAGTTTCATACAGCAAGATGTACCTTCATCTTACTTTTTGTGGTACATTGTCTGAACTCAGCTTGTTTTCAGAAAGCCATCAAGCACTGCTGATGGTTAACTTGTTCTACAAATTGTACATATCATGCAGATTTGGCACGTCAGTTCTGACCAGCTCTTTTGTGGTGAACAGAATAATGATTGCAGATATTAAATTGAACAATGAACCTCTTTGGAAAGAAATACATATTTTCAGACTCTTAGATAAAGCTGTACAAACACATCACTTGGCTGTAAACAAGTATGAATTTTTGATTTTGAACCTCACGGTGTCATCCAATATAGAATTTTTCTATTTTGATGGCCCAGGATTTTTGTCAAAGAAGTACATTTCAAACTCAAACACTGTTGTGAAATTGACACATTTTCAGTGTTTGGTACAATCTGTTGTTTCAAACCTAAATCTTAACATTTCAACTGATTTTGGCCAGATTGACTTTTCATCATTGCCAATGCAACAGAAGATAATTAACATTGTCAATCAGAAGAAAACAACAGTTTCTTGTGCGAGTCACAAGTGTGTGACAAACAATTTGCTTGCTAAACCAGCAAGTTTTGTCCTGACTTAGAACTCCAAGTCAATCATTTGTGAACGCAACAATAGCCAACTTCTCATATCTTGGAGATGTCAACCAGAAATGCATGTTTGGGGGAGCAGTATTTTATGAACTCAGTGAACATTTTGCAAGTCAAGCATATCTGTTCTGCAACAAAGTAAATGACAACAAATGGTTCTCTCTTGCTCCCAGCAGCCCTCTCTATTTCAGAGCATCTAGTGTTCTTGTCTTGGTTTATAGCTACACACAGTACTTACAGTTCATTACAACTGACATTTCATGTGTCTTCTCATACCTGCAAAGTTGTGAAAGTGTTCACATCCAGGTTGGTTGAAACCAAAGACATTCTTCGGGAATCTCTTAAACTCTGGCAAGCAAAGTTTCACAAAGTTTATTTGAAAGGATGTACAATTGCCAAGGTGTCATCAGGTCTATTTGAAAGCATACGTGAGGACAGAATATATTACATTCCACAATTAGGACCTGAATTTGGAGGGTTTTCCAACCTTCCTGTAGGAATAGTATCACTGGAAGAGAGGTGTGTCATCTGTTGTCAGATTTTATCATGCTCGACACACCAGAAAGACTGCATTTTATAGTATTTCTTCTTTTCTGAAGAATGATTACAATTCTTCTTTCTGTGATGTTCGCATGGCTCCAACTGTCAACAAAACCATTTCTGTCTCCAAATGGGACAAATGGGGCAAGAAAAATTTCCACGAAACTTTTTACAGTGAACAGTGTCACCACTTTTGGCTTGCTGACAGACGACAGGAAAATAACAACATCAACAATCATTATACAAAGACAGAAACAATATACTTGTCACAAAATGATTTGTCAGTGAACTTGAAATATCAAATCCACACACACTACACAGAAGTTGAATTTTCCTTCCAACCAATATCTCCCAGTTGGGTTGTTTTTGTGATATCTCCTGCAACCAGGGAGAAACTGAAGTCATTGCAGTATGAGAACATAGCTTTCTCTAAATATGATGGCACAGAAACAAACAGTTCCACACGAGTTCCTGTTTCCATGATTGATATTTCATCACCAACAAAAGCACTTGCACTCTGCTATGTAGCAAGAGACAACAAAACTATTTTGTTGAATGTGCAAAGCAAATATTTTGTGAGTGGATATTTCATGAAACACAATTTCTCCTCAATGCTCCAGACAGCTGTTCCAACAAATGTTGGAGCACTCATCAAAAGAGTTTACCTGAACAAAGAAAAACTGTCCCCTCCAGAAAGACTCTCCTACTTGTTTGCAATTCAAGTCCCAAAAATTTCTGTCATAGTTATTTCAATGTCCCCAAACTTTAAAGTGAATGAAAGTCAGAATCACTTGAAATTTCTTTGGGTGAAAACATTTGCAAGTATCTCTGTCTCACAATGGACACAGCTTGGATACTTCAGGGACATCTACCAACAAGCCAAGAACAGGAATGGGTTTACTTGGAAGAATGCATGGAATAGTTGCCAAAGTATTGATTCTTCCCTTCCCAAAATATTCAGCAGGGAAGACCAACAGCATCTTTTTCACCAGTTGAGATCAGCTGATATAATTGATTCTGCAATATACATTGATCTGTACATTACAAAATCAAGACAGAGGTAGGTAAGAAGAGCATTGTTTCATATGTTTCAGTCTTTTTGACTCCAAAATTATCTACAAACCATCATTGCTGGCAGGACCCCTCTGAGACTTATGTTTTGGAAACCTTTCATATCTGCCTTGCAACAGAGCATGAAAAAGAAAAAAAAGTTGTAATTGTTTTGCTGAGAGTGAGAGAGAGGGAGATTGTTCCATTGGTGTGAATGGTGAGCCAGAATAAGAATTGGATCTCAGGCTCAAGCAGAAATATTGTTTCTCTTCAGATGGGCTCAGGCTTATCCAGTTGCGTATCAGCAGTGGAGAAATCTGTACTTTCGAAAGGAGCACGGATATCCATATGTTGGAATTGGAGAAAGCTATGAACATTATGTTCTCGTGAATGTTGTTTACCCCACAGATGACTTTTTTGGGCTTCAATTTCAATCAGGGGAAAGCTTACACCCAAGAAAGAATGACACCCACACCAAGTGTGTGTTGCTTCAAACTTCAAATTTGGCAAACTCACAGTGGCTTTCAGTTGACTGTGACAAAAAGTATGTGAAGCCTGTTGTTTGCCAAATACACAAAACAAACAATGACAACAAACACAAAGTCAAAATGAATAGAAACTCAAACAAATTTTGTACCAAAAATGCTTTCAGAAAGGAATACAAGTGCTTCTTGTTTGAGTGGTTTGATCCTGTTTACAAAATGAAATTATTCAACACTGCACAGGATCTGAAACAAAGATCACTGTTTGATCAGTCTTTAATTCCTAAATTAAAAAATATTTTTCAGGCCACAAATTGCAAGCAATTTACTCTTTTGTATCTTCAGGCCACAGGCAAGGATGTGATTGGAAAATCTGTCTATTCAAGACCATTTTTTGAAGAAACATACACAACATCTACTGTTAATGTTGGTGATTCCAGGGGCTACTTCATTGTCTTGAGCAAACTAAATTATGTCAAACATTTTTGCAATGTGCACAAGTGCTCCAATTCTATGTATGTTTCTTCAGTCTCAGTGCTGGATGAAGACAATGACTGCTTTGATACAACTAATACTAATGAAGAGTGCCCTTTCAAGAATTTTCATTGCCATAGAATGTGCAGTCTCTCCGAACTGATGTGTGAATGTTCTCCTTTGTATTACAAATCTCATAAAGGGCATTGCCACACCTTTTTGCCCAAAATGACAACAAATGTTCAAAAATATTCAGATGCTGTGAACACTGGTAAAACATTCAAATGCCAATCAGGTACAGAATCTGATTACACATTGTTGGATGATTTGATTCCAGATTGTACTGATGATTCAGATGAACATCAGCTCATAGCAGTACTTTATGCACATGCTTCATTCACTTGTGGTCAACCAGAAGAGATATCATGCCACCAAAATCATTCAAGATGTTACATTATCAGCAAAATTTGCCTGTATGAACTTGACAAAAACCATCATCTGGTGCCTTGCAGAACTGGTGCACATTTGGAAAGTTGTATTCTTTTCGAATGTAATCAGCATTTCAAATGTGGGTCATATTATTGTATCCCTTGGGAATATTTTTGCAATGGCAGATGGGATTGTCCAGATGGCACTGATGAGCATGGGGATTTGACATGTAGCACAAGAATTTGCCCAAACCTATTAAAATGCAAGAATTTGACAATGTGTGTGCATATGGAAAGGGTTTGTGATCAAAGAGAAGACTGTAGCAGTGGAGAAGATGAAATGTTGTGTGAATTGAATAATTTTCAATGTCCAATTAATTGTGAGTGTTTGCACTTGGCTATTGCATGCACTGGATCTACAAAGCATTTGACTCTGATGACAAATTTACCATTTTTGTCTTACAACTTGTTCAATGCATCATTGGCAAATGTGGCCTTTTTGACAAAAAAACAACTGGAAATAATTGTTCATTTAAGTGCAAAAGGGAACAAAATTTCTCAAATATGCAACACAGTCAACAGGTTCAAACAAATGTCATTTGTTGATCTCACTTCAAACTGGCTCCATCAGCTTGAATCCAACTGCTTCAAAAGTTTAGGAAAGTTATTATTATTATTATTATTATTATTATTATTATTATTATTATTATTATTATTATTATTATTATTATTCTGAAAAGCAACAAACTGAGTACACTTTATGACAGCTCTTTTGCAAACTTGAGTACATTGCACTTTGTTGACTTGTCATGCAACAAACTGGTCTATTTCTCTCATGCAAAACATTTTGTTGACACACCTTATTTGAAAGTTATTCAGATATCCAACAATTCGTTGGAAAAAACAACTTGGGATAGTTTCTCAACACTTACTGTTGACACAATCATCATGACATCTGGTGGACAAATTTGTTGTGTTGTTCCCCAAAATGTTTGGTGCATAAAGCAAAACCACACCAAGATCAAAGATAGTCTCTCTTGTGGACAACTTCTGCCTGGATTAGGAATTCAGATTGTGTTCTATTTGACAAGCACACTTGTTCTCCTGTTGAATGCTTCTTGCTTTGTCTCACACTTGCACATTTATTTGATGTCCAAATCAAGGCAGGCTGACAAAGGAGGCCAATTTGAACTCATTGTTTGCTGTTCTAATTTTGTCCAATTTTCTCTTCTGGCCTATCTCTCAATGCTTTGGGCGTCAAATATCTGTTTTCAAGAGAATGGTTTGAGAATGCTGTGTGCATATTTTCCTTTGCAGTGATTTTGTGGTACAATTTGGCTATAAAATTTATTTTGGCCTTTGCTTGCTTAGCAAGACTCATGGCAATTGTTTCTCCAATGGACACAAGATTCTTATCCAAAAGCTTTGTCGCAAAATGTCTCTCTTTTGCTTTGTTGATAATTTCATTCTTGGTGCTTGTTTCCACTCTAATTTGCACTCTGGCTTTGGATGTATTCATAACAAACAATCTTTGTTCTCCATATTTCAGCGACAATAGAGCAAGCAGAATTTTGAAAATTATTGAATCTATTTTTGAAATTTTCACAACAATTTCCCTCTTTGTCATGTCAGTCATAATGATAAGGAAACTCCAACTGCAACAGAAAACCATCTCAAAATCACAAATTAACATAAATGCCGTTGTTGTCAAACTTGTACTTGAAAACACACCATGTTGCCTTGTGTGGCTGGTGTCATGTATTGTAAACTTGTTTTTGCTGCCAAAAGTAAATGAACATGAAGAACTTACTGCTTGGTTCACAGGAACTGTTTCATCACTGCCTTCATGGATCAGCCCTGTCATTCTCTTAATTTATAGAAAACATGCACCAGAAAAAGCAACCTGAGCCATACTGTCTTGTTGCTCTCTCATTTTTCAAAATTCACATCTTCTGCTCTGCATGAAAATCTGTAAAGCTGAGAAGACAATAACTTCATAATTTAAGACAAGAATCTGCCTCCTTTGTCACATTCTCCAGGTTTGCTGAAAATTAATCGTTTTCCTGAAGTCATGTTTTGTCTTGGTTTTTACTCCAAGTTTGTGTGTTTGTGCCCGGAACCACCTTGTACAACATACCAATCAGACCACAAATTTGTATTCAAGATCTTTACCGAAACTTTACTGAAAGTTTTTGACAAGGAGGACAAGGAAGAATTGACGACATTCCCGGCAAGGGACTTTGCACTGCAGTTGCCTTGAGCACTGCTTCTTGTTTGCATAACAAGCTTGCTTCCTGAAAATTCAGCATTCAGAGCTGAAGTGCTGTTTATGCTCCCTCTGGTGTGAAACCAACAGGCAGCCACTGGATGACTTTCTGACTGGGCATGAAACCAAAAACAGCTCAAGAAAGACTTCCTTGCTTTCACTGCAGCTTTTAATGAGAACAACATTCCTGGACAACCACAAAACAGGGACCCTTTGAAGTTCTGTTGATGCCAGCCCTGCCCAAGATATAAGAAGTATGTATCCATTGAAAAAGATACTTGCAGGTGCAAATTGAGTTGCCAATTTAAAGGGCAAGTTGTAATGGGTACGTCAAATGGCCGTGTTCCGTTGCGCGTCAGTCGTGCGATTTGGTCAACAAGGTGGTTTAGATGCCTCACGTGCGGGGGCGTTTTTGGCCCGTATATATCACGTAGAACGCCGCGTTCTTTTGTGACAAGTGGAAATTTGTGCAAAACACCCTCACTTTCAAGCTGTGGAAAGTGACTTTTCATTTCAAATATTCTGCAAAATGGTGAAAAGAAGACCTGAACTTTACCAAGGGAGACAAAAAAGTTTTGAAAGCAGTGAAATAGATTAGGAACAGTACACGTGTTGAACCTGTTGTCCACGTGCTACGTTGCCGGACCCATGGCACGTTGCGTGTTGCATCCTCCGTCCGCACTGAAAATCGAACAGCATTTGCGGCGCGGCAGGCGTGCGCGTGCTGAACGTCAGAGTAAGAAACCAAACATGAGGCCGCATGCCAGATATAGATGTACACATGGGTTCACAACAGCACACAGTCCTCACCTGACCCGAGCGTCAGCACATCCCTGAACACAGCAGAGACGTCGGGCCTCTCCATTCATAAATGTGTGCGCCATGCCTCGTGGCCCAAAATGTCACAACTTCGTGTCCCGCGATGGGGGAAATTTTACACTGTGAAAACAAATGGAAACAGCACTGCGGTTTTGGCAAATATAATGCACACACACGCACCTACATACGAAAGACACCTACACACGCACATGCATCACACACACACACACACACACACACACACACACACAAACAAACAAACAAACGTAGAGGAGGACGAAAATGTGACCGCAACAGTTTGAGGTGAATCGTTTGTACCTTTTGATTCCTTTGATACCCAAAACAAAACTTTGTGCAAGCATCACAAATGTGAACATTCGACACCCGAGCATGAAAAGACTGTTCGGTGAACCAAGTGAGCCGAAATTATCAACTTTGCCCAACCCAGGGGCGAAGTCGCGCGACTTCAGGCCACGCAAAAACGCTGTTTTCACAGGGTGTTGGATCTTTGCCGTCACGGTTGGATTCGCTCGGTTGTACCTGGAAGAGAGACTTCCGGGCGAGCGTGCGTCAGCGACTTTTGCTCACGTGATGTGTGATTGTACGATATATTTGAACAAAAGCACCTCCTTCGCTTCACAACAATATTCGCCATCAGCACCCACAACGGTATGGAAGATTGTTGTAAAAACTTATTTCTTCGTGTTTTGGTTTGTTTTGCTTTGTTCTTCAACTAACCCGCAGAGAAAGAAAGCAACGCCAAATCTGGAAAGAGGCAAATCAGTCACCGCAAATTTTGAAGAACACGAAGGCAGGCTTAGAACTTCAAAAAGTTTGTGATTGTTCGAATGAGTTTTTGTGAAGTTTATTTTTACGAATACAAATCGCTTTGTGAAACAACAGTTTGCTTGCGTTTTTCAATCACGTCCGTTTCTTGGTATGAGCAAAACGAAAAAAGAAAACTTCAAATTTATCAGGTGTTCTTTCAATTTTCGTCGTGTTGTTTCACGCCATAAAAGACTCATGTTGTGTTGCGTTGTGTGCACCAGGTAAAAAACAAAACAACAGCAACAAGTGAACGCGCACTGCAGTCGATTCGCTCACCATCATCCACTGGACGTCAACATCCGCGCTACCAGCACAAAACCATCAGCCCAAGATGAGGAGTTTCCTGACCTTGGCGGGAGTTTTCCTGGTTGTCCACACTGGACACCAGGTGTCAGCAGCCATCGTCTCCAATTCGTACGTGGTGCTGCCTCAGAACGGAGGATTCGCGGGGCACTTCGCGCCACTACAGCCTCAACCTGCGGACCAGAGTCTACCACGAAAGAGGGCGCTGTATGATCAGCCGGTGAGTGGGTCCTTACATTTCGCACGTGTGTGTGTGCGTGTGTGTGTGTGTGGGTGTGTGTGTGTGTGTGTGTGTGTGGGTGTGTGACGTGGTGTGTGTTTGTGAAGCGGTGTGTGTGAGTGTAGGTGTGTGCCTGCATGTGTGGGATCATGTGTGCATGTGTGAAGGGGTCTGGGTGTGTGTGAAAGGGTGCGTGTGAGTATGGGTGTTTGTGCGTGTGAGGGTGTATGTGCGTGTGAGGGTGTGTGTGTGCGATTTTGTGTGCGTGTGTGTATGAGTGTGTGACTATGTGCAGGTATGTTTGGAAGTGTGCGCGTCTGGGTGCGTGTGTACGTGTAGATGTGTGTGAGAGTGTGTGTGTTGTAATTATAAGACAAAGGCAGACATTTTTGTCATATCAAAGCCAAAAGAATTATTCAACAAAAATTTTGATGTTGTCCGATTTACGCGTGTTGCTAGCCACTGGCAACGGCGCACAACTTGACCCCGTGCTTGGACATTGGGCAAAGACAATGCAATTCTCAGCCACTTCCGCCACATCGCTTGACCGCTCGCACGTGGAAATCAAACACGCCCAACGACACTGTTGTAAACGCTTCTCACTCCAACAGGGCTACACCGGAAAGACGTACATCTGTCACCAAGCGTCGAGTGAGCAGGGCGCGTGTCGCTACGCAACCATCTACGATCACACGCTGAAGATCCCGCTTATATCAGCCAAGAAGTACGCCACGGACAGGTAGGGCGACCCACAATGCACCGCAAGAAATAAACATCCTTTTGATGATGCTGTAACGTTGTTGGCGGGTCAGAAGTACCCGGAGTCAAAATGGCACAGTGCATTTGCTACTCGACAATCGTCCGAGTGGAAAGGCCCCATGGGTATTTTTGGTACTGAAACTTACAAATATGGTATTTGTGACATGGGGTCAGAAGTAGCTCTGTGGGCATTTTCCACTGGACGATTGTCTGAGTCAAAACACCCCACGGGTACTTCTGACAACGGGGGCATTCTGACACTCCCACAACCTGCCCATCACGGACGGGATAAAATGTTGCTCTTTGCTGAGGCCCAGCTACAGCTGGTCTGGTTGTTGCACTGGTCCAGTTGTGGTTAGGTTCCCCTGGACTGGTTCTCCTGGTCGAGCTCCACTGGTCTGGTTGTGCTGGTCTGGTTCTACTGGGGTGATTGCACTGCTTGGTCCAGTTGTGGTCCAGCCGTGGTCTTGTTATGGTCCACTCTGGCTACACTGGTCTGGTCGTGCTGGTTTCGGTCCGGTTGGTGATCCCACTCCTGCAGCATCATTGACTTCCGCCAGTGGTGCAGTCATGCGTGAAGAAAACATCAGTCCACGCTCCACTTGCTGACCCCAGAGCCTTACCAGGGACCAGCTTCTGAAATGAACTCGCAATGCTTAGCCTCTTTGACTGGAGTCAAACTATCAAATCTAATCGGATTTTCCCCCAGGAAACAGATTCTAATTACACTTCTGGGTGTGTATGTGACATGCGTAGTACGCCTGACATGGTGATGATCCTTTCCACGCAGGGTCCCGGTGCAGTGGAACGAGGCGTCCCGGGCGGGGTGGGACTTCAGCGGGAGGCTGCTCACAGGCGCCGGGGTGCGCACCCAGGCCTGGCCCCGGGTGCCCAGCAGTGGAGACGGGGCCGACTCGTGCGCCAAGATCTTCTACGCCGAGTCCATTGTGAGTATTGGGTGTGAATCTATTGTGGTGCAAAATGGGGGTTTTCACACAGGCAGGGCAGCGTCAAAATTTTGACGCGTGGGCGTCAAATTTTGACATGACGCCCAATGGAGAATGTCCAGAAAATGGTTCAGTCCGTTTCTGGCCTTGCGTGAAAATTTTGACGCTGCGTCATCTGTGTGAAAACCCTGAAGTTGACCCAAATCTTTTGTGCCAAAACCATGGCAACTGCTTGTGTATGGGGTTTGGTTTGTCATGTTTGTTTGCACTAGGGGAAAATAAACAAGAAGCAGTGCGCGTAAAGGTGAATTCATATAGAATGTTTGCGTTTTGTGTTTTGGGGCAAAATTCATAGGCGGCATCAAAACTTAACATGACGCCCAATGTGACACAGGTAACTTGCTGCAGATAATTGCTGGGAATCAATTCTTGACACAAGAAATGTGCGGACACAGGAGTCAATGATGCCGCAAATCGCATGACGCATGCGGCACCTCTGTATGAATTCAGGTCAAGGCAGCCTCAGGTGCGATGTCCCCTGTGCAGGGGCGTGGTCCCTTTGCACGCCCCCTGGGCATGACGGGATGGGGCGTGATACCCGGATGTCGTGGCCGAGATACCCTTCAGGAAATATGATTTGGTTTCAACCACAAGTGCTCTTTCCCTCAAGGGACATCGTACCACGACTGCGTTCGATTTGTGTGCATTTGGCGAACTGCCAAATCTTAGTGAACCACACGCACGCGCTCAAATCAAACTCCCTCATTGAACGCACAAATGAAACGTAGAAAGAAACGAACCAGGCACAACTTCACAAACGCATACGCAAACTTCACCCAATCTGCAAGTGAATTGTTGATTTTTCAGTGAAACAATATCAATTGTTTTTCTTTTCCCATCAGTTCGACGCCCCAACCCAGGGCGACATACACCGAGGCCATCTGTTGGCCAACGCCCTGGGAGCCGGGCTGCAGTCATCCTCCCACACCGGCACCGAGGGCGCCCAGGCCACCTTCTCCCTCTACAACGTCGTGCCCCAGTTCCAGCACTCCAACACCGGGCACTGGCTTCACAAAGTGGAACAGAACGCTGGGTGAGGTCAAGTTTTTTTGTTCCCTTCCCCAATCCTGATGTGTCTTTGAATTACCGAGTTCTAACATGCACGCACGTACCAAAACGCACCTGAAAGTTTATCCTGATTGTATTCAAGTCCTGCTGAAGCAAACGCGGTTTTCACACTTGGTAACGCGCGTCATATTTGGAGATGTTACAGGCCCCTCCTCCCCCCCCCCCTTCGCCACATCATTTTCATAATTTGACCAAATGCACCAATTTACCGTCAGGCAAATGTTGGGTGCGATTTGTGACGTGTTGGCGCGTAAAAGATGTTGCCTGTTAGATTCAAGCGATTCAACGTGTGTCTGCACTGTCAAACGTTCTTGTTTGTTTGCTTCAGGACTGCAATCGAAGGCTGCCTCAACATGGCGAACGCTCAGCAGAAGGCGTTCTACCTAGTGGCTGGGGTGCATGACTACGCCTCCCTGAAGTACAGCTGCGAAAGCTGCCAGTCCAGGTGAGTGTCAGGGTACTGTGCCGTACCCAGCCTGAGTGTGAGGGTACTGTACCGTGCCCAACCTGAGTGTGAGGGTACTGTGCTGTACCCAAATTGAGTGTGAGGGTACTGCACCGTGCCAAACCTGAGTGTGAGGGTACTGTGCCGTGCCCAACCTGAGTGTGAGAGTACTGTGCCGTGCCAAAGCTGAGTGTGAGGGTACTGTGCCGTGCTAAACCTGAGTGTGAGGGTACTGTGCGGTACCCAACCTGAGTGTGCGGGTCCTGTGCCGTGCCAAAGCTGAGTGTGAGGGTACTGTGCCGTGCCAAAGCTGAGTGTGAGGGTACTGTGCCGTGCCCAAACTGAGTGTGAGGGTACTGTGCCGTGCCCAACCTGACTCAGGCACTAATTTTACATCCTTCAGCCCAAAAATCAAACCTTGAATTTCAGCAAGCTATAGCCAGTTTGAAATGTCTTCAGTTGATTGAAACATCCACTCCACCTGCAGCCCCCTCCAATACAATTTCAAACTTCATCTTGGGCTTTGTGCGGGACCAAAGACATAACAAACCAGCTTTTAAACACACAACAGTACCAAAAACCTGGCCCAAAAATCACGCGTCCAAAATTTGCCCGTGATGCCCAAAGTGTCACTGCGTTTGCACACTCTGGTTCATCTGCAAAGCAAACTGAATGTGCACCGTTGAAATCACCCAAAAACATGCAGAAAGTGTACACAACAATGTGTCCATACCCTGTTCAGGTCTGAGTGGACGTTCGACGGCCGGACCCAGAAGCTGGTGACCAATGAGAAGTGTTGTCGCGTGACGCCCCAGCAGAGGGAGCTCGCCTTCCCCAAGGTCATGTGGATGGCGGGATGCTGCTCGTACAAGGTACCGTTGTCACGCGGGTGGGAGACGCGTTCGTGCAAAATATATACACACCCCTTCTCGCGTACTGAAAATATACACACCCTCTCTTTGGTGTTGTAAAGGGCTTCTTTGCCACGTTTGTGCAAAATATTGCAACTGTATTCACATCCAAACACACCCATGTTTTGTGCACCCCAAAACAAGGGGCAAAAGGGCACAGAAAGATATGCAATAGACATGGATGGCAACAGGGGTGCGTCCATGGGGTTGGGAGTTCTACACCAGCTTCATCAATCTACAGAACCCTGTTCTGCAGAACCGTGTTCCACGAACTGATGCGCTAAAGAAGCAGTGCGTGAGGGGGCAACTGTGAGAGCGATGTTTCAGGGGTTTGCCCCTCCCAGCTTCAGACACCCCCTTCACATACCCCTTCCCTCCTCCTTTCGTAGGCCCCCTTCACATGCCCCCCCATCCACTTTGCCCGCCCCCTTGTCAGACCTCAGTGACCCCTTCCTGTACCTGTACCCTCTTCGCACCCTCCCACCCCCTTCTCACCCGCCCTTCACAGACCCTTTTCACACCCCTCAAGGCACGCCCACCTCGCACACCCCCTTCATGCCCCCCCCCCAAAAAAAATGGGACAGAACATGATGGGACAGGACATGGACTTTGTGACAGACTTGCCAAATTTGGAAAATATCTTTTTTCATTTGGTTTCAACCACATGGTGCTCTTTCTCCATTTGAAGGACCATCGCACACACACACACACACAGACATACACACAGACACCACACACACACGCACACAGACTCACTCACACATACTCACACACACACACACACACAGAGCTCGGATCCTTTCTTCAGGCTCCCACCGGACACAGAGACCCCGAAACTGGCGAAGAAATCTTGGAAGACAAAATCAAAACGTACTATGGACGAAGTTACAACATCAACAAACAACAGAGGGCCAGCGTCAACCCCCTGGATCAAGCCACAGGTAAAGCACACGTGTTTTCCTTTGTTTTGTGAAAGGAGCATCTGCATTGTGTGTGTGTGTGTGTGAGTATGTGTGAGTGAGTCTGTGTGCGTGTGTGTGTGGTGTCTGTGTGTATGTCTGTGTGTGTGTGTGTGTTTCTCTGGATTTTGTTCTTGAAAAATCGTTATGTAAAATCCCCAGCTGTTTGGGGGCAATTTTGACCGCCCTCAATTTTCACCCACAAGGTGGCCAAACCTACTTGCAATTCCAAGGATTTTTGGCGGCCTCAAATCAAGGTTGACCAAAATCCCTGGTCGTCAAATTGCCTGTTGCACAGGGTACAAAGGAGCGTGTTGAACCACGTCCAGTCTTCGTGCACACACTTAATCCGCTTATTTTTTGCCTTTTTCAGGAGATTTCCAGGAGGCTGAGCTGAAGGACTCCGTTCTGGATTCTCTGAACCTGGATCCTTTCAAAGGTGAGACCAAGATGACCCCGCGTGAATCAGAACAAGAGAAGCTCAAGGCATCTGGGATTGCGATGTCCCTCTGACCCATAAAACATGTATTGAGTTTGTGTGGAAGATTTGTTTGGGGCTTGGATGCAAACCGATCAAAGAGAGTTGGTGCGTGGTTCGTCCAGGAACTTTGGTGTGGTGAATCTGGCCCCACCAGTTAGTGTGGTGAATCTGACCTCACCAGTTGGTGTGGTGAATCTGGCCTCACCAGTTGGTGTGGTGAATCTGGCCCCACCAGTTGGTGTGGTGAATTTAGCCCACTAGTTGGTACAGTGAATCTGGCCCCACCAGTTGGA
>JAAUXT010034761.1_pt1 | contig 17486 bp, 19 predicted proteins | sample 7278171 | NCBI WGS metagenome assembly JAAUXT01 (sample SAMN14350112, study PRJNA611818) | marine sediment metagenome | isolation source: surface marine sediment (1.8m) | place: French Polynesia: Moorea | collected 2018-08
TTTACCCCAACCAAAAAAACGACCTCCATAATTTTGGGCCTCTGAGGGTCATACGCCAGCTGATACTTAGGTCGCCCCCCCCCCCCCCCCACCCGAACCCAGAGTGACACCTACTCACCGATGTAGTAGATCGTGAGCGGAATCGTGGAAACCACGAAAGTCGTTGAGACCATGAGCAACATCGGGATGATCTTGTGAATGGATTTCTGAGCCTCGGTGTTCCCCGCTGCCTGGGATGACCCCAGGTTCCCGCTTCTCCTCAGAGTGACGATAATACCCGTGTTGGAGCAGATGATGATGACAGACGGTACCAGAGCGTACACGACCATGTCCATCCACGACACCACGGGGTACGGGCCGGGGTTGACGTAGCCGCATTCACGAGTCGTCACGTTGGTGGTGTTGCTGCTGACGTCTATCACGACGATTCCATAGATGTGAAAAGCATGCAGGTGAAGAACGCCAATGCAAGCAACGATGGATGCAGCGACAATGCATGCTGTCTTTCTGGTCATCAACACTTTGGCCCTGCAAAGAAAATTTTTTGTGACGACAAGAGCACGAGAGGCTGCAGGAGATTGAACAGCTTGTTCTGTGATGAGCAACTTACCTGTGCGGTTTCAACAACACGATCAGTCTTTCCAATGAAATGGCCACAATACACCAGGAGCTGACGGAGGGAGCCCAGAAGTACATGTATTCGGTGAACAGGCACCCGGGCTTCCAGTCCCTGATGTTGTAGCCGAACCACATGTCGGAGGCGAGGGAGTCAAGGGTGAAGACCCCAACAAACAGGGAGACACTGTCACTGACGGACAGCACGGCCAGATATATACTTGTACTCATTTTATTGAAGTGTTTGTTTCTCAACGTGACCAAAATCAAACTGTTGCCCACAAATCCTGTGAGACATAACACTGTGACGACAACAAAGTAGATGCGCTCGGCCGTGTCCGTTCTGGAAGAAGCAGAAGCAGGATCCTCCGTGGAGGAGAACTGGTCCGCATCCATTGCAAAATTTCTTCAACGCAACAATTTGCGCGCTGAGTCCTCGACCGAGATTCTTGTGGAATGCAACGCGGCAGACAATGAAAGTCGAGCTGCGAAACAGCTCCACGTCAGAAGTGACGTGTGAATAATGGTCCTGCAAGAAAAGACAAACATCAAAGGACGAGTCATTATGAAGCGCGTTTCTTCCTGGTGTTTGACACGCAACCGGAACTCTCGCTCTTTTGCTTTGTGTGTGTCTTTTTGCCACAGATATCGAGTTGCTGAATTCTGTGCTGCTGTCGTTGGACAATAGGCAAGAACGCCCCTCCCCAAAATGGTTCCTTTGATGAAAATTTGTCAGACACATTCAAAGCAAGCCCGACGGATCCAGAGCTGCGAAGCTGACTCTTCCAGTCAAGGGTCAGCACGAGTTGGCACTGAAGAGGAACACATTGTTGTGAGGTCAGTCACCCTGGTTCAGAAACATGCCATCTGAACCTGCATGTGGCGCAAGAGTGAGGGGCTCAAGAAATTGTGGCTGGGGAGAGGGGAGGGGAGTCCCTCGCCCAAAGCCACTGGAGCAACCACCATGAATTCGTGAAGCAAGTTTGCTGTTCAACTTTGGAGTGTGCAATTCCCAAGAGACGTGCCCTTTCATTCAGTCACCTGCCTGATGCGTCCTGGAACAAAGAAAACCAAATGGCGGCGTGTCTCCATTTTCACGTCTCACTTGAAGAAAAGTTGGTGAATCTCTAAAAGTCCTTCACCCGTAGAAACGCAAGATGCTTGCTAATTTTTTTCACCTCAAGGTTTTTGTTCAAGGCATTCTGCCTCCATGTTTATCAGAAACACACAAAGTGGAAGGTATTTGTCAGTTGAAGCAGACAAAAACAGGAGAGCAATTTTTTATTTTGAAAAACTCTTGCAGTGAAGGTTTTGATGGCAACCCGAAACCAGCTCGGAACAATGGAATCAGAGACTTGTCCACGAACATTCAAGTCATTTGACCACTTGCATTCTGTGACCTTCATTTTGCTGACTTGAAAATGGATGTTGTTTGTGTTGAAAGAAAAGACGTGAAGTTGTGCACACCGATGCAGTCTGGAAAAATTGTTGTTCGAGACTGTTTTTGAAGGCCTTATCACCTGGATCTCTCCAAATTTTCTGGGCATTTTCGGAACGAGTATTCACATGAATTGAGGTCAGTTCTGTCCAGAATTCAAACAACCTTGAAAAAACATTCTGTTCTTTGGAAGTTCGTGTCAACAAATTTCAGTGGATCTTCACAGGCTTCAAGTCTGCATCATCTCTAGCTGAAAAATGCCAATCTGTATTTGTAACCGTTTGAGCTGAATGGTTGTTGTTGTTGTTGTAGGTGGTTGTGGTAGTGTTTGTTTTGTTCTTGCGTATTTGGCCAAGTTTTATTCATGGATGGGCACACAGGTGAAAAGACAAAAGTGGAACAGGTGTTTTTGATGAACTTGAAAGGCAATTCAACAATTCAACAAGTGTCTCCTTTGCACATTCAGGTGAATCTTCACTTGGAACGGCGTGCAAGAGAAGTCTGCGTTGCACAAAGAATCTTGTCTGAAAGTGAAACTGATCAAATGCCTGGAGCGAAAGATGGAGCCAAAATGAGCAGAATTGTTTGTGTACTGAAATGTTCTCCACTGATACTGGTTTGTTGCAGAATGCTTCTGCTCGAAACTGTGGAGATGACACGCCTAAAGTGGAGAAGTCTTGGTGGACATGATTCTCTGTTTCGGGTTGTCCACACGCACCTGTAATGCAAACTGTTGAAACACTGCAGAAAGTTTTTCTTTCGTGAAGAGAGCAGGTTTCACCGAGCTCCAGTGCTGGTGACAGAGTCATTGAAGGCTTCCCCTTGTGATGGTGTTGATGCTGGATGTTGACAGAGAAGTTCCGGGTCGTCCTTCAGCCTTCCTGCACCGCGGGCACGCGACTTCGAGAAAGCACCTGCGGAACTGCTGACCGCTGACCATGTAGAGAAAGAAGTTGCACGAGTGGTTGACCGTGCCCAGAGTCGCAGACATCTTCCTGAAGATGTACTCCGTGTTCGGTGACCAATGATCTGCAAAATGTCCTTTTGTCAGAATCACGCGTGACTTTTCTGCTTTGTGAAGCAGAAACGCATTCTGGAAAGATGTGAACTGAGAGCAGAGTCAAGGTCGTGATACACATCGGTCAATGGACTTCTGAGTTCAGTGACACACAATGTGGACAAGAGAGGAAAAACACACATTTTTCCTTTGTTGGCAAATGACAACCTGTTCTTTTGAAAGAAAACACGTGAGTTGCAATCATGAAGCGAATAACCTGTTTTTCGGTTTTCATTTGGGCCTGCTTTCAAGACACAGGGGTGTCAAAAATGATTAATTTGTTGCCCTTTTGAAGAAGAATCCCTTTGAAGGAATTTCAGAAGCTCTGCAAGAGATATATTTGCCACTGTGTGTCAGAAATTGACACCTCCACCAAACGAGGAATCCTTCCCAGCCAGCAGAAATTGACTGTTTTGTGCAGACAAGGTTTTTGCCACTTGTTTTTGGACGTGTGAATCGTAGGGTGTTCCACGTTCTTGAAACCACGCGCAGAATTAACTTGCTTTCAGGTTCTGTAGAGAAATACGGTAAAGTCTCGAAGACTTGGTTGCAGGTAAGCATTGATCAGTCCATCGAGATTTGCAACAAACCCGGTTTTGAAAACGAATAAAAAGGGAAACAAGCTGGATCAATTGACATTGCCAATTGAGGGCTGAAAACCCAAGCCAACCTGTTTTCCTTTGTGTTCCTGACTCACCCTTTCCGAGGAAATACACGGACGAGACGAGGGAGGAGACCACGAACACGGTGGAGACGAGCAGCAGCATCGGGACGATACGGTGCCTGGACCTCTGGGCTATGGACGTCCCGCTCTGAATGCTGGATGCTGCAGCCGGCTGACCACTCCTCCTCAGGGTCAGAACGATCGCGATGTTCGTGGAAGCAATAATCAGAGATGGCAACAGGCTGTACAAAATCAGATCGAGCCACGCAATAATCGGATACAGGCTGCCTTGCGTCACATCGCAATACTCCTCTGTGGTGTTGGAGGAATTGTAGCTTGGTCCAGGCACCAGCCCGAAGGTGCGGAAGGCCATGGAGTCTGCCAAGGCGAGGCATGCTGAGGCCGAGAGGATTGTCACACACGCTGTTCGTCTCGTCATCAACAGCTTTGCCCTGAAACAAAAGACAAACTCAACCAACCTAATGTTGAATGAGGTGGACGCTGGTTTCTGCAAAGATCTGCGCACAGGAGTTGCGCGTGCTTTCACTCACCTGTGCGGTTTCAGCAGAGCCACAAGTCTCTCCAGTGTCACAAAGACGATGCACCAAGCACTCACTTGCGCCGCCAGGTAGAACAGATACTCAAAAACAATGCAAGACGCAACACTGAGGCTTCGGATGTCGAAGTGTACCCAAAGTCCAGATGTCAAGATATCGTAGGTCACCACTCCAACGAACACTGTTGTATTGTCCGCAACAGCCAGTACTGCCAAATACACGCTGGTACTCATTCTTTTGAACTGCTCGTTTTTCAGTGTGAGCAGAATGAAAGTGTTTCCCACAAAACCAGAGACAGCTAGAATGGAACTCGTCACCAAAAAGATCAGTTCGCCCTGATTTGTCTCACTCACTGTTTCTGCCATTACCCTCGTTCAAAAGCACCAGAATTCCTGGGGTTAAAACGTGAATTGATGACACACCGGAACTCGCGTAGGGTCACAGCACGTGCCACCGACGAAAATCCTTCTGATCAAGCTTCCGTGAAATTCTCGCTTGGAATGCGCAAGAGTGTACCAAACAATACGTCGTCAGGTTCTGCAAATTAGGTCCTGTTGAATATTTCAAACCGTCTAAGACTTGGTCTTCAAGCTCAAAAACTGAAGCGTTTGTGAAGATTACAAGAATTATTTTTTGAAGCTGTATTCCAAACACAGGCACAACACAGATGACGCATCAAAGCAACAGGCAAGAGAAATGTTCAAAAGGTGAACCAGCAATGCATCGAAGATCAAGACTCAGGGATGTCTCTTCCACCTCAGCGGAACAAGATTTTGAATTGTGCACCAGTAAAGCCCCAGAATCTGTGTTCCCATTTTTCCATTTGTAATCTCTTCTTTTTGAGAATTTGTCTTCTGTTTTCGTGTTTTTGTGCCTCTGTTTGACATGTTTTTGTTTCGAAAAGTTTGCCTCAGAAAAACAAAATAAATCGCATGTCGTCTGTGAAGCGTGTGCAACTAGCATCTCTGCCACAACTGTCACGATAATACCATTTGACTGAATTTGAAGAACTCTGCATCCGTTACAGCGACAAAACGTGTGCAGACAGAGGAAGCTGTCAGTCTCCGAAATATGGACTTTGAGAAGAGTCTGGTACCCCGACCCTGCACACAAGTCCAGTTTCTTGGCGACTCCTCAGATTTGCTGTCGTCACAAAATTGACAAAAAACAGCACACGGGAAGAAATCACCGCACTGCTCGTTCTCCTTGTGTTGATCAAAAACACATCCGTTTTGCCAAAATGGTTTCTTCCACGTGTGTATCGTTGTTACATTGTGTTTATCCATTTGAAGAACACCGTGCATTGTTCCTCACTCGTCAAAATGATAGCACAACCTGTTGCATTTGTCAGGTAGCAACACAAACAACATGCCAGACACAAAGAACTCCTGCAGTCAATGCACATCTTCCGTAAGGAGAGAAAAATCCACTTGCGGATGGAGCACAACTGAAACAGGCAAAACAAACCCCACAGAGCTTGGTTCAACCCTGTTCTCAAAACATGTCGGAAACCGTACCAGCAGTCATGCCAGAAATCAGAACCCAAGCTGGAACCCGGAACCCCGATAAGAACCATGCTGCAGTGCCAAAAATAGTTCTGGAGCCTGGAACCTGAAACCGATGCCAGACCGAAAGTAAAAACGTATATCAGAATCCAAAGTCCATTTTGGACAGATGTTTAATTCTCAAATGGCTGCAGTTCGTTTGCAATTATTTCAGGTTTTCTATTCTTTTGCAAAGGGAAGCGCAAACCACACAAGGTTCAAATGATATGGATGAGAAAAAAAAAACAAAGTCTTTTGTCAATTCTTATGACACAGTGACTGATGCTTAGACAGAGCAGACAGGCTTTGACCAGGTGATGTTCTGTGACGTGGAACTGATCAAGTCTGTTGAGAACAGCACGGGAAGCCTCTTCTCTGCTCTGAATTCTCCCATCCCACGGAAACAAATCACAGTCACCTCCTCCTGCGAGGAAACCCCAAACAAAAACACGCCGTGTGATTACAAATTTTTACAAATTTCACCACCCAATTTTGCTGCAAAACATCGATGTGGCTTCGCTCTGAGGAAAAAGGCACGGGGTCGACGCCCCAGAACAAAAACACTGGCTGAATGCGTTTTCAACTTTGGAGATTATTTTGAAAGTTTTCCGCGTTCTGCTGCGGAAGAAAGTTAACTTTCTGTCAGTTCTGTAATTGTTGATTTGGCACTGTTGCGCAAGGCAACTCCCAAGCAGCAAAGATTTACGATCAGCCTGAGGAAATTGCCCTGCGCGTGTCTCGTACTTTTCGTGCGCAGACACCAAATGGGTGGAAAATTGGAAACTCGAATGATTGATGGGATCATCCAGTTTTATCACCTGGATGTCTTTGTTTCCTTTCTTTCCAAAAAGTCAGTGTCACGGTTCATCACTGCTCAGCAATGACGCTCAATTTCCTTTGGTGGGGAATCAAGTCTGGCAACGCTTCCCAACAACAAAGCCATTCTGCAAACCAAGTCTGAGACCAAAGGCAAACGTCTTCGGGTCATTCTTTCACCATTTGCTGTGAACATTTTTCGAACATGTGGTTTTAAAATCTGAAGGGGATCTCCGAGAGACATTGCGGCAAAATTGCACTTGGTTCACAATTTCCCAACACAAGCAGAATGCAGGCGATTTCTTGCCTGTTCAGCGTTGTGACATACCTGGCAATCGGAGGCACCTTCGCATCCAGTCCGCTTGGTCTCTACACCAGGAGCAAATCTTACTACGTCTGCTCAGGTGAGGTCTCGCGTTCAGAAGATACCTTGGTTTCTTTGCAGGCAATGTGCATGCGTGCAAAAGTAACAATGCAACAGAAACTTTCAATGACAAGAGCTGCTCACTGCCCAACTCACAGTACCATCATTTGTATTTTTCAGGAGGCGTTCAAACACGCTTCTCTGCATTTTATGACGTCAAAAAGGGATTTGCTACACTTAATAACCCCATTGTCACAGCAAGTCTGCACGAGTGTCTGCACCTGTGCGCAGAGTAAGTTTGACGTGTGCAGAACAAACACAGTCCCAGAGCCACACAGGGCCAAATGAAGCCTTTGTGATTGTACCTCATTGTGGTTTCTTCAGCAACTCAACCTGCGACGGACTGGACTTCACACATCCGAATCTTTGTCAACTTTACGCGTTTGAGGCCACAAGTGTTCTTTTTCTGAAACCGACCCCTGGCTCCTCTACATTTGTGAAAGGTAGGAGGAGGATTGGTTTCTTGGCATCGTCTCTCCCAGGTTGCTCTCATTGTGTGCTCAGCCAATGAAGCTTCGTCTGATGCGAATCTTAATCACGAGCAGGTGACCACAGGCTGGGATTTCCCTCCCCCGTGCAGTACTACACGTTTGAGACGGAGTCGGAACCTGGTCTGACCTACGGGACCAACGTCTCGTACACGACGATCCCAGGGCTGAAGGGCCAGGCTGTACACCTCTCCACAGATGACACCTATGCCACCATAGGTCAGATACAGTTTTTCAAGACTGTGTTTGGCGTGTTTCATTCCCAGCTGGTCGCAAGGGAAGAAGATCCAGGGGGAAAGGGCCTGGGACCCCTTTCCACGAATTCATGTTTGAGTCCCCAGGGGGTTTGGAACTCTCCCCACCACCAGACCAAGTCCTGGAACCACCCTTGGGTAACAATGGTTTGTTCTCAGCACTCAGTCTCATTTACCTGTGTTTCTGTCTTTCTCAGGATCTGGCGTCGTTTCCGAGTGCCCTTTCTACCCGCACGAGAACTGCACATCTCTCAGCATTGCGTTCTGGATGAGGGTCAGTCCACAGAATCTTGCGTTCCACATGAATGTTCACCACATTGGGTCTCTCAGGACTTTTTAAAATTTCGATTTTGTGTTTTGTTGTGTGCTTCAATCTGAAAAAATACATTCCCCAAAAAATTAGTGCCACAGGCACAAAAAGACGCATAAAATTGCGTCCTTTTCCAAGTTTCGGGCCTCACTGATATCCAAAGTTAGTTTTTGGGTATCAAGATGGACTTGATCCTGCTGCCGCCTCCTGTGTTGAGACCAGCCTCTCCTTGTCTCCCCAGGAGGACCACACGGCTTCCTCCACAGGATTTGGGGCATCAAAAACACGTGTGCCACCATGTTTCTTCAAGGCATCATTTACACAGGAGGAATGTGTTTCTTTTTGACCCAGGAGGATCGAGTGAATTTTGCTGTTGAGCGGGAGCTGGACAGCGCCTATTTTACAATGAAGGATCGTGGCGGAGCAAACACGGAGGATCTTCTGGAAATTGGCGTCTGTATCAACAATGGAACTCACTTGATAGAGCACAGACGTTGGGGACCAAGCCGGGTCAATATTGCAGACAATCAACTTGAAAACCTGACTTCAGCAAACACAATATTTGGCCCTTGGTGGTTTCATTACGTAAGTCAGCGGCAGATCCTTGTTCTAGATTTGGGGTGGGGTGGGCGTGACTCTGACTTTCTGTAGAATAAAGCAAAGCTTGTGAACCCTTTTGTCCTGAGAAGGGTTGTGTGAGAACGACCCACATTGGTCAGCATCAAGTTAGGGCTGGCCCCAACTGCCCCTGCGAGACCTGCCTTGTGAGTAGGCAGGACATACGCACCTACAGGACCTGCACAAATTTTACGTGGCCCTCCCCTCTGCCCCTGAGGTAGGTCTCAAAGGGGGGTGGGGCAAGACACCACCAGGTCCTGCCCCCTCCAGAATGCCATGCCTCACACCATTGCCAAAACATAACACAGGCTTGCTCCTGCAGACATGCCTGTGTGGAAAATGGAATACTTTCGGTGCAACCCCAAGTAAAATGTTTTTCATGAGTCAGGGTGCTTGCTCCCAGGCTCCACCCTGTCATAACTGCAGTTTTGTCTGTTGACTGTGTTCAACAAAACATTCAACGAGCCAAATTTGGTTCTTGCCAGGTGATCACTCTGTCGGCTGAAAATGGAATCAAGCTCTTCATGAATGGCATGAACATGCCCTATAGGACCTACTCAGACGACCAAAGACCATGCACAGACGTTGGTAAGCTCACCACACTCCGCAAAACGGACCGTCCACAACATTATGCAAGCTTTAAAACTTTAAAACTTCTTTCAGGTCCTGATGATCTCTGGATAAGCAAAAGCAAAGAGGACGAGGGCATGTTTAATCCAGTGACCGATGCTTTGGCCGACTTCGACGAGATGATGTTCTGGGACGTGGAGCTGACGGCTGAGCAAGTCTGGCGTCTCTTCTCCTCCTACAACTCCACGGGCTTCACCGAGTTTCCACCCTAGTGAAGGACAGAAGGCTTCGCGGCTCTGTATTCCACAGTGACAATCGAATTGTGTGGTTTGCCCGTTCTGAATGGTTCTTTCGCCAGAACTCCTCGGACGTTACTCGAACTAAAATCTTGACACTTCAAGATCAAGGTGATGGAAATTTGATTTCAATAAATTTGTGTGTCTAACAAAAGATAGAAGATCAGAGATCGTGCGTTTCCTGCTTTCTGACCACACAAGACATTTTTTGGTCCACATGAGTGGTTTGAACCCAAAACCCAGCTGGAATGGACTCACAAAGAAACCTGGTACTCTGGCCATCCATGAAACAGTATTGGCTGGTTTTCAAAATGCAGGTGCCTCACCAAGCCCGGCTCAATTTTGCACAGTCTGGTTGAGAAGAAGAGGCCTTTTGTTTTCAAGCTACACATAGTGTCCGCACTGCTTCAGTCACACCTCAACTTCCCTCTGGAATGCTGAGAGCTTTTTCCTCTTCGTCCAAACAAAATCATCAACTGTCCAAGAAAACGTGAACAACGCACTTCCTTGCGAATCCAGCAAACTACAGTCCTGGTCTTTCTTTGCTCAAGACAAGTGACACCACTTTGTTTTGGAAAAGAGATTTTTTCCTTCTGTACAAAGGCAGACGCGTACAATTTTTCTTTTCATCTGAAACAAATTTGCACTGGGGTCACATGATTTCAACAATTTACATCTTTTTTACTGGTGCAAATGTATCCATAGCTGAAGAATTATGCGCATGATGGAGGTAGTTTGTTGCCATAAATGCTTGGAATACCTTCCTGTAACTTTTGGCTGTCTCCATCATGATAACCAGGGGTGGGGTGGGGGAGAAGGAGGGGGGTCACACAATGTACGAAATTTCTTTCCACCTGAAACACTTTGTGCACTAGGTTTTGTGTGATTTCAACAATTTTGTTTTTCCATGGGTAGAAGGAAATCTCTCCACAGTGCAAGAACTGTACTTGTGAGGCGGTGGTTCAACAACAAAAAAATGCTTGGCAACACAATTTTGGGGTTGTTCAGGCCACACCCTGAGTGAATGTGAGTTCCACCCCACTCCACCTGAAGTTGATGTCATGGGTTGGCTACTCACATAAACCTCAGGTGGTGGCAGACCAACCCTCAACTTCACTGTTCCTCAACATACTTTCGATTTTCAATAGCCAGACACAGAAACATCCTGAGAAAGAAACAGCACGCGTCGGGGAAGCCACTGCGTGGTGCTGAACCATGAGACCGTGTTGTTGTTCACAGATTGTTGTTGTTGTTGTTGTTGTTGTTGTTTTGATGAGTCTTGTTTGATATGCGGCAACAATCATATTTGGAGCTCCAAGATCCAATTGGAAGTCGTGCCTGAGTATCATGACAACAGTAGATAAGAGCAGACAAGTTGAGATGACGACGAACTGTTTCTCAATTTGGATTCCACAACACAATGTATCATCACACTGATCAAAAGTTTGACAACGAAAATATCAAGAGTTGACTTGTTGCGAAAAGGAAGGGTACCTGGTGACACCAGGTCGTCAGGACAACAACAACCTGGAGAAATGTCCGAGAATACAACACGTATGAACGGCGTTTTGAGCCCTTCCTGAGGTAAGGGTGCGTGTGCGATTGTGTGTGAGTGGGGGAAACAAAAACGAAGAATGCGGAGATGAACTGAGAACAGACAGGGAGACAGGCAAGAGAGCAAGAGAAGATATAGAGAGAAAAGAGAAAAAAATGGAGAGAAAAATTGAGAACACCGAGGGGAAAGAGCAATAAAAAGAAAGGAAAGAGAGTGAGAGATGGGGCAACAGAGAGACAGAGAGATACAGAGACACAGACAGAGAGACAGAGAGGTCAATGTGCGGATGCGGGTTGAAACTTTGCGTGTGTGTGGACGTGCGTGTGTGTGTGTGTGTGCGTGTGGATGTGCGTGTGTGTGTGCGTGTGTGTGCATGTGGATGTGTGTGTGCATGTGTGTGCGTTTGTTTGTGTTAGTGTGTGTGCATGTGGATGTGTGCGTGTGTGTGTGTGGTGTGTGTGTGTGGATGTGTGTGTGGATGTGTGTGTGGTGTGTGTGTGTGCATGTGCATGTGTGTGTGTGCATGTGGATGTGCGTGTGTGTGTGCATGTGTGTGTGTGCATGTGTGTGTGTGGTGTGTGTGTGTGTGTGTGTGGATGTGTGTGTGGTGTGTGTGTGCATGTGTGTGTGCATGTGTGTGTGCGTGTGGATGTGTGTGTCGATGTGTGCGTGTGTGTGCGTGTGTGTGGATGTGTGCGTGCATGCACACCAGATGCGTTTCGCGTCTGCAGCCATGACACGTTTCCACGAGTATACGCTGTGATTCCAAGCTTCCTGGTTGGAGTTCGAATAATGCAGAGATCACACACGCTGGAAAAATGTTCCTGGTTGCAATGATCACACAAAGAGTTATCGAGACCTTTGTGCGAGATCTCAAAAGTTCAATTCAGTTGCGTGTCCGTGACGGAAGACCGTGCGCATGCGCAAATTGTGCACAACAACAACGTGAAATGACTCACACGTACTTCTGTGGTTCTGTTCACACTGCTTCCTGCACGGAAGGCCTTTCAGTCACGGATACTGTACGTTTCACGGAACTGGTGTGAAGGCGCCGACATGTCATTCCGTAGACTGCGGTCGGACCCACGGGGACACGAGGCCCACGCCTCCCTCATTGTGCTGCCCCCTGGTGGTGTGGTCGCATTGCGATGCAGCCTGTCAACACGAGCCATTTCACTGCAAATCAACCTGAGACTTTCATTTCCAGAAACAGAATCTGGACTAGAATCTGAGCCAGAACCGGAACTGGAACCAGAACCACAGCTTCAACTTGACTCATCAATACAACTGAAATCAGAACCAGAGCCTGAAACTCAACCTGAACCAAAACTGGAACGACAACCAGGAGCAGAATCTGGAGCCAGAACTAGAACCTGAACCACAATTGGAATCAGAACCTGCAACTCACCCAGAACCACAATAGAACCTCAACCAGAACTAGACTCGGAACACGAACCGGAAGCAAGATGGCGGAACTTCCGGCCCTTAACTGCAGCGTCTGTCTCGAGTCGTACGAGGAGGAAGGGGATCTCTGCCCCAAGTGGCTGCCCTGCTCCCACACGGTCTGTCTCGGCTGCCTCCGTCACCTCAACCAATTCAGGCAGATCACGTGTCCAGAATGCAGGGCGCTTCACTCAGTCCCCACCAGGGGGCCTGAGGCGTTCCGCACAAACAGGGACATCCTGGAGCTGCGGCGGATCGCATCGCAACTGAACCAGGTGAGAGGCAAACAGTGAAGAGCGGAAGGGGTAGATTCGCAGGTTGGGTTGTGGGGCCACTTCAACTTGGACATTCTTTTTGCGACAATGAACAAAGTGGGCTTGAAGCGCAAAACGTTGCGCGGTGGCCGGGGTGGGAAAAGTATCTCACCGTGGCTCAGGGACCCGTCTCTGAGCCTGACGCACCCTTCTTCTGAAGTGAGCCAAAAGCTGCAGTTTACCTTTCCGAGCATCATAAACGACGAGTGATCCGTCCAAAGTTGAGACTTGAATGTCACTGGAGTTCTTCACAAATGAACTGTTCCATCACAAACGAAGTCACACTGAAGTGACAAAGACAGGAGAGACTTGCAGAACTTTGATAACACATTTCAGGAGCGCGCAAACACAGCTCGAGCTTCGGAGCCCGGCGTTGCCCCAGACAACCAGGGCAACCAGCAGTCTGCAGGAGGCATGATCTTCTCGGCCCTGGATCTTCTGGACGCCGCAAGATGTCAACATGTCAGTAGAAATCTAACATTTTGTCTGGAAGGACAACGTTTGGCCGTATTTGTATGCGTGAGGCGCACCAGGTCCTCTGTCTTCAGCAACCCACAAAAGTCTTCCTGGGTCAAATGAGAGGACGGCACACAGAAGAACATCACAAGAACAGAGATACGGTGCAAAGTGAATCAAAGGCTCACTTCAGAGCAAGAAGTGGCTTTTTCTGTTCCTGTGTCTGTGTGTGTGCGTGTGTGTGCGCGCGCACTCGAGTGCGTGTGTGTGCACGTGTGCGAATATCGCTCAACTCAGTCTGTTTCCCTTTCAGGCGGTTGACGAGATGATTCTCTCCGCCCAGGGTCTTTTGGGGGTCGCAGCGCAGGAACTTTACACAGGTGATGCAAGCACACACACAGGACAGAGAGAGAAAGAGAGAGAGAGAGAGAGAGAGAGAGAGAGAGAGAGAGAGAGAGAGAGAGACAGACAGACAGACAGACAGACAGACAGACAGATAGACGGACAGACAGACAGACAGACAGACAGACAGACAGAGGAACACGTGGAAAATATAACATGTTCACGCTCACGCTCACGGAAGTATCGACACGTGCACACACACACACACACACACACACACACTTTCGCACGAGTGCGCGCACACAATTGCACACACTCGTGCAACACATGAAACTGAAGCCAGTGCAGCATATTATGGGCATACAATGCAGATTCTTTCAGCCTGCATGCAGTAATTCTTGCGTTTTCTTTGCAGCAGAATCTGGATGTCACGTGTCGCAACCGACAGCAACTGTGGCACAACCAGCACAACCGGCACAACCGGTGGCATCCATCGCACAACCAGCAGCAGCCAGGGCACAACCAGCAGCAGGGACACCTCGCGATGCACGACAGATGGCGACGACGCACACGCAGGTAACACCACGACTCCACACTCCACCTGGTGTAGGACATCAAACGTCTCAAACAGCATCCGACACAGCTCGCGACGCGACACGAGTCCCCACACCCCAGTCGACTCCCCATAACAGGTCCACCGTTCGACTCGAGCAAATTTCCGTGGTGCCGTCTCCTCCGACAGACGTCCAGGACACGACACGAAATGGAGGGCGTCCTGTTTTGTCTAGAGAAGCAATCCTGTCACGAACCGAGACACAGGGCATCCCAACACGGCGGCTCGTGCCACACCGAGACACCACGTGGCCACCGTGCGGCGTGATCACACTGCGCCATCTGGTCGCTTCGCTACAAACTACACAGCACGTGATCCAACCCGTGACGCCACACGTGGTGCAAGAAGCTACACAACACCAGACGTCAGACGAAACGCAACGCATGACGCAACACGTGACTCAACGCCGTCGGTGACGAACTTCCGGTCGACGCCGCCCCAACTTCCGCCTTCGACGCCGCGCACCACGTCACACCTCCAACGTGCTGACAGCGTGTTCGTACGACCTACGACTCGGCGTTCTTCTCTTCACTCTCGTTCTGGTGGCGTCTCCTGCCTGACACGGCTCCTCAGTCTCCTGACTCTGGTCCTCCTGACGCCCCTCTCCCTCCTGGTCCTCCCTCTCCTCTGCTGTGGATTTCTCCTCTTCTTCTTTCTTTATGAATTCCCACGGTGCATGCACTATTTGCGGACAGTTCATGAGGGAGAAGACAATGAGCCCTTTGAACGTCTCCAGAGTCATGTCAGCGGCCTGCACGACGCGTCCTTCGAGCCCCTGGAGCAGCGCGTCGTCTGGGGTCGCTCCTACCTCCGACTCCTCCACAAGATGCTGAATAAAGTCACAGTGGGCGTTGTGACAGCATTCGCTATTGTACCGTTTTGCCTGCTGACGTTTGTAGTCGCCATGGTCAATGTCCTGTACCTTGTGCTGTTCCTGTGCATGTGTTGTAAACTGCCCCTGCCACAGTGGTGTCACAAGAAGGTGACGTTTTAACTCCCCGTGAGATTTTTACGTCAAGTGACGAGCGGTCATCTTGGGGGTCGACTTCAAACGTTCGTCATTGGGTTCAATGTTAAATTTAAACACCGACGCAAAAAAAAACACAACAAAACGACAGCATGTCACCATTGTGAAAATCGCTGTTGGTTTCCTTGGTGTGCGTCGCCAGAGTCCTGCAGAGAGACAGAACAATGCTTGTCTGGAGCCACGGACCACAGTCCCTGGGCTCTCTGCTGCCCCGACTCTCGTTCTCGGTTCACACGCCCTCACTGTCGCTGTCCTCACTCTCCTCACCCTTCTCGCCTTTCCCCTAATCTGCTGCTTCATTATCTCCTTCTTCAACTGGCTGATTACATTGTTTCTGTGATTGATTTGGTGTTTCCTTGCAACGTGATGCTGCAGAAAATGAAGATGCTGTGTTTGTTCCAGATGGACTCAGTGTGATCTCTGCTTGTGGACTCTATCTGACTACCAATCACCCTGCTTCATGCACACTTCATTTCCACTGCACATGTACTGATTCTCCGGACTGAGTGGACATTATTTTTGTCCCATTGCCCAGGTTGGGGCAAATTCTGCACATCTCGGGAGAGGTGCAATCCGAGAGGTGGCGCCACTGGTGGACAACGAGCAAGACGAGGGCCGAGACACCAGGGGGCGTCAGGGTGTGGGTGACGTCAGACAGCTGGGTGCGAGAGGCGTCGCGACGGGACAGTTGGCGCCAAGGACGCAGTCCACACCAGAGGAGCCTGGAGCCCCGAGCGCTCCTAGCACCGCCGCCGCCGCCGCCGCCGCCAGGGCAGGCCCAGCCCGACCCACGGCCAGACGAGACGACACCACGACACGAGACGAACCCACGAGACGAGAGTTTGCCACCTCGCTGCACACGGCGGAAGCTGGCACGCGTCGCGGACCGAGAGCCGGCTGCCTCCGCTCTGCCTGTCTTGTGTTCGGTTGTGTGTTGGCCCTGTCCCTCCTCACCATCATTTCTGTCCTCCTCCCGATCCTCTGGGTAGGGCTGCTCCTTGTAGCCCTGGGCTACATCATTCCACGGTTTATATGCAATCATGATGATTCTGATGAAGGCATCCTGCACCGCCTCAAGGCTCCTGTTTCGCATGTGTACGACGCGTGTTTTGAGCCCCTGGAGGAGGGGATACCCTGGGGTCGTTCCTACCTCGAAGGGCTTCACTCACTGCTGTATAAAGTTACAGCAGGCGTTGTCATAGTAATCGCGGGTGTGCTCGTGGGAATGCTCATTCTTGCAGGGATCTTGGCGTTGATTGCCATTGTTGTTGTGGTCTTGCTGTTTCTCTTGTGCCTGTGCTCGGGTGGCAAAAAACGAAGCAGATAAGACGACTCAGACAGCTCTGTGTCAAACACGTGACCTCTTTATGGATTTTGGATCAACTGTGGAAAAATTGCACCTGTTGTGTAAAATTACACCGCCCCTCGGTCCACTCTCGGGAAGTTCTTTTGGCAGGCCGAAGAATCCTTGAATTACCCGAACATGATCTCATTGAAATGCGAAGGTCTGCGGACAAGATGCTCGTGAAAGCTTTGAATTGTTCGAGCCAAGGTTTTGTGTTTCTTTGTTTTCCCGGAGGTCAGTAGGGCCCTGAATTCAGTGCTGATACAGTAATGTTGTAGGTATGGGAAAACAATTTCGTAGGTTTCAAGAGACCAGTTCCCTGAAACCCAGGGCAACAACGCTGGAAGCCAACACGTTGTCAAAGAAGAAATGTAAAGTACTTGAGGGTTTGAGGCTGACCCTGGACACTCTTGAACTTTCAATTCGAAATGCTGGAATTAAACATACGAGGCACGTTTTTTATCTTCCCGTTGTTTCGCCGTTTTTAGGTGATTTGAGGTGGGTTGCACGATTTGGGCTGATGAGCCAAATTGGTGCGAGCCAAATCAAAGCACCTATAGGCAGTGTCTTCCAAAAGTATGTCAGCAGCACTTTCATAGTCAAGATGAGGATTGATTTGGGATCTTAAGGACTCTTTTGGTTCATTTTGGGTTGGGGATAATGCGCGAGGAAGGAATTTGTCAAATTTGAATTTTGGGGTTTCTGAGGTCAAAAAGGTCAAATTTGGAAGTGCAGAAAAA
>JAAUXT010104994.1_pt1 | contig 17486 bp, 16 predicted proteins | sample 7278171 | NCBI WGS metagenome assembly JAAUXT01 (sample SAMN14350112, study PRJNA611818) | marine sediment metagenome | isolation source: surface marine sediment (1.8m) | place: French Polynesia: Moorea | collected 2018-08
CCCACCCCCCCCACCCCCCCCACCAACCCCCAGCCCCCCCCCCCCCCCCCCCAACCCCCCACCCGGCCGCCGCCCCCAACAGCAACAATCACACGCGTTTCTTCCTTCCTTCACAACTCCGAACACAGTGATCGAACTCCGCTGTACTCTGAGGGAGGCGAGGGGGGGAAAAGACCCCTGCCACAAGACCCAGCCCTCCTCTCAACTAAATTCACAGCAGATCATTTCCCGACACGAGATTTTTCCTGGATTTCGCTTGATCGGGCATTCTCGTCCACTACACACTTTGAGAGAGCGTTGGCGACAGAAAAGCCGAATCTGTTCTCGGGCTGAAATCCGTGGGTTTTCAAAGCGTTCATTTTACATCTGTTGCAGTGCAGTCTGATGGCTGTGAAAAAAGTCACGTACACGTTCACAAAACCACGTTAAAAAAGAGACACAGCCAAGAAACAAGAAGACCCTGTTGACTTCAATTTGTGAGATTTTTGACAAAAGTAGCAAGAAACTTTTTCCACTGGTTTTTCGTGTTCAGTGACGTCTGATCAACTTCTTCTGCCGCTGCGCTATTTTTGCGTTTTTTACAAGTCAGGCGACAGACACACAAGTGCGTCCAATGTCACGCACAAAACTTTCAACTTACAATATTTACAAAGAAGACACGTGCTAAAACCTACAGGAGCCGCATTGCACTTTTCCAAGGAGTTCCTTCCCACTCAAACGCGTAATACTTTCCAAAGGTCACATTGCTTCAGGGGCCACCATGTCCTCCTGATGTTGTTCCCACTTTGGCAAAAAAAGAAAGAAGTGAAGATGGGTTGGCACCAGAACGCTTTGAGAGTTGTCCATGCAAATGCAGCAGCTGACTGACTAGCGGGATGTTGCCACCGCGTCGCGGCGTCGGTTTCCTCTGCGCTGCGAAACCGGAAGTGACCGTCGCGCCGACCTACGCGCGCAGTGTGACCCGCGCAGGGTCAACACTGGATCGAGAAACCAGCTTCCACTGTGCGCCGAAGATCCAGTGTGGTGAAGATCCATCCATCGCACACAGCGAAATCGACAATTTCCTCCGGTGTAGATCTTCAAAGCTTTGATGGAAGCAAATCCAAAACGTCATCAGATCACGATGAAGGGGACATCAAACTGAGAAGGGGACTCACACCCACGGTCTCCACCGCACGTGGGCGTGTCGCATCCCGACAGGGGGAGCCACTACGCGAGGAGGGGGGCGGCGGCGGCACTCACAGAGTGCAGGGACGCAGTGGGAGTTCAGCGGCCCGCAGAAACGACGCGGAGTTGCTGTTTGCCGGTTTGGGTTGGAGTCAGTGAGACGGTGTCACAGCAGCGCGCACTTTTTGCGAGGTCGTATGGGAGGCTGGGGCATCAGCACAGCTCGCACCGCTTCGTCGAACACCTGCGACAACAAACGTTCACAACGTCACCCTCCGAAAACTAGACTTTTAAGTGGAGAACCAGCCGCGCGCCGCGGACATCGGCAATACAGAACTTCATCCCAGAGGTGATGTCTGACCAGGACAATGTCCAATTTTAAAAATTTCTGTGGGCGGGGGTGGACGTGTAACACAGACAATGTCTTACCAGGAAATAATCCTACTTGGATAATATCCAAGTTGAAAATTTCTGTGGCCAGGGCGGGGGGGGGGGCGGGTAACCTGGACCAATGAGTGGCAACAGGACACACAGACACAGATCCTGGGGCAAACCAATACCAGCGCGGCTGGTAACAAACCACAAGCAAGCAAATTTCCACGTACAAATCCTGCCGCATTTTTAGACAAAACAGTCAACAGATTCAGAATCCACTCGATTTCAAACTGAACCAATGAGCCTTGACGAAAGTCAACAGACACGGCGTCTGGTTGGTCAACAGCACAGCCAATGAGCATCGCGAACCTGGCTGCGCATGCGCACGCACCTGTTTGAGTCCCCGCTGCGTCAGCGCGGAGCACTCGAGGTACTTGATGGCGCGGATCTTGCTCGCCATCTTGATTCCGTGATCGCGCTTGATGGGAGAGAGAGACTGCGCCGACAGCTGACCGATCACCTCCTTGTCCTCCCGCAGGTCGATCTTCGTCCCTGTTCAGCAGAGGAGACGCGTTGAAAAGGGCAAAACACAACCGGAAGTGAGTCTGCTCAGTGCTGTTGGAAATGCTTTTCTGCAAATTTGCGACCAAAAAACCTGTCCTTGAGGAAATGGGTTCTCACCCCACAAAACTGGTTCCACACAACTCCTTTCTCGACAAAAGGTCTCGGAAAAATTTCCAGGAATTTCACAGGAACCAAAGGTTTTGAAGTGTGAGAACCCTGTCCTCCGAGTTGTGCGGCACACGCCTCTCGATTTCGTCGCTGTTCTGCGAGCAATTGAGATCAAACACACAGAGCCGGTGGAACGAAATGAGGAGGAGACACCCCAAATTTTTGACACGAGGTGAAGCCTCTTTGCCGAGGGTCTGGCAAGTCTGGCCACAAGGTTCCTGTCCTTGTGCCTGCTCATTTCAACACACAGTTGGCACAGGCCACCAGCCTTGATGAGTGTCTGGCCATTCCAAGTGACAACTAAATTGAGGAAGCACCCGTGGCTCCTCATTTCGGACGTCTGGTCATCCCATTTCGTTACAACGGAACTCAAGTCGGTTCCTCACCTATGAGCAGGATGGGGGCATCGGGGCAGTGGTGCTTTATCTCCGGGTACCACTTGGTGGTGACGTTTTCGAACGACGAGGGAGAGACGACACTGAAGCATATCAGGAACACGTCCGTCTGAAAACAGCAAAGCATCTCAGCGTGAAAAGCACAACCAGGGCTGAAGGGTTCCTTGAACTTCAAAACATCAACAGGCCCCGTTGAGCAAATTTGTGCGACCATGATAGAGGGGCGGAACTGTTTTGGTAAAGGTGGGATCCACTTCGATACTCGTTTCTTGTTGGGTCTGGGGAGGGGAATATGTTTCATTGTGAATCACGGTGGGGTGGGGGGTGGGGAACCATAACACCTGATCTCCGTTGACCGAGAATAGGTGTGGATCTACCGCTAACGAGCTGACAGTGTAAGGCAACGGTCTCGTCTCTCAAGTCCAAGCAGTGCAACCACAGCCCGGTGTGTCTCGTACCTGTGGGTAGGACAGGGGCCTGAGCCTGTCGTAATCCTCCTGCCCAGCCGTGTCCCACAGACCCAGGTTCACCGAGATTCCGTCCACCATCATGGACGCTGTGTAGTTGTCAAAGCTGCAAAGAAAGCGAGGCATTGTTGTTGTGAGGAGAGGACACGGCTAAAGGGTGTTGAGACGCCCACACAAGCTCATCAGTTTCCCATACGAATCTCGGCCAGTTTGAATACACGAAAACCGTATTCACCAATGTACAAGTCGCGTCCAAGTGGAAGACGCATCCGAAGTTTGGCCTTGATTTTCTGGTGCCGGGTCTCATTGAAACGTCGTGGCCCATGCACAAGGTACAACCCACGTTCTGGTACTCAATTTCGGGACAAAAATGGTGCATTTTGTACAAGGGTGGATACGGTATCTTCAAATTGTCACTTGTGGTGAGTACAGTACTGTTTAGAACATCAGAACGTGACGCAACACAGACAGCACTTACACTGTGGGCACGTACTCCCCGGGGAAGCTGTCCGTCGTGTAGGAGATGAGCATACACGTCTTGCCCACAGTCCCGTCCCCCACCACCACGCACTTGATCGGGCGAGGCTGCTGCGCCGTGGCCATTTTGCTCTCCGTCTCTGCACCCTGCGCGAAGAGGAAAGAACACGCGTTCCTTGAGGATGATTCACGGACGGGGAGGCATGGCGCCCCGTGGATCCACGGCCATTGAGTGCACACGTCTGAGAGGTTGAATTTTAACTGAAGCAGTGTGAAAAAAGGGAAGTTTTGTGTGAGTGAGCTCAAACTGGGCGAGGATCCAGATTTAGATTTGCGTGTGGAGTCTAGATCTTGATCTGAAGATTCTATCTCCAGCTGAATGGACAAGATTTCCTGGAACCGGTCTCAGACACCTTGCAAAACACACACGCAGACACCTTGCAAAACACACACGCGGTGAAGACCACGTCACTGTGCGTCCAGACGTGAGTTCACACAGGCCATATTCACAACGGATGTAATTTGAAGGGTTCAAGAAGAGGAACCAGCCTTGAAAACGGGACCAAGAAAGAACACACAATCCAGATCTCAGGCATTCTGCAACCATCCAAACCTGGACCTTCCTTCTCTCGCAACAAATTCCTCAGATTACAGCTTTGAAATCAAAATTGTGTGTCGTCCTACCTCTATGTTCCTTAGAGCATTATGTTGCAAACTATCGGCTCAAAATTCCCAGTATAATGTGCACAAACAATGCAAATTTCTTGAAATTTCACGTTGCAACTCCAAACTCAGCAGCCATCTTACTTCATGGCTATTTTTAGATCTGCCGCGAACTATTTTCTTGATGAGGCCCTATTTTGACACAAAAGTGTTGTTTTGATCAAAAAATGTTCATTTTAGTTGCAATTCTACGTTTAAAAGTGCTATTGGAGCAGACTGGGTGATTTTTGAGGGGAACTGAGCGAAGAACGGCTCCGAGTTTGCCGGTGACTGCGGAGTGATCTATGTGACGTCATCACTGGGAATTCCGGGGCTTTTCTCGAAAACCTGTCAAATTTTTTCGCTGCTCTGCAAATTTTGTTGTTCTTTAATTTTCATACACATAAGCAGCAACTGGGCAATTCTTCTTTGTACTGCACAAAACAATGGACTGTCTCATTGAAAAAAATTGATGCAGACTCTTCGATCTGAAGTTTGAGCAGGGTTGACAGCATGGCAATTTTGCTAACACAGCCTCTGGGATGCGTCCTGGCCTATGATCCTGCGTTCAAAGGTGGACACCGCACACACGTGTATGCACAGGCACAAAAGTGAAGATCACAACAAGCCAATAGCTTCAAACAACTTGTGTTGAACACGTCGCCATCTGTTTCAGTGGACGTGTGTCAGAACGAGGCGCTGCACGTCGCGGGGATTAGTGCGCACGACGTGTTGCTCGACGTGCTGGCCGTGAGCGCGCAGCTCGACCTGCTCGTCAAAAAGGAGCTCGCCAAGGTGTGTGTGTGTGTGTGTGTGTATGTGTGTGTGTCTGTCTGTTACGTGTGCGTATGTGTGTGTGTGTCCATACGTGTGTGTGTGTGTGTGTGTGTGTGTGTCCATACGTGTGTGTGTACATGTGTGTGTGTGTGTGTGTGTGTGTGTGTATCTTCCGTACACGTGTGTATGTGTGTGTGTCCATGTGTGTGTGTGTGTGTGTCTTCCGTGTGTGCGTGTGTGTATGTGTGTGTTGGGGCGGCGCCCAGACACACCCAGGGGCCCGTTTAGCCGGGGGGCGTCTCTTCACACCCAGCGCTGGGGGAGTGCGCCAAAACAGACCCAGGAGCCCGAATCAAACATTCGAGAAACTGACGGTTGCAGTTGAAACTGATGGCCCGCTGTTTCGTGTGAAACTTTCAAGGTTGATTTCTTTTGCAGGCAGAGAACGGTCGCATCGAAAATGCAAAAGTCAGCAGGTCCTTCGAAACAAAAGGTACAAGACATAGTTTCCAACCTTTGGTTGATCACAGACCCCGGGGGACTTTCAACAGCGTGAAGGAAACACGTCTGTTATTCAGTCTCAGTACAACGAGCGCAGTAGATCAACGTTGGATTGACACCCGCAGCTTTGTTTCAGCGATGGTGATGATGAGGAGAATCCGAACTGCGCTCAAGAACCTGGCCAACCCACAACCTTCCCCAGAGGTATGAGGCCACAATACTCACCACGTTTGCATTTGAACGGTGTGTGTCGGACACCACCTTTTGCGTGTCCCCGTGAAACAACAGTGAGAAGGCTTGCACCGGCGAATCCAGGAGTGGGGCAACCGCAACCTTGACAAGTTTGTCAGTGAACAGGTGACTCCCTGGAAGGGTGAAAAGAGAGCACATCTGCACACAAAGTTGTCAACAATTCAAGGTGTGAAATTGTCCAACACTCCCAGTGGTTTCTCCCAACAGGAATACATTGAGACGAGTGGTCTGGCTGAACTTTATCCCAGAGCAGCAACGTACATGTCGAACCCCGGCGACTTCTCTGTCACTCCTGAAAGCACGCAGATGGACGGTCAGTTTCCCGCGTCAAGAGTGCGCGCGCGCGTGTGTGTGCGTGTGTGTGTGTGTGTGTGTGTGTGTGCACGCTCTCCGAAGCTTACACCTTGAGTGCAGAAACAACCAATCAGCTGACGACGTTGAGATGTCACGTGACCTGTTTGGTTCCCAGGGTACTTCGCGCAGCTGGGCAACGTGCATCAGCTCGTGACCCTGGCGCACCAGATCAACAGCGACGTGACGGGCCTGCCCAGCCACAAGTACATCGCGCATCAACTCGTCCTGCTCCACGTCAGTATCTGATCACGCTCATTGCCTGCAGTGGTCCCTGGATCGGGATGGGCGTGGTCTCAGAAGCGCACTGTGAGGGTTGGTCTGGTCATGAGGCTTCACTTCAATATTCGAAAAATTTACAGGCGAACAGTTTGACACTTTGCACAGGTCTGCGGCACGAAATGAGTTTAATTTCTTTGTTCTGGATTTCGGATCAAGGGGACGCGCCCTCAGGTTGGATCTGAATGAAGCGTTGCAAGAAGCAGGAAATTTAGCCTGAGGCGCGCAGATGTCCCGCCCTTCACTTGTTTCACTGCGCGCTTCTTGTCGTTTCTCGTCCATGTGCGTTGTGCACAACGTTGTTGATTCAATGCGCGCGGTTTCACTGGTCACTTTGATACGTGAAGACCTGTGGCGCTTTTTGTGCATCGTAAGTACGCGTTCAGCACTTTTATTTTCAGCAAGCGCTCGGTCTGTTCGGGGAGCACAGCGCGCTGCGGAGCCTCAAGCAGAACGTCGAGCGCAACTTCGACGGACTGAAGGCGGCGCTGGTGCCGGGGGAGCAGGAGGAACAGCGTGACGTGCGGCTCCCTCCGGAGCATGCGCAGTGGTCAGTGCGACAGCACAACACGTGACACACGTGCATCAAACTTGCCTCAAACCACAAACAACACACTCGTCAAACACGCGACAATTATTAGTCATTCAACACACTCTCAAAACTGCAAGCAGTGCACAAACTGCAAGCAGTACACACGTCAAACAAGGAACAGCTCTTTGTTGTTGCTTTGAAAGGTGTGACAAATCACCCAGTGTCTACCAGGACACACACCCAGGTGTGCGTGCACGCACACGCACAGAAAACACCACAGATAACGTTCAAAAAAGATCAGCAGTGTGTTTCTCAAGGACGTGATTCGTGGTCACGTGCTTTGCACTCAGGCGCCCACGCGTCACTGAGTGTCACGTGTTTCACGTTGCAGGCTTCTGGACGTCACGAGTAACGTGGTGCACGAAGCGACGTGCCTCTCCAGCGACGTCGCACCCAAACTTCCGTTTCCGGCGCGCGTTCTTCTCACCACGTAGAATTCGGTCCTGACGTTACGTGACGTGGCGTTGCGACGTGACGTGTGCTGTGTGGTTGTACTTCTCACTGTGTTTGAGTGTGACGTGGCTTCACAAACGGCGTGCCTTCCCTTTACAAGGGTCCAGCCAGCGCAGCGATTTTCCGTCCAGTTGAACGTCAGACAAGACACGTTTGACGCAAAAACTCAAATCGCTCATCTTGAATGCAAGTCTCTGGACGTTTGATCGGGTGTGTCGTGTGTGCCCTTTGCGCGTGCTGTGTGAGACCGTGATCAGAACTTGTGCAGCTGAATGAAACCTGTCCGAGCTCTGTAACTAATTTTGGCTCGCTTATTTCTGCACTTTTTGCAGCGCGTGTTCGCGTGATTGTGATACTCATCTTTGGAGATGTGGTGCAGTCGTGCACTGCACGCACGTGTGTTCGTTACGACGTGTCTGTCCGTCCAATGGTGCAGCTATTAAGGGTTTTCACGTTGGTGACGCGCGCGTCAAAAAATTGACGCCCGCGTCAAAACGCTCCATTGGGGCGTGTCCCCGCTGCATCGTTGCAGCAAACCACCGAGAACGTCGCGCTTTTGGCACTCTGTGTGCAGTGTTTTGCCCTTTTTGTTGTTGCAAAAAAAACGCACATTTTTCAAGCATTCCTGTTTGGTTTTTGAATAAACAAAAACACAAAAGTTTGTTCATCATTCTGGTTGTTTGTTCTCTTCCCAAAAATATATTGTTGAGTAACACGTCGTTTCACCTGCAGGATTGCTTCCCGCGCAAAGCCCGGGCTGACCACCTGTGGGAGGGCAGCCAAAACGAAATGGGTAGACACACATGCACTCTCTCTCTCTCTCTCTCTCTCTCTCTCTCACACACACACACACAAACACACACTCTCTCTCTCTCACACACACACAAACACACACAATCACTATCTCTCTCTCTCTCTCTCTCTCTCTCTCTCACACACACACACACACACACACACCTGAACATTTTCAAGGCGGAAATGCCCGTGCGCCCCACGCCCGCTGGGGTCCGCTCCCTGGCACGGTCCTGGATTCGTCCAGACCATCCGAGACGAAACCAGAAGAACAAACAGGGTCCGCGCAATGTTCACTTTCAAACAGTTCGTGCATTCTGGGTCAATGTCTCGTGTCTCGACGTCCAGCGCCGAATCGCTCCATTCATATAACGAGTACGTGCATGCATGATTGGCACCAAAAAGCGCAGTGTGTATTTTGCGGGTTGCACTTGTATAGCAGAGCCTGAAACACGCCGTTGTGCCTTCCGCTCTCAGTCCGAGCAATCCCTGCTGCTGCTGCTGCTGCTGCTGCTGCTGCTGCTGCTGCTGCTGAACTCAGTTCCTCACACGTCGACGTCATAGCCATACCCAGCGTCATACGTCATACCCAGCGTCATACGTCATACCCAGCGATGCGCAGCACCGAGTCACACTCGACGTCGATCGCGCGTTTCTCCGCGGTGTCGATGCGCAGACGCCACGCATGCGCCGTGGCGCGCGCGTCACGTCGCCGCTGGTCCTCGATGAGGCGCGGCGGTGCGTCCCCCTCGTTGTGCGTCAGGTGATGCATGACCCGCAGCACGTGGGGAGGCATCTCCAAACCTGCAGCAGGACATTGTGAAGTACATGCATGATTGTTGGCCCTGGATCCTTGCACTGTTGCCATGGTGACACGCGTCAGTTTCGCGCCGCGGTTGTTAATGTCGGGCTGACGAACATCACTGGGTTTCACGCCAAAAAATTGACGCTCACGTCAACATTTTGACGTGGGTGCAAAAGAACACTTGCGCCGTCACCCTTTGCAGCAAAAGTGTTCTCAGAACAAGGGCCCCAACAATGTGGCCCTTTGTCACCCCCCTTTCATGACGTTCAAAAATTCGTTTTCCTCCCCCAAATTTACACTGCAGTTGCAGATTTTTCCTTTTCCCACAGAAAAAAAGGTCCCGAAGTTGAGCTCGAGAGCTTCTGCGAGTTCTCCCTTGGCCGAACCGTACACCCGCTCCGCACACACACACACACACTCACACACACACACACACACGCACACACCAGTCCTCACCCAGCTTCCGGTAGAGATCGAGCGACTGCGCCATCGGGTCGGACGCGAAGTCCTCATAGCGAATCTGCACGACGCGGTCCGGGTCGGCCTCACGTAGCCTCGAGAAACTCGCCTGCAGTGCGTGAGGAGGATGGAAAAGGGATTCGTTTCCACACACTGAGGAGCAGATTCAGCAATGAAGCAGAGGCACCTGCTCGACGCACACACACACACACACACACACACACACACACACACACCAGAGAAGCTCGCCTGCAGAGCGTGAGGAAGGCAAAGGGAGAGTGACATGCACTGAGGAGTAGATTCAGGAATGAAGCGGATGAATCAGTTGACATCGAGCCTGAGGAGTCAACAGGCTCTTTCTGCATGACCTTGCAAACATTTTGTGGCAAGTGATACGTGTACGCCAGACAAAGAGCAAGACAACAGAACTTCCCGTCTTCCAATTAAGTCTCTGCATGTGAGAGACACAAAGTGTTGACTTGCCCTCAATGGTGTGTTGTTGACCAGGTCTCTCTCAGAGACACAGACCAACCATGCAAGTCTCTCTCAAAGACACAGAGTGTTGACAGGTCCTGGCCTCAGAGACAACATGTATTATTGACCAAGTCTCTCTCAGAGACACTGTTGTACTGACCATGTCGCTGAACATCTTGGTGCAGATCTGCCGCGCGAGGCCGTGGATGGAGACGTTCCTCAGGAAGGAGAACTGCGCCCTCTGTGAGAGCACCACGGCGCGAGGGTCGCGCACCAGGTGCACGAGCCGCCAGGTGGCGTGGCGCCGCAGCATCGGCTCCAGGTCCTTCACGTACAGACGCAGCGTCTTGGTCGCCACCACCTTAGCACTTTGGCAGTTCCTGATCACACTCTGATAGCATTTGTTTATGACTGATGCAGTTCGTGGTTCATTCATGCACTTCGCGTATCCTTCAAAGAAACGCAACGCGAAGTTCCTCGGCTGATCCATGATCAACTCAGGGATCTCCTGTCCCCCGATATCCAGAAGCCAGTCTGTGGGGATTTTGTAAGGGAGAGACGCAAGCTTCATCAGCTTGTTGCAGGCAAGTTTGAGGTTCATAGGCACGCTGCGTGCGCAGTAGTGCGCGATTTGCCCGGCACACGTGACCCTGTGCTTGCCCGGGTCTTTGCCCAGGGTCGTGTTGACGCATCGGATGTAGTCCGTCCACCCGGACCCCGAGAAGGGGAGGAACTCGTGGGTCTTGAGCTCCATGGGGAAGGAGTCGAGGTCACAGCTGAAGAGGCTGCTGAAGAAACGCTCGATGGTACTCAGCTCCTGGGACAGGTACATCCTGCAACAGAGAGAGACAAATGAAGGGGGAATTTGTGCGTGAGATTTGAAACAATCTGAAGACACGTGGAGACGAGCTGTTTCCCTCCAGGGGGCAGGTTGGGCGACATTGGTTCGAGCGCTCGTCAAATTGAGGTTCTAAAAATTCTCTGCCGCAACGACGGCCACAAAGGATTGAATGTCTTTCAGGGGCAAACCCAAGAAAAAGTCAACGAGGCCAGACTCTCAGCAAAAACTTGTGCCAACTTTGAAACAATTGACATGCGCAACAAAGAATGTGGTCTGAGCATGGTTATGCAAAACAATTTGTGCTTGTGTGTGTGTGTGTGTGTGTGTGTGAGTGAGTGTTGTGTGTGTGTGCGTGAGTGTGTGTGTGTGCGTGTGTGTGAGGAGGGTGTGGGTCTCTCCCCCCCCCCCTTGGTGTGTGAGCTCTTCACCTTGGCTGGCCCAGCCTGTCGTGTGTGATGTCAGCGACTTGGTTGAGTGGCGGAGACAGGACCATCGCGCCGTACAGCGCCGACAGACTCTCGAACCAGTAGAGGGCGTCGGAGTTGTCGGCGAACAGGCGCCCCAGGAGGCTCGACCCGCCGCGCATGTACGCCACCATGATGACCTTCACCTTGTCGGGAGAGACGCCGCGAAAGGGACGGGTACCAGGGTCGGGGCCTGCAGCGGAGATACGCGGGTCGGGGTGGGTACCAGGGTCGGGGCCTGCTGCAGGGACCCTCCGGGCGGAGGGGGCGCTAGGGTCGGGGCCTGCAGCAGCCTCCTGCTGCAGCCGCGCGAAGCCAGGCGCGGGCATCGCTCGCGCCATCTCCTCGTCCTCCATCTCCTCAGACTCGGACCTGGATTGTTCTGGAGATTGATGTTCGGGTTGGTTCGGAACAGGTTGGTTCGGAACAGGTTGGTTCGGAACAGGTTGGTTCCCGTCAGGTTGGTTCGCACCAGGTTGGTTCGCACCAGGTTGGTTCGCAACAGGTTGGTTCAGAACAGGTTGGTTCGCGCCAGGTTGAAGTTCGTGCTCCCCTGACAGGAACTCGCGATGATTGGCTTGATCAGTCTCCTTCTGAACCGTTTGTCCTGCTGGTTGTTGTTGACTTTGTTGGCTGGGCTGGTACTGATTCTGGGCTTGGTCCCTGTGCAGTCCCGCTCTGTATTCTTCTGTTCCCATGCGAACGCCTGTTGGGCCCTGGCCTTGCTTTTCCCCTTGGTTTCCCTTGTCCTTGGGAGCAGATGGCTCAGGTTTCTTTTCAAGTTCTTCCAGGTCGTACTCGCGGTCGTCAGCGATGTACTCGTCGTACTCCAGATCCTCCTCCTCTGAGGCGTCCTTGTGGGTCTCTCCTGTGATGTTCGCTACTGCCCTTGCCCCGCCCTCTGCCGCCTGCTTCACCGCAGCAGCGCCTGTGCTCACGTCCTCCTGGCTCCGTGACGCGGGCCTCCGCTCCTGCAGCTGCAGAACCTTTGGGTCAGAGAACAGGATGGAGACGGTCAGTGAATCAGCGTTGTTCAAATTGGCAGTTTTTGCCGTGGTAAACGTGGCCCGTGCAACTGTAAGACCACAGATGCGTATCGTCAAGACAGGCAGTTTGTGTTTTGGTAAAACGTGGCCCGTGTAGCGTGCTGTTGCGACGCAGTGATGTGACCTCGCTTTCTGCTCTGGGTTTGCTTTGCTGGTACTCGCGTTGGGGCACGGTGCATGGAACAAGGTTCACCACAGATTTCACCAGGTTAAGAGTCTTGTTAGATGAAAGCCCTGTGAAAAATTCTGAGTTCCCCCTTGCAATCTGTCATTTTGCGCGCGCGCACCAACTTGCCCAACATCAAACTTCAAAAATTCTACATGTCGCTTTCACTTGAAGTTTCTATGACCCTTTCCAAGCTCCAAAGTCCAAAGCTGTTTGGTGTCAGATGTGATGCCCCAAGAAAACTCCTCACTGGTTGGTGCAGCTGTGTTAGAAGGGTCTGGTCAGTGCGTGTTAGTTGCTTCGCTCCTCAGTCGGGTCGCCTCCCGCGGAGAACGGACCCGAGTCCAGGGTCTACAAGTCACAGAGGAAACGCCTTGGGGTCTGGCTTCCTTGTTCGACTGAAGCGGTTTTCACATTGGGTGACGCGCGGCCGTCTGTTTGACGTCGGCGTCAAAATTTAACATTGAAGCCAATGGTGGAATTTTTTACGTCAGCCCAACAAAACGACCACGCGTCACCCAGTGTGTAAACACCTTGCAAGAGGAACGTGAATTAAACGCACAAACACCATTTGTTTTTTGGATCAAGACCACAAGAATTTTTCGTTTTGCGCAAAATTGCGTGGTGCATGCACAGTGGTAGCGTGCTAAGTTTTGGGTTCTTCCCGTACGCACACGTGACAGGGTCTCACCTGCTTCGTCATGGCCAGTTTGGTGTTCTCGCCCACATATTCTGAAAAAAAAACAAGTCAGTGGGAGTTCCCTTGAATGAAAACACTCACCAGCAGCAGGGGCAAGGGTTGCACAAAGTTTGATGGGCTTGGATTTGTACTCAAGGAGGGTTTTCACATTGGGTGATGCGCGGGCGTTTTTGGCGCTGGCGTCAAAAATTGCACCATTGGGTTCAATGCTAAATTTTGACGCTGACGTCAAAAAATGACCACGCGTCACCCATGGCAATGTGAAAACCACGAAAGGAACTCAACGCAAGAGGTAAAGGAGGCCAGAACCTTGCTCCTCGTCGTTCGAAGTCGTCAGCCAGCGGCGGTGGAGGTTCTGCCACGTCAGTCTCCGGTACCGCAGCTCGTTGTACGCTGAGGGGACCAAGAGTACAATTCAGTACGGCGGTGGGCCACTGCAACTAACCCACTGTGTGTGTGTGCACGCGTGTGTGTGTGCGTACATGTGTGTGTGTTCATTGAGAAGTCCACCCCCGGGCAAGGTGTGTCCTTGGCCTTGCTATTTTGGTGCAACCTCAGCCTGGCTCACTGATGTCACCTTGACCCGAACAGGCACGGTGCCATATTGGTGTTTGGTGCAACATAGGCCTGCAGCCGTTGTTCTGCTGTCTCGCTCTGTGCTATCTGGGCCCTTGCACTCATGATGTCTTTGGCCGTCCGGCATGGCGCTGCATTGGGACTTTCACAGTCTGGTGGTACTTTCAATCGGCCCCAGCTCAGGTGGCGTAACCTGTGTTGACATGATACCCCCTCGGTCCTGCTCTCGTGATATCCTTGGATCCTGCTCACCTGATTCCCCTTTGGCCCCAGTGCCCCTGGTACCCCTCGTTTCCTTCATGCTGACCCAGTGCCTCACTCAGCAGCCCCTGGTTCCTTCTAGACCCTTGAAAGGCCCTGGTCCCCCCCAAGACCCCTGCCCACCCAGTGTCCTCTTCAGCCCCGGGGGCCGCTCGGCTCTCTGGTCCCCCTTACCCCCTGGGCTCCCCTCAGCCCCTGCTGTCCCCTGTCCCCTCCTCAGCCCCTGCTCCCCCTGGACCCCTGGACTCACCCTCGAGGTAGGTCCTGTAGTAGACGGCACAGACGAGCGCCGCCCCGACGAGCAGCGCGAGCAGCGCGGCGCCGGCGTGCTGCCTCATCTCAGCGAGGGGCGTGGCGCTCCTGTGGGGAAGAACAACATGGCGTACTGCCTCATCTCAGGGACGGCCGAGCGGCGCTCCTGCGGGGAAGAACAGCACGGCGTACTGCCTCATCTCAGCGAGGGGCGTGGCGCTCCTGTGGGGAAGAACAGCACGGCGTACTGCCTCATCTCAGGGACGGGACGGCGACTCTCCTGCGGGGAAGAACAGCACGGCGTACTGCCTCATCTCAGGGACGGGGCGGCGACTCTCCTGCGGGGAAGAACAGCACGGCGTACTGCCTCATCTCAGCGAGGGGCATGGCGCTCCTGTGGTGAACAACAAGGCACGTTCCACACAATCACTTCATGGGACTCCTTGCAGGTAGGGACCCCCCCCCCCCCTCTGACCACGAAACTAACACTAAAATTCTCATCCGCCAAACACCTGTTTCCCCATGCTGCACCTTGGGCGGTTTGCACGACAAAAGTCCTGGCTTCTTTGGCCCCAGAATCTTTCACTTTCATTCCCACAGGACAGGTCTTTACCCTGTGATGCCTGATCTCAATGCAAAAAGTTTTGTTTCTTACCTTTCATTCTCTCACTCTGTTACAACGTGGAGTTTGAGCAACAAGGGAACACCCAGAGCCGTCTCTCGGGGTTCGACGTGAGGTCTCATTCCGTGGTGCCGTGTGACGTGTTCCCTTCACGCAACGTGTCGCGTCAGTTCAAAGACACTTGTTTCTCGGTCACATGCAGTATGTGTCACGTGTATATTCATCAGTAGAACTGCACAGCACACACGTACGCATTACCACCAAATTGCACGGGGCTGTATATTTGTCAGTTTGAACCGTGTCACACTGTCACGGTTCTGATCACACACAGTGGGGAAGGCTGGTCATGCTTCAGGGGATCTTGTGTGTGCGTGCTCTGCGCCACAGGGGTGGTTGTCTCAAGCGCACTCACGAACTCAAGAGTTCCCCTGGAGTTCTTCTCTCTCTCTCTCTCTCTCTCTCTCTCTCTCTCCTTTTACTCGTTTCTCTCTCTCTCTCTCTCTCTCTCTCTCTCTCTCTCTCTCTCGTCCCTCTCTCCCGCTCTTTTTCTTTCTTTCTTTCTTTCTTTCTTTCTTTCTTTCCCTGTTCTCTTTCTTTGTCCCTCCAAGTGTTTCTCTCTGTCAGTCCCTCCATCGTTTCATTGGTTCATTGGTTCATCACTTTCTCTCTCTTTTGTCTCTCTTTCCCTCTCCCCTGTTCTTCTTCCACCTCTCTCTCTATTTCTTTCTCTCTTTCTCTCTCTCTCCCATTCTCTCTCAATCTTTAACGTTCACTTTGCAGGCAGGTGTGCAGAAAACAAGTACACGTAACAAAAAGGTTAGTGTTCTCAAAAATTTATTCGCTACACGAAGTGCACAATTATGTGTCAGAATTCACTTTCTTCTTTCCAATCAGCCTGAAAAAGATGTGTTGCAACAGACACAGGGTTTGACCAACGGTGACATGCGTCCAACGTTTTTGACGTGGGGGTCCAACTTCAAAAACGTTGCATGGACGCGTGAAGTGAAACGGTTGGCACCTCTGCGGACAGTTTGGACGTGGAGTGGAACAGGGATATTGTTTCAAACATCAGGCTTCCTTTTGCCGTGAAACTCAACATCCATAACGAGACAAAAACACGAACCCACACCCCGCGCACAGTCTGCCACGCAGAATCATTCGGTGTCTGCAGACGCAGGCGCGGCGGCTCCATCACGACTCCTCAGCTGCAGTATCCGCCCTGACCCGGCGTCGTCGTCACGTGTTCACGTCATCATGACGTCATCATGTCATTTCGATGTCACGTCATCACGTCACCACCCCTTGACGTCGCCAGGTCATGACGTCACCACGTCGGCGTGCACAGACGACGGTGCGCTCCATCGTTGTTCGTGCTGTGACGCCAAACGTGTTGACCGTCGACGTTACGAGCTAAGGGTCAATTCGCCTCACCCGAAATCCTGAACTCGAGAACACACAAGAATCACAACAGGTGTAGACTGAACCCCCCCCCCCTGGATCAGAACATTATGCAGGGAGAGCTGGATCAGTACGTGGCCTGTTGATTTCACACCTCATTGCACTGACAAACGATTTGCACAGTGCGCATGCGTCAACATCCTTTTGTTTCTTCATTTCCAACACACGCCCTGCCGCCATTGTTCGAGTGATTCAGAACAAAGGCTTTTGGAGACTGAAGAACGTCTCTTAAAAATTGCGGTTTTCACATTGGTGACGCGCGGTCATCATTTTGACGTCGGCGTCAAAATTGAACGTTGGACCCTGTGGTGGAATTTTTGACGTCAGCCCAGAAGACGACCGCGTGTCACACAATGTGAAAACCCTTTACCTGACGCGACTCAGCTGCAGCTAGATTTTAGAACCTTTGCAAGGCTCAAAGTGAAATTTGAGGAAAGAAAACAGGATTACACTGACCATTCTGCCGCGGAACTGTGCCCCGGCTGCGAACACAGAACAATAACAGCCAACGACGCAGGACGCAGCAAACGCTCTGAGAAACTGCGTTGTTCTGTAGACGCGTCGGGTGAACTGTGCACCGACGCCACTCACCGATAACGACTTCCGATGTTCTTGTTGTTGACAGCGCGAGTAAAGTTCAAGATGACTTTGGCGCGCACGTTATCTTTGGTCAGACTGGGACACGTTGGAAAGTTTTGTTTTGGTAAAAATCACTTTTGAAGTACGTCTGCGATGTGTGACAGATTGTTTCGAGTTTTGCAGTGGAAAGGACTGAAGTTTTGTTTCTTGATACTGTACCGGTGTCTGATCACCATGTTGACTGAAGACTCATCCCAGATGCTTGCTGTGTGTGTGTGTGTGTGTGTGTGTGTGTGTGTGTGTGTGTGTGGTGTGCGTGTGTGTGCGTGCGTGTGATTGAGTGAGTGTGTACGTGTTTGTGTGTGGTGTTGTATATATGAGTGAAGCCCCAGTAGTGATGTTGTAGTATAGTTTATTGTAGAGTATGAGTTGGAGCTCAGTGGTTTAGGCTACCTTCCTCTATGGTGTCAC
>JAAUXT010147336.1_pt1 | contig 17484 bp, 15 predicted proteins | sample 7278171 | NCBI WGS metagenome assembly JAAUXT01 (sample SAMN14350112, study PRJNA611818) | marine sediment metagenome | isolation source: surface marine sediment (1.8m) | place: French Polynesia: Moorea | collected 2018-08
ATGAAGGTGTTCCTTCTGTTGATTGTTCAAACTTTATTTATTGTTCTTTTAATTGCTTGCCCCTGTTAATGAAGACTGCAATTAGAAAATCTCATAAGCCTCCAATCGGCACACACATCAATGGATCGGTCAAATAAAAAGCGAACCTCGTATGAATTGCGTCAGCTCCACTGCGTGAATATTATTTGGACTGTGATCAATAAAAATGCCACATGTGTTCAACTTTGAAAACAATAAATATGCTTTTTGTGTGAATCAAAATGTATCACAGGTGCAAAATCGCAAAAAGTAATTGTCGGATGTTTTCAGGCTGTTCCAGGCACGGTGGAGGCGGAGCTGCCGAACGGACTCATCTGCGGGCATGCCTACAGCATCACGAGCATCATCATGGTGAGTCTTGCAACACCGGACCTTCCTGCTCGCGTTTCAGAGAGAGATGCGGCTTGTTTTCGAGCTTTGAGCTCACCCACGGAATCATGACCTGCCCATTTATAATCCTTTACTGCCGCTAATTTGTTTTCCTCAACAATATGTTTCTAATTTGTGGTACCTCGTGCGAAAACCTGTTGAGAGCCACGAGTGTTTGGTGAAGTGAAGAACCTTGATGACTTTCCGGCTTATGAGCACCGAGGTTGTAATTTAGACGTTTGTTTGGTTTACTTTGTCCGCGTTGCTGGTTTCAATGAAAGAAGATGTTGAATAAAGTGTCTTCCCGTTGAAAGGCCCGGGGAATCTTCAGTGTTTCGTGTAAGAGTACTCCTCCTGTGTCTGCCTTGAATAGGTGTCGGATTGTTGAACAACAATTCATCATGCCACCTCCAAACTGTACAAGCAAAATAAGGAGTCGTCTTGGGCAGAATGTTCTGTCGCAGTGTCTTTGTGAGTGTGGTCTCAGCCGTTTTGTGCCTGTTGTTGCAGGAGATGGAATTCTGAAGTCGCCTGAACAAACGGAAATTGAGGTTTTGTCAGCAAACTTATCAGCACCTGGTCGCTCAGCTGCTTGACTTTTTGCGAGAATTTGCTTGCGAAAGAAACTTGGTTGAAGAATGGCAGACCTTCAGTTTACAAATGCATCAGAAATCGGAAGCCTCTGGATGCAGGTGTTGCCGAGCGAGGCTGAGGCTCAAACTCTCGAGATTGAAGCTGACAGCGGAAACGTCCGTGATGGGCGCGAGTTCTCACTCACTCGAGGCGAGTTGGGAAGGAACCGTCTGCGAACAGATCCCTCCTCTCAAAGAGAGTGCAGGTTGCGCGAAACAGTTTTGGTACGTGCGGATGAGATCCCATTTGCGATACCCTGCGGTTTGATTTCACCCACCGACTGGTGTTCATAGAGTGGTACAAGGTATCCTGCTTTGTATCTTTACATAGATCGGTGGCTTCGCGTTAATCAACCGTCGAAATATGTCCCTGGGTATCTTCTCGAAAGCGAGGTCGTCTTTGCGGTGGAGAGCTGACTGATTAGAGCCCTGGGGTAGCAGTACTGGGGCGTTTCGAGTCTGCTAATTGATGGAAGTTGACAGGTTGGAGTCTGTATGGACGATGTCAAAGGAGGCTGAGCTTCGCTTGAAAGAACTGCACCTGAAAATGATAGGTTCACGGAGGAGAAAGAAAAAAGCGAGCGCTGACTGTGGCATATTTCATCTGTGTTTACATCAAACTTCCAAGTGAAAAAGAAAAGCCGAAGTTGGAAATTGGAAACCACGAATTTGCAGTTCTGACGTGGCACACAAATATTTCATCGTGTCAAAAAGTGTTCAGTCGATGTAGGACTCGGCTTGAAAATATTGTGCCTTGCACCCTGATGTATTTGGAACGTCCACGAACATCTTACCGTACACAGCCACCGTGACTTGCAGTGCAAGAGGAGCTCCCCTCTGTGGAGCACCAGAACTTCCCAACTCGCGCGTCTTACGAGTTTGTGATCAAAGTGGTTTGAGACCTCACAGAGCTGTTGAAGAGTACTTTGTTTCAGCTTTGAGCAATTTTTGTTGGCCTTGAGTACCAACGAGTACTCGGCTGTGTAATGTGCTTTCCAACTCTTTGTGTACTCTACATGCGATGTTGCATGTAAGCTCCAGGAATCTCCTCCTGGCACAAGTACGCCAAACGAACTGCCCGTCCGAGGAAGCGAAATTGCAACCTGAACTGGCAGATTGGTTTTTATTGGCTCAGGCTTTGAACTACATTTTCCCAACTGTTCAGATGTTTCATGTTCTTGCATTGAGCCATTTGCCTGAACCAGGTTGTTTTGCGTTGATCCGGCTTGTTTTTCGTCCTGCGTAATTTGAAATTACGGTTTGGGCGTGTGGCAGAGCAGAGCAGTCCAGCGACACCACAATCAAATAAAAATGCGGATCTTGACTTCTGCCTGCAACCCTGTGAGCTTGCTGATGCAGGACACGAAACTCCCGACTGCAGTTTTTGTAGTGTACTGTCAAGTGTTGCGTGTTTCCTGGCAATGATTTTAGTGGCCGAAAATTACTGCGTCTGCTTTCTGCAGTCGCGAAGCACTCAGCAAAGGCATTATTTCGGCAAACTGCAATGCGTTGTGCAAAACAAGTCAAAAATTTCAAAGAACAAGTAATTGTGCCTATCATATTCAACACAAGGCCAGCAGTGGCGTGAAATTGCTGTTCTGTCTTTGTGCACAACAGTCGCTGGCTGTCATTATGTGTAATTTCCCCTCCAGTACTGTCATCACAGCTCCCAGCAGGAAGATAAAAAGACTCGTTTGAAAGCTGAATTATTCAGTCTCTCTGTGGACTTTTCAAGCTCATCTTCCCCATGCCCCCAGCGCATGGTGGCTCCTTACGAAGAAGGTTGTCCCGCTGAACCTGCCAGCAATGGCATCTGTAGGCTTCCTGGACACTGAAGAGGTTTCTCTCTGCTTGCAGATGGAGATACAGACTCCGCGCACGAAGGGGAAGATCCCGATGATCCGCGTCAGGAACCCGTGGGGAAACGAAGCCGAGTGGAAAGGCGCCTGGGGCGACCAGTGAGTTGACCCAAGTCACTTTCGGTTTGCTTGTTGTGGCCGTTCTAAACATCGAAACCACTTCTTCTCCGCTTCCCTTCTGTAAGTCTCATTCGGGCTATTTTCCCGGGTTGTGATCTGGTCAAAAGCGCCGTTTTGTTGCAGGTCTCCAGAGTGGAAGTTGATCACGGACGGGGAGAGAAAGCGACTCGGACTCACCTTCGATGACGATGGAGAATTCTGGTGAGTGTGAGAACGGGCGCTGCTGTTGTAAAAAGGCAAGAAAGGCGGAAATTGTTCCCTTTCATCATCTTTCCCTCCAGTTAATTTTTTCACAAGAACTGATGTGAAAAATGATTCCAGGATGTCGTTCTCGGACTTCACCAAGAACTTCCAGAAGGTGGAGATCTGCAACCTGGGCCCCGAGGCCGTCACGGATGCCACGACATCCAAGAAGCGCTGGGAGGCGACCAATCTGGAAGGGTCTTGGCGGAAACGCGTCAACGCGGGCGGCTGCAGGAACTACCTCGGTGAGTCGCGCTGGCGTTGACGTGATATATCGTCGTGTGGGGCGTCAGCGAAGTGTTGAAGCGCAAGCAACTGACGTTTTGATGGTGACCCAAGCTCTTCTGGAGAATTTGGTATTTCCTCTTGTTGCTCGAGATGCGTCTCACGATTGGCGATTTCCAATGTGCGTGCTTTATGTTTTGGTTGCAGAGACGTTCTGGACGAACCCGCAGTACCGCGTCGAGGTGGTGGACGCAGACGACGACGACGACGAGGACCTGGGCACCATCCTCGTCGCCTGTATGCAGAAGAACCGCCGCCGCATGCGCAAAGAGGGCGCCGATCTCCTCACCATCGGCTACGCTGTCTACCAGGTACTGGTGGGACCGGACGGGGAGGGCTGTCAAAGAGTTCTCCACTGGCGCGGGTGATAGGATGAGGATGGGATGAAGTGTCTTCGAATCTTCCAGCAACTTTTGAAGCTTTTGTGCCGAGCAAGAACGAAAAGAACTCTGAATGTTTTCAACACATGTGTCTTTGAAACCACATTCCTTGCAGACCTTTGACGCCGACGTTGTTCTCTCAGGGTCCAGTGTCCCACTGGTCATATCTGCACACTTTTCTGTGAATTATTTGCCTTCTGAGGCATTGTTCCAATCAATGGTGTGTGTCACAGTCCTGTTCACAACTGTTTTGCACACCGTTCTTGATTCTGTGTTCCTTTTCTCAGCAAATAGCAGTCCGTGTTCATTTGCAGCTGTACACGTGATTTACTCTGAATGTTGCTCTTGATGTAGGTTCCTGAAAAGGTACAGTGTACATGCAGTAAGCTTTTTGTGTCATGTTTGTCCTTGTGTTTTTGTGCGTTCGTTTCTCTTTGACATCATAAACTTTCGTCCCTCTTCCCCCGACAACTTTTCCCATTTTGTGGTGACGCAACATCACTAAATCCCGATTTCGCATCTGTTTTGTTGTTTTCAAATCATATTGACTAAGAGCAATCGAGCCTTCACAATTTGATATTCGCCTGATGCAGCTTGGAACCAGTGCATGCTGGTGAAAAGTTGCGCCTTTTTCGATCATTCAGAACTTTTTAAGGAATTTGATGGACAAGGACCACCTTGATCCATCGTGTTGTCAGTCGTCCCAACGTTCCAAATTTGTCTTTCAAGTTCTGTCCCGGTCCCCGAGGCATGTTTTCTCTTATTTTTTGGAACAATGAAAGGAAGTTCCCGACAGAAACATGTTTGTGCACAGCTTATTGATGTGCACAAATGCAGGCTTCAACAGAGCACCGATGGAAAAGGGGTGTGTGCGTTGACAGGGACAAGATTACATTCACCAGTTAGATGATTTGGTGATGTACCGGTAGAGTTCTGTGTGCTTTGTAGTGATCACTAAAAAGCAACACGCGCACCAAAGCTGGACTTCTGGCCTCGGTAGAGTGGTCCTAGATGTCGTGCAAAAGTTGCACCGGCGAATCATCAATTACACCTTTGGAATTGTCATTCTGTTTTACCAACTTGTTTGACGCATCAATTTTGATGCTGTACCGCTTTCAATGGCCAGTCTTTTTTGTGTGGCTGCAGACTCTCTCGCCTTGTGTGTGTATGCTCTCATTGTGAGTGTCCAGTTGTCCCTTGTCCCGAGCCGCGCACTGACTGACCCCGGCCACGTCTCGTGTTCACGTTTCAGCTGAAGGACTCGGGCAGCGGGCCGCTCGACATGCGCTTCTTTAAGTACAACGCGTCGATCGCCAAGTCGCCGTCGTTCATCAACCTGCGCGAGGTGTGCGGGCGTCACAAGCTGCCGCCCGGCCAGTACTGCATCATCCCGTGCACGTTCGAGCCGGACAACGAGGGCGACTTCATCATCAGGATCTTCTCCGAGAAGCCCAACAACACCTCGTGAGTGTCCGCGAGGAGCGTCTTTTCACGATCCACTCTCCAGTATAAAGATTGTGGGTTGTCGAGCTGATCCCAATGTCTCAGTGTGAGAATGAGTTGCACAGTTAAGAAAAACACAAATTGATTGTGACTGTTTTTTCTTTGTTGAACACTACTCAGTGCGACGTGTTTTTCTTGACCACAGGGAGATCGATGAGGAAACGAGCGTCTCGGACGTCCAGGTACGTGACTCCCCTCGCTGCGTGCGCACGTTTCTCTTCACTATTCATGCCATCTTTATTTGTCGAGAAGGCTGTGTTTCACATTGCCACGTGCAGTTCCTGAAGTGCTCGGTTTGAGGACCCAGTCTTTTGAAGCTCATTCCTTGAAAAATCGCGCGCTTCTTCAAACTCTGTTGCATTGTGAAGAGGGCCACTGTTGCTCTTTCCTCAGTTTGCGTTCAGCTGGGTGCAGGATCGGTAGTTGTGATTCAAGTCAGAGGTGCAATGTTTCGCGGCTCGTGATTTAAGTTTGAAACCACCAAATTAGAATCAACATAAGGGTTAGTGCAGTGCTCTTCTGTGCATGCGAGTGTGTTCAGTTTTCCTCTACTACAAGGATGTTGTTCAGTTTTCACAATTATTTTGCGATTTCGCTGACAGTCACAGATCGCGCATGTTTTCGTTTTCTCCCTCACTCTTGTGTTTGCTCCGCATGGTTCTTCTTCAGCCTCGGCGTGATGCCTCAGACAGTGACTACTCAGACAGTGACTCGGCAGATGAATACGCCAATTCCATCTCCCCCAGGAAGGTACCCGCCCGAGGCTTCCCCGCAACTAACATTTTCCCTCCGCAGCCGCCAGGGACCGCGCCTCCACCCATCGGCTGGGGCACCCCGCCCGCCCCCGGCCCCGGCCCCGCCTGGATGGGCGCTCCGCCCGGCGGCCCACCGGGCTTCCCCGCGCCAGCGGGTTACCCGAGCGGGGGTGTTCCTGCAGCCGGCGGAACTTGGGGAGGACCGCAGCCGGCGGGCCCGGCGCCGGGGTACGGCGGGTGGGGCGCGCCCCCGGCTTATGGGTTCGGTGGTGTCGTCCCTCCAGCGGCAGCGTGGAGCTTGCCAGACCCTACTCACGGTCGCGGCGTGATGCCCCCGCCCCTGGGGTTTGGTAGTGGTCTCCTCCAAGCCACCCCGCCACGCCGACGAGGTCACAACCCCAAAGGAACCATTAACATGGACACTAACAGCATCCTGTTTCAATTTATGACATTGGACGAAGTAAGTTCTCACTGCTGCACTTTTCTTTTGTCTGCGAAGTCCTCCCACCCTCCAATGTAACGTGGCTTCTGAACTGGTTTGTTTCTCACACCTTGTACAGTTGTCAGTAGTTTGGTTGTGGTCAGACTGCACTCGTCCCGTCTTGTTCGAACCAGTTTTGAGAGTTTTTTGTTTGCATCCATTGAAATTGAGGACATTCAAATGGTGCCGATTGGAGCAAAATTGGGTTCATTCGAACTGACGACAGTGCAAAAAACTGTTCTCCGTGCGTTCCGACACCAATGCAGTGTCAAGAGTGTCGAGACAGTCTCAGGCATTGATGTTGAGAAGAGCACGGAATCGTCTGGAAAGCTGATTCGAACAGATTGTACCCGGTGCATGAAGGTCCAATTCTGCAGGATGAGTGTCACTTCGAGTGACTGCAATTCTTTTCCTGCAGACAAATTCGCGCGCTGATACAGTGCGAAGGGGTTTTCACATTGGTACCGTCGACATCAGAAAAGTGGACATCGACGTCAAAATGTTACTGTCGACGTTTTGTGTTTTTGGGACCCACTGATGACATCAAAGGGTGCAGGCCATTCTTTTACATCGACTCAAATTGTTGATGTTGACGTCAGAAAAACGAAGTCGTCACCCAAGTGAAAACCGCTCAAATCTTGAGACACAAGTTTCATCTACAGAACGATTCGTTGCAGATTGTTGAGTTAAAAGACCGGTTTGGCCAGGTGAGACTGCATGTGTGGCGAGTAAGATTCTCGTGAGCTGTGCCCGTGGTGCATGACTCCGAATTTCTCAAGAGAAATTCGCAAACTCGAGTGTTAATCGTCCAGTGTTTCTCTCACGCAGACTCGCTGCCCATTCCACACACGCAGTCGTTGAAACACACCGACGCACACACTCCAACCTTCTTCCTCATTCTATTCAAATTTCCACTGTTTTGTTGATGTTGATCTTTTTTTCCTTTTGACCATTTCTAATTTTGTGGAATATCTTCTCAAGTTTGTTTATTTTTTTTCCACAGAACTCCAGACACTCATTTTGTTGATAACTCATTGTGATTGGATTTTCGTGACTTACGCAGCGAAACTAAGTTCATTTGTTTCAATTTTCAATTCTTTGGAACAGAGAATAAGGGTTTGCATTTCAGTTGACGAGGTACGTTTCGCAGTTTCGCAATGTCAACGGGGTGCAACTGGACTTGATGTCTATCTTTGAGGTAGAACTGCCCCATCTGTTCGGTCGCAGCTGGTTCCAGAGCACCGCAAGCGCACTCTGCCTTGTTGTTCCATCATGCATCTGTTTGTTTCCTGGCACACAGCTGTGGAGTTTGTCGCTTCAGGAGCATCAGTTTCGTGTTGGATTGTCGCTGTGTCGGTGCCTGGGCACTCCAGTTTCTGATGACCTGGAGGCGCCTTGCACACGCCCTGCAAGTTGCAACTTCCGGTCTGTTGGTCAGCTGCCCTTCCACCGCACTGCAAAGTAATGCTGTGTTGACTCTGCAACACGACGCCTCTGTTCAGAATACGTAAATAGGCAGGGAACGCCCCCGCATTGAAGGGACGCGGTGCCAATGGTTGGCTCAAACCGCAGAGGCTGTTGGTGCAGTGCAGTTTTTGAATAACTCTTCGCAAATTGCAGACTCTAGCGGACAGTGATCAGTGGTGCATTGTGTGGAGCAGTGATGTGGTGTTTCACTCGAAATGTTTTTCCGACTTTCAGGTTCGTTGGTGCTCACAATTGCAACTTCGCAACAAAGTTCCTGCGCAAGAACTGTTGTTGAAATGTCAACGTTTTTGGGGACAATCAACTGTTGATTGTCAAACAATTGACCTGAGGCAATTTTACTTTCTTTCCCCGTTTTCCTGACACTGACACTTACATTTTGTTTGTTGTCAGATTGCGGAGTTTTCGTACCATTTGTGTTGTGCGTACTTACAGAAAACTGCGAAAATTGTTGCGCACAATTTGGATAAAGCGGTACCTCACGTTTGTGCATTCGAGTTACCTGTTGAGTTTTGTTCATCGATTTTTGTTTGAACCCTTTTTTCATATAACACACAAGAAACAGATCTGTCCGCACCAACTCGTACAAAGCATACCGACTCTGAACATCACACGCGCACGAACACAAACACACACATCCTTCGCTCAAGCCAACAGACTTCCCTTTTCTCAACACTAATTCTGTAAACTGGACAAAGAATCTCTTGCTGGTCAAAGAACGAACGACACTGAAGTCCCGTTCTTGTTCTTGTCTAACGAGGCGCGTGTCTTTCTGTGCGTTGCAGCCGCAGCCGAAGATCACGGAGGACGACAAGGCGCAGGAGGCGTCCATGCGCGAGTCATTCCGCAAGATCTCGGGCGAGGACATGGAGATCGACGCCTACGAGCTGCAGGACATCCTGAACGCCGCCTTCATGAAAGGTAAAGTGACGGTTGTGCCGCGCTGTTGTGACGCATAAGTCCGTTTCTACCTGAAGGTACAAATCTTAAGTTGAACGCTGCGTCTGCCTCAAAATCAAGACAATGAGCACCGGCCTTGGAGTGGCCACCTCGAGAACAACCAACACGGATCTGCGAATGATGAAGATGCACAGTTAATTTGAGCTTGTTCTAATTTGTAATAATTTGTGCAATGTTCTTGTGAGGAGCCTAAGACTTGCTTGCGTGTGATGTTGTAATGTTGGTGAATGGTTGCAGGACACGAACTTGCTCTTGACGAAGGTCTGACCATGTCGCTTGCATATGAAGACAAAAAGAATAGATCTAATTCACTTACGTTCTTAATCAATCACTTTTTAATTTCTTAAGTTCTTTTTATAATCTTATTTCCTGGGTCGTCTGATAGCCAGAGGTAACTTGGCAAGAAATGTTTTTGCCAAAAGTGAATAACAAATCTGGAATACATGGATCTTTGCATGCTGTCAATTGGATTTTGCTCTCACTCGCTTTTTGTACATGTATTGTGAGTGAAAAAGCTCTTTCTCAGTGATGTTCTCAAACAACATTGCCTGTTGGAAAGGGAGCGGGCTTGCGAACCCCAGTTTGAGAACATTGTTGAATCTGTATCTTGGTACCTTGTGTATTTTCATTAGACTTTTGACAAGAAACGACTGGTTTGAGAACAAAAGTCCCCTATTACCTGCCAATAGAGCTGTCACTTCTCTGCGTTAGGAACAAGGCTTGGCACTCTTGGGCAACACATCGCTTCTCTGCTTCATAAATTGAAAACCCATGTAGATCAGGGCTTCTCTCTCAGCATCATTGTTGATTTCATTGCTTTTAGGTGCTTTCGGACGGAACACTAGGTTTAAAGGTAGAGGTTTTCAAGATGGATAGAGCGCCGTGCGTGCTATTCTTGAAGGATGGGACGCAGCGCGACACATGTCACGTCATTAGATGCACCAGAATTTAGATTGAGCGAGTGTGCGTCCCTCAAATTGAGCGAGTGTGCGTCTCTCTGAAGTGTGACTTGGAGTCAGAATCTGTTGATGTTCGTGATTTTGAAGAAAAAAAAAGTTGTGTCGTCGTGACCGATTGTGTGTTCGTTTGGGCAGTTGGCGGGAATCAATTCAGAAAGAAGCTGAGAAATAACCTTTGAGATTTTGTTCCAAGAAAGCAGTGTCCAGAGAACAGTGAGTCTGCCCAAAGAAGCAGTGGTGGAGTGGACGGGTTGATTCCGCAAGTTGGGGTTTCAGCATCGAATGGTGAGGGGAGAACACAGGGATGTCTTCGTTCCACTTTCAAAGCTTCTGGCCCTGGGCTCCCTGCAGGTACCAAAGCCAGAAATACGAAGGACTGTTGCTTGGCCTTTTTTGTGAAGGGACGTGTGAAGAGAGATGTAGCACAAAAGTTGCTCAGGACCAGAAAGGGAGCGGTAAAATGTGTGAAACTTCTGACAGTCGAGCAATTGTGTCTTCAGTCTTGGATAGTTCTTGGCTTCGTAGGCGCCTGTGTGTTCACGAGGTTGCTTCACTTTGTCTAGACGTGAAACATAGTTTCCTGTGTAGGCGTCTTTTCTGAGTGACGGTGATGGTGGCGTGCGTTGTGACCTGTACCTTATATGGGGGCAACGTTGGGGTGGGGAACGCCTAATGCCAATCAGTGTGCTCGCTTGTCTTCTAACAGCACCAAGTAATCACAAACGCAACGAAAACATTGTACAAAAACGTTTTAGGTTCAACTTAACATTTAGTTCAATGATTTGCACTTGGTTTGCTGGTGGCCTATTTGGCGAAATTTTAGTTTGTGACAAAGCATGCTTGTAACTGGCTGCAGGTGCGTGTGTGGGGGTTGTTCAGATAAAATTTTGCAGCCGGTGTTTCTTTTTGCAGAGTTCAAGTTTGAAGGCTTCAGCTCCGAGGTGTGCAGGAGCATGGTGGCCATGATGGACGTATCCTTTTCACGGGAGAAATATGCCAGGGCAGCGCTCAAAAACTGTCAGCTGTGACCATGTGAGACAGTTTGTAAGATGATCAGGGGCCTTGTTTTGTGCACCCTGGGAACATCGATCGGAAGGGACCACCAAACTTGACGGGGACCTGGCGGTCATGGTTGATCTTTGCGCTCATTGAACCACAAACAACGAGTACAAACGAAGTCAAGGAGAACGCCACGAGATGAAAGTTCAGTTGATGGCTTGGCCTTGACAGACCTGCAGATGGACAGATCAGGCAAGCTGGGATTCGACGAGTTCAAGAAGATCTGGACCGATCTTCGACTGTGGAAGGTACTTTCTGCGTTTTGACACTCCAGCAATCGTGGGCGAACTGCTGCCCCCAACTGTTTTTGCTCTCACCTATGAGGCGCTTCCAAACACTTTTCACACTCGCAAAGTTGGTTGACGATTGTGTCAGTGGTCGAGAAGTTTGGACCGTTTCCTCTTCAGAAAATTCCACTTTTGTATTTCCAGAGCGTGTTCAAGCAGTTTGACAAGGACGCATCAGGCAACATGAACAGTTATGAGTTGCGCCAAGCGATGCACGCCACAGGTGAGAACACATTTCGGTTCAATTTGCGAGGACGGCAGTTCGTGTGGGGAACAGGTGTGAAGATGCGTTGTGTTTGCAGGCTACAAGGTGAGCAACTCGACCTTCAACGCGCTCGTCATGCGCTACAGCCACCGCGACGGGAAGATCTACTTCAACGACTTCATCCACTGCGTCATCCGCCTGAAGAACATGTTCGGTGAGTCCTTTCTCAGAACCACATCCAGGTCGAGGACGCGAACTGTTTTGAGTTATTGTGACTGAAGACATTTTCAGGTTTTTCAAAAATGTTTCGCCGCTTGTTTTGCAGAGATTTTCAAGGAAATGAACGAGGAGCAGGGCAACAAGAACGCCGCCGCGTTCAAGCTGGACGAGGTAAGGAAGCGCGCCGGTCGCGCTCCCGAACAAGTTTCATCCTGGGCAATGTCGAACCGAGTCGACTCACTGAAAACAGTGAATCTTAGCTCACAAAAAAACTCGATCCGGTCATGACGTTTGGTCGCTAACACAGGAATTGTATTTCATAATTTGCACAGCCCGCATGTTTGCGCAGGTGGTGGGACACGGAGAACGTTGAGTTCCGGTGCGGGTTTGGAATTTGGACGTTTTCTGTTTTGCAGTTCATCCAGATCACGATGTACTCATAAAGTGGACGGTCGCGAACAAAAAAGAAGCACGTGGACGAGGAGCGGACCCACGAGCAGAGACGTGGAGCCGATACTACATTCATCTCTACTTCAGTTCGTTCAACTTGTTTTGCTGTCTTTGGTACTCAAAGGACCATTTGATAATCAGGTGAAACCAAAGTGTGATTCAGAAATGCAGCACAAGATGGAAATACCACCAACTGCCTTAGATTTAACTTGACACAGTTTTGCTTGTTCGTACGTTCGTTGTTCAGGATTCATAGAAGCAAGTTAAAATAGGGGCGAGTTGCCTGCATTGTAAAATTGTATTCTTGCTGAGAAAGAAGTTGCTACACTGGACATTGTGTAAGCTCTGAGGTGATTACATACACTTGCATTTAGAACCTTATTTTTCCTGTCTTTCTGATGAAAATTTTCTTTGCAGAAATGTATCTGCACTCTGAACTGATTTGATTGTTAGCAGAGACAAGAATCAAAAAGTTGAGGTGGACGTTGGTGGGGTTTTTTCCACTTTGCAGTTTGGGCGAGTTTCTCTGATGAGTGTAAATATTTCTTGTCACAACAGTCATATTACTTTCATACATGTCTAAGTACTGCACTCGCGAGAGTTGTGCACGCATTTCTCGATCTTGTCATTTGTGTGGCGACCTGTTCTTCGTGTCTGTTCCCTGTTCAAAGTGTTGTATATTCGCCTTGTGTAGTCTTGTTGATATCGTGGTCTTTTGTTGTACGAAGCTGAAACAGAATCGGGGAAACCGTTTCAGTGAAGTCGAAAAAGGCGTTGTTCGTCCGTCGACGAAATCTTTCGCTTCACCGTGTACGAGGGTATTCCACAAAGAAAGGTCTGCGGTCCGATAAAAAGAGTTTGACAGCGGAAACCTTTGCAAAAGGACTTTAATAATATGCCAAAGGCCAATGCCAACAGTATCCTAGTATGCCAACATGCCAACAAAAATGAGTTATATGTCAAAAAACACTGTTTTCTCAGTCACTTGAGGGGATGTGATGATGGCTGAATGTCAGTCAGTCTTGCGCATCTGTGTTGCTCTCTGAGCTGGTTTCTTCTTTACTAGTGAACATTTCCAGCCCAAAATCACCTGGATTGATCACAAGGTGATGGCCCTCAAAGTACTGTCCATCCCTTGCGATACACTTCATCCATCTCATGGGTAGGATGTTCATTGCATCGTGAAATTCTTGCACAGGAATGGACTTGAGAGTGTGGAACACTGCTGTTTGCATGTCCTGGATCAACTGGTGCCTGTGGCCGCAGATTTCTGACTTCAATCTTCCAAACAAAAAGTAATCTGCAGGCACCAAATCGGGACTGTAAGGTGGATGGGGAAGCAGTTTGGTGTTGTGGGAAGCAAGGAAATCAGCAGTTGGAGTGGCAGTGTGGGGGGAGGCATTGTCATGGTGGATGATGAATGACTGATCCCTCCAAAGGTCTGGGCGTTTCCTCCTGAGTCTTTCACACAATGTCTGCATCACTTCAATGTAGGTCTTTGATGTCACAGTGTCATTCTGTTCCTTAAACTCACTCAGAATGGGTCCTCTTTGGTCAAAAAAGATTGTGAACATCGATTTCTTCTCACCCCTTTGAGCGCGCACCTTGCTGGGTCTGTCAGAAATTGTTCCTTTTGGGAGCCATTCCAGTGAAGCTTGCTTGGTTTGGAGCTCTAGCACAGCAGTCCAAGATTTGTCTCCGGTCACGATTTTGGAAATGAAGTGGTCATCAGCTTTCAAAGAGTCCAGATTTTCTTGGCAAATCTGCATATGCTCATGGCATTGATCTTCATTGAGGTCTTTGGGCACAAACCTTGGTGAGAGTTTTGAGAACTTCAAGTCCTTGAGTATTTTGTGCATAGATGACTTGCCCACTTCCAAATGGCATGCCAGGGATCAGACTGTCTGTGTGCGGTCATCTTCAAGCAGCTGTCTGAGTTGGCCCATCTTCTCCTCATTCCTTGCAGACTTGGGCCTTCCACTTCTTGGTTGATCCTTGGTGGATGTTTCCCCTTCATGAAATCTTTTGTACCACTTTCAAACAGTTTTTTGGGAAGGCGTGTCTTCTCCGAAGCCTTTCTGCATTTCTCTCCAGCAAGCAATGGGCATTGCCCCTGTCTTCACCAAGAACTTCAGTACACTTCGCTGCTCAATTTTGAGATCCATGACCACAAAGAAACACCCAAACACTCAAAAGAGTTAAACAAGCAAAATTGCCTTCATCGCCGGTCAGACATTTGCATGGAACTTCAACACTCATAGACAAAGTCCTCAGATCAATTGACTTTGGAGCACTCAGAGACATCTCTGATTGCAAATGGACTTGCACATAACATGGGAACATGTCAGGTCATCATTTGGTCATGTCCAAATAAAAAGGTCTCGAAATACCCCTCTTTTTGGACCGCAGACCTTTCTTTGTGGAATACCCTCGTAGTCTCTGATGTCTGGCAAAATATGTGGTCTTTCACGGGGTAAGAAAGAGACGCATCGGCGTTGTTGCAGTTACAAAAGAGAAGAGCCATTGGCGCGGAATGGAAGTATCACCCAGCAGTACATCTCAGATCTACTCTGCAGATTTCATCCTTTGCTGCTGTGTATTGCATTGTACGCAACTTGAAGTTTTGTAGGACCAAATCAAGTTTCATGCAGAAAACTGTTCCTTGCCATTTGTTGTTTGCAGATTTGATGTTAGTCGTTAAATGTTCGCCATTACTGCTTCCCTTGTTGCTGAATGCAGACGTTAGATTTTCCAATCAAAACGCATTAATTATGGCCGGTGCTGATTTTAACTTGCGAAAATTAACTTGAAGATATTTTTATTGCCAATGAATGGGATTGTATGATTCCTTCGTGAAATTCTGTCGTGGGTAAATGGTGAGGTGCATGCGCGGTTTGCTGGTGTGTTTCTGGTCATTCGTGAGGGAAGTGAGACTGAAACTCAACCTCGACTGCGTCTGGTACTTGATACGAGCCTGTCTCATGCAATCACTGGAACGGACGCTTTCAAAAAAGTGTTTGGTTTCAACCATCTGACAAACCCTGCAGATTTGCGACCAACTTGCCGATTTTTTTTATGCCCAACAGGGCATTGTGAATCTTTTCTTGTTCTCACCTGTCTGTAGCAATTGACTACGACCCGTGAACAAAAAATAATCAGTCGATATCCCAGTGATCAACCAATGAGGCGCGACCCGCTGTTGCTGTTGCTGCAAGTGTAAAGTTTGTTCTGACAATGTTCAGCAGTTCGAAAGAGTGCTACGTAATCAATGCTTCAAGTGAAATGAAAGTATTACCCCGAGCTAAATGCTATGCCGTGACATGCGCTGAATTTTTGACTCGCTCAGGAAATTCCATGGTGCAGATCCTTGATTCGTGACCGTAGCAGTGTCGTCGTCAGATGAATTGATGGAAGTTGTCGTTTGAAGTGATCACGCAAAGCACAACAGCCACTTGTACCGATTTTCCCGGCTTGTAAACACGAGCGACACCCTTCACGTATTCACGTATTTTCACCAGTGATGTTCCACAGAGCAGGTTTCTGACCACAGAATGTCAGGACAATCGTGGATGGAGAATCTGGATCCAACTGCAGCTGAACCTCTGTATTCCTTTGTGTCAAACGTTTACTTCATCTTGTTTGTTGACTCTGAAGCAACTGTTTGTTGACAGAGACTTGTACATTTTGTATCATTCTTCGAGAGAAAGATTGACAATGTTCGCCTAACTTTGATGGTTCGCTCAGAACTGAAGCCGGTCTTGTTTTCACGGCTTTTTCATGCCGATCGTTGGAAAAGTGTGGGCAAACTCTGTTGAAGTCGTTTGTTTTGTTTTGTTCTTCTCCATTTCTTCATTGTTACATTGGTGATACTTTTAATTCAGCAGTTTGAGAAAGCAAGTACACACTTTCTTTGATAGCTACAGTCTGGCCATCAGGAGAAGGTTACCTGTGCAAGGTTCGTGCACTGTAAGACACTCTGATGAAAAAATATATATCTGATCTATCCGCCAAGCAAAGACCTTGAGTGTTTTGGTTTTCAATTTGCGTTGGACGCTTGGTGTTTCCCTGCGAAACAACAACGTTGATGAACTAGACGATGGTTCTCTTCCCGGGAGCTGGACAGAAACAAGTCCAAAGCACACTCTGCTGGCGAAACCCCGCGCTGTCCACGAAAATAGTCTGCGCCTTATGAACAAGCCCATCGATAAGCAGAAGCGCTGCAGAAACGTCGCTGCAGGAGATGCGGCCGCACCGCCTCACGGGTGCACAGCACAAGTTCCACGTCGGTCCAAGTGGTCAGGAGGCAACCAGGAAATGTTGAGTTGCAGCGGAACAAGAAACTGACACTCGGGGGACAACTGCGCAAAATTCAAAATTCGAAAAATTAACCAGTTGTGCTTTGTCCTCGACAGAAATCTCTTGTGATATTCTTCTGCGCGTGAGAAAGAGCTGAAATTGTTTTGGCTGTGTCGGTGTGACTGGCCAACATTTCACTTCTGGAGCCAGGGCAGTTTTGTGATCTTGGTGCCGTCGGGCCAGGCGTAGCGCGCGCTGTACTCGGTGCGGCTCTCGTGCGGCTCCGGCGGCAGGACGGGACGACCGCGCGCGTCGAGCCGCAGCGCCGGGTTGATGGTGAAGCGAGACGGCGTCAACACCGGCTTCGCCGTGTTGAACCTGAGCAAACAATGTGTTCTATCTGCGTGAACATACGAGGCCTGTCAATTATGATGCCGCTGTTTCGCCAATAAGTCGCCGAACTTTTGTGCGTTTTTTTTCCTGATTTGGACACAGACAGGGTGAATGTTTGTCCTCTCTGTCCTCAGGTCTCGAGATTGTCACACAAGGATCAAGAGGTCATTCAGGTCAGCAAATGAGGTCACACGTGGTAGGATCGGCGAAACTGGCCGCACAGGTTTGACTTTTGTTCTGTTTCGTCTGGTGTGGCAGATTCAATGGCATTCTTTTGGGCATGTGTCCTCCTCTTTCTGGCCACTGTGCAGAAGCCAGAGAGGAGACATGAGCAGCATGTGAACCTCAAATTTTTGAGCAAAGCTGGGTTCAAGCCGATCGAGTGTTGGAGGCGTTTGAGACAAGTGTTCAATGATGAAACCATGAGTCAAACACAAGTCAGGGTGTGGTGGAAGCGCTTCAAAGGGGGCCAAGAAGAGACCAAAGACAACCCCAAAAGCGGCAG
>JAAUXT010005577.1_pt1 | contig 17483 bp, 17 predicted proteins | sample 7278171 | NCBI WGS metagenome assembly JAAUXT01 (sample SAMN14350112, study PRJNA611818) | marine sediment metagenome | isolation source: surface marine sediment (1.8m) | place: French Polynesia: Moorea | collected 2018-08
CTGTGCTCAGCTCTTTTCCAAAAGGCCTTGTTTCAATTTCTGTTTTCCAAACATTTGCCTTTCCGAAACGGTCCATCTCCTTTGCAACATTGTTGCAGTTTTTGCCGTGGCTTTACCTCTTTGCACTGGGTCATCTGCGAGACGGTTCTCCGACCACTAGACAACCCAGGGTACTGAAACGGTCGTTTCCACGTGACAATATGCTTCATTCAAAGTCAGAATCTTGACAACCTTTTGTTTTCCACAGCAGCATTGTTTGTTCCAGAGTGTGAGACTGATCTGAACCACGCCACCTTGCGGCTGGACGAGCTCGGGTTCTGGAATAAGGCGCTCACCCAGGAGGAGGTGCAGGCGGCCATGACCCAGGGCACCTGAGCTGAGAGAACGCGCGCTGCTGCACAGGCCCCAAGAGAATTGGGAAAGCTCCAGCAGTTTAGTTTGCGAAAGGCAAAGGTTCTGCACTCAGATTCAAATTCCAGTTTGAGGCTCATGTTTGTGGGAAGATACCGAGTCACGCAGGCGGAATTATTGGACTTGCCGATTTTGGGAAAAGACAAAAAAAGTTGTGTTCACTGTCGACCCAAGTTGATGCTTCGCAACAATTGTTCTTTGCGTTGTTCGGTTTGACACATCGTACGTATTTTTGCACAAAATCCATTTTTGTTGCTGGCCAGACATATTCAACAGCAGACGCAATCGAGAATGTGCATTTGTGACGAGAGACAAGCATCAAAATAAAACCTTGAGAACCTTTGTTGACTTGGTTTGTTCACGTTAATTCACTGTCGTGCCATATCCTGAGGCAAGTGCGAGAACAGGCTTTGCGCTGGACCACATTCAAACTCACATCTCTGTCTTTCTCTTTCATGCACTGAACAAAACTTCTGTCAGAGTACGGCCCGAATCAAGAAAGAGACAGACAGGAATTGTCTCTGCCGGTGGGAATACCGAGACAGTCAAGTGCAAAGTCTGAGCTTGATTTGTCTGCAAAGTTGAAGAACATTTCTGTCCAAATCTGAATGGCAGATTACAACTCCTCGAAGGCTTGGGGCATGTCACTCACTGACTTGGATAAGTTATTGTTTCTTTCCATATCCAGTGAATAAATCCGGACCAAACCCGAGATTCTTGAGGAAAATGTGCGCACGTGGATCTGAGATGACTGCATGGCTGGACGCACCATGGTTTCAGCTTCTCATTGTGACAGTGAGACAAACACCCACCATTGCTAACAACTTTACCTTCGCTTGCATTGTGTGCGCTCTCCCGCGGAAACCAAGTCCCTTGTCTCATCAAGCAAGTTGTAAAATATTTGCAATGATATTTGTGCATGATTTGTGCTTCGGAACAAAGAATAATTGTGCATGATGGAGCATGCTGGTGTGGGCATTTTCTGCATTGAAACATTTATCCTTCACAAAGAAGTCGAACGTTCACCCGTGCAATCCGTTTTGGGTGCTGTTTTTACATGATTACATACCAACGGATTTGGGTTCATATCTGCACAACCGAAGGCAGATACATTGAATTGGAAGTTATCCAAATTTTGGTGGGCAATGGCGATGAAAATGTCGAGATGTTATCTGTTCTGCAAGACGGTGAGAAGGACAGAGTTGACCTTCCTACCAAATTTGGTGTTGAAGTTGTTGGGTTTGTCTCCTGAGCTGAGAAGGCACAAGTGTGGAAGAGTTTACATTGCAGCTATGTTCCTCCTGTGTGTAGTGTATGAAACTTTCAAGGTCTACATTCACATCCGAAGGAACAGCTTTGAAAACCTGTATCTGGTGAGATGAAAATTCTATAAGTGAGTTGAGAAATTTTTGTACCTCAGTTACTTCTCCATTTCGTTTCCTTCAATTTGTAGATGAATGAGTTTATGGTCAACATCCACACTATCATTACTGTTGGTCTGCTCTTGTGGAGATTCAATGCAACCTTCTTGCACACCATGAAAAAGTTGAAGGAAACAAATGGTCTGCAGGCAGGGAGTATCAAGGGACATTGCTTCTTGACCATTCTGTTGTTGGCTGCCTTGTTAGTTTCAACTTATAAACCATACACATTCATGAATCTGAACAGTGGCAACCCACAGCAAGTGATGATAAGAAATTTTTATGTGTGTTTAACTCACAACCAAAACCTGCTTGTCATTCTGTACATAGTTGACACAATTCTGAACATATACTTTGAATTGTTTACAATGTCAGCTGTGATATTTTTGGCATCTATCTGCCTACATTTAGCAACTGTTCTTGGTCAATTTAAGGAGCAACTGATTGAATCAGAAAATTCAAATAAATCCCAAGAACAAATCACTTTGGAAGAGTGGAAGAAAAGATACACACAAATGATCAAAACAATTGATGATGTGGATTCCTGTGTTAGCCCTTACACATGCTACACCACATGTGTTTATACTTATGGGGTGATGGCTGCTATTTATGCCGTGACAATGTTTTGTGATGAAACTACCATTGTGTACAGAGTGAAAGTTGTGATGAAAGCTCTGCTCCCGTTGGGAAGTCTGATGGTTTGTGCGGTGACTGTCGATTGTCAGGTACACAAAAATGAATTTCCTTCAGGCACTGACAAAGGCTGACATGTGTATTAAGATTTGTGTGGCCAATTTTGGAGCAGACCTGTATTTGATGACATTTCCAGTTTGTGCCCGTTTGTCTTGCAGGCTCAGGAAATTGCATCTACGCTGGGCAAAATTGACCTGAGCCAGAAGCCACATGAAGTGAAAACTGAAATCAGTCAGTACAAGAGTTTCTCTGCTCTCCAAATGTGCTTGATTGTTTTCATACATGCGCCTGCTCCTGTGCAGTATTCTGTAGTTTACATATTTTCAGACATTATGCTGCTTGACATGTATCATTCGCCTCCATGTTTGTCGGCCTGGAACCTGTTCAAACTGGACATGGGGGCGCTCAGGACTGTGAGTTCAGAAACACTGCCAGAAGTGTGGAGATGTTCAACACCCCAAATCCCTCTTCAGCTGTGTGCCAAAGCACAACTGGAAAACCTTACTGCAGTTTTGCTCTGTTTCAGATGTTTGGTACCTTGATCAGCTACTATTTCCTGGTTCAACAATTTGCAACTGATGAAAAAACTTGTTCACCCTCAAACTCCACTTATATCATGGATCTGTGCAATGGAACTGAGATAGGCCCAGGCAATGTTCTGATGTAGAAATGTCATAACATGAGGCAAATATCCCTGTGCTGTGTTTTATTGTTCACTACCCACAACACAAATTGAAGTTCTGCTTCTAGTTTTCTGTCTGAGAAGTTTTTTTTGTTTCTTGATTCACTGATGTGTGTGTGTATGTGTATATATGTGTGTGTGCGTGGGAGGGAGAGATTTGCTTGCTATCTGCGACCATTATCACGCGAAGAGCCGAGCCAATGGAACTGCATCATGTGTCCAAAGTTCCGCCTGACCACAAAAAACTTTGTGTGCCTGTGGCCACCAATCCTATTTTCCACTTCGCATTTCTGTGGTCATGATGTCCCTGGAATCACTGGTGAGCCCTCCCCCAGAAGATACTCCTCCGACACAAGGGTGAGTGAGTAAAATGACCACACCTAAAAGTGGCAGAACACTGGTGTGGAAAACCCACGTCTTCAACCAAGGGAACAACTCATCACATATCAATTTTGGTTTTGACCAATAGAAAGGGAGTCCCCACATGAAGCGTTTTGTTGTTGCAATTCGTCAGTTCAGCAGAGCCGAATGACGTCAAAATCTACGCAGAGCTGCTTGAATCATTTCCAGAAGGTTTCTCTTGAGGGTTTCTTCTCCCTTCGCAGGAAAGTGCCACTCTGGTCCACACCTCATGGGCAAAAGTCATGGAGGTTGGGGGAATTTTGCAGCTGGCTGTTGCCCCAGCGGCTTCCTTTGTACCATGATCGGGTGAATTTCAAACAACTTTGTGAAGGGAAGCAGACCCCAATGGGAGATCACATTTTAAATGAGGAAAACATTTGACCTGGAAAACTGACATTTTGCGTCGCTTTGACATACGATTTGGGATGAAACTCTTTGTTGGAGGTGGGGATTGCCACAGTGCTGAGTGGAGCCTACCACTGAACCTTCCGGTGATACAGACCACACAAAAAGACTCATTGCTGGAACAGTAACACAGCACTCGTGTTCACTCTCAATTCCATACACATCAGAGCACATTAATCTGTGCCCCGTAACACAAACCAGAGCCAGAAATTGCATTTATGCCGCACAAACATTTGCACACAATGTTGGCTTCTGACTGATGTGACAGTAATGCAGGTTTGTGTGCAAGAGAACATTTTCACCTGTGTGTATCTGACAGTCCTGGTGCAAGGTGATGGTCTGGTAGACAGTTTCACAAGTGCTGAAGTGCAGAGCACGAACATTGCCTTCATCGTGTCCAAGGGTCATGGCCCTGAAACTGACCAGATTTCATATTTTGTGTCAGAGAGTCAGAGAGACAGAACTGACCTTCCTACCAAATTTGGTGTTGAAGATAGTGGGTCTCTCCCCTGAGTTGAGGAGGACCAAGTGTGGAAAAGTTTACACTGCAGCTGTTTTTCTGCTGTGTGTGGTGTATGAATCATTCAAGATCTACATTCATACCAGGAGATATAGTATAGAAACATTCTATCAGGTAGACATTCACAGAAAATCACACACATGCATTTTTTAAAGTTTTTCAATTTCTGTTCAGTCCATCACTTGTTTCCGTTTTGTTCAATTTTGCAGATAAATGAGCTCCTGGTCAACATAAACACTATTCTTGCTGTTTGTCTTTTTCTTTGGAGATTCAACTCACAGTTTGAATGCACATTTAAGAGGCTCTTTTCTGGTCAGGGTGTGCCGAAAGGAACCATTGCAGGACATTGCTTTGTTTCCCTTATGATGATTGCAGTTTTCTTTGTGTCCATTTACAAGCCCTATTCCTTTCCCTTGTTGGACAGTGGGGACCCAAACCAGAGAATATTACTTGTCAATTATTTTGGCTGCTTGACTGACAACCTGACTGTGCTTGTCATTCTCTACACCATTGATACTATTCTGGCAATGCTCTTTGAATTGATAACTCTGGCAGCTGTTGTTTATTCTGCATCAATTTGTCTGTGTGCTGCCCATATCTTGGGCCAAACAAGCAGGCAGCTTGTAACATTGGAGGACTGCAAAGAATTGAAAATAGAGAAAGCATTGGAAAAGTGGAAGATTAAATATGTGCAAATGGTCAAGATAATTGAAGATGTGGATTCATCTGTGAGTCCACATTCATGTTACACCATTTGTGTTTTTACTTATGGAGTACTCGCTGCACTTTATGCTGTCATAATGTTCTGTAATGAGACCAACCTTGTCTACTCAGTCAAGGTTGTGATGAAAGCACTGCTTCCTTTGGGGAGTTTGATGATATGTGCAGTTACTGTTGATTTTCAGGTACAAATTCAGTTTCTCGTGGCTTGGTTGACAATAGAGATAATTCTGAACTGACAAATTACAAAATTGACCACAGTTCAGTGCACCATAAAAACATATCTTTCATGTCTTTCCAGGCTCAGCAAATAGCATCCAGGCTGGGAAAGATTGATTTGAGTCAGATGCCACTGGATACCAAACTAGAAATCAGTGAGTGGTCACTGCAATGTCCACATGTTGTACTTGCTTTTGTTGGGGTGTATAATTTCGGCCCCAAATTTTGTGTTTTCAGACACACTGCTGGTTGATATGCATCACTCACCAGTTTCTTTCTCGGCCTGGCAACTGTTCAAACTGGATATGGGAGCTCTCAGAACTGTGAGTCAGATTCACAACAAAACGTGAATTTCCTTATCTGGGACATTGTGGCCTATAATTTCGTTCTGGATGGCAAGCAGGCGTGGTTCTTATGATGTTGCGTGGTGTGGTACAATTTCTTTTGCTCCATTTTCAGATCGTTGGTACCACGATTGGCTACCTGTTCCTGGTTCATCAGTTTGCCAGTGATCAGAGGACCTGCGCTCAGTTCAACTCCACTGCGATTGTGGATTTGTGCAATGTTTCTCAGGTGAACCCAGGGAATACTGCTTGAATTGTCTGAGGGATATTTTTCATGACTTTCCCAATCAAACTCACACACATGATGTGATGTGGAGAGCGCATTGTTTGTGTGCTGGAAATGTTGGTATCAGAGAGGAAGGGCAAGAACAAGAAAAAGTGTCAAGCTGATGGAAGCTCTGTTCACGATGTCAGTTCGTGTGCCACCGCACTGCTCTCAATCTGATGCCAGTTTGGTGTCTTTTGTCATGTTGTGGCAGGAAATCCCGATGAATAAATCGTTGTGTTGATCAAGCTGTTTTCATTGAATTTGTGAATGGATTTACGAAAAAGTATGAGGTCCTACACTGAAACAAGAAAGGATGGCCAGGTCATTAGACACAACACCCATGCACAAAATAAGCACGCGTCACACCGCACACCATAGACCATTGTATTGGAAACTACAGGAAAGTGTTTTTGATTCACAGAAAGGGTCCCAGACAAGGGTTCAACAAGCGTGTTTCAGAACTTCAAACGGTCCACACATTGGGCTGACGTCAACTGCAAAAATCCGCTTCAAGCAGCAAAATTGATGTCCACTGCTTGAAGTTGACTGCAAAAATCAGTACAAACCATTCCTGACTACAAGGGCAAAACTCAATATGAAAAGACATATTGAAATGCAAGTGGACATTTTCAGTTGACTGCAACTTTTTTTGTAGTTGACTGCAAAACCCTTGATGCTGGCCTAATATGACAACTTGCAGTCTGCATCAAAAAAAGTTGCAGTTGCAGTCCGCAGTTGACGTCGACGTCACCAATATGAAAACCCCTTCACTCGGTCCAGACAAACACAAAAGGTCCCACACGGTTGACGGGTATATTGTGTGTTGTAATTTCAAACAAGGGAACCGACAAACGTATGGCTTGTGTTCAGCCAGAGGCCAGACATGTGCATTAGCAGGCCGCAGCTGGTTACAAACAGTGTGTGAATCTTGTGGAGCAAACTGAACTGAGTCTGTTAGAAAAGTCTGTTTTCCGACTGTTGCTTTGAAGTAGATCTACAAGATTGCATTTTGTGACAAGGAACAACACACACAAACAAATATCCAAATGTTTTTCCATTTTCTGTTTTCTGAAAAGCTGTCACAAACTCTGTTTGGATCCCCACCCCAACTGCCGCGAGCAAAGAATGAAACAAACAAGGAATTTCAACCCCGACTGAATTTCACGTCCATTAGTGTGCATCAGTGAGCCTTCAAATGTCGAACAGAGTCACGTTTCATTCGTCTCATGCGATTGATGAAAAATGCATAATTGGTAGCACAACTGATGATGCCTCCACATTGTTGGGGATTTTGCATGATTCTGACAAAGTCTTCGCAAAAGGGAACACACTGAATGGTAGAAGGTTTCTCCAAAGGGGCATTGCTTTGGTTTCACACCACACCTGAAAACAGATGACTCCAGGAATTCTGGACAAAGTCTTTTGAGCAGCACAAAGCAGTTTCTTTGCAAGCTGTGGTTCCAAATTGCCAAGGAACATGGTGTTGAAAATTTCAAGATTTCACTCAGTATGTCAGACAGTGAGAGGGACAGGGTTGACCTTCCTACCAAATTTGGTATTGAAGTTTATGGGTTTGTCCCCTGAGCTGAGGAGGACCAAGTGTGGCAGGGTCTACAGTGCAACTGTATTCATGCTGTGTGTAGTCTATGAAACTTTCAAGATCTACATTCACATCAGGAAGAACAATTTTCAATTGTATATGGTGAGACATTGATGTAGAATGTGCAGACAGGCAAAAATTGTAGTTCTGCTCCCTTCTCCTTGACACTGTTCTTTTTTCAGGTCACTGAGTTGCTGGTCAATGTGCATGCTCTTCTAAGTCTTTCAATCTTTCTCTGGAGATTTGACCAAACATTTTTGTGTCACCTGAAAAGGCTACAGGAAAGTCAGGGCATGCAGAGTGGAAACATCAAAGGACATTGTTTTATCACAATTATGATAATGGCAGCCATTTCTGTGGCTGTCTACAAGCCTTATTCATTGATGAAAATCAATATCAGCAACCAACATCAGAAAGTGTTGATCAGGAATTACTATGATTGTTTAACTGGTTCACTCATTCTGTTCACAATTGACACAGTGCTTGACATGTACTTTGAATTATGTGCACTGATTTCTGTCACATACCTGGCATCCATTTGCTTACACACTGCACATGAGATTGCTCAATTGGACAGAGAGCTTTCAAAGTTAGATGAATCCAAAAACATGTGCAAACAGGCAGGTCTGGAAGAGTGGAAGAAAAAACACAGGCAATTGGTAAAAACAATTGAAATGGTGGACTTATGTGTGAACCCATACACATGTTACTCTGTTTGTATATTTACTTATGGTGTGCTGGCTGCCATTTATTCTTTGAATGTGTGGTGTGAGCATCTGACTGTCATCTACTCAATGAAGATTGTGATGAAAGCTCTCCTTCCGTTGGGGACCTTGATGATATGTGCAGTCACAGTGGACTGGCAGGTGGGTTTATTCCTGGTTCTGGTAGAAGCATAAGTACAACATCAAACTCTGCATAAATGTACAAGTGCCCATGAATTCATGTTAGTAACGTACAGAATGCATATTTGTCTGGTGGCCACAGCAAACAAAGCAAAAAAATTGTCTTTTTTTCAGGCTCAGGAAATTGCCTCCACTTTGGGGAAGTTTGACCTGGACCAGATTCCACACAGGCTCAACACTGAAATCAGTGAGTACGACATTGAAATCCATTCAAACGCTCCATATATGGTTTTGTTCTCCTGACACAATCTTATGTCTCCAGATACATTGCTACTGGACATGTACCTGTCACCAGTCTGCTTCTCAGCCTGGAATCTGTTCAAACTGAACATGGGAGCTCTCAGAACTGTGAGTTCATGCATTTCGCAGGCAACAAGTGTGTTGGAGTCATTTGTGTGTGTGTGTGTGTGTGTGTGTGTGTGTGTCTGAGTGTGTGTGTGTGCGTGTGTGTGCGTGTGTGTGCCTTGTTGTGACAGGAGAGAAGAGTTCTGAAAGATAAGACCTTTCCTTTTGCAGATGTGTGCCACTCTCCTTGGTTATCTATTCATGGTTGATCAGTTTGCCAACCAAGACAGGACTTGTGCTGAGTTGAACTCGACACAAATAGTTGACTTGTGCAATGGCACTAACATACAACCAGTCAGTGTGATGATGATGACATAGATGATCACAGAACCCACCCTCATCTCAGGACTCGCAAATTCCAAAGCAAAGGATTATACATTTAGAAATTTACAAATCAGAAGTACAGACCCAGATAAATGAGTACAAGTAGACCACAGTCCATGTGTGTCCTTCTTGTTTTTGTTTGGTTCATTATGAGTTGTTTTTCTGCATCACTGAGCTGATTGATGTCAATCTCTCCTGGTTTTTGAAACCAGGGTTTGTCAGATCTGCGTGAGTCATTTTGGTTGCTTCTTGTTATTTGCAACGTATAGTTTCCTGACGTTGTCAACATGTCAGTTGTGGCAGAGAATGTTCCAAGTCATACAGGGAAATCAAACAAAGCCACTCCTCCTGTGTGTGTTTGTTGATATCTCTCTTTGTTGAAAACATCAGCACCAATTTTTAGGAAAATACTGCCAAGGGTAATTTGAGTTGATCTGACTCATGAACGTGAACTCCAGGTCTACACACCACACCGGGCTTTGTTTCCCTGGAAACACCGCCTCAGTTTGAGTGACGCCCAAAATTTGGGGCCAGTTCAGGTTTGTTCTTCATCTTTACATGGCCTCACATAGTCCAATTTCATTCCAAATGGATCATCTGTGAAGCAGGTCCAGTTGGGAGGAAACAAATCATCCCTGTAGTACTTCAAGTCCTTGTGGTGGTGATAAGGTGGGTGATAATATATCACATCTCCACCAGCCAAAAATGAGCTCTACCAACCAAATGTACCTGTCATGTGTGAGGAAAATGCAACATAAAACAAAATGATTCCAAACCTCATAGATTTAGACAACTTCAGCAAACAAAAATACACAAGTCTGGCTGGGGTCTGAGGATGATAAAAACAAGAACACTTGGGAAACTTGTTATTGTGTCAAAAACTAACCAACTGTCATGATACTGTGATCACACCTGGACAAAAGGGCCATATCCTCTTCTGGACTCCTTTGGGTGCTGAGGTATGTGTCATTTGACATCAACTGGGCCTTGTACATCTGAGTCGATTTGAAATCATCAGTACAAATAATGAACAGAACAAGTTTGAACTTGTTCCTGTAGTAATTCATAGCAGCTGTGATGTAGTAGAGAGGAGCAACTCTAAATTCTGACTTTGGTTTTTGGTGAAATTTGAAGAACATGTCCCCCATTCTGATATGAACTCCAATGAAAGTCACTCTTTGTGGATGGTCCAATGTGTTCTTGTGAATTTTGTTGAGTATTTTACCTGCTGTGGCCAGCAATTCATTGTTAAATGTAAAAAGTTTTTGTATGTCATGTTGGATGCAAAAGAAATATTTCCATGACTGCAAATATTCTCTCAAAACAACTGGTTTGTCTTCAGGCAAGGACCATATGAGTCTGTCTGGCTCAAAATTTTGAAGACCTTTTTCTTTGACTGAGATGTTCCCTGTAAGGTTTACCTTTTGTTGAAGAAGTATCTCTCACTTTTCAGAGCAGGAAATATTTCTTTCAGTTCATTGAATGTTCTCTGGTGAAAAACAGTTTTTCTCTTCAACAAATACCCGATTCCTCTGAGGCTGGCCAGAGAAAACATTTTGTTTCCCAGGCGACCACGGTGGCCAGGATGATACAAAACTGGGGTCACCAAATAACTTAGTGAATTTGTATTTCTTTTGCACATCTGCTTCAACAATTGATGCTTGTTGTCCAGCTGAATTGGAGAGGGCCTTTTTGGGGTGGTTGATGCCGACTGTGTTGATCTTCTCTGAGTTGTTTCCAGAACAAACCTCGTCAGAGGACCAAACGCGAAACCCACCACCAATGGGATGGAAAACTTTCTGATTCTTCTTCTGTTCAGCATTTTACCTTGCTGTTTTGTAAGCCCTTTGTCTTTCAATTGTTGGGTCTCAAAACAGTCTCACAAACACGCTCCTCACCACCAAGTTTAGTACGTCATGCCGACCGCAATTCCTTTTGTCTCCTTTTGTCTCCATTGTTGTTGTCACAATTTGCACCTTTTGTGAACAGTTTGCGCTGATTCTATATACGCAGAACATGTGATTTCTGAAGAGTAGCTATCTTTCTGCTGTCTGTGTGTGTTGGTCCGCGTTTGGCTTTCATCGCAAAGGTGTGTAAACATTGTCACACAGAAGGGGAGGACGTTTCTGGCCTTTGTAGATCGATGAAGACATTTTGATGGAGTGGGTTGTTTGTTTTCAAGCAAGCAAAACGATTGTCATTTCACCTGTTTGGGCTTTATGCGGTCTGCCTTTGTCCCTAATTTTGCTGTATCCAAACAGGTTTTGGCAAAACAAAAATGACGGGCAAAATCCAGCAAAAATGGCGTGCAAAAAAGTGACGTTGGATTCACGCACAGTCTGCAGTTGCGATGTGGCGACACGGGTCAAAGGTGGCCACCCACACACAAAATCCAGTGAACCTCTTCTCGTTTGCCTGGCAACAGTGGAGGGCTCCAACAGTGCACTGCGAGAACTATGGGGCAGCAGCTTTTACCCTCACAACCTCACAAACTGTGAATGGTCAGCCATCTTCCCATAGACTCTGGCTGTAATTCAGGGCTCATGCCATTTAGATTTATTGCAGTCTTTCCTGGCACTCTGGTTGTGCATAAGGCATACAAGGGTGAATGGAAACACAGGGACTGTAAGCACAAGTTTTCATTGTGGGAGGAAAGTACCAGAGATAAGCCATTGAAAGACATCAGAAAAATCATCAAGTGACACATTTGTCCACACTTCATTTCACCAAAAATCTGAGTTCAGGCTCCAGACTGTTTCCTGCCTCAAAACACATGTTCTTTGTCATAATTATGCATCTTTAGTGGGGGTCAATGGGGATCTCAGATTGGTTTTGATACATTTTCCTGTTCAGCTAAAAGTCCTTGAAATCCGGGCCATCAATTGAAACATTCATTCATGGAGAATACCCCAATCAATTTGAATGGACATCGTGTGTGTCCTTCAGCTTTGCAGGGCCTCACACAATCCATTTCAATCCAAATGGATCATCTGTGAACCAAATCCAGTTGGCAGGAAACAAATCATCTCTGTAGTATTTGAGCTGAAGGTAGTAGTCCATAGGTGGGTGATAATAGACCACCTCACCTCCAGCCAAAATGAGCTCCACCAACCAAAACTACCTCAAATAAACAAGGCAAACTACAGTGAATTACAATTAAAAAGACTACAAACGTAGTTTTCCACTGGATCGTGGTTCCTGGCTATCTGTGTGACATCCCTCTCTTGGTTCAAAAATATAAACTGAAGATACTTCACGACCATAAGCTGTCGTCAACTCAGAATAGGGAAGTTTCTATGCAGCCCGCGGGAATCCGCCCGGTGCCATTTCACGTCCGGCGCAAAACCAGTTTTTTTCTCTATGGCTTTTTCACAAGCTAAAAATCCAACTAAAATTCACTTTGGCTTCAGGTTTATGTTTTTGAGACCCTTGGTGACACCCAGTAAGATTTTGAGAAAAGTGTATCAGGATAAAGGTATCAAAATATCTGATTTAAAATTTGTTCTCCTGGCACCAGACGTGAAATGGCATGGAGGGGCACCCGCACGGGATGCATAGAAACCTCTCTATTGGCAGAGTCTCATTTGGGCGTCGCGGCTGGCCGAGTTGGTCAAAGCTCACGCAGGTTGGTGACAATGGAACACGCCAAATCACTGTCATTCTGAGCTCTTCGTCTCCTTTGATGTCAACTGTTGTTGACATTGTTGTTGTGTGCAGTTCATGTCCTTTCCTTCCAATAAGCACCTTTGTTGTTTTTCTATTGTGCATTTCTTTTGTTTTTGTGTGCGAGCAATCTGTATATGAGGTGACATGTTATTCAAAGCTTTCTATTGTGCAAGGATACTGTTTGAGAAAATGGGAATGCCACTTGGAAGGTTCTGCCCTGAAAACATTCGTTACAAGTGTGTCACCCCTGTGTGTCAGGGCAGCACTGAGTCCAGAACACCGTGCACCAGAACCAGTAGCAAAAAAATGACTTTCCACCACAACAGGGACAAGAGCTGCACGATTTTCATCTCAGGGTTACCGCAGAAAAATCAGTGTTCGCAATTCGTGATTTGGTACGTGCTTCAAACTTTCTTCTCCATTTGAAGAGGAACTAATTTGAAAGGCGTTTGGACAAGAGGAGGCACTAGTCCGGTTGAAACCAAGGGCGAGTTTTCCAGGTGTACTCACAAGCTGGAAGTGTTCTTTGTGCAGAAGGGTTCAAGTCACAAATGCCTGAGTTCACAATCATTCTTCAAACACTGCGAGGTGTGCTGAAGCTTGAGGGCGTTCACCTGAATGAAAATCTGTATTTTTTTGAAAATTTGGCAGAGTTCCAGCAGAATGAAGTTGTCCACGAATAATTTGGCTACAAACAATAAACCCTGAGACTCGGCATTGTGCTGAAAGCATGAAGAGGGTCAGAAACAAAAGTGCAAAAAATAGCATTTTTAATTCAGGCAAATTATTTTTTTGTACAGGATTGTTGGCTGTCTATACATTTGGAATCATTGTCCACGTTTCCATCAAATTGTTCATGTACGCAAATGCCTTCACGCCAAAAGAAGATACGAACTTTGCTTCAACCACAAAAATCAAAAAATTCCACTGCTTGCTGTTCCAGCGTTGCGTTTGCCAATAGGCATTTGCCCGTCTTTCTGCTTTCTTCTTGTTCGGGGGGCTGAAGATCCCAGATTTGTTTTTCACGTTCTTTGATTCAGGTTTGGATTCAAGTAAAGACTATCATTGAATGCAACCCAGGTCAGGATGTTCACACAGGGTCCAGGTTGACACAGGGAGCAAAGCTCAATTTGCCTCCCAAATTTCAGGTTTGTTCATCAGCTTTGCAGGGGCGCACATAATCCAGTTTCATTCCAAATGGATCATCTGTGAAACAAGTCCAGTTGGGAGGATACAGGTTATCTCTGCAGTATTTCAGCTGCTTTATGTTGTGCATAGGTGGGTGATAATAGATCACCTCCCCTCCAGCCAAAAATGAGCTCCACCAACCAAAAGTACCTGCAATACAAGGGAAATCATGACTGACACAAAGCAGTTGACAACAACAAAAAATCACAATATTGGTCACATATCACAGATACCAAACAGTTCAAACAAAATGGAGAATCCTGTTGATATGTGTGCAAAAATATCTGAAACTGGGCTCAAAGTGAAAAATGCAATCTCAGGGATATGCATTGAATGATCTTTACCAACAGTCATAATGCTGTGATTACACCTGGACAAAAGGGCCATATCTTCTTCTGGTCTCCTGTTTGTGCTTATGTATGTGTCATTTGATATCACAAGGGCCTTATGTTTCTCAATCCACTTCAAATCATCTGTGCAGATAATGAATTGAACATTTTGAAACTTGTTCCTGTAGTAATTCATAGCAGCTGTGATATAGTAGAGGGGAGCAACTCTGAAATCTGACTTGGGGTTTTTGCTAAAGTGGAAGAGCATGCTACCCATTCTGATATGAACCCCAACAAAAGTCACTACTTGTGTGTCACCCTGCTTTTGTGCCTCTTTGTATAGTTTACCCAGTATCCTGTCTGCAGAAACTGTCATATCTTTATCAAATGTGAAAAGCTGCTTGATATCATCCTGTATGCAATAAAAATATTTCCATGACTGCAAGTATCTTTCCAGAGAGACTGGCTGGTCTTTAGGTAATGACCAGATCAGTCTGGCAGGGTCAAAACACTGATTTGCTTTCTCTCTTACAGTAAAATACCCTGTTGGTTTCTTCTTGAGGTCTGTCTTCTTCTCACTTGCAACAGCAGGAAATATTTTCCGTAGTTTGTCAAATATGCTTGGATGAAAAGCAGTTGTCCTGTTCAACAAGAACCCAATTCCTTTGAGGCTAGCCATGGAAAACATCTTGTTGCCTAGGTGACCACCATGACCAGGATGATAGAGAACTGGTGCAGAACCTGAAGTGTTTACATCACACATCTTGTTCAACATCTGGCGCTTGCCATCCTGATAAGCTGTCGTAACTGCAGATGGGGTGGTTGTAGCGAACCCCACCCATTTCTCAGATATTGAGGACTTGGTTATTCTTCCCTTGTGTGTTACCAAAGGAGCAAACCACATCATAGCAACACATCCGAGGACCACCAAGAAAACGACGCGCATCTTCCACGACCGGCTGCATGTTTGGCGTGTGTCAGGTCCTGGTGCCATATTTGCGGTCTCATACATCATCACACGATTGAGAATTTGAAGCTTTGTTCCCTGAAAGAGACAAGGCGAATGATATACGCGAGGATCTATGGAAATATAGCGTCTTTCACGTTTTTGACGTCAGCACGTTTTTGACGTCAGCACGTTTGTGACGTCAGCACATTTTTGACGTCAGCACATTTTTGACGTTAGCACGTTTGTGACGTCAGCACGTTTTTGACGTCAGCACGTTTTTGACGTCAGCACATTTTTGACGTCCACTGCCCATTTGCAATTCATGAAGCTGACATTGACAGCACTCTCAACATGAAAAGAAATTTGACGTTGATGTCAAAACAATTGCTATCGACGTCAAAATACAATGACGTCGTCACCAACGTGAAAACCCCTTATGTTCAGAATCTTGTTCTGCGCCGTAGCTCGACACCTGATCGACCTGCCACGATTACCTAGCGACTCACCACAAATTAATACCGAGCACGCACTGTCGTGATCCCGAAGATTCCCAGCATATTTCGACAGATCCTCGTATAGTTGGGAACAACTCCTGCCAAAACAGACCTTGTGCACCAAGGAACAAACTTGCGTACTCACCAGGCGTTCAGCAAACGAACAAAGAAGACCCACAACAGGAACGTTTCTGATGTAGGTCGAGTTGAGATAAGCGAGATACGAGCTCATAACTGAGATTACTCAGGTTTGTCTGAGATAACGATGAAAGTGGTGCGTTTTCCATCTGTCGATAGGAATATTTCAACTCAGTACGAGGCCCGTCTGTTTTTGTAACCGTTGTTCGGCCAGTACGACACAAGCTTTCCTTATTTACTCACCCAACTTTCACAAGTACAAGCTCCATAACCTGTCTCGTCTCAAGCAAACTTTTATAATTTTCAATGCGTGCTTCCATTCCTCTTTTGAACTTCTAAAATTGACTCCATATCACTCTGTGTGGCTTTCAACATTTTATGGTCAATGGTCTCAATTGAGAGCAACAAAATCAAAAGTCAAAAGTAATAGAACACTGAATGTTTGTTGGATCATCAAGACCACACAGTGGATCAAGGTTTGTGGAAAATTATCTCAAGTTGTAGAAAATTAATTCCAGATTGCACAAGGAATATGTCAGACAAGCAGAAGAAGCTTTCCTGTCGTACCGGATGAACAACGCGACCACCATGACCAGGATGATAGAGAACTGGTGCAGAACCTGATGTGTTTGCATCACACATCTTGTTCAGCATCTGGTACTTCTCATCTTGGTAAGCTGTCTGGCCTCCAGATGGGGTGGTTGTTTGGAACCTGACCCAATCCTTGGATGTTTTCATCTGTGTTGTTCTATTGTGTGTTGTCCAAGGAGGAAACAACGGAGCAAACCACATCACATTGACACATCCGAGTACAACCAAGAAAATGTAGGAAATCTTCCTGCAGCATCTGGCTGGTTGGGACGTGTCAGATCCTTTGGCCATGTTTGCACCTTCCCACTGAAGTGTTTTTGATTGAGAACTAGAACTCATCCTCCCTGCAACATAAAATACAAAACAACAAAGTTGTCAGCAACTGGTTCACAAATAGATCTCAGGTATGAATCAGACACAAACATGAGGTGTGTCTGTATAAATAACAATGATGAACATAGCTTTTTCTGAAATGTTGTGTGGTGATGTCCTGAGACTTCTCTGCTGGCAAAACTTAACACTACAGGCGCCCATAGCTCCAATAGGAGCTCAGCGGCACCTGTAATGGGAGTGGCACCACTCATTAATTAATTGCGTGACTTGAGCGGCACCCCACTCAGAGATGCTCTGTACACTTGGAACTTGAGTGGTCCAGATCCTATAGGAGCATCACTTTCATTGGAACTGATTACGCGTGCTTGGGTTTGATTGACAGCACAGTTAGCTGATTGCTCTTCGTCATACTTGCAGTCAGTGAATATTTTTGTAGCCAGTATGTACCTATTCACTGTGGGTTGACATGGACCAGGTTTCCAATGGGCAGCATGTCATCCAGATATCTCCTCATTTGCCACAACACGCAGAAATCC
>JAAUXT010092115.1_pt1 | contig 17481 bp, 21 predicted proteins | sample 7278171 | NCBI WGS metagenome assembly JAAUXT01 (sample SAMN14350112, study PRJNA611818) | marine sediment metagenome | isolation source: surface marine sediment (1.8m) | place: French Polynesia: Moorea | collected 2018-08
ATCAATTTTCCTGTATCACAAATTTTATCCAAAAAAGGGGCATGTTATATATATTTACCATGACCACCCCCTAAGACTGCCATGGCCTTCCATAGCCACAGCAACAGCCAATCACATCATTCCCTAGATGGAGCCACTATCCTAAGCTGGGCACATGACCCAGACTGCCAACACACAATAGCTTGTGACACCATAGAGGAAGGTAGACTAAACCACTGAGCTCCAACTCATACTCTACAATAAACTATACTACAACATCACTACTGGGGCTTCACTCATATATACAACAATACAGCTTTGATATTTGGTTCTGCTTGAGGTGCAGAGCTGATACTTCTCATCAGAGACAACGGTCTGTCAGAGGCATACACCTCAGTTGTGATCTTGATCACATCCTTTGATGTGAGAGTATCTCCTTTCTGGATCAATTTGTCATTCACCTTGTGGTTGCTCAGACCAAGCAGAATCATGTTTCTGAGGCATTTGTCCTCTGCCTCACTATAGTTTCAAGCCTTGGTTGTATTTACCAGTTTCTATTTCTTTATGTACTGTGGCAGTGTTAGATCACCCTTAAACTGCTTGTACTCTAAAGCTGCCACAATCTTATTGTTGCAGTTCAAGTACTTCCAGTACTTTGTCCAGCTTCTTGCTATCTTTATCACTCAACCTTGCATTCTCTGTGTGGCTCCTCCTAGTTTCTCCAGACCAAGCCTTGATGCAGTGAATGACAAATCCATTGCTTTCTTTCTTAGGCTTCATTCTGTCAACCAAGAATGTTTTTTCACATTTCCATTTGTTGAATCTGTCATACAACTCACTGTCTTCAGACCAGTCCAACTGTGACCCTTTGGACATACTCTTTAAAACCATTGTTGCTGATTTCTGAAGTTTAAATCTTGAGCAGAAAATCCTTGAAATCCTGGATCTCAATTTTGATCCACTTTGCAATCTTATTGGAAATCTGTTCCATACCTAGCCAAGCCCACCATGGCAGAAGCTTCCAAGACCATTAGATCCTTGTGCTTCTGACACCACGTACAAGTATGAGTTGGTGCAAACACACATTGAGCCTCTGAGTGTCCTGTGCTAACTGATATCATGTGTGAGTTGAAATGAGGAGGTATCCCGTGTCAAAAATTTGGGGTGTCTTCCCATGTCGTTTCACCGGGCTCGCTTCTGGTAACGAGTTAGAACAAACACGCTGTGCCTTGGCGTGTTGTTGCAAGTACTGTATGGACAACAAGCAGAAGTTTTTCTTCATTCGTCAAAAACTGGACTGTTGTGATCTGTTCCAAAGATGTCCAGATTGCAGCTTTTGCCAGAGAGGTTGAGAAAATGTCAGGAAGTCAAGAAGAACCAAGATCATCTCAGCTTCATTTTTGGCTAGATATTTCAATGGATCTGAACGATCAACTCGAGAGATAAAAACGTTGGTGCCAGCTGTGTACGGACGATGTTACTTGCGTTATCATGAACATGTTTGGTTGTGATGGAAACAACACATTTGAATCCAGCCATGTGATGTTGATTCAGCTTACCGCTGGTGAACACCGTTGGGGTATTTCCCCACTCAGTCTGATCGATGTTCGTGGGCACAAAAGTTGCGAAGAAGTGCCCACGCGTTCGCGCTGGCTTCTTCGCCTTGGCAGTGCTAAACCTCCGCTGGACACCGAACACATCCAGTCTGCCTTCTGCGCTCCCACTGGCCCCACACGATGCCTGACGTTTGGTCAACGAATGCGAAGGCGTTCCGCATGCGGAACAGTGCGACTGACGTCGTCGCTCGGACGCTGTTCTGCTGATGACAGTTCTAACAACATGCTCCGTTTCCTTTCAGTTCACTCTGAACGACACCAAGTTCAGCATGTCGCTGGCGTGGGGCTCTGCAAACAAGGGGGTGAGGAAACACGTTCTTCACGGTTTGATACAAACAACTTCCTGAAAAGGTTTGAATTTCAGCCGGTCCCTTCAGGGTCCACTCACTCAGAGATGCGTTGATTCTTGTTGCAGCAAATCGTCCTGGCTTGCACGGAAGAGGTTGTGATCTTTGCAAAGCGTTCCGTTCTCTACCAAAGGTAAGTATTGTGGTCCTCATTTTAGCAGTTGTTCTTTCTGAACAAACAGTTTCATGTCTGGTCTGTTGCAAAGACGAGGGAGGTTCTCAAAGTCTTTTTTACGTCATGTTTGTGAGAGAGGAAAACGATTGTACCCAACAGGCAAAAGGATTGGACGAGTGAGTGTGAGTTTCCTTTGATGTTGACACTGATCAGTTGAACATGACGGAAAAGACTTTGAGTACTCGTACCTCGTAGATTCTATTCTGGCTTGGTGGCCTGATGGAGGCTCTTTGAAGCTGCGATTCTGCAAAAAAGAAAACGGACGCCAGTTGCTTCGCGGCTCCGGTCGGGCGCCGACGCAGGTGTCTGGATTGAGTGACTCGTTCTCACTTGCAAAACCAGTTGTTACACACGCCCAATGCGAAGCGTCTTTGGCATGTGTGTGGAAATCTACAAGTTTCCTGTCAGGAACCTTACACTTTTCAAGCCCGTGGCTTTTGTATTCCGCAGGCTTTGTGCAATCACCTCTGTGTGTGTGTGTTTGTCTGTCTGTCTGTCTGTCTGTCTGTCTGTCTGTTTGTCTGTCTGTCTGTGTCCGGGGGGAGGGGGTAACAGCAAGTGCTCAACAGGTGGCGGTCGCTTCCCACCCAGACTGAGATGTCACGCCATCATTACCTCACCAGGCAACAAGCAACAGGTGGCCGCTCATCGTAAAACCGCAGGCTTTCTTTGGCTCTGCTTTTTTGTTCAGATTTGCCTGAACTTGATTTCGTATGGGGAGATCCCTCCTTCTTCCCTTCATTTTCAAAATTTGCAAAATCTACAAGTTTCCTGTCAGCCCGAATTTGTTTTTGAGGTTTTGCCTGTTGGACCAAGTGTAGCCGGGGCGCATCACCGATGTGTCTACACTCCTCAGTGTTCTTGTTTCGAGGAAATTCACTGTTTCTTTTTTGGTGCATTCACACTGATGTCGACGTGACTCATGAATTGTGAGAGAAACGTCACAAAAATTCGAGGGTCTGGATATTCCAATTGATGTTCAGAGTCTGTGGAGTCTTTGTCGCAAGTTGGAGAGGAAGAGCCACGAGTTGGTGTTTCTACGTTGCGTGAGTGAAGGCGGGTGGTTTGGCACTCACTCCCTTCATGCCCAACAATGTCCAGAGGGTGTCCTCATGTGTCTCGAATCATTCAGCTAGGTTCCTGGCGCACCTCCCGTGTCGGGACAATTTTTTGATCAGAGGACTCAGTTGAACCACAAAAACTTGTGCCCACCAGTTATCTGTTCCCTCCAGTGCTGGTGAGTAGCAGCTGCTCAACTCTGCGCTCTTGCTTGCAGCAATGATTTTGGCAAGACGTTCGTGAACATCACGGACAGAATCGGATCGGCACAAATCAGGGGCAACAACGGACTTCAGAAGCACCCACACAAAACATCCCGGGTAAGACGTGCTCTTCTTCATACTTGCCCGTCAATGGTCTTGTTTCGACTCTCCCATTTTCGCACTCGACAGGTTGAACGACACGCGCGCCAGTCTCTCGCACACCTGGCCCGCTGCCATCACACTGCACCGCCGTCTGTCTGTTCACCGTCTTTCACTGGACAGACTATTCGGGGGGACGTCCTGTCTTTTAAAAGAATTCTTCCTCATCCCATGTGAACTTATTGATCAGGAAGAACGATCAGATTTTGAGGTCTCAACCCTCTTGCATTCGCTTCCTGCGGACTTGGCGTGGGAACCTTGCGGAGTGACGACATGACAACAGGGGTGAATCCAAGATCGTGCCATGGGACGACCTGCAAGGGCGGCGGTCTGATTCCAATTTTAAAGGGGACAAAGTGCTTCTGTTGCCGCAATTTTTGTCGTTTCTGCGGAATGTCGGGGTCGGCCCTTCCCCTCCGAGATCTGCCCCTGAGCAACATCAGCAGTGAGGCAGCTCTGCACGTGTTTTTGCAGCTGTACGTGCTTGCGTACTCTGACAAGTCGATGCACACGAGCATCTTCATCTCTGACGACGGCGGCGACACGTTCAGCGAGGCGCGGGTGCTGCCCATGATGGTCGGAGGCGACCTCGTCTTCCACCCCGGCGACGACGAGCAGTACTTCGACCTCGTCCTCGCCAACTGCTCCATGAGCGGGGTCAGTCTTCTTCATTCTTTCGTTTGCGCTTTTCGGTATGGCGCCGAAGCACGCACGCTCACTCGGGCTTTCGACTGTGAAGTGGGATTTTGTGGTTTCTCTGAGTGCATTACTGTGGTGCGCAGAAAGAAACAAAAGAGACCAACCACAACACGGGGTGTAGTTTCTGGATTCTTCAAGGCTTGAGCCCAGCTGGATGAGTGCAGCTTTTTGTTTGCATCTGTGTGTGTTCCTGTGACAGACTGAGCTCCGCACCACTTGAGGAAGTGGGCAGCAAGCCTGCGTTTGCTTTCTCCCCCCAAACTCAGTTTTGGATGGCGAAAAGGACATCAGAGATTGGACCCGAATGAACGAAACGTCCAGCGAACAAATTTTCTGTGACACTTACTGAAAGCGACTTTTGACTCTGTGTTTTCAGGAGCTGTTTCTGTCCGAAAACGGCGGCTTCGACTGGAGGAAGATCAGAGACGATGCAGTGCATTTCAAGTGGTTCGTGTTTGGGATGCTGCTTCAGAATTAAATCGAAGGGAGAGAGGGTGGTGGGGACCCGACTCGTGAGAGGGGGGAATCCAATTTTGAGTTTCTTGTTTGCACTTCAAAAAGTGAGAGTGAACGAGTTCTATCTTGTGAATCGGCATTCGGAACCGCAAGAGCCACGATGATCGGAAATTTGGCGTGTTTCAATCCTCCTGTTTCAAACAGGTCAACGAGTGCAGTTGAAGAGAGGGCCAAAACCATTTACGTCACAATCAAACCGACGAACTTCTGTAAGTTTCAATTTTGCAACTCTTCATTTGAGCCTCTTTCAACTTTATTTGCGACTCTTTGAAAAAATATTCGACAAGATATCAGACAACGAGTGGTCGCTTGTGTCCGAATGTTGAATCATTTGTGTCGCAGGGGAGGGTTCGCTTCACCTGATGCGCAGCAAAGACATGGGCCGGAGCTGGCAAATGATACACGAAGACATCCGGTCGTTCGGGATGGAAGGGAAGTTCCTCTACGCCTCAGTTACTGTGCCAGGAGTAAGTTTGTTGTTTTTGGTCGTTGGATTCGTTGTCCAACTTTGTTGGCGGATTTTTGTGGGCTTTGTACTCCAACATGCGGTGTAAGCGCATTGGTTGGTGTTCATTTGAGGTTTCGCCGTGGAAGATGCCGTTTGCCTCTTGTCTGGCAAATATGTGAGCAAGAATTTATTGCCAAGCAACGTACGAGTCCTGTGCTGAGCATTTCAAGACAACAGTTGATTGAAACTTGAGTTTGTTTTTACCCTTCAGAGAGAGGAGCGACTTCTGAAAGTGTCGACCGACGAGGGCAGCAGCTGGAACGAGGTTCAGCTTCCGACGCTCACTGCGGACAGGGTGAGTCAACCCGGGAACAGAGACATCAGACGTGGGGCGCTCAAGTGGAATATTTGGGGAAGGGGGCATGAGGTGAGCCCTCCAGAAGTGGGGGCAATTTTGTGTTTGTTTTGCATGTTGAAGTTTTGAAGATTGGAGTTAAAAGGCCTGGCAAATGTCTTCTAACTGCGTCAGATGGACATGTTTGTGAACAGACGAGTGACACCTTTTGTTCCTTCATGGTTGACATTTTCCTCGCAGTTTTTCTCCATTCTGGACGGAACGGAAGGCCTGGTCTTCATGCACGTGGACAACCCGGGAGGTAAACATCAGTCATTTCTTCTTTGACCGGCAACTCAGGCATTTCCTCCGTTCTTTCCTTTTCCTGGGCTCATTCGCTCGCTGCGTCTCTCTGATCACTGATTTCCAACCCGTTTGCATTTCAGACACCGGAGAAGGAATTTTGTACACGTCAGACGGATCCGGGATCATATTTGACGATTCACTGCAGAATCACTTGTATCCGAACGGTTACGTGGATCTGACCGATTTTTACAAGGTGAGACTTTTCTGGTGACACTTAAAGGCGCATTCATGTTTGTGATTGAACAGTAAGACCCAACCACGGCCCAACTCACTCACCATTACTGACTGCAAGCCTCGTGCCCTTTTCACTCCACACAAGAGTTAATGTGACGCTCTCGCATGAGGTACAGGTCACTCCTTAGCTGCAGTTTGGGGCCACAGAAGCCATGACGAGTAATTTCGGCGCGTCTGTGTCAGTGCTTTTCATGACCGACAAAACATGCCGTCAAGTCCGTGCCTCCACGCTTTTCGTTCAGGTGAAGTCGATCCGCGGCGTGTATTTGGCCAGCCAGCTTCTGGAGGACAACAGCATCCACACCGTGATCACGTACAACAGGGGCGCCACCTGGGAGAAGGTGCGCCGCCCAGAGCGCGCGCCCTGCAAGAACGAGAGCAAGGTGACAAGACCAATCAAGTGTTTGTGGGAACGCAATGTTTCTCTTGCACCAATTGACGTGCAATGGTGTCTCACGAAGTTTGTTTGTTGCTGTTCAGGAATGCAGTCTGCAGATCCACAACCTGTTCAGCATCGCGAAGTCGGTTCTCGCGAGTCCTCCACTGAGCATCAAGAACGCGCCCGGCCTCATCCTCGTGCACGGTTCGTGGGATTGAAATTTTCTTTTTGCGTTTACATTTTTTCAAGATGCGTCACAACAGTCACTGAGCGAAAACAGTCATTGAGCATGACCTCAGTTCTGCTCCGTTCAGGCTGAGTGAACCCAGGTCAACAGGAGAAAAAAATGTGTCACTGGGAGACCGCACCGAATCGCAGGACCGAGTTTTTGAGTGAAGGACTCTGCCGTCTCTTCCTGCAGGACACGTGGCGGATGCGCTGCAAATCACCAACCCCGACGTGTACGTGAGCAGTGACGGCGGCTACAGCTGGTACAAGGTGCGCTGCATCCACAGATCCTTTATTCTCATCCAGACATGCTGGACATGGCTTGAAAGGGCGGAACCTTCCTCGGCGGATCGTGTTTGACGTGTGAATTTGTGAATGTTGTAGTCTTTGGACGGGCCACACCACTATCAGATCGCAGATCAGGGCGGACTGCTCGTCGCTGTGCCGTCTCACACCACTACGCCCAAAACAGTCAAGTTTTCCACGGATGAGGGTCGTTGCTGGCACGAGTACAAGTTCACGAACGACGACGTAACTTTCACAGGTGCTGCTCACTTGCGCGCTTTGAATGAGACCTTTCATGGTCAAAACAAGCTTGGCGCACGCGACATTCCACCTCAACCTGTGCACGTTTGTGAGCAAGAGGTGTGTAGGTGTTACGAGATCCTTGCTTCTGTTTGTAAGAGCGTGTGTTGGTTGTGATGATCTCCCAGGTTTGCTCACGGAGCCAGGCAACAACGCGATGAAGGTCAGCATCTGGGGCTTCGGCGCCGACCGCAGGTGGCGCGTCTTCACCGTCGACTTCGAGACCGTCATCGCCAGGACCTGTGAGTCCCTCGCGCTGCGGCTGCTGTGTGCCATATCCGGGAGGCTGTGATAGACAGAACAGCCGTGCTAAAGTGTCTTGCGATGACTTCTGCGAATGACGGACTTCTCAGATGGTGGCGACGCTCTGTTGGTTGGCGAACCACAACAGGGTTTATCTGACGTCACAATTCTGAAAACAAAGCTGTTTGACCCCCACCCCTACCAGTGAAATTAGGAGCCTTGCTTCTTCTTCTTTGCAGGCAACTCGGGTGATTACGAACCGTGGGTCCCACACTGGGATCAGGATCTGAAAAACAAAGGCTGTTTGTTGGGCTTCAAGGAAACGTTCATGAAACTGAAGCCAGACTCGTGGTGAGTTGTGTTCCGCCAAGCGTGGCGCGGAACCAGCTTCAGCGTTTTTGCCTGTTGAACAATTTGTGGATGCTTCGTTTTTCCCACACAGGTGCAAGAATGGACATAGTCACGAAGTAGAGAAGCAGGAAGAGACGTGTGTGTGTTCTCCGGAAGATTATGAATGGTGCGTTAGTCGATAACAGGCTGGAATGATGCAGAAAGTCAGTGTCGAAGCTTGTGGAAAGAAATCGGTGGTTTCATTCTGCTCGCAGCTCGCACGTGATTGGTTGTTGTGTTGCAGTGATTACGGGTACCACAGACCTGTCGGGTCCGAGGAGTGCATCCTACAGAGCAAGTTCAAGGAGGGCAAAACATTCGACATTTGCTCTTTGGGTCATGAAGAAGAAATAATCACAGAAGGGTTTGTTTGCTCTTATTCACTTACATTGGTGAAAGTTTATGACGTCACAAGGCAAAAGGCCAGCCACAGTCCAGTCTTCTGACACGTTTCCCTTCCGCACCCAATGCGTCGGTTGTCTTGATTTGATGCGCGTTTGTTTGCAGGTATCGCAAAGTGCCCGGCGACAAGTGTGAGGGCGGATACAATCCCCCAAGTGATAAAATAGTGAATCTCAAGAAGAAGTGTCAGGCGTGGGACAAGTCTGTGATAGAGGAAGAGCTGAAGCCGAGCTACGTCGACCAGGTGAGTGGCGGAACACAGGGCGCCAGCTTTTGGCGACAACCGTACGTCGAGTGCAATCGCCAGAGAGGGCCATCCTGTTTGTGGACTGCGATCTGAATTGTTTCCAGCAACCTGGCTGAAAGAGCCTGTTGAACAAATGAGACCAAAATGACTTGGTCGAAAAAGAACAACGATGGGTGCAAATTTACGAAGTTCAGTGCGCAAATCCTTCTTGAGTGGTGACGACGCTCGGGGACAGACGCTGGCTCCAGTGACGATCCGTGTTCCTGCTGTCCGTGATGTTTGGCTGCATGCTCAGACTCGGGGATCTTATTTATGACGGCGAGTCCTTCTTCCCCTGCGCGTCAGGTGAAGATTGGCGAGGCGGCAGTGACGCAGAGCAAATCGAACGCGAACCGCGCCGTCTGGATCGTCGTCACCTTGACCTGCGCCCTGCTGCTCGTCATCGTGTCAGCTTTCTTCGTTCACCGCTGCCACGTGCTGCGAAGGAGGTCTGTGTGTGTGTGTGTGTGTGTGTGTGTGTGTGTGTGTGTGTGTGTGTGTGTGTGTGTGTGCAAATGTTTCTTTGTTTGGAAGGTGGGGGGTTGAAGCAGTATGTGGCTTCGTATTGCTTCAACCCCCTCCCCCCCTCCTCAAAAGAACTGGCGGCACGTGTGCTTGCCAACCGTGGGCATTCCAAGTGAAGCCTTGTTTGTCCCAAAATTGAGGGGTGCATCTTGTACATCTGAGATCACAAGGTGGAGACGTCTCCGTCCTTAGATGTGGGACGGGTGGTTTCCCTTGTTGACTGCGCATGCAGCTGTCTCTTGTTATGCGCAGGAACGCGTCGGTCCGCTACTCCATGCTGCACCAGGGCGAGGCCGCCGACGCTGACGACGCCTTACACAACGGAACGTCGCTCTACGACGATGACGACGACGATGTACGTCACGTTTATCACGCCAAGGCGCTTTTTATTTGGTGCTGTTCGTTTGAGAGTGGCCAAACGACACAGGCTTTCAACAGGAAGCGTTCCAAATGAGAAATGGCAGAGCAATGATTTGCTGCCCATTTCCCAGGCAAGAGTGCGTCACCAGTGTGTCGCTTCCACAGAAAAGTCTTCCAGTAACTCGGCGGTTTCTGAACACATGAATGATCGGCACTTTGGAGAATGAGATAAATTTCCTTGAAGCAAAACATCTGAAGCACAATACCTGGCCTTGCTTTCGTTTGGCGAGTTTGCGCGTGCGCTGGTCGTGCGTCTGGTTTCACAGCAAGCACGTGACGTTGCTTCAAACAATTCTGGAAACCTTTACACTGGTGAGCGAGTGAACCATGGAAACCTTCCAGTCCGATGTGACGTGCTGACGTTGTTTTGCAGGATTTCGTAGCGTCGCTGTTGTCCAATTCTGCGAATCTGAACGGGTTCGCCGGCTCCAACGACGCTGTGAAACAAGAGCGCAGCACCATCAGACCTGCGCCTGCGCAGACGCACAGCTACGGCAGCTCCAGCCAACCAGCACCCGCCGCCGTCCCCGCCACCTCGCCGGCTTCCAGCAAACCAAACGGCACCGCTGTCAAGTCTTACCACGACGACTCGGATGTGGTGAGTGTGTGTTTTACGAGTTGGTGACTTGTTCTTTTGATCGAACCACCAGTCCATGTCTGTTCGCACCACTTTTGATTCACATCAACTTCCAGCGACTGTGTTTTCGAATCGCTTTGGTCAGCAGATCAGGCGCGTGTCTGCACCAACAAGTGTTTTCACCTCGAACAATGAGAGGGATGACGCCTTTCACTCGGATTACGAAAGAATTCGCTCTTGTTTTGCAGGATCTGCTTGACGAGTGACCGACAACTTCCTATCCAACCAAGAAGAAAAGAAAACCACTTGACTCTTCCAGCGACAACTCGGACCGCTCAAACACAGACACTCAGCATTCGGTGGAGGTCAAACAGGAAACAGAAGTGGAATGCAGCGTTGTAGCATCGACGAGTGTTAGACACCAGATGGAAATTGTGGGAAAGACTTGTCTTGCTGTCAATTAATATCACGAGAGCTTTCTTGTCTGCATCCGTTTGACGCATCTTTCATGACGAACCTGAAAGATTCGCCTCACATTCTCACACACCTTGCGTGTGCAGAACTGCTCCAGCAGATCCAGGGGCCGCTGCAGGGGCTGCTCGGGGATATCTTGACTGTTTTCGAAGACCCAAGAGGCAACACTAGCAAATCCAGGGGGCCACCTAAATATCAGCCGCAAAAAAACTGCTTTTCAGTTGAGTTTTGCAAAGTTGAATCTCGCCTCCTGACACCATTGCTCCTCGAGATCTATCCCCACCACCAATCCCAGATTCCTGGAAATGCAGAGGCAGGGTCGTTTTTACGCGTTTGTTTGGTTTCTCGGTTTCACTGAGTGTTATAGCGTGGTGAACATTTTGGGTGATATCGGGATTTGTTATTTTTTCGTGCAAGCTTGTTTGCACAAAGTTGTCATTCGCGTCACCGCTCACTTGTATAATTTGATGATTTCTCAACGCAACTAGTCAATTTTGTCGTGATACACGTTTACGTGCGCATCACGTGATGCACCATGATTCCAAGGCAACAGAATTACCCTCTCACCCGCAGTGCATGAGTCATTCTGCGCCGTCTCCGCTGCGGAGCTGCTCGGGATTTCAGTCACGCGTTGTACAGAATTTTGCTTCCGATTGTTTTCGTGCGTTCTTCGTTTTCGTGGGTCGTTTCACGTTTGAACATCGTGTGGTTTTGGATTATTCTCGTTTTGTTGATGGTCTGGTTGCCAAGTCAACCTGCGCACAGTTGGTCAAGTTGTCACCCTCTACCGGACGAGAAGTTTGTGAACGCCAATTGCGAGGGTAAAGCCGAGTTGCAGGACGGTCATGAATTTCTGGGGAAATGGTCGTCAAATTTCTCTTCCTCTTCTGGGGGGATGGGTTCGAGTTTTCAATAAAAACGTGAGTAATCACTGCAAAAGTGCCTGGTTGTTTATTCAGTACAAACGTCGAAAATGACTGGTCAGAATGTGGAAAGAAACAAGAACACCCACCGGTGAAGACTGCAGTCATGACCAACTGGCCTGGCAACAAAATCGAAGCCAGCCCAGAAGCCCCGACAGCAGCACAATTGCAGCAAAGGATTCTGAGACTGCTTGATTACGGTCGTGAGCGAAATGTTTGCGCGCGGTCGACAACTTGTTATGTTGAGTCCCAGAATTCTTTGATATTTAAATGATATTAGAGTCTACATTCAAGTGGCTCTTGGACAAGTTACTGTGTCTTACAACTCACACACAAGCAAGCCGTTCACAACACTGGAATATTTCGTATTTTGGTGGGCAGGGAATGGGGACTGCACCACACATACGAGGCTCAGTCATCAAATACGTGGAATTATCATGTGCAGCACTTGCTGCGATCGGCTCTCAATTGCTCTTTGTGATTGACACTGACTACAGAAAACTGCACATGATAATTCCACGTATTAAATGACTGAGCCCCGTAAACAAGAACAAGGTCATTTGCAACAGTGCAAGAAATTCTCACAGGTGAATTTACAATTCGGCCTCACGACGGCACCGAGCTCAGCTTATCAACGAGGCTCCTATTCCAACTCTCCCAAGAAAACCAAACAATATGGGCAGGTTGCAGGTTAGAGTTTGCCATTTATGTTTTCGATGCTCATACAACGGGCCTGAATCTACACTTGTGACGCAAACAATACAATCTTGGATACACAACACGTGGATATGCACAATTCAAGTGCAGCGCATGAGAATCACTGTGGCAACCTGGGGCGATTGCACTAAGCCACTGGCAAAAAATACATCGAACTTTTGGCTGGGGAATCCATTTCAAAATATTTGCAAACTTGGCATTGAGTATGAACCTCGACATCAACATCGATTTCGAAGCTTGGTGTGAAGCGCACTTGTCGGCATCGCTCTCCCTTCCGCCGTGTTGCCCGAGTTCACAGGATGGTGCAACCGCAGCAGCACTTCTCGGGGTAGTTGGGCGCGTGCACCTTGTTCTCGAAGCCGTACACGAAGTAGCTGTTGGTTTTGCCCTTCGACTCGTAGATCACTTCCGTCACGGGCACGATGCGCACGCGGTGGCGCTGCGGGCGAGGAAAGGGACATGTCACAGGGAGGAGGATGCACCCAGCAGTTGGTGGACGGTGTAACAGCGAGGTTGGTGCAGCCACGACAGCAAGAACCAAACGCAACCGCCACCACAGGAGTCAGAGGGTGGTGCACAGCAGTTAGAAGGTCCAATCACAACAGTAAAAGAAGGGAGCAACCACAACAGCAAGAGAATGGTGCAACCCAGTGCTTTGAGGGAGGATGTGTGTCATTGAGTTCGTCTATGTACAGTACAATTCACAGTAGTTGGATGACAACAGAAGCAGCTAAGTGCAGTGTCACAAGAGCAAAGGGTGCAGTCAGAGATGATGTTACCACTGCAGTCAGTGCACAGTGCAACAGAAGATGATGCAGCTACAGCAGTTAGACGATGGTGCAGCCCCAACAGCACTTCTGTGGGTAGTTTGGTGAGTAAACCCTGTTCTCCAAGCCATAGACCAAGAAGGTGTAGGTTTGGCCCTTCCACTCGCACTCCGCCTCCGTCACAGGGACGACGCGCACGCGGTGGCGCTGTGGCGGAGGAAACGGAAATGTGCGGTCAGTTCAGAGGCAGAAGAGAGGCAGAGTGCTGTACAGAGTGCAGCTTGCACTGATGATTCATAGTTCCCGTGCCAACTTTGAACGCGGGTCTGTACCCGTAGAACAGGCATCCCATGCTAAACAGACTACTCGCTGAAAGAGATCTATGTGCCGCTACAGCCACAAACTGTGTTTGATCTCCCGTCACACACACACACGCACACGCACACACACCACTGACTTTTTGAGAACAAACTGTGTCAAAGTGAACAGGATGACAGATTGACAGACGAGGAACTTCATGCTCGATAGTCGCCGACACCGTCCAACACACGCAAGTCGAACAACACAAAAGAATGTAGTACCCTCACCTGTCGGAGGATCCTCTCGGTCGGAAATGCCGTGCTGTGTTTGCGCACGAGCGCCGAGGACGCCGAGTTGATCTGCGCGTCGGGGAAGTGGTTCACCGGCCAGACACGCGGGTTCTCCTCCTCGAAGGCGAGCTGCCCCTGCACGTCGCGAATCAACTCGCTCGGCAGCGTCGAGCGCTCCACAATGTGATCTTCCAGGTGGTTGTCCCTGCGAAGTGGTGGTCAATCAGAATACTTATCGCCTGCGTATCACGACGTCATTGTGAGACACGGGGAGACAAGGCAAGTGAATGCGGATTTTCGCGAAGCTGAGACGCGCAACTCTGTGTGTGTGTGTGTGTGTGTGAGAGAGAGAGAGAGAGAGAGAGAGAGAGAGAGAGAGAGATATGCGCAGGTGTGAGGCTGCTCGCGCTGAACGGCGCTGTGCGCGCGCGCATGAGTCATTCACCACTTCACGGTGAGCTGAATGAAGCACTTGAGCTGTCCGCGAGCGTCGCACGTCTTGCAGTTGACCTGCCCGTGGCCGTGACACGTGTAGCATCTGAGACAACGAAATGTTTCCGCCATTGAGCGCTACAAGACCACAATGCTCATCCACCTCAGTTCAACATTCACAGTGCACAGAAAGAATCCGGGTCCGACCTGCGGCGTCCGGATCCGTGGCAGAAGGTGCACGGCTTGAAGCCTCCGCCGTGGTGGCCATGGTGATGGTCGCCATGGTGATGGTCGTGGTGGAAGTCACGAACGCGCCCCGACCCCGAGCAGTGGCTGCACCACAGCTGAAACACCGCCGACGACCAAGTTCATTGATGGTGAGTTGGAGCCACCTCCTCAAACCCGCCTAAATTTTGCGCCGCAAGTGCGAAATGTTTTCCCCAAACGTACTCCACAGGATCCGCACATCCCTCCGAACATATCTTGTTCCTGCAGGACGCCCAACCTTTCAAAGCATTTGCATCTTTCCAAGGCGGAACACACCACCTTTCGATGCTCAACTCTGAGGCGAAAAAAATTCGCCGGATACCTGGGTGGATACGACTGTTCCAACAAAACCACCCTGGCTGTGCTGTGTTTGCGGGAGGGCGGGGGTGGGGGGCGCTCAGCAGAGCGCTGTCACCAACGCGCATGCCTTCTCACCTGACCGCGTCCTTGGCAGCGGAAACATCGGGTTCTCCCGACTCCGGCGCAAGTATGGCACATCTGCAACGAGCAGCATTCGGTGACAATAGGTTCCGTGGAAACTGGTTTCGTAGCGTTTTCTAAATCAGCGATCAAAAACGTGAGACAACAAACGGTCTGTGAACGGACCTTGACGGAGGCGGTGTGAGGCACCTCCATTTTGAACTCCTTCTTCATGAACTTGTCCCCCGGCTCGATCGGGATGTCCCACGGCAGCGGCGCCGGGCCCATCGCGGGACTGTCGATCGGCTGCCCTGCAAACAGCGGCGACCAACGTTCCGACAAGCGAACTCAGGTCATTCGATCTCGACTCAATGACGTTCAGACTCTCTCGATTCGATACCCCGGTTTCTTGGCTCGAAGTTAAAAGTTGGAATCAGCTGGGTTTCAAGTGACATGAATGAAACGGAAAGTCCAAATAAATGTACAGGATTTGGAGAGTCTCAGCTTTCCGCACCCAACTTTCTTGCACGAAGTGACAAACACAAGTGAGCGACGCCATTTACCTTTGAACGGCTCAAATATCCACGTCGTCGATCTCGCTTCTGCGAACGTTTCAAGCGTGTACTGAAACAGAAGTACCGGTATCAAGTCGCGGCATTTCCATGAACGGCATCAAGAATGACCATTATTTGTCAGGAATCAAAACGGGGAGTTCTGTGCTTGTACACTTCAGGCACAAGCAGTACAAGATTCGAAACGCCTCGGAGACGACGCACGTGGAACGCGGACGAGGACTTGAGGTCCCTGAAGACTAGGTTGGTGGCGGCGCCCTTGCCGTAGCAGCAGTGCTCCGACACGAACTGCAGCAGCGCCTCGCGAGCCTGCTCCTCGTTGATCACAGGAACGCTGCAAAAAACAAGAGATGATATCGGTGAGCGCGCTCAATTTGTGACCCCACAAACCTCCAGGAGCCAGTCAGCACTTGTGGAGTCAAACGAACAGCACAGAGTACCGAGGGTTCGATAAATCAAACACCGAGCAAGTGACGTGTTTGTCTTGGTCTCAGCTCTGACTTGACTTCGCTGTTCAAACAGATATCGTACTACAACTGACATGGTATTCAAAGTGGATCCGACACAACAACGCACACGTACAGCGCACTGCTTCAACAAACCAAGAGTTTGTATGTACAGGCTATTTCTCAGGACTCGCATCGTGTTGGAACAAAGCCAACTTGGAAAACGTCTTATCACACGTTTGTTTTGTTTTCAAGGATCGAGTTCACGGGAATCGGCTGTGGACGCGACACCTACTTGCTCGGGGCAGGCCTGGGCGGGGGCTCCGGCTGCCGCGTCGCCTCGTCGTACGACGGCGGCGGAGCGAAACCGCCTGCAAACAGCCGTTCAGCCTCGCGTCATGAAGGGCCGTGATGTGGAATACAGTTTGAACTCCGCTCTTGTGGAAAACAATTTGAACTCCGCGAACCACACACACACATCTCGAATGCGCTTTCACCACCCCACCTCCCGACAACTCCAAAACCGACAAACTGAAAAGATTGGTGGAAGAGCTTCTGATCGCCATTTCTCGGTGCCAACGCCACATCGAGGTCCCTGACCTGATCCGAACGTGGTGTGGTCGTAGCCGCCGATGGCGTCCATGGCTTCCATGGGTGGCGCCGACGCGCTTGGCTCGGGCGCGTTCGGGTCGTCTTTCACATCCTCCGCCGGCGTGTCGCCCTGGAACGTCGGCTGGTCCGCGAACCCTGGACCCGGCGGAGCAACACCTGCAGGAAGAACACGTCACGACATCGGAATCAGAAACGCCCGAGGAAGTGGGCTGGCGAAATGCAACACTACATGTACTGTGCGAGCACGTTCTGAAATACGAGGCTGTACTCGTACGAGGGCAATACTAAAAGTCTTTTCCGTCATGTTCAGCACCTTGCTGCGATCAGGCTTTGTGCTTGTCCGCCAAAGCATTGTTCTCTGTAGTCATGAGCGGTTCGAGCGCTGAACATGACGGAAAAGACTTTTAGAATTACCCTCGTATCCAACGAAAGTGAGAATTGTCATGTTCATGATCGGCCCGGAAGGACACGGGCTGTTGATTCGAGACAACTGATTCCATTCACATACGAGTACAACGGGTACAGGATTTGAGTTCGGTCATCAGGAATACGAGGATGTACGTATCAACATATTCTGTCACTCTGCATGTTCAGCCTGTTTGGCAACAGACACGGGTCGTTGATTCAAGACAATATTTGACTGGTCCTTCTCAGTGCAGTCTGGCCAAGTGACTTCGCCACTGAACATGCATAGTGCCACTTCATGTTGATACATCCTCGCAGATTGCCTATCGTACCATGTCTAAGCGTTGGCAACACCATGCTCAACTGACACGATTTCACTCAAACGCAAAACTACCGGTTCTCGTGTTTTACGGTGGCAGGAAAACTCGCAGCTGTTTGGTTGCTTTAGAAAGTCGACAGTTGCAGCGGAAACATATACTCTGTGAACGGCAGAAATTTATGGTGACTCGAATTCTCGCAGCAATTGTGTTTCTCCCTCCAGGCGCACGCTGATGTTTGCTCAATTTTCTCTATCCAGTTGATTGAACTCGTGATAATGATTACTGTTGATTAGATGTCTAGGGTTTTGTGTTTTAATTACGGCTCGTGATTTGCCCGACAAAAGAGAAACAAGCAGATTACGGTTG
>JAAUXT010031901.1_pt1 | contig 17479 bp, 15 predicted proteins | sample 7278171 | NCBI WGS metagenome assembly JAAUXT01 (sample SAMN14350112, study PRJNA611818) | marine sediment metagenome | isolation source: surface marine sediment (1.8m) | place: French Polynesia: Moorea | collected 2018-08
AAACAACCCAAATTTGAAGAGAAGTTGCAGCAGTGACACAGAGCCACAGAGCCTCAAAACGTGTGGAGCCTCGGGGTCCCTGAAAATGCAAAAAGAACAGGTGCGCGTTTCGGTGGATCCCCGAAACCGCGTTTCGGGGGCAAATAGAATGGACCCCTGGGTTTCATGAGAGGTTGGACAAGTGTCCTTTTTCAACTTATCGTTGTTTTATTTTCCACGCGTCTCAGAAATGCCAGATGCTTCATGTGAGGGGTGGGTGGGAGAAAAATAGATGGGAAAAACCTTATTCCAGACGAGGACTTCAATTTCCAGATTTCGCTGAGCTAAATAAGTCACAAGTACGCAAAGAAGGCACTAACAAACGTTTCTGTGTGGCGTGGATCTGTGGATCCCAAGAGTCCGGTGGTGTCAGGTATGGAAGTATTGATCCGCGTGTGAATGGAGCCTGAGAAGCGGGCTAATCGCCCGGACTTGTTTACTACAACCATTGATCTGCCATCGATCGATTGACAGGAGTCCACGTGTCTTAGTGACGGGACGTGAATGGAAACGGACTCGCTCCGTGGCGGGAAAATGGGCGGCGGGAAAAAAGAAGCAGGTTGATTGATGCACGAGGCGGAAAGATAATGATCCGTTCAGCCTTGGAGGTGAAGGGGAAAGTTGACAATTTGCAGTCAAAGGGGCGGAAAGATTACTGTGGAGGGGCCAAAAGAAGTCTGTTGACTTGATCACAAAAGTTATTCTTGCTGCACTAAAATCCATCAAGTTTGATCTTGTTTTAGCCTGACCAACGTCGCTCAAGAAACACACACACCTTGCAGCGTATTTTTCACTCAGGGCCCAGCGTCCAACTTTTGAAGGCAGACAACAATTCGCTGCATTTTTCTCATTCCAGAGCAGTATGCATACCAGACGTGCCTCGGCTTGCGTGTGTCAAATTGCTAAAACAATGGCAGTGTTTTCATTAACAGCCACCAACAGCAAACTGTTTGTTTAGTGATAAATTTATGCACGTTGTGTAGTCATCGTATTACGAGCAATTGAGTCTCATGATGTCCAAAGTTCCCGTGAAAGCTTTGAATGCAGGTGCTTTGTTTCAAAATGCGCAAAAGGTGCAGCTTTGGCAACAGGTGGTCACGTGGAGGTCTGATCTGTCGCCTCGTGAGTATGGTTGCGAGGCACCCTGGTCTGATGTCACTTTTTTCAGACCCAAAAAAACATTCCCTTCAATCTCAAACATTGTCACTTGACAAATGGTCAGATGACTTTGAGCACACGCAAACTTTTGAAAGAAAACGACGCACCTGTGTGCGCGCGCGCACTTGCTGCGCAAAAAGTTCAATGCACCAAAACGCTTTGCTATTCGAATTTGTCCTTTGAACGACATTTGAACTTCAGTTTTTCTGCACAAATGATGGGGGATGTTTTGACATCTTGACTTATGCAACAGCAACAGCTTGGGTTTGACACTATCTCCTCGGTCCCCACCCCTTAGTCCTCGTGTAATTCATACCCACATGGTATTTTCGCGCAAAACAGCTAAAGTCAACACGAAAACTCGCTCTGGGACTCAAATGAGGAGCCTTCCCTGTAATTTCAGTCACAAAGTTACATCACTGGCCCTTTAGTTCTGCTTAAGAGGTCGTTTCAAAGTCCGGGGCTGAAGATTCTAAATGTGAGTTTAATTGCATAAAATTATTCGTCATCAATTTGAAAAAGCGCGCCCTTTGCTTGATGAGCCCCAACTGCAAACAAGATTCGAGCTGCCCGAGGGTTTGTTGGATTTAAACTCGAAGCTTTTGTTTGGTCACAATTAAGATGAAGGGACAGCACTCGAATACTGATAGTGTCTTGTTAGCCTTGGAATTTTGATTTCCGTCCGTACTCCCCAGTTCCCATTGACTTTAATTGATATCTATATCCGCTTGGTAAAGATGCATTGTCATTAGACAGACAATTAATTGTAGGGTCCCTGAATTCTCACGTCGCCCTGGCGCCACGACTCGCAAACACTTGCGCAACGCAGATTCCTCAAGGAGCGTCTTCTTCTCCGTCAGCTCAATCGTGGCCATTTATCCCCAAAAGGGAAATTTGGACGGGATGGGGCATCGTGGCACGAAACGTTCATTAAGGTTCGCGCGGAGAGAGCATTGCTCCATTTCGTGTCCAATTCAGAGACGCAGAAAGTGGAATTTCTCCGCACCCGACATCATCATCCCATTGGGGTTCTGCAATGTATGTTAATTGCGCGCTGGCATCCTTAGATTGCTTTGCACTCGGTGTTGTAGGGATGTCTCCCGCTCAGAATAGAGGGGAAAAGATGCTTTCTCTGCACGACGGGGATTGTAGAACAGGACGGGGAGAATTCGGTGACCTCTCTTCTATCAAGATGTTCAGCATCCGACAGTAATTTCCATAATTACACAGCATCCATCCACGACACAAATCCTCAGGGGGTTGTCGTCTAGACCTCAAAAACGTCTCGGACGACCTTTGCACTCTTTGACCTGGTCAATTTGTTCACTTTTGGACACGTATGCAAAAGTATGCAAAGTTGAGTGACATCGCACCTTTTTGGTGCATGGACTCCCACATGGCATCTTTCAGTGAGGTGCTCTGTATCTTTTCACCTCTCGCACCTGGTCCTTTCTGCTGCCTCCTTGAAGAAAACGCCCAACTCAGGTCACAAATCGGGCCAGGTCGTCTGTCCGAGACGAACCCATCTTTCTGTGTCCCTTCAGCAAGAAAGTGACAAATACGAGCTGATGCTGTCAGAACTTTTGTAACCCAAAAATGACGTTTCTGTTTCATTGGGACGCTGTATCAAGTGTCTCCGCACATCATCTTCAAGTTTCCGATTTCTCCAAACGATTCAGTCCGGACATTTGATTCGTTCTCCCATTTTGCCGACGCACGACGCATTTTCTCTTGTTTATGGTAAAAGTCGTGCGGGACGGGTGCATGTGACTGAAGCTCACGGTGAAACTCGCGCATGATTTGGCCTTGCATGACTCCGACGACAGTCACGCGCACTCCCGAGGCTCAAAAGGACAAAACTCCAACTTTTCAACCCTGAAAACTCGGACACACGACACACGTGCTTTTGAAGTTGTCCAAAAATGGCTGGAGCTCGATGCCCTTTGGGTCCCTCGCAAAATTATCCGCTGATTCACCGCATCAACTGCGCAATTTGATCGGTGATCTTTTCGCTCGTTGTTTCAAAGTCCCGAGACACGAATTGTTCAAAATGGCGTTGCAATAAACACCAGCATCACGAAAATCCGAGGTAATAAAATCCTCGTTAAAACTGCGAGTTATGCAAGTGGCGTTGGGAGCAGCTCCGTGCCGGGCGCAGGGGCTCACGGTGATGGTGTGTGTGTGTGTGGGGGGGGTGACACCGCATCCTGTCAAAATTCACAAAAGTGTCGAATTCCACCAGGCTACCTGCAGTTCAGAGAGTGTTTCCAGGGTGTGGTCAATGGTTGTGTAAACAGGAAAAACAAACACGTGCAAAACCAGACCCAAAACGGCAAACAGGCATGCAGGGGTGCTTGATGTGCGTTTGAAATTCAAATTTTGATTTGAAAACCGACGAACTTCACCAGGTCGTACCTCGTGGGAGAAGTGGGCTTGAGCTGCAGCATCCTTTCGAGAAGGGAATTGTCTTGAAATTGTTGGGTTTGTGCCCACAGTCTTTTCCGTCATGTACGTACAACTGGACCAAGGTTGATTTCAGTCTGTAACTTAATTGTCCTCAGTCACTTCCATTGAAATCGGTCCATCGGCGTTGAAACAGACGGAAACGCCTTTTCGTGATGACCTCGTACATATTTTTGGCAGATTTTCACAAAAAAAACTTCATCGGGGAACTTTTGAGTCCAGATTGGTCACACTGACTACTCTGAATCGGGGCCTTTTCTGCACGCGACGTCAAAGGTCAACCCAACACCGCTCTCCACTCGTTCCCCTTGGTACACCTGCACCCACTCTTGGCGGGATCGGAGCACAACAAAAGTCGCAACTTGCCTCAGCAAGCCTCATCAGATATCGATTGAGTGTTGTGAAACAAGCAGCGGTGTGAAGTATGCTCGGCATGGCATGCATCCCACGCAAAGCGTGTCCCGAGCAGGGCCGGGAGGGAGGTGAAGGCTGCTTCAGAAGCTGGCGCGAGTGTTGCAACGTGTGTGGGCGAAGGAAAAAGTCACTGAACGCTGCGTGCATTTGGAACTGGGAAAATGATAGCTTCTCCCCGCCAACTCTTCCCATGAGTGCTGAACAGATTGTGCCCTTTTTTGGTGAAATGCGTAGAAAGTCAAACACGCACTGTCTGCGATTCCCCCTCCACGAGGGAACTAAAGAGTCGAGAGCGTCTTCCGGCTGCACGACACGAAACGGACACGGAACCCGTCGGAAAGTCTGCCGTTTCTTGACCAGACGATGCCGAAGCGAAGTTCAAAACTTCCGAATGTCACACACAGAATCGCAGTGTCTTCTCGTCTGGAACCTTTCCTTTCGTTCTCACATTTTCCAGAAACGTTGAAGGGTCAAAGAGCGCAGACGAAAGTCACAAGTCAGCGACATTGTTGACCTCGCGAACAGTGACGTTCATTCGGTGCAGCACTCTTTGATTTTCTTTCGATTTCACGACAAAGCCTGTCCACCCACTTCAACACCATTTTTCTGCAATATCCAAGCTGGGCGAAAGCCGAAATTGAACCAAGAGAAACTGTACTCCGTGGCCGGTGACTCCCACTGAGTACAGTGAAGCGGTATTCGGTGTGCTCAAGTCGAGACATTGACCCAGTGACCGCGCTGCGGGGTGAAGGCCGTCCGCTCACTCACTCGCTCCGTGCGTGGCCGCTCCTCCTCCTCCGCGGCGGGCTGCGCGGCCCTGCCCGGCAGACCCATCAATCAGCGGCGGCGGACGGCGGGGCCGCGCGGGCAGCGGGAGGAGTACGAGAAGCGTCGGACGCCGTATCGACCTGGAGTGGACGGATGAGGACGCGCGCGCGCGCGCGCCAAGCGTTGCCGCGCGACAGCGCCAAAACTCAACGAGCGAGAGTGCGTGAATGGACGGCCACACGGAGAGGCGAAAACGAAAAAGATTTCGCTTGAAAATTCATTGACCACACCAACTGGTAGGAGAGAGAAAGAGAAATCGGAATTTTCGCTGTGAAGCTCGGTGAAGCCAGGCCTTGAAAGTCAAAATTCAAAACGTGAAACGGCACTGATGCAACTTTGAGCGCATTTCGCAAGACTTTGCATGTTGAGTTTCAATTCAGAACTTTTCCAGTGCTTTCCCTCCTTCTTCTGCAATACAATCGTTTTTGCCTTGAAAATTGGTCGATACCCACTGACAGCTCGATTTTTCTTCTTCGTGTGTTTTCTTTCCTGTCATCGCCACAAAATATTCAGGAAAACACGCAGTTTGGCGTCGACTCCATCAAAACATGAAACGCGCTGCTGTCAGAAGTCGACGGCGCGCATGACAAATGCCCTGCCGGGCCCTGCAGGGACACTACTCCCGGTCCCTCCGCTCAAGGTCAGGTCACGGTCGCTCGGACAACTGGGTCAAGCCTCCCCCGGGGGGGGGGGGCGGGCGGGAGGCCCGGGGCCCAGGGCAGCATCTGTCTGCTGAATACGAGTCGCATCTGTCCTGTCCTGTCCTGAGTTCACGCTGCTTGCGTCACGTGACGCGTCCCAACGCGATTCGACGGACGGCTCGGCACTTTGCATGCGCCTGGTGTGGCGTGCTTGTGCAATTCAACGGGCGCTGCGTCGCTGATGCAACGCGCGTCGCATCCGGTGTGAAGCCGGCGGTCAGGAATCACGGCTGCGCAGTCCCTGTGTGCGGGACCGATAGGCCTCCGTCCCTTCCGCTGTCCCCACAGGACTCCCGACCCCGCGCAGATCTGAAGCGGGTCAACTTTTATTGCGCTTTATACCTTGCTGCGTGAGCACCACACCGAATCACGACTTTTGGCGCACTTTAACGCGCAGTTTCAATTAAATTTTAAACGACACCCCGATTGTTGCGGAGTTTCAGCGTGAAGAAAACATTTTGTAACAGAAGCCCCCAATTTTGGAAGCAGAAAAAAAAAACGTCAGCGAAACCCATTAATGCTCTCGCAACTCGTATTGAACGTTGTGGAGCCAAGTGGAGTGGCTTCCATCAGGAGACAGAATGGGATGCGCGCAGTCGAGAAGTGCTAATGAAGCTTTTGAATAGCGCGCTATATTTAGCTGTGCGGTTGCGCAGTAATGCGGCGTTTTATCTCGTCAAGTGCGATTCCATGTCGCGTTCGATTTGCCTCGACGAGATGCGTCGGGGCAGAGATCGCGTCCGACGCCTCCGTTTGTGTCGGTCCAAAGTTTCGCTTGGAGACGATTCTGGTTTGTTGAACTGATTTCACGGCGTATCGCGAACACACGACAAAGTTCAAAAGTTTCTTTTCAAATATTTATTACAGTGCAAGTTGTTTTATAAAAATACATTTTTCTGTATGTACAATTTCCGCGTTTTTTGTGTTTTCCCACGTGTTGATACGGAATAGATCGCTGAAGCAAAACACTCGATTTTTTTGTGTTTTTTGACAGGAAAACCCGACTTTGTTGTTTCTTTGTGGTCGTCATCATGGCGACACACCAGCTCTGGTCACTTACACACAATAAGTTACAGACATGCGACGCATTTATACCGAAGCATTCAGCACAACACTCCTTTTCTTCCAAATGTAGTCGAGACGGAATGCTTGTACGAATTCTGTTCTTCAAATTGGCCTTGAAAGAAAATGTTGAGAGTCTTTGGGAGACAAAAAAAAATCAACCAAACAGAAAAAAAGACCGTTCGTTAGCTTTACAAGAACTAAAAGGGTTAAGAGTTCGAAATCAACAATAACCGTGAATACTATGTACACGATAAATAAGGCTAAGAGCGAATAAGAACCTCGAAACAAATCCGTATCTTCCCCAAAGAATTTCGCATAAACCAAGCAAATCTAAAAAGGAGACCGACCGAGTGAAAAACAAAAAGGTTCTTTTGCCCCCCAAATTATTCACAAAAGTTGAATTTTCTCTCTCGAGCAGTGAAATCTGAATCGCACGCTTTGGAATGATTCTCAGTTTGAGCACTTGGTACGATGAATTTGTTCGAGAAGATTGGGCCTCAGTGAGAAAGCGTCGGACCGTTCTGCCGGTTCACAGACTCCACCGTCTGTGACAAGGAGCGAGCATCAAGTATCTTTTCTGTACACAAATTGCATTGTTGAACCGAGGAGCTTCAGCGCTACCGCAGGACACACGGCACCCGCAAGTTCTCCGTCTCTTGTTGCGGTGTCTTCCGGAACTGACCATTTCAGCGATACTTCTTGCCGTGTGGCCTGCGCCAGCTTTCCCCACAAATAAATAATTTATCGAGACTTCGGGAGAGAAGCCTCGCCTACTTTGTACACAATTTACTACCAGAGGGGGGCCAACCAAATGAGAACTGACAAGGCCTTTCCTTAAGAAAATGGTAAACTGTTCTCCGTTGCTATGTAGTTTCCATGCCAACAAGGTGACAATTGTCGTAGCCTCGACTCGTTGTCAAGGACCACTACCATAGCAACGCGAATTTGTTTTGATATGCAATCGTTTTGCCTAACAACCTAAAAATTGTCTAGACTTTTCCCTAATGCGCCTTTGAAAGGCCAGTTTCTAAGTTACATAGCTGCTGCGTCTTCGATCCTCACAACACCACCAGGCGCCGCGTCAACAAAAATCGTTTTCGGTCGTTTCGCCAAGCAGATCCAAAAGTAAACCCCCACAAAAGTTGTCATAAATAACATTTGAGCTTCTCAGGCCTCCCCAATATAGCCTGATACGATGTCATTTCAATCAAGTTTTGCTCAGCCAAGGAGGAGAAAATGAAAACTGCTATCGTGTCGCGTTGTAAAATACTGACAGCTTTGATCAACCTTAACCCACTAAAAAGCTTCCAACATGGAATCTAAATTTTCGCAAGAACGGAAATACTGCAAAATGTTTCAAACAACAATTCAGCAACTCTCAGAAAGTTAACTTTTTGTTAAGAAACCGCTTTTACACTTCTTATCAATCTAAGGGAAAAGAAAATGAATTTCTAAACAGATCAAGTGACGAGTTCGTCTTTGCTTGAAGAGAAGTGTTCAAACGGTGAGAGAGGGGATAGCACCTCTTGCCTTTAGTGCTAGTTTCTGTTTTCGCTTGGCAGTATTTGGCATCGCAGAGTGTTTTTGTTTTCTAACAACTAGGACAACGACTTCTATTTTCCTACCGAGTTTCCGCTGGGCCCAAAGTCCCACCGAGGGTGGGACCTCCAGGTGCAACCAGCAGAAGCAGTCTTTGATATTTCACAATATTTGGGGTTTCGAGGGAGGGGCGACACCACTGAGCAGAGAATCTCAACGCGAGTCGAGTTCCTCGATGCTGCAGGGCGCTCGAGTCATTCCTGCCTGGGGGAGAGGGCTCCGAACTCGGGGGGCGGGGCCCTGGAGTCCTCCACCCACCAGGGGGCAGCCGGGAGTGTTGGGGCGCGTGGGCCTGGCCCACAGTCGACGACACCAATGGCCTAGGACAGCACAGGATACACGTAGTTGTTGTAGGCGAGATGCAAGTCACTGGAAGCTGAACCACAGTTTGTTTCTCAGTTTTGGACTTTTGCGTCCGAGCAGTCTGTAGAATTTCTTCTGGAATCATCTTCAGTTTATGGTCAGTGTTTCTCTCCTCCGGTCAGTCTGTGACAATGCAGCGATGGTGAGAGATTTCTGTTGTTTTGTCCTAGAGCTACAGTCTTCAATACGTGTCGTAGGAATTGCCTAGCCTCGGTAGCGTCGTCATATGCTGTCCTGGCTGTTTCCGGTATGGTGCGGACTCGCGTCGCTCACCATCATCGCCGCTTCCTGCGCGATCTCGATCTGGGCGAGGGGCGCCCCGTTCACCAGCACGTGCTGGGCGGGGGCGGGCGGCGCCGGGGCGGCCGACTGCGGCTGCGTCTCCGGCAGCGCCATGTGCATCCACGGGTGCTCGAGAAGGGCCTCGACCGTCGGGCGGTCAGCCGGCTGCACCGACAGACACTTTCGAATCAGATCTTTCACCTCTGCAAAGACAAAAGAACAATCCAACATCACTCACTGCCCGCATGCTGCCCATTTTCAGGGTCATTTCTTTCTCTCGGCTAATTTATTGTCAGTGCAGGGAGGCTAGCCGGTAGGTTAGAGAAAACAAGTCTGCACAAACAAGCTGACATTTGCTCGGCCCACCCCAAGTCGTGAAGTTGCATCGCTCGCTGCAACTTGCTCGGATCGGCGGACGCTTCGCATAGCGCGGCGGTCACGGCCCAGACTTGTTTACGAAAATCTCCGCTTCTATTTAAAGCCGCGCCTTCGCTACGCCCAACTAACTGCAAAAGCATACGAGCGTTGTAGTACTGAGCCCCGCACAGCTTCCAAAGCTCCCCGCGTGTGTAACTGCAGCTGAATAGCGCGCCGATCCCTGGGGGATTGACCCTGGGCGGGGGAAGCTAAAGGGACCCGGGACGAGCGCAAGAGCTCTCCCAACGCTTTCTTATCTGCTGCGTAGATTTTCGAGTCCCGCCCGCTCTCCAGCGATGTCGTCGCCGCGAGAGGCAATTTGGTTGGCTGGGGCATAAATTGCATCAGAGCAGACAGATATGACAGCCTTCCATTGATCCTATCAACGTCAGAGCAGACGAGGCTTGGCAAGCTGCCAGCGCCGGAGCCTCCGCAGCGAGCGAACGAGCGCCGCTCGAGCGAGCGGCAGAGACGGGACGGGGCTCCCCTTCCCCGCAACATTCCCCGGCGCAAAAATGCCCGTCTCTCATTCAGCACATCAAATTTGATAATAACTGTCACATCAAAGCTGGATTACAAAGCTGCCTAAGCTGTCAATTAAGCGACATTTTGTCATTGACTGTGTCTGCCAACGATACCGACGCGAACTGAACGCCGTTGAGACCGTTGAAAAGAAGCGCCAAGCGACAAAAAAAGTCGCGGCTGAATCATTTGCCTTCTGCGCCATTTACCAAACCGCAACTTGTTTACGAACCTACTTCTCTTATTTATTTTTATCGCCTTGAGATGGAAACGACAAAAACATTCCTGAATGTATCTTTTTCATATCCTTGTTTTCTGACGAAGTGGGCTCGTTAGTTCTGTCTACATCCGGACAGGTGAATTGCAGAGATCCGCCGATGATAGAAACAGGTTGATGGATGCGCACAAAAACAATGGCTGACAGCTTTTACTACTCTTCTGAGAAGCCAGATTGTCGACATTTTTGCCCTTGAAATGCAAATTAGCAAGGATGGCAGGCAAATTCCTCAGGTCCACGCCCACCGGGCGCGATTCCGCCCCCCTTGACGCCCCCCTCTGAAGCTGGAGAAGTGAACTCACCATCTGAGATCTTGGTGCGGAAGTGAAGTTTGGCTTTGACGATCTGCTCGTCCTGCTCGAACGGAATGTCTCCGCACACCATGTCGAAGAGGAGAATGCCGAGCGACCACACCGTCGCGGGGCGACCGTGGTAGCGATGGTAACGGATCCACTCGGGTGGGCTGTACACGCGAGTACCTGCAAGTACAACAAAGTCTTCCGCTGAGTTCAAGCACTAAAATATTTTACGGAGACCGCCAGCTGCTGTTTGGAATCAATTCAATGTTCGCGTTGCAAATGGTCGTGCAAAGTATTCGCGTACACTTTGCTGAAGATGAAGAAATCGCAAGTCGAGCGCTTCTTGCGTCTCGTTGTCACATAAATCGGAGGCGAGAAGAATGAAGGTCGTAGTGACACTCGAGCAACAGTCAATGTCAACCAGCGATGAGGCCAACGCTCCGATAAATTTATGGCCAGTCAAGGAGGCATCGGTACCAGTTTCAACTCGCGCTATGGGGGTCTGCGCAAGTGGTATTTAGCCTTTGTTTACTGTCTGTCTTGTATTTTAATGATCCGCCCCGAATAGTAGATCTGGAGGATGCTCAGATCGAGCATCAAGATTGCGAGTAACCGAACTTTGCGATGCTCCAAATCGAGGATCAGGCACTTGAGAAGCGATTTACATTCCTGTGATTAGGCGGGGCCGCAACTGTCATGTGAACACAGCGTGACTGGTGCAGAACGAAACGACGCGCGGACTTTGATCGGTCACTTTTAATCTCCAACCCCGCATTATCGGAATGGCCAAAGTTTCCGTTTCTAAAATTAAACTCAACACGTCCACAAAACTGCCAGGAATGTTGGGTACAAGGCTGTTACTTCCAGAGATCGCGACAAAAAGTTTGATCCTGTAAGGCCTGAGGGTGTGAAGCAAGAAGGGTATTTTGCATAAGCCCCAGCCAAAATTAGCCACGCTCCAAGGGAGCCATTCTGGGGGAGATGCGGGGCTGTGTACGCATCAGCAGCGTGGGAAGCACCGAGACAAGTGCGCGTCAAGCTTGAGCGTCTTTCGCTCGGGGATTCAATGCGACCTGCCCCGCTGCTGCATACCTGCGGCATACCTTATGTGCACGATGCCATTCAGGGTATAACGACAGGTACTCCTGAATGACTAGTCAAGGCGCTGCTCCCTTGACCAACTCATACCGTGACTCAAATGCAGCCACCCTCGCACATTCGGACCAGGACCTTTGCTCTGCGGGCTTTTTGGGCAACTTGGGGAGACGCCAAGTTATGAATGCCCAAGCGTGTGATTCAAGTGATAGCGCGCTTGACTCACTGCATAGCAATACACTGTTATGACTGGCTACCAAAACTGGCACCTCAGGGATGTGTGCATCCAACATGAGTCTGCCCAACTTTTTATACCCAGCCCGACTAAATCTCAGAAGTGCAAACTTTCGACGAGCCCACTTTTGTATACACTTTAACAGCCACCCACTTGTGCAAAGTGTACATAAAATAAAAAGTTCTGAGGACTTTTCGATCTGAGCAAATATGATTCGGCCCAACCCTTGTTTTAATAGCCTAATAACCAGGTTTTTAAGTCTGAGTACTTCAGTAGGAAGCCTAAAAATAACTCGCGACGGCTCCCATTCAAAAGTGAATTCCTCGGCAAATTGCAACCGAATCAGCCATCCAGTCTAATAGCAGATCAACGCTTAACGATTTGTTTTCCTAGAAACCTTCCCCGCAGACTTCTAGGTCAGCAGCAGGGCAGCCGAGATCAAAAATAGGGGGCGGGAGCCCAGCCTCCGCAGCTGCGAGAAGAGCAGCTCCAAGCCTTGCCTCCTGATCCGCCAAACATAGCCAAGCCAAGATCCCGCGCTCACCCAGCTATCTTTCTTCTCTCTGGCGAAATATATTTATAAACACACAACGCACAAGACCCCAGCCAGTGCTAATCTTGTTGATCTGGCGCGGCTTCTGATCCCTACGGACCTTGATGTGTGTCCTGATCAGGCCTCCTCCCCCTCCCCCAATCCAAAACCCATCTGCGCTGGCAATTTCGTTGCATCAGAAAAACACTGGTAAATACTGACAATATTTCCTGTTTTATATTTACCTGCATTCTCTGTCTGGCTCTGATTACCCACGCTTTTTGTTTGCTGTTTTTATCCCAGTTCCCCACAGAAAACCGGGTGACTTTTTCCCCTTGGATCCCACCAGTCATTAAATATTCCCTCGAATAATACGACCATTGTTTTGCTTGCACGACTGCTTTCGCTCGCAATTTGAGACTTTTTGGTACTCTGGTACAACGTAAATTTCAACGGGCCGTGCCAGACAGGGCTTGTCGAAATTGCGATGCAATTTTTTCCGCAGGCAGCCCAATTTTCCTCTCGTTTCCAAGGCAACTGTGTGTACATCATTAGTGCCTGCTGCCTGCAAGTGCAGGGCCCCAGCCAGTCAAATCAATGCCTGCCTCATTATCATAATCTTCAAAACATTGGACAGTCTGCTGCTAAAAATAGCCCGGCCCCTGCCTCCGTCACAACATCAAAAATTTAGCAGGCTTCTCAAGACACGTTTGACGTAAATGGCTCTGGGACCCAAAATACCTGCCAAGTGCGTACAGCCAGAACCAATTGTTTGTCGCCTCTGAGAGGGACCAGCGAAACAGTCACATAACATTATCATACACTTTTCTGCCCCCACACTTCTCGAGTGCGTCAATTCAAGGCCCACATCCCACACAACATGGAAATGTCGTCCCGCGCTCTCGAGAACAAAACATATTTGTAACATATTGTGGCAGTTGCTCCCATAAATAGTAGTTGTTACTTCGCGGACGTTTCAATTTTGATGATGGCCCTCAGAACAACCAAACCACCCGTGATCACTTCGACACTCCGACCATATGCTTCGCTCGACTGCGATCAAAACAGTTGTGACGCACTTGTCTTCAATTGGCCCAACCCATAAACTTCTCCCATCACCTGAAAACAAAGTTTGCTTCCTACTCACCATCGAAGTCTGTGTAGACGGAATCCTTCAGGAAAGCGCCACTGCCGAAGTCGATCAGTTTGAGCTGGCACGTCTTGAGGTCGACGAGGATGTTTTCGTCCTTGATGTCTCTGTGGACAACCCCTGCGCGCTGGACATCGGCCACTGTGGACACCACTTGGCGGAAGAAGTCCCGGGCGTACGCCTCGGGCAGGGGGCCCTTCTTGGTGATGTAGTCAAAGAGATCCATGACGGAGTCGGGCCTCTCCATGACGATGATGAAGGAATCGTTCTTCTCGAACCAGTCGATGAGTCGGATGACGCCAGGAACGTGGTCAACCTTCGTCATGAGGCTGATTTCCATGGGAACCAACTGGTCGTTCAACTGAAAATCGACAAAACGGGCAAAATTTATTGACTTGAAGCGACCCACGACACCTTCAGCCCAGCAGTTTCCCACAAAACCCAAAATTGCCACTTCACGTCGAAACCTCGTTGACGTAGGAACTCTCAGGAACGTGAACTTGCCAAGAAATTTCACATTTTTCTTGATCCCATCGTGGGAAAAGAGACTTTGGCAGCGAGCCTGGAAACTTGACCTGCTCGGTTCACACAACGATCGCGATTCTTTTGCCTCAATAATTAATCTCTCATCGATTTGCTTCTGTCGAGACTTCCACGCACGATTTGTTTTGCTAAGAAACAGGTAGTAAACACAACTTGGGCGAAAGCTAGAACATTTCAAACAGGAACAAGAAACATTTGGGAATTTTCGGGTTCGTGCTTGGCTGGTTCTCTTCCCAAACAAAACACTGGGTTTTTCGTTCAAGTTTTCCCACCCAGGAAGCCAACTCAACTTGTAACCAGGCGAAATTTCAGCACAAGCCAGCACGACTATCAGGGTTGCTCGGTGCAAAATAGTAAAATTTAGACATTCTCCCTCGGAAACACGCGCCCGGGAGACATCTCTTGAAACAAATGTTTCACTTTCTCCCATTGAAAATATGGCGGGAAATTCGCGGTGCAGCCAGGTCGATTGAACCCGAAGAGTTCAGCGCGGTCAGGCTTCAATGACTCCACGTGCGTTCAATTCGCCCCCAACCCTCCCAATCACATACAAAAACGCAGAAATTGACGTTTTTTCCCTTGACATCTCTGGATCAGTTGTGTAAAAGCCGTAAATTCGCGCCCCAGACAGGAATGTGGAAGCTCGACAGACTTGGCTCGCCGCCAACAATCTCAAATACAAATGTGTAAAATGTAGCAGCGAAACCGACTCACCTGAGCCCACTCCGTCACTTTATCCTTCAAGATGTGCTTGATGGCGACCTGTAGGACAAAGACAATGTCTTTAGTCAAGTGAAAATACAGTGAAAAGGTCTGAAAATCGGTTCAGATCGGTGGTTGAATCGCCTCGTTTCTTCAAGTGGCTGCAACGGAAAGGCGGTTATGGACGAGAATTTGAAGAGAAACTCACGATTTTTCCATCTTTTCTTCTCGTCCCGGCGTAGACTGTGCCGAACCCTCCGCTGCCGAGAACCTGCTCCACCGAGTACATTCTCTCAAACTCTTCTCTCGAGGCTGGAAGAACAAGAATTTCCTGCTGAATGATGTCCATTTTCGCAGAGTCCCACAACACAAGTCCAACCGTCCAGATTTCTTCACTTTTCTCGTTCACTGCTCACCTTGCTGCTCTTTATCTGCGTGCACAGCGTTGGAAATCAACTTAATTTTCCTCGCAAACATCTTCGTGACGCTGTTAGACGTCGACAACATTTGCTATATCCGATATTTGCCGTAAAACACAGTGTAAAAGTCAGTTTAAAACTATCGTATCTCCTGCTCCACGACAGAGAAACTGTGAATCTGACTTGAATCGCGGAGCCGCGAGTTTTATACCGAAGCCTCAGATTCCTGCGCGCACCAAACTCAACCCGTGAACTCGAGCACTGCAGCTTTGATTCTCTCCAATAATTACATCACGTAGAATGTCTTACCAATATAACTCAGAGTAGAACCCATTTTGACACGAGACTTCCTGAAAAATTGAAGTTTTTGGCCACTAGACATCGGACTAGTTTGTCTACTATTAGCGGCGCAATGATGTCTGAAAAGGAACGAGCCGCATCACACAGCGACGTTCAGGGGGCGGAGCCTCGATTCCCGCCACCACCGCGCACTGCTGAATGGAGAACTGAAAAGTTAAATCTGCGTGTGCAAAAAGCACGAGGTAACGCACTGACGAAATGCCACGTGCTTTTTCCTTCGATAGAAACCATCGAGTTTTTTGGTTTGAGACAATCTTCAGTGATGTCCCAGGAAGGAGAAAGGAATTATTTTACGGTTTTGTTCCCAGAAGGTTTCGCCGAAACAACCTGTTTCTATCACATCCTGGAAGAAAATTCTTGAAGCTGTTGTAAATTTTCAGCAAATGGACCCAACGTGTGGACAAAGGGAAGAAAATTTACACCCAAAACGAGGAAACCAACAGTTTTCCTTGAATATTTGTGTTCCTGGAACAAATGTAAACACAGTGATTCATTCTCACAAGGCCAATCTACAATCCAGATAGATAGTTGCTGACTCAGACAGTTTTCGCCCAGTCATGTTCCAGATCCATCCAACTCCGCAGTTTTCTTTCCTGATGACGTTTCACACCGCATCATCAGCTTCAACCTTGGATTCATTGATTTCGATCCCAGAAAAGAACTTCGGATTTTCCTGTCTGTTTCACCCCATTACTCACCCATTCGAAGGTCTTCGTCGTTGAATTTCAAATCCGCCTGGCACCTCTTTGCGTTTCAACAGTTTCCTTCGGGGCTTGAATCTTTTTGTGCACAATTTTGTACCTATTGACTCGGCTGGAAGGGAGTGCGCAAGAGTTGTCAATGCGCGTCACTCGTAATTATTGCATAATGAGACATGCATTGCCTTTCTGAACCTGCAGTGCGAATGCAATTCCACGCTTTCCCCTCTTATCACTCAGCTTTGCGTTCAGTGTCTAAAGGGTGCGAAGGCCATAGTGCCATTTCTCAACCCAGGTTCAAGTGAAAATGCGAATGGAACAAAACACAAAAATCTGGAAAGCACGAGCATCGACAGGAAACGAGTTGTTCTCGGTGGCCTTGGCCATGTTGGCAGCGCGCCAGCGTCTGTGTTTACAGGCGGAGCCACCGTCTAGAGGCTCCTTTGTCATGTTTAGCAACTTCATCTCTCTTCGACGAAACTGACAAATCCGTCTCCCAGTCAAACGGTTTTCCAAAGTTGGTTTTGATTGAATATTTGTTCATTTGCTGGTCAACTTTCTTCGTGTGTGAAAGTTTAAACTGACTGGCTGCGGAAATTGTGCTTTCCCAGGACGGTTTTAAGCAGCTTTTTGCAACAAAATACCCGTGCCACCCTTTTTCAGCATTTTGCCTTTTTGCCCTCTGTGCATTCTGTCCGTGTGAGAAATCCCGCCTTTTTCTTGGCGGGTGAAATTCCCTGATTTTGGATACTTTGTTGCAAGTGCCTCCATCTGTCAATCATCGACACTACTTTTGATTTGGCGCGAAAATTCTTCCCGGAGCAAAGGCGCCATCTGTAATTATGCAGCACCAACTGGAAGCTGTGCGCCAGAATCAAGGTTTTGGCGGTTTTGTTTTTCCCAATGCCATGAATGCAATCGATGAAGACTCGTTCCGAAAGTGTTCCCGTTGCCATTGTTGCTTGTGACTTTTGTGATGCAACATCTGGTGAAAAACACAAATTACTTTTGTTGTGTGTTTCTGCATTGCGCATCTGCGTCTCGGGAGAAGTTCTATGTCAGCCATTTCTGCACTTTTCTGTCTCAACATTCTTCATATCTCGTGTGCACGGGGTTGTGAGTGCGTGGGTGGGGTGTGGTTGACGAAAGAATTCCAATCTCGTCAGAACAAAAGAAAACAAAGTCAAAAGTCACAAGTGGATTTTTGAAAATCGACATTTAAGGGGGGGGGGGGTGGTCAAAATAATTATGCTCAGGGGTGTGGTACGGAGTTGGTTTTTAATGCGATTTATTATTGGTGGTTTGTTTTTCTAAATTG
>JAAUXT010044399.1_pt1 | contig 17474 bp, 30 predicted proteins | sample 7278171 | NCBI WGS metagenome assembly JAAUXT01 (sample SAMN14350112, study PRJNA611818) | marine sediment metagenome | isolation source: surface marine sediment (1.8m) | place: French Polynesia: Moorea | collected 2018-08
CCTGGCTCACCCTGTGTGTATCTGGGCCTTGTTTTAGCCTGGCTCACCCTGTGTGTATCTGGGCCTTGTTTTAGCCTGGCTCACCCTGTGTGTATCTGGGCCTTGTTTTAGTCTGGCTCACCCTGTGTGTATCTGGGCCTTGTTTTTAGCCTGGCTCACTACATGAGCAGCTACTACTTCCCGCTGCTCTGGACCCTCGTGATGCTGATGCTCGTGGGCGGGGCGCTCACTCTCACCCTCAACGACAAGCAGACGGGCCGCACGACCGTAAGATCCTCCCTGGGGTCAGGGCCACCTGCGCACAGTGGACACCTGTGTACATAGACACCTCTGTACAGAAAACATACTTGTGCACGTGTAGAATAGCTCTCTCATTCTGCATGACGGAGTCTTCGCGCGTGATCATATTTCGTTTGCATACTTTTTGTTCTTTGTGGTTCTTGAGTGCGAGAGTTTTTGGTGTGGGGGCGTGCATGGGCTGTGTATGAGTTGTCGCAGCGTGTGTGAAGTGAGTTTTGACGTCGTGAGATTTGACGTGAAATGTGACTAGAATTGTAGCCTGTTTTTTTGATAACATGTACGAGTTTTGAGGTGAAATGTGACGTGAGTTTTGACGTCGAATCTGACGTGAGTTTTGACGTGCCATGTATGACGTGGCACGTGGCGTGAAGTTTGACGTGAAGGGCGACGTGAGTTTTGACGCGGCCGCGCCTCGTTTCAGGTTCGCGTTTCAGACGATGGCGTACATGTTCGCGACGCTCGCGACGTTCGCGTGGCTCGTGGCTTTCGGCGTCGCGTGCGTCGTGTGGCTCTCCGGCGTCGACTCGGGCGTCCACGTCGTGAGTCCCGCTTGACGTCGTCACGACGTTTGACGTGGGATTTGACGTGTTATTGTCCGTATCTCTTGTCTTTCTGCTGTCCGTCACTTTTCACATTGCAGTGCAAATTTTTGAAGTGCGGTTTTGTTCCCAAACATGTTTTTCAGGATGGCACGAGGCAAATTTTGGCGTGAAATTTGTTGTTTCGCGTGGCAATGTTTGTTTATGAGTGTGATGCAACGTGTGTCGCTTGAGTGTGAAACAGGCCTGGAGGCACAATGTTGTGATTCTTACGCTTCTTGATTTCTGATGTGCTTTTCATTTCCTTTCGGTTTTGGAGTCTGCTGACGGAGATTACTTGTGCACGCTCACTGCGACTGAAGTCCACGCGTTTTGTGTCAGCTTCACCAAGATGCTTGCTTTGTATATTTGCCTTTTGCTGGATCTGTAAAATGTTCACAAAATGTTTTACCTGAAGCACACAATGTTTAAATTCCACAATATCAAATGTTCTGCAGAAAAACATATCTTTTCAATTGTTTTTTCAACAAAAAACTGTTCAAAATACAAAGTTCTGCTGATTCTGCCCACAGATTCTGCGCGTGATGGGGCTGCGGACGGGCGTCAACTTCGTGTCGTGGTTCATCACCACCATGCTGAGCATGGCAATCATCTCCGCCATCATACTGCTCTTCATCAAGCTGGGGGGCCTCATGAGGCACTCCAGCATCATCATCCTCTACCTCTACTTCCTTGACTTCTCCTTCTCCACAACCATGATGTGGTGAGTGGAAGTCAATATCCCAATTCACTTCTGGCAAATCCAGCTCAACCTGTGGTGAGCCTGAGTGAACTAGCAGACCTGTGTTCACACTGCCTGTTCACAGACGCTTTTGAGCCTTGAACAAAGGGTGCCTGTGTTGTTGGGTTGCCCACTGCACAAGGACAAATTTATATGCAGAGCGTTGTCAGAAAGTGACAGTGATGAAATCTTCTCGGGGTTGTTGAAGCAACGCCGAACCAAAATCCTTCTGATTGAAAACCTCTCTTGAAAACCTCAAGTGTCCAAAAGTAGACATGTGCTAATGTCATGAAGATGTGATGCTTCCCTTCGCAGTTACCTGATCAGCGCGTTCTTCAACCGGAGCACGATTGGGGCTCTGGCCGGGATGCTGCTCTACCTCACCTCCTACCTGCCCTACATCCTCGTCGTGTCCACAGCCACGATACTCAAGTTCTACCAACAGGTCCTCATGGTGAGTACACCCACCCACGAGCGATGACTGCACCCACACATTGGTGAGGACACTCCTCATAGTCAGTGTCCACAGCCTCGTCCTGAAACAGGTGCCCAGGGTGTGGTCAGTACACCAGACACACCTGAAAGTACGTACTGACATCTGCAGTTCTCCAAGTATACCCAGTGCCTTTCACTTTGCGCAGAACACAGCTCACAACTCAAGTCAGTCCAATCAAGAATTCACAACTCTCCCGCCGTTCTTCTTTGGTGCTCCTCAGAACCAGAATTTGCACATTCAACCGGCATGTCTCTCTCTGGCGAAACTCAGTGTGCCATTGACGTCTGAAACCAGTGTGAACCTTGCGTGACTGTCGGTTCGTTTGCAGTGCCTGTCGTCGACGGTGGCGTTCAGCTACGGGTCCCGGTTCATCGTGCACCTGGAGGAGCGGGGCCGCGGGCTGCAGTGGGACGCGCTCGGCTTCGCAGAGACCGGTTCCTCCTTCTCCTTCGCCTGGTGCTGCTACATGATGCTCATAGATGGCGCGCTCTACTTCCTGCTCGGGTTCTACATCAGAACCGTGTTCCCAGGTACGGCAGACACCAGGGGGCGAAATCAGGATGTGGGTCAGGGGGGAGCCAGGCGCAACCGGAACACCGGGGTTGGACTGTGCGGAGGTGTGGACAAGATGTTGGGCTGTGCTGAGACGAGCCCACGTTGTTCCCTCTGGTGGCCAAGAGAAGTGGCGTCACAGAACCTGACCTGCCGCCCGCCAGGAAGAGGGTCAGTTGCCTGTTTCACGGGAGGGTTGGGGCAAATGGGGGCGGGCGAGATATGTAACCCCTACCCATTTAGGAAAGCCTCTGATGCAGGCTACTTCATTGCCACAGAAACAGGACTCAAAGTGTGATTTTCTGTTATCACCAGGAGGTGCGAATCCATCCTTTCCACCGCCACAGTTTGCCTTTTCTGGACGGCCCTCTGTGTGTGTTGCAGGGAAACACGGGACTCCGGCTCCGTGGTACTTCCCCGTCTCCCCGACCTACTGGGGCTGCCGCAAGGCCAGGAAGACCGACCTCGGGAAACTCAACATGGCCGCCGCCTACTCCAACAAGGCGCTCGTCTTCGACGACGGCAAAAGTAAGAACCTTCAGACAAACTTTCAAACCTTTTTTTGCACTTCAAGTCTTGCGTTTCTTTCTTTCATGACTCAGTCCGTGGGCGCTGAAGTAGATCTATGGAAGTAGCGCGAGCATCCATATAGAGCAGAGAAGCAACCCAAGACTCTTGCAGCCCTCACGCTCCCATGGCTGCGAGAGCGAGACGCATCACCATGGAATCCACCTTCGCAATCTGAGTTTTGTTTTTGTTTTTGCACAGTCGCTTGGGAGAATTTTGTGTTCTTCATGCGTAGATCCACTGATAGACAGCTTTTCCATTGTGCTTTCTTGTCGCGTTGGAGTAGATAGATCTTGGTTGCTTTTTGAAGCGGGCACGGTTGGCTCGGTTGCCAAGACGACGTCACCTGGACACCCGGTGTCACCGCTAAGGAGAATGGGTGAGTCCTGTTCCAAACGGGGGGTGTCAGCACAGGTTGACCAGCTGGGGTTGAGAAATTGCCTCACGTTGTTCAAGAGATCCGGGTCCAGTCAGGAAGCTGCACCTTGCGGGATCCAATTTTCAGTTTGGCACTAATGACGCAATATCAGGACCCCCAGGGCCCTTGCACCCGCCGCGGTACTGTCCTGGGCCCCTGGATCTTCACGATTGCCTTGGGTGATGAAGGACTCATGTTTCAGGTCCAGGGGAGCCTGACCCTGAGGAGCTCCCGATCGGCATCTCGCTGCACAACCTGACCAAGGTGTACGGGCGGCGCTGGTGCGGCGGGGGTGACGAGGCGGGCGGCGGTGGGCGGGCCGGGCCGGGCGGCGGCGGGCGGCGCAGGGCCGTGGACAGGCTCACCGTCAACTTCTACCAGGGGCAGGTGACCGCACTGCTGGGGCAGATCGGAGCAGGGAAGACCACCACCATGTGAGTCGGGGTGGTGTGTGTGTGTGTGTGTGTGTGTGTGTGTGTGTGTGTGTGTGTGCGTGCGTGTGTGGTGTGTGTAAGCGTGTGTGTGCACGCGTGCGTGCGTCTGTATCTGTATGTTCTCCAAAGACCTACCCACTCCGGAAGAACGCTTTGCGTTGTCAAATGGTGAACCTCTCACTAAACCTCGTGGGACATGGTTGTGTGTGTGTGTGTGTGTGTGTGTGTGTGTGTGTGTGTGTGTGTGTGTGTGTGTGTGTGTTTCAAAACGTTGGTCAACGCCAGCTTACGACGAGACCAGTACTCAGAGCGAACGATAAACTGACACCAAATGGGAAAACCAAGGTTCCGCTCACCAGCAGTCTCAGCCCACCGAGGATTCAGCCATGAAAGCGTCTCGTTCGACTGATTGATTTTTGATTGATCTGACTGACTGATTGATCACAGGGACATTCTGACGGGCCGGTTCCCTCCCACGTCGGGCACGGCCTATATCAACGGCTGGGACATCCTGAACGAGTTCTCTCAGATCCGCAAACACACCGGCTACTGCCCGCAGTTCGACGTCCTCTTCGAGCAGTGAGTAGCCACACCTGTCTCCCGTGGGTTGGGGTTGTAATAGGCAGTAAAGCTGAGAAGGCTGACGACACTAAGAAATTGAGTGACCATCGGGGTCTTGGATCCAGGGGGCCTGGAATTGGTACCCAACAGGCTTTGCTCTTGCAGTGACATTTTATAAAGTTGAAGTCAGCACACCAAATACATTGCGGGCTTGACCAAAGCAGAAGTCCATTCCCTTACCCTCCCGAAAATGTGCCTTCCTCCTGAGTCCGGTTTGAATTTGTGCAATTTGTTGACGCTGGGTCAGCGTCCGGTTTCATGTCGTAAACAGAACTGTTCAGTGAATTGGGCCCACACTGTTTCTCGCGTCAGCCTGACGGTTCGGGAGCACATGGAGTTCTACCTGTCGCTGAAGCGAGGCGGGTCAAGCAGCGCTGAGCGGAGGATCCACATCAACAGGTGAGGAATGGGTGGGAGAGGGGTCGGGCGTGCCTGTGAGGAGAAGGTGAAATATGGGTGGGGCGGGGCAGGGTGGGGCAGAGCAGGACAGGGAGGCCAGGGCAGGAGAGAGTGAGGATGATGAGAGAGGGTGTGGGAGACCAAGCGAGGTACAGGATCCACATCTGGTGGGTCGGTCGGAAGAGGATGCGATGCCTCAAACAGGGTGAGGCCAGGCTAGATGGGGCGGGTCCATTCATGTGTGCTGCGGCCGGGGGTGTTGTGTTCGGTTGAAATAACGTCCATTGAGACTCGGCTGTGTGCACACAGACTGCTGGACTCGGTGGGCCTGCGGGAGTCGGGCCCGGTGCGCGCGGCGCACCTCTCCGGGGGGCAGCGCCGCCGCCTCTCCGTGGCGCTCGCCTTCTCCGGGGACTCCCGCTTCGTGCTGCTCGACGAGCCGACGAGCGGCATCGACCCGACGGCGCGACGACAGATCTGGGACCTCATCGCCAAGCACAGGGAAGGTGCGTGTGTGTGAGTGAGGTGTGCGTGCGACATTCTCAACGCGACACCACATGCCTGTGAGATCTTGAACCGGTTATGTTCAGAGAGAGCAAACAGGGCTGTGTAATTCTAAAGTACACCGCTCGTTTGGTGAGAAATTACACGTACGCAAGGCCATGTCCCTGGGTAGTCCCTCGTTCGCGATCCAGCGTGCGGTGTAACCACTGTAGATCCTGTGTTACTGCTGTTGTGATTTGTGCTGGAAAGACAACATGTCTCAACCGGGCACGGTACCACATCCAGAAGGCAGGAACCTCTCCAGCATGCATTCCCCTGGGCGGCACACGCCCCTCCAGCACACCTGCCAGAGAGCACCTGCCTCTCCAACACACCCCTCCTGCAGCCCGTCTCGCTCCCCTTCTGCTCCGCAGGCCGCACGATCGTCGTCTCGACGCACCACCTGGACGAGGCGCAGCTGCTCGGGGACCGCGTCGTCATCCTGCACCGCGGCGCGCTCGTGTGCGCAGGCGCGCCCATGTTCCTGCGCGCGCAGTACGGAGCCGGGTACAGACTCACCGTGGCCAAGGCGCTGCCGTCTGTCAGGGTGAGTGGGCAGGGAACGGTCCCATCCCCACCAGCACAACACACACACACACACACACACACACACACACACACACACACACACACACACACACACACACCAGTCTTCCCAAGAAAGCGTCGCCCTCCCTCTGAAAACGGTGGGAGAAGGTGGAGACTTTGCAGTTGAAATGGGCCATTGTTTTGTTTGCTGGACCCTGGTTACGTTCCCTTGCCTGAATCCTGGATCCCACAGACGAAAGTTGAGGGGAAAGTTTAGAGAATAGGTTGGGATTTGCAGCAGTGGAGCAGAACAAGGATTCAAGTCAACTTCCACAAGACGTTTGTTTCCCGACGGGAACAGAACGGACGCGTTTTTGCTGCATGACCCTGTCAGACATTCCCTTTTATCGCTCACGCTGACGTGCACGTTGCAGGACTACGGGTCTGCGCGGGAGCAGCTGCACTGCAGCTCGGAGCGCGTGCTCGACGTGCTGCGTGAACACGTGCCGGGAGCCACGCTCGTCGAGGAGATAGGTGCGTCACATACGCGCTGTGTCGCGTGCGTTCGCTTACGTGGTACGAGGTTTGGAATCAAATATTCCGACAATACGTGTTTTCTATGGAACAAAATTTTCCGATTTTTTTGGAAATGAAATACAGGCAAGGTTGTCATGTTGTCAATGTGTGTGATGAGTTTCATCATTGATCCAGACTTTTTAGGTCAGTTAATGAGGTTGCAAAGTGCACACTCAGCTGACATCTCGGCGATCGCCATGGCGTTCTTCGTGTTTACTTTGTGTTTGCTTTTGGCCAATTTCCAGTGCAGAAAGGAGCAAAGGGCATGCATAAAAATGTGTGTACGCCTGGGCTACAGTCAAGCCAAGACTTTCAGACAGATTCAGGAGGCATGGGGTGATGACGCCCTGGGAAGAACTCAAGTCCGGTACTGGCATCAGCGATTCTCTGATGACCCTGCAGGCGATGTTGGTGACAAGAAGCACACTGGTTGACCCCGCACAAAGAGGACACCAGCTGGAGTACAGGCCATCAGTGAGCAGTTGGATGAGGACAGGAGGTGTACCATCCGACAACTGGGTGTGGCAACTGGTATGTCCCACACCTCAGCACACCAGATTTTGCGCAGAGACATGAAACTGAAGAAGTTAGCTCCAAAGAATGTGCCTCGAGTTCTCACAGACAGACAGAAGCGTTTGAGGATGAACATTTGCCGACAAAACTTGACCAAGCTGCGCACAGACAGGTCTCTGTTCTCAAGGATAATTGCCACTGATGAGAGTTGGATGTACACCTTTGACCCGCGCACAAAACAAGTGGATATGCAGTGGGTTGGATCTCAAGACTGTCGACCACGGAAGGCTTTGCGCAGCCGGTCTCAAGCAAGGACCATGTTGATCCTGTATTTTGACTGTAATGGACTGATTCTGCCGTATTTCAAGGATGCTGGAACAGTAACCAGAGTCAGCTACATCGACTCATGCGTGAGGCAGTGTGCAGGAAACGGTCGAGAAGGTAGGAGCTGCAAGACTTCATTTTGCTTCAGGATAATGCCACTCCGCATACATGTGATGACACAGTCCGGTATTTGGCATCTGTTGGCATGGAAGTGTGGAGCCACCCTCCTTACAGCCCAGACTTGTCACCGTGTGACTTTTGGGCTTTCCCCAAGTTAAAGTCAAGGATCAGAGGACACAGATTCAACACGGTTGCTGACCTGCAGACTGCCATCATCAGGGAACTGCGCAACATCCCCAAAGAAGAGTACATCAAGTGTTTCCGCAACTTAGCCCAGAGATACCAACGTTGTGTCGACGCTCAAGGAGAGTACTTTGAAGGACAGGGCAAGCGCGGACTGGATCCTCCAAACTAAGCAACAAACATTGTGTTTTCATCCTTGAAATTGGACACAACTGTTGGAGTAACTCTGTGCAGCGACGCATCGCCATGCACACAGGAACTGCCTGACTTCGGATGCCGACAAGTTTTTTCCATTAGCTCATTTCCTGCTGTTCTCAGTTGCAGAATAAAGGTCTTTTGGCAAGGTCTCACCAACCTCAATTCATCCTTTCTGCGTCGTCAACCCTCGTCATTATCGCACATTGTCGGAATATTTGATTCCAAACCTCGTACGTCGTCCATGAGTGGTGCGACCTTCTACCTCTACTGTGCCTTCCAGAAACACCCACTGCCTTCAGAAGGCAGGGACATCACGCACAATCTATGCGCCTTTCATCTGAGTCTTGTCGAATTGTTGCGTTCTTCCCCTGGAAACTGACCTTCACACTTTCCTCAACAAAAACTGTCGTTCTCTCGTGTCTCCTCCATTGCCAAACTTCGCACCAACACCTCGCTTTTGTTCTTGTCACTCTCCTTCAAGAAGGTCTTCTTGACAAGGGTTTCTCAGTGAGTGAGTGTTCTCAACAGAAACCCAGTTCACCCTCCATGTTGTTGCAGGCTCCGAGATGACGTTCGTGCTCCCGGCGCACGCGGGGCAGACGCAGCGTTTCGCCGCCGCGTTCGACGCGCTCGACTCGAAACGCTCTGAACTGTGCATCGACAAGTACGGCGTGTCCGACAGTACCCTCGAGGAGGTGAGTACTCGTGTAGTTCTGGGCGTTTATGGATCCAAAGGGTGGTGAGGGTTTCTTGAGGGAGTTCTGTCCCTGCATAAGAACGCTTGCTCTCCAGTGGAGATTTCTTGGAAAGGGGATTGAAGTTGTCCCCCCGAAATCCAGTTCTCGATCTGCCAGAACAAACTGCTGTGAGACTCTGCATTTGCACGTTCACTGATTGTTGTGTGATTCAAGGCCCGTTCACGATGCAGCGTCTTCATGTCGCTCCTGAATCTTGTGACGTCAGCACACGCGCGCTTCCTTGATGTGACTCGACGCGAAAGCTTGCGTCACTCTGAGACTGTGACCAGGCCCCCAACCCTCCACTGACCTCCACAGAGACGGCACAAGCGTGAAGCAGGCCTCACCCTTCACCCTCGCTCTCGGCAGGTGTTCCTGAAGGTGACGCGCTTCGCCGAGAGGGGGCGGGAGCTGGACGCAGAGACGCTGCGCAGCGCCGGTGCGCACGAGTCGGGAGAGACGCCGGGAGACGACGCAGGTCAGTCACGTGACCTGGAGATGGTCTTTGTTCTGCGGTTGGAGTGACTGAAGTGGTGATGTTTCTTTAAATATGTGGTTCGTGCCCTCCAGCGGTTGAGGCTGAAGACATACAGAGCGGAATTCGACTGAAGTCCTGCAGTTCAGCCAATCGCGTGATTGGCTGAGCTGCGAGACTCTCACAGCGCGTCTTCAGCCTGTTCCAAGGGGACCAGGAATAATCTTGCCCTTGATACGTCTGTGGCCAGAGTGGAGCAATTACATCAGCAAGTGAGGATCAGAGACATGCTCATCAGGCGCGAGCACAAATTGAAAATTTTTCAGCTTTAGTGTCGCCCCCTGGCGATTGATCAGTTGCTCTGTCCCTGCGCGTGTTTGCTGCACGTGTTCACGGTTCCCGCTGCAGACGACCTGACCCCTCGGGACTCGCCGCGCGGCTCGGTCGGGGAGCGCGGCGGCATCGTCGGGCAGCGCCGGGCCCGGGACGGGGGCGCCACCCTCAAGCTGCGCCAGTTCGCCGCGCTGCTCATCAAGCGGTTCCACCACAACCGCAGGGACCTCCGCATGTACCTCTCTCAGGTCAGTGGATTTCTCCCTGGTTGGTGTCCTTGGTCAGAGAATCATTTTTGCGTTGATGACCTCAGTAATGGAAGGCAGTTGGACATCTCCCTGGTTGGTGAAACTCCCCTGGGTCCAATGACCGATTCTGAGTTGGGGGTTGAAGAATCCTTCTTTCGGGTAAGTTTGTGCCCGGGAGTTGCAGAGCACTTCTCCAGGTATCTGTTGATCCCCCCCCCGCCATAAATCAAGACCCCCGCAGGTCAGTGAACCTCAATTGGACATTAATCTGAGGCAGTTGACCTCTTTCTGGACTCTGATGACCACGCCAAAGGTCATTGCACCCCGCAGATCTTTCAGCACCCTCGTGGACGAATCTCGTTGCCACTGTCAACCTCGTTTTCAGATCATCCTGCCGTGCCTCTTCATCACCATGGCGATGGTGTTCATCCGCATGAAGCCGACGCCGTCCAACGAGCCGTCGCTCCTCCTCACGCCGGACATGTACGGCCCCGACGCCGCCATGTTCTTCACAGACCACGTGGGCAATGACGTCACGCGCAAGATGTCGGCGAGCCTGACTGAAGAGCCGGGAGTGGGCACCACTTGCATGCAGAGTACAGAGAGGTGAGGTTTCGGTTCTTCTGGACTCAAACCACAAAATGTGTCGCTCAAGAATGGACGCGCTTCTGATGACCAAACTCATTCGTTTCCCGCTTTCCCTGCAGCGACCGCTGCACGTGGACGCCGTCAGCGATGACGTCATGGCCGGAACTGCCACCAGATCGCGCCTCCATCCCAAACTGCACCTGCGACTCCCAGTAAGTTTTGTGTGAAGAAAAATTAGATCTCTGTTTGGTGCAGGCCAGGTGCCACGCATCGTTTCGTGCAGGTTCTGCATGGAGTCCAACCTCGTCAGCTCTCTGTGTCTTCGTACTGGTCGGCTGATTTTGTGCGCTGTCCTTGGGAATGAGCCCCAGTTGCCTGAAATCCCGATACTCCTCACTGTTTTACTCACACGAGAACGCCACGTTGCAGGTACGTGTGTGAGGAGGGCGCCTCTGGACCCGACCCGCCGCGCATGACGACGCGCACCGGAAACACGCTGTACAACCTGACCGGAAGTGCGCTCCCGACCCAGGAGTACCTCCTCAACAGCTTCACCGACTTCATAGAGAAACGGTACGAGGTGAAAGTGAAGTGCTACACGCACCCGATGAGGCCATTTCAGGCTCTAGAATTCAGGCACCAACCGCATAACATTGGTGCCAAGAGACGAAACCCGTGGGACATCAGTGGAGTCTTTCGCAGACGAATCACGTGAGACTGGTCTGCAAAGGAAACTGGCAGTTTCACTGCGTTTGGCTGCGTCGCCAAGTTGGCCCTGCGCGCATTGATGTGCACAGCGTAAACACCACGGAACCAGGATTGGGGTCAGGGCTCCCAACCTCAAAAATTGAACAAATACAGATGAACAAGTTTGTGGGGTTCAGTGTTTTGGTGAGTCACAGGGCCCAAGGCCCCATAGCCCCTTGAGACCCAAGTTCCCACCCCCTTGGACCTGCCAGAGCTCCATCCATATACGGCTGTGAACTCCACCTGAGCCTGCAGAACGACACCCGACGACACTGGCCACGTTACTGTTCCAGGTACGGCGGGTGGAGCTTCGGAGAGACGGAGGCGGGCGCCGCGCAGCTCGCCGTCTGGTACAACTCGAAGGGGTGGCACGCCATGCCGGCGTTCTACAGCGCCGCGTCCAACATGGCGCTGCGCAGCGCCGTCCCGCCGGCGCAGTGGGGCGAGTACGGTGAGCCACACACACGCACACACACACACACACACACACACACACACAAAGCGTACCCACCTGTTCACTACTTCTCATAACTCTGGTGAGGTGGTTGCGGGGTAGTTACATTCTCACATGTCGTCCAACCACGACCGTGTGCAGCGGAAATTGTTTCCTTTGGGTCAGAGTCCCGAGCACCAGACTCCCTCCTGGGTCTGCCCCTGACCATACAATCTTGACATTTTTCCATTTCGACCTAAGAATCCGAGAGCCCCAAGCTTTCTCGGATTCTCGGACATTCTCTCGGATCATCTTGGATGAAAATGCTGTTCAATTTACGAGGCGACCTCATCAAATTTTGCAAATTTGGGTTTTTAAATATGAAAATTTTTTTCTTTTTTTTTTGAAACATTGGACATCTGTGCCTGACATGTGGGGCTGTCATCACACAAAGTGCGGTATCACTGCATATGGTATGACCCAATTACTGAGGGGCATTTTAGGTCTGCTGATGACCAGTCGTGCGACATCTTTGTCCACTGCTGAGAATTGAAGTTTGAGGCAGAAAAAATGCCTGACAACAAGAGAGAACAATGTCTCATGATCAAAATTTTGCATGGGATGAACTTGGCTTCAAAACAGTTTCACAGGAGGTTGGTGGCAACACACAATCAGCAGGCATACTTGCTCTCTTCGGTGCACTGGTGGGTCAACCATTTCGCAGCTGGCAAAGTGAACGTCGGGGACTGCACACGTTTGGGTCATCCAACAAAGCTCACCCCTGTGCTCCTCAACCAACTGGTCGGCATTTTGCGCAGGGAGCCCCGCACAAGTTTGGCAACCCTTGCCAGGTATCTCCAAGTGAGTGTTGGCACCATGCACAAGGCTCTCACGAAGCAGTTGCATTGGAAAAAACACCCCGCAAGGTGGGTCCCCCATCATCTCACCGATGTGCAGCGCAACCGCCGGGTCATCTGCTGTCACACTTTGCTGCATCTCAAGGCTGGAAATTGCGACTTCCTGCAGTCCATTGTCACAATGGATGAGAGCTGGTTTTTCTGCTATGACCCAGCTTCACACCAGGCAAGCTGTGAGTGGGTCGCACCCGGTGCTGAAAGACCTCACATTCCCTGGTTGGAGAGAGTGACCATGAAGATCATGATGTCAGTGTTTTGGGATTCCCAAGGTGTCATCTTTAGGGAGTTCATCCCCAGGGGGCAAGGTGTAACTGCACATGTTCATCTGCGCATGCTCCGCAAGCTCTGTGAGAAGCTTCATCATTGTTGACCAGCTCATTGGGCAAGGCAGAATTGGCATTTGCAGCAGGACAATGCACCCGCACACTGAGCCAGATTGGTCCAAGATCACCTCAGGTGTCACCCCAAGTTCTGCACCCTGGGTACAGTCCCGACCTCACTCCCAGTGACTACTGGCTCTTCCAGTGCATCAAGCAACACCTGAAGGGTTGACAATTCCAAGATGAGGATCATCTCTGCAACCAGATTGATGCTGTGATCCGCAACATCCCCACTGGTGAATTTGCTGCAGCCATCAACCAGCTCCCCCACCACTGGAGAGAGTGTGTCCGAAGGGATGGATGTTACTTCGAGTGACGTGCTTGACACAACACATGTGTCTAACTGTGGACAAACAGTAACCAAGGATACTCAAAAACCCTAACAAAACTGCAGGAGTTGCAGTGGAATCACTGGAAAGAACAGTGCAATTTGTGGACAGTTGCGAACTGTGTGTGCCACTTGCGTGTATCGGTTGACTTTGCTCGAAAGTCTGAAAGAAACAACTTTCTGGTGACAAGGAAATGTACTTACAATGAATAAAAAAACTGCTCACTACCCAGTCTTCATACTGACCCCCTTCACTGAGCAGAGAAAAAATTTGATGCAAAAATTCCAAAAAACCAGGTCGCAACAGCCAAATTTGCAAAATTTGATGAGGTCGCCTCGTACACTCTCGCATGTCGAGAATTGTCAAATTCGCGGATTCTCGGGTGTAAATCTAGCAGCATCAATGACTGTTCGATGTCATGCAAACCCACCGACTGAATTTGTTTCTTCCTTCTTTGCAGGTATCTCGACCTACAACCACCCGATCAACGCTACGAAGGAGCAGCTCAGCAGGGGGTCCTTGTGAGTATATGCACCACCACCTCTGTTCTTCAGCCACCAGACTGTTTATGTCGGATTGTTTCTCTTCAAACCCGAAGTCCTTTCAGGAGACAAGACCGCCATGGGGTCTGATCCCAACCAAATTTCCAAAAAATTTGACATGGGGAATGTGAAACGTGCGCGCTTGAAGCGCAAAATTTGTTGGTTGAGCAAGGGTTCCGTACCCCCCCCCCCCACTGCATCCACCTCGTGTCCCCCCCCCCACACACACACAAAATAAACTTGTTCTGTGCTGCCACGTGTGACAACTTCCGCCTGTTCCCCTACTGTACGAGGCAACGTCCGGTGTTTCTTCCCTGTGCAGCCTGGAGGGCATCGCGGACACGGGCATCGCTCTCACCATCTTGACGGCGTTCTGCTTCGTGCCCGCCGGCTACACCATCTATCTCATCAAGGAGCGAGTGAACGCGGAGAGACAGCTGCAGAGGATCTGCGGTGTAGGCACGCTGCTCTACTGGTCCACCGCTCTGCTCTGGGATCTGGTGAGTGGAGAGCCTGGGTTCACATCGGCTCCTGTTGAACGGATTCACAGTGGGAAAAGGCCATGAAAATGTCGCGCGTTTCACCCGTGTGCAAGCCAATTTGTCAACGCAGCACCAACTTTCATGACCAGAAGCACAAAAGTTTTTCCAGCGCATAACACGTCCATGCACTCACGTTTGGCTCGAAGTGCTCCACGGTCTGACAGTGGCCTTCCGCACCCTGAGATCTGTGTCTATGGATTTGTGAACTGCAGTCTAACTGCTGCAGTATGACCCTCAGCCCCGACACCCTGATTTGTGTTTGCAGGTGAGCTACGGTCTGACGGTGGGCCTCGCCACCCTGATCGCCTACCTCTTCGAGATGCCCATCTTCAACTACAGACAGAACCTCGCCGCCTTCGCCGCACTCGTCGCCATGTTTGGGTGAGTCCAGAGGCCGACTGAGTCTCCAGCGTGATTCACACTGCATGAATGCGGCGTGTGCCCTTGTAAGCAGCACCCGTGAGCCTGCAGAAGCACAGTGCTTGTGTGTAAAATTTTAATTCACGTTCGGGTGAGTGCGACCGACTGCAGCTTGGCTCAAAGTGCCGCACTTTCCTGTGCAGGTAGTCAGCACGATAAAAGCCAAACGTCAGGGGAAACATATCTCCACACAGAAACTACCGTGTTGTGATATATTCTCATTGGTCTCAATTGAGGGAAATGTGTCGTTGTGTTGTCCTCCGGGACACACCAGGCATGCCACGTCAGCTCACGTTGCCTGGCAACACAACACACGACGAACCCACACAACCTTCTTGTATTACATTTCGTGGTCGGAGACCACCTGTTCCTATTGACCCTTTTTGTCTTGTTCTCCAACATTTTCTTGTTTCTTGTTGCTAGGTGGGCGACGATCCCGCTCATGTACGTGCTCGTGCGCTGTTTCCGCGAGGTGGCCGTCGGCTACATCACCATCTTCTTCCTCAACCTCTTCGTCGGGCTCAACACGACGGCCTGCTCCTTCCTCCTGCGACTCTTCGCTGGACACGGGCCCGTGAGTACTCCTCTTCCCCTGGGGGCGGATTCAGGAGCCAGGGCCTCACCTCACCCTCACCCCGACCAAATTACTCCAGCCCCTGATATTGTGCCTGGTTTCCGTTTTCCGAGTTGAGATTTTCAGAGTTGAAAATGGTCTGCCACAAGGGGCCGCCTCTGGCTGGAGCCTGGTTCCGCCCTTGCGCGCGGCTTCTTTTTGGGTCAAGTGGGTCGCAAGTTTCGAGTTTCAAATTGGATTGTTGGAGTACTCAGAGGAGGGGGCATGGCCTGGAAGCTCTCTGGTTTTTGGTTGTGTACGTGTTCGTGACTGTGCTGCTTTTGCAAATCGGTGAGTGGTGCCTGATGCACTTGCCATTGATTTACAAAGAGCAACACGGACGCAGTGGATATCGGTGTCAAGTGGAGGCCCCAAGACTCATGTTTTGCCAAATCTGACGCAACAGACAAGACCAAGATGATATCCAATTTTAATGTTTGTACGGAATTTGCTCAGCTTCAGTGAGCGTGGGGTTTGGCGCGGGAACCAGATGTTTCCCAGTTTCTAAGTTCAATAGGCGCTGCCCATTCTTCTGAGATACAAGTTTTGAACTCTCCAGCGGCTTGTTCGATAAGGCCCAGTCTGAAGGTATTGTGCGACCTCCGCTTCTGTGACACCACAGTACTGCGCCTGTCAGCAGTCGTGTGAGGTATGAGGTCTCACGGCTGGCCTGGAGCAGCCCGGTGAGACCTGAGGCCAGACAGAACGGAGGCCTCGTAGAACCTTGATACCTGTGTGTGTGTGGGTGGGGGTGGGTGGGTGGGTGGGTGGGTTTCTGTGTGTGTGTGTGTGTGTTTCAGCTGGTGTGAAGGTCCTGTGCGACCTCAGGCCTGACACGACTGCTGATGGGCTCAGCCTTGTAACACCTGGAGCCCTGTGAGGACGAAGGGCTGACAGAACCTTGACACCGGTCTCTGTGTGTTTCAGATGGTGGCGAAGGCGTGGGAAATCCTGTCTCGCGTCTTCTTCATCTTCCCGCAATTCTGCCTCGGGGACGGCCTCGTGCGCCTCGCCTACAACCAGGTCCTCACCGACGTCTTCGCCAGGTGCGTGTGTGTGTGTGCGTGTATGTGCGTGTGTGTGCGTGTGTGTGTGCGTGCGAGTGACCTCTTGCGTGTTCATTGGATTTTGCGAACAAACAGTGCGCATGAGTTTACACGAATTCGTGTGTGCTGATGTGAGTGGATGTATAGGTGAGAGTTCACACAAGTGTGCGTTCATGTGTGCGTGTGTGTGCAAGTAAGTGTGCGTCTTGACCCATGTTCAACGACGGAACTTGGTCAGCCTTGCACGCCCTCCACCTTTGCTCGTGTTCCGTCAGGTTCGACATCGACCGATACACGTCACCGTTCACGTGGGACATGCTCGGCTGGCACCTGGTGGCGCTCGCGTCGCAGGGCGTCGCCTTCCTGCTGCTGCACCTGCTGCTCGAGACCCGCTCCTGCAGATCCGTGCCGTGAGTAGCCGCTGCAGTGCAGTGCAGTGTGTACGAGGGCTGTCCACGAATTTACCGCTGCAGATCTACATCTTGCCAACAGTCTTGACGTTGTGGTGCAGCGGAGAATTCGTGGACAGCCCTCGTACGTCGTACCACGCTCCTGAGGACTTGGACAAGAAATGCATGTCCGTGTTGCGTGGTTTCAGCTGTAGGGCGGTTCTACATCGCCCAAGTTTCGCCGTTTTGCCCACAGCCCCGGCGCACCGCGCGCGGACTACAGGGAGGACGTGGACGTGAGTCTGGAGCGACAGCGCGTCGTGACGCGTGACGTCAGCGATGACGTCATGGTGCTGCACAGCCTGACGCGACGCTACCGGCGCGGCCTGCGGCGCGTCACGGCCGTCGACAACCTGAGCGTCGGCGTGCCGCGAGGAGAGGTGCGTCGTCCAGGGGTCTCAGGGGTGGGTCCCGGTGTAACATGCCCCATTGGCTTGCGTGCCCGATTGACACGTGTCAATGGGGCACAGCCGGTAGACCCATGCCCCATTGACAGGCCCCGTGTTCCGATTGACAGGGGCAAGCCTCCAAATGCCTCCCCGGTTGTCCCAAGGGGCAACTGGCAAGCCTGCTCCCCCCTCCC
>JAAUXT010064126.1_pt1 | contig 17471 bp, 17 predicted proteins | sample 7278171 | NCBI WGS metagenome assembly JAAUXT01 (sample SAMN14350112, study PRJNA611818) | marine sediment metagenome | isolation source: surface marine sediment (1.8m) | place: French Polynesia: Moorea | collected 2018-08
GCTTTCGAATTTTTTTTTTTTTTTTTTTTTTTTTTTAAATTATCAGTGATGAACTGCGAACTTAAAGACCACACGATTTTTATGCGTAGCATTATTTTTCAAACAAAGTTTCTCACACCAAAGACGAGGGAGTATTTGAGTTGAACATGTCGCCGGGTGTTTGACAGGTTCAGATGCGGGACACGCCGCACAGTCTAGACGGGTCCCCGCTGCAGCTGCGCCACAGCGCGCGCCGCCTGAGCGCCCCCAACATCCAGGAGGGCGGCGGCGGCGGCTTCTCCCCGCCCCGCAACAACATCCACCACCAGGTGACGCTCGTTATTCTATTTTGCGAAAAATAAACTCTGGTCAAACAATGAGTATCAGCATTGTGACGAAAGAGTGTTGTGCAAATGAGACAACTGGAACGATTCTTGTATCTTCCAGGTTCAGAAGTTTGAAGAGCTGCAGCAGAGGCGCAAGGCTCTCGACAGTTCTTCAGACGACAACGAGCGCCGTGCCCGGAGGCACCGAGGTTCTCCGCAGGCCTCCGACCTGGTTCTCCTGCCTGAAACCTCCACCAACGGCACCCTTGACACCCCTCGTGTGATAGCCTGGCGTCTTTCGCCCAAGGGCCACGAAGTCCTGCAGTCCAAGCCGCTGGCGCCGAGACAGTCGGACTACGACAACATCAAGCTGTCCCAGGGACCGGTGCGCTACTCGACGGCGAGTCAGCAGGAGGTCACTTCCTCCGTGTCGCATTTCGTCAGCTCCCGCAATGAAGCGAACCTGGCTGCGAACAGCGGGCGCCATTCAGCGGAGCAGTACGTGCCCCGCTCTCAACCCACGTTCAACGGACGCCACTCAGCGGATCTGCTGGACGACTACCCCACCACGCAACCCTCCACTCAGCGCCTTTTCAGCTCCCAACAAAACCTCTCAACATATCAACCGCCTGGCCCGTACAGACAGGAGCAACAGCAAAACGGCCACCACGGCAACAAGCATGTATCTCGGAGGGACCAACAGCTGAGGCACAAGTCCTCAGACGACGTCAGATGGGAAAACTACCTGGGTATGGCCGAGAACGGGCGGGTGGAGGATACCCAGCCCAGGGACCAGTTTCGCGATGCATACCCACGGGACCGATACGGCGCCGAGGAGTTTCGTAACGTCAGCTCGTCGTGGGAAAACCTGTACGATTCCGCAGATCTGTCCATGGTGCACTCAGACTCCCACCAGGTGAGCTCACCGTGCAAAGCGCGTTCAGCTGTGAAAGCAACATTTGCTCACTTCAAGTCGAGTTGTTCTTTCGAACAGGCACCTTTGGTGTCACCTTGACAACCTGTGTGTTCTCGCTGTCGTTGGTTAAATTGAATACAAGCGTCCAACACCTGAGTGTGAGCCCGTGATCGATTGTGCGGTTCCTTTCGCGCAGGTTGACTACGCGTCTCGTGCGCGGCGGTACCCAGCCCCGGTGGGAGGAGGAGGCTACCCAGGCCCGGCTTACAGACAAGACCCCCGCGACGTGCAGCAGGGTCAGGACAACCCGGCGTACATGTCTCCCGACAGCGACGACCAGCACAGACCCGCTCAGGGTGCGTGTGTTTGTCTTTCTCAATACACGCACTGCTTTTGCTTCAAATATCAGCAAGAGACAAATGTTCTGGCAGAACCATAGGCAAATTTTGTACATCTTCGTTTGCAGGAAGAGCAAGAAGAAATTCTCGGGACAAAGAGACGTACGACGCCAAAGCTTTGATGGAGGAAGAGAAACAGAAGTACGCGGAGTACAAAGCTGAATACGTGCGGCGTCAGTCATCCAGTCACAGCTCAGAGAACGAGGATCCTCGATCCGATCCAGGGGTGGGCAGGCCCGTGCACCACGAGCGCCAGCCCGCCTTGTACGGAGACCCTGAGGGCGGCAGGCCGCTCAGCGAAGGCGGCAGGTCAGGGAGGCCTGATCAGTACCTGTACTCCCCGCAACAGAAGAAACGCGTGCCCCACGAACAGCTTCCGGCCACCAGGGAGCAGCACGTCCCGGAGATGTCTCGCTTTCCTCCCAACTCATTTGTACAATACAGGAGCTCCGGTGGAGGACAGTCTCCGACCAAAACACAGGACTATTCTCCGTACCAGCAACAACCCCCAGTTTCAACGAGCCGTTCCAGGCCCTATGAACCGGACAACAGACACAAATACATTCGCGAGTATGAAATTCCAAGCGACTCCACTCCAACCAAACCCAAACAGGAGTTCGTGCTCAGGTGGGGGCCGCACCAGAAGTCTCCGAGTGTGGAGCGCGTGATAGGGAGGCACACCCCCGACAGGGAAGGGAGCAGGTTCGGCGCTCAGGAGAAGCGCTCTCACAGGAGGACAGCCTCCGACGGGTATTCCCACGCAGAAGGTGGGATATCGGACAGACACAGATCCCCCTCAACAGAACGCAACGAGCGCTACAGTTCACCCGACAAGTCCGGACAACCCAGAACGTACCAAATGCCGAGGTCGTCCAGGGGCCCTCCAGTGTCTTCCCAGGCAGGGCCTTCCGGCCCGGGTCCGTCGGCCGCTGTGCGGCAGCTGTGGCACTACAACCAGACGTACGAGGACCAGGACGGCGACATCAAGTCTCCCGAGCTACACGGCGTGACGAACACACACGCCGACGTGCTCTCGCCGTTCGACACGCTCAAGAGTACCAGTTCCTCAGGTCACTCGGCACCCGTCAAACCGATGGTACAGGTGCGTTGCTGGGGTTTCTTTGTTCGCTACGGTGCATAAATCTTTACCGGATTTTGAGATCGTGAACTGACCTGTGTTGCGTGTGCATCCCAACAATTTAATGAGCCACCAGTTTTGGTGCCTGGATCAATGAGTCATCTTCAGGAAAGCTTGATTTGAGGTTGAAGCAACACACATCTTTTGAAGGCGGACGACCTGAACGCGGAACTGAACAACCGCCACTCGCAGAGCGTTCCCGCCATCAACCAGTTCCACAGCGGCCGCTCGCACTACGCCGAGCCGAGTCAGGTCCGCAACAACAAGAGGCTCACGGACGACCCCATCTTCGGACAGGTCCGTGCAGCTGACTGGCGCATTGAAATGACAAAGAACATTGGCTTTTGCTGCCATCAAACGTTGTCCCACAAAAATTCGAGCCTTCTCGTCATTCCTGCTCTGGGATTCTCTTTTCCAAGTGTTGTTTCTTGACACACCGGGCCGCCAGAATCTTGGGATCACTTTTCAAGATGACTTCTGATGTAGGTGTTTCGGGTGAGCGAGGAGAGCGTGTACCGCTACGAGAGCAGCAAGAAGGTGGAGCCGGCGCAGTCTCAGGCGGCCGACCGCTTCGAGCAGCGCATCCGTCAGAACCGCCAGCAGCACAAACAAGAGATGGAGGTCCGTGTTCAAAGATTTCAGAGCATCACAGGACATTGTTGTGTGTTTCAAGTTGAAATTTGAATTGGGCTTCTCGCCACGCGCAGGAAAGCATTGGGTTTGAAATGCGATTCATGTGCGTCTTGTCAGGAGCTGTTGAAGGTTGAGAGTGAGCTGCAGAAGGTGAAGTCGTCCCTGACTCCGATCCATAGAGTCTCCCCACAGGTTCAGCACTCCGCTCCGCACGAGCAGCGCCAGTCGCCTCCGAACAAGCACAGACGCTCTCAGGTGAGTCATGTCGGCGTGCATCAAATCAACACCAGTTTGTGTTCCAGGTCTGTGCGCGCAGATGACATCTTGAGTCAGGACAGTGTTTGGTTTTCCGTGTGGAAATTTTCACAACAAATCAGGTCAACACAGAACAGTGGAACGACGTTTGACGATTTACAACTCCCCTACTCATTTTCAGCCGGCGCCGCACGTGTCGTCTCCGGCGGCGGTGCCGCTGCGCCAGACGTCGCCGACGCGGCGGCGCTACGTGATCGCCGAGGCGCGCGCCAACGACCCGCCGCGCGACGACCGCCCGCAGGACGTGAACGTGCGGCTCATCACGGAGAATCTGCTGACGCAGGCGCAACCCCCGCCAGGTGAGCACTGCACTGACGTGCAGTCAGCAGAAATGTGGGTCTGCTGGAGACGTTCAATGTTGACTTGCTGCAGCTTGAATCATCGTGGGAAGGGATCAGCATGTGGTCACACGGGTTGAAAGGTGGTGAACAGAACGAACAATAAAACCGAGCTTTTCGTCTGCTGCTTGGGGAAACATTTCTCATGCCCAAGTATTTGACGAATGTTTCACTTGTGGTGATTGAGTTCTCCGTGTGGTGGAAAACAAGGACTGCAGACATTCCGCACCTGCCATTGCCGAATGGTTTCAGCAGAGATGTTTCGGCATTTCGGTCTCACCTGTTCGAAATGAGGCAGAGGCTGTTTTCTTGTGTGATGATGTGAACAGTGACAAGTAGTGAAAGCAAGTCTTGCTGAATGATCGGCGACGCAACTTCACCGAAGGTGTGGAACTGTCCAATAAAATTTCAGTCACATTCACTGTGTGCCTGATCCGAAGGGTTGATCCGAATGGGGAGGGGTGTTCACCCTGTGAGGACGCCATTGTTTTGGCCATGATGCAGTGATCAGCCATGAGCACATTTGAGTTTGAAGCACAACGAAGATCGCTGTTGTGACTTTGCTCTTGAGTAAGTATAACTGATGGAACACATTCCCAAACGTCTTTCTTGAACCTTGTACTTTGTCCTGCAGGAGACAAGTTCGACGAGGGTCGGTCCTCGGCGGAGCCGGAGCTCACGTGGATCTTCGGCAAGAAGGAGCGGTCGGTGGACGAGCTCAAGGCGGAGGTGTTCAACCTCGAGGACGAGATCGTGCCGGCGCTGCAGCCGCACGCCATGAGGCCCGGTGCGTGCTGCACAGAAAACATCCATCTCTTCATGCACATGTTGCAGGAAAAGGCGTTTTGGGCATAGACGTTTCCATTCGTCAGTCTGTTCCTGAACACGAAAAAGCTTGTAGAATTGCAGCTCTTGGACCTGCAACAAAAACAATCCGCCTGCATTTGCTGCTCAAAAATGCGTCGTTGGCCAGACTCTTGCACGAAAAGGGGCCGTCAGCGTTACGTCCCGTTTTGTCTGCAGGACGGAAACAGGACGCCGCGGACGAGAGGATCACGGACTACGTGTCGTACTACGACGGACAGGCGCAGCGCCGCCCCAACATCGACGACCCGCTCGCCGACCTCGAGAGGACGTACGACCAGCTGCAGAAGCAGCAGCACGAGCAGCACACGGACCACAGGTAGAGTGACACTCCGCACAAGCGCTGACATATGGCCATGTTTCTCAGCAAAAGTTTCTTTCGGGTTCTGATACGAAATCAAGCTGCATGTTAAAGACAATCTGTGGCAGAACAACTTTGTTTGATTTGCAAGGTGCTTTGAGTCACTCATCTCACTTGTATTCTCTGTTATCAGGCCTGTCGTGATGACGGAGCAGGATGTGAAACGCCTTTCCATCACAAACGTGAAGAAGCTTGAGCAGTTCCAGCCGACCACGGAGCACCCAAGTCTGGACTACACCCGCAGCTGGCTCCAGGTACCCAAACAGCTCCGACCGGCTTTTCCGATCGACCACTGTAGTGCTGTCAATCTGCAGGGTTCGTCTTACACTGTGTGGCTGTTGCAGGCTCCGGCGGGTTCGGCGCCACAGGACGTGACGAGTGATCGTCGCTCGGACCCGCAGCCGTCGCACAGCCGGGAGGGAGACTCGTACAGCAACGTGTCCCGCACTAGTGATGGCCACACGTCGGGCTCGGCGCTGCCCAGGAAGGTGAGAGAAAGAGCTGCAGACGTTTTGCTTGAAGCCAAGCACTTTCTCTCACAAAGGTTTCGTTCCACGTTGGACAATGCGCAACAATACACGTGTTGGCTTTTGGCGGTTTGATGCCTGTGGCCTGTGTTGTGTGACAACATTGTGTCAAACTGTTGGTGTTTCTTTCTTGTGTAACGTGGTGCCTGGATTTTCAGGTGGCGGATGACATGGCGTACCGGCGGCAGAAGGGCGCTCCGGTGAGCAGCGCCCGCCCGGCCCAGGGCGTCGTCACCTACAACACGTCCGTCTTCACCACCGCCACCGCACACGACAGGTATCACACACGGCCAACTCCACACACGCATTTCGATTCATTCGTGAGGCCGAGAAAAAAATTGACATCCACTGGTCACGAACAATTTTCGATTCTGGAATCGCCAAGATCACGTCAGACGGACGCGTGTTGTTGCAGCGCACGTCGTGCGGCGCCCGACGCTCTCTTCGACGCCGCCGTCCAGCGGAAGCAGCGCGACTCGTCGGCGCCGCGCTCCTCCGGCGCAGCCAGCGACGTGAGCGCCACCTCCCCGCCGCTCGTTCCGAACCGCGTCTCCACAGATTACCTGGAGGTGAGCGCGCCAGTCTGACTGGATCAGTAACACGATGCTTCTGTGCTTTCATTCAGTGTGACCGACAGCCTGACAGAAACCGCACCGCAGTATCACAAGTGTGAACAAATGTGAGCTGAGCCTGATTTTGTGTGCTGTGTTGACCTGCGCCCTTCTGCCATTGCGCTTCAAAATGCTCACTTGATTTTGACAACAGGTGTGTGAAAATCAAGTTTTCCGAAATATTTAACAACCATTAAATATTTGACACGTAGCCACTTCGTTTGCAGCCGAGAACAACGCCACCCGCAAGAGGTCGCATGCGACTCAAGCCCGACAAGGAGGCTGATCGTTACCATGACGACTACGCGTATCGCAGCCTCAGAAAGGACGTGGAGCCCGTCAAGATAGAGCTTCCGGCTTCCTATCTGAGGTCGCGCAGGGACATTGTCCTGGTAAATGCGCACGCACAGCCCTGCTATAATTGTTGCACTTGAAAAGTAACACCCAAATAAACACCACTGAAGCATGAGACGTAAACACAAACAAAAAAAAAAAAAATGGATGACCACCTCGAATAGCGTTCTTTTGCGAAATATTGGGAAATATTCCAAAGAGCCTTTGGTTGGAATACTTGTTGGCATTTACTCAACCTGAAAGGGTGAGACAGTTCGTCGGAACGCACACTTCATGTCTGCGAAAGCAGACTGGAGAAATCGGGCGACATGTCAGGTAGTGATGGTTGTGTTTGCAGCGGAGTCACGAGCGGTCGCGGTCCGCGGAGAGACCGAGGGGGGCGCCGGGGCAGCAGCAGCACGAGTCGCGGGAGAGACGCGCATCCTTCAGCTCAGCCGAGAACGGTGAGAACCGACCGTCCAACACTTGTGAACAGAAAACCAGTCTCAGAAAATCTCCTTCGCTATTGTTCATGGATGGTTCAGCTGCCATTGCAAATACAAGGACTTTGGGGAAAACAAAACCTGCTGACCATCGTGCTATTCTTGTGTCATGTATATCGCTTTCCGGCAGACTTTGAGGCAGAAGTGTGATACGATTTCAGAAGCGAAGCAGAAGTCGACGGTGCCCTTGTCGCGCGGCATCGCGCGCATGGTCGAGCTGTTCACGTCCCCGCGGGAACTCTCGCACTCCGCTCCTGACCTCGTGCACCAGTCCGCCTTCAGCCACCAGTACGACGACCAGGGCGAGCCTGCGGGCGGCGACGCCCACCTGCCGGTCAGGACCACCGCCACCGAGCGCTTGTCGCAGCCGCAGCCGCAAGCGACGCCCATGTCCAAGGCGAGACACGCGACACCGAGAGGCGTGAAACAACGTCACGAACTGAGGACGAAAATGAAGCTGCTTAGAACAGGGCCTGATGAGCCTGAGTATGAAGAGTACACGGCAGACAAAAGTGAGAGCCACAGCAGCTCAGGGGGTGAAGGTCAACTGGACGACAGGTCACTGAGGTCGCCACCTGATGGCGCTTTTGATGCGGACGATCTGGAAGCGCTCAAAGTGAAGGGACCGAATGAGCTGAAGCCGATTCCAATATCTCGTATTGTGAGCAAACCTCCCACGGCGACCGAGACCGCGCCCAGGCTCCCTCCCTCCACCCGCTCCAGCATCCTGGACAGGGCGGCGCCTGCGGCGGTTGGGTCTGCAGTGAGGCAGCCTCCGTCCGGCATGAGGCAATGGACGGCGTCCAGAAGTGGACCCCCACAATTGCGCTCAGATATAGATCAACCAACGCAACCTGCGCAGCCCCCGGGGCCGAGTCCGGTCAGTGCTGTGCTGGGACACTCGCAAGCGACGTCCGCGTTTCAGCCCACCAGGCCCGTTGCGGCAGGTCAGTCCTTCCAGGCAACCGGTGTCGGTCATCCAACCCAGCCACAGAGCACTTTTCAAGCTACATACGCCACACGAACAAGTTCACCACCAAAACCAGGCGCGCCCGTCAGCTCTCCAATGTACAATCTCCTTTTCCCAACGTCCCCACCAAAACAACAGGCTCAGCCTCCGCCGCAGACGAAACCAGCAGAGGCACAAAAAAGCGCAGCTTCGTCCGATGTTGTGAACAGGCAGCAGGTTCCCAAGATGCAGTTTCCGCAGAAGGCGTTGGTGATTGAGCGCAAGACGTCCTCCTCGTCGTCGGCCGGTGATTCTCCCGAAGCCGTTCCTCACAGCAAGACGGCGCCGTTCCCGAGAACCATCGCGACTTCACAGACGTCGGGCATCGGACCACATGTCCTCCAAGCTCCCGCGTCTGCCTCGGGGGTTCGGCCACCGCTGACTCAGCCTGTCAAGTTCACGCCTGGATTGAGCCTCAGGACTTCAGGAGCAAGAGATACCGGGATGATACCTCAGCATGCCGCAAGTGCGGACGCAAAACCGCGCACAGCTGTCCCAGCGGGCAGAACGGGAGACCGCATGGAGAAGATCCGAAGTCTCCAAGAAGAGAAATTATCCCAAACAAAATCAGCAGGACAGAGGCCCTCGGGCCCGCCACCTCCGGTTCCAGTCGGCTCGGCGCACCCCGCACCGCAGCTGGCGCAGCCCCCTTCGCCAGTCGCACCACAACGTACCAAACACCTGCAGAAGAAAGCGGCTGCAGCGTCCCCTATAACCGCGCAGAGTCAAGGTCAGAACAAAGGTCAGCTGTCCTTCGTGACCTTCGGTGGGTTGTTGAAGGACGCTGGTGTGCCAGTGCCCGTTGTGGGTCCTGGAGGTCAGAGAGAAGTTCACGTGGACCACACGGTGGAGTCCGGCGACAATTTCCGCAAAGAACAGTTTTCCAGAACCGAGTTCCAGCAGAACAGATCCAGTAACGTGGCCGTCACTTCAAGTGGCCAACTCGTGGAACAGCGCCAACTGCTCAAGCAAGAAAGGACGGTCACTGTGATGTCGAAAACCTCCAAGACGACGAGCAGCGTGTCATCCGGTAAACTGCAGCCAAACCCAGTTGCTGGTGGCGTGGAAAAGAAGAAAAGGAAAGACAAATTTGACATTGATTCTTTGGTCGCCAAGAACGCGGCGTTAGCCATGAGTGAAGATGAACTTGACAATGTGTCGGATTACGACAATTTCACGGACACCAACTTGGAGGTGAGCAGCGACGACGGCGGCTCGACGACGGAGACGGGCGACATGACGGACGGGCGCGACACCCCGCGGGCGCTGCCGCACGGAGCGGCCGCGCGGGACCTGGACCGCGTCGCGGAGCTCGCGCCCGACCTGGCGCACGCCGCGTTCGAGCGCGAGATCAACCAGAAACCGCCCGAGGTGCCGCCCGAGCAGCGCGGAGTGTCGGGCGGCGGCGACGCCACTGACGGCGCCGTGGGAATGAGGCAGGTGAACTGGGGCGAAGCGACGCCGAAGGACAAGGAAAGTCGGCAGGAGTCCAGGGAACGACGCAGATCCATCAAGGAACTGGTGGACAACTTTGAATCGAAAATGAGTCCATTTTCGTGAAGACACATGCAAACATGAGTGCCTTTCAGAAGCGCATGGGAAACGATTGCTCTTGTTGCTCAGGTGAAGAAAATCTGTGAGTGCTGCAGGTCTGAACTTTAGCACTCTGACCAAGATTCTCTGTTTGAATGATCGCAAAGTTGCGTGTCGACAGTTCAGAGGTGTTGGCAGTTCCAGCGAAAGTGGGTGTGGACTCCTGAGGTGCAGCATTTTGTACTTGGTGCTACAAAGGCCAAAATTTAAACCAAAGATATTGTGTGCATTTGCCAAAGAAAGTGCCATTTTGCGTCCACATCGTCACTTTCGGCAACGTCGGGTGAAGACACATTTCGTAAGCAGAGATGTCAATTTGTACATAACTTTCGCAAGTATCGAGTTCCTCAGTCTTGCAGTGTGAAGCATTGTTGGAAGTTTGAAGCAATGACCTTTGAACGAAAACATTGTGCCTGATGTTTGGTGCTATTTACTGTACATAAAATGTCTTCCAGAGTGAATTGAACTTGTGTGCGCGCTCAGATGCTGGCACCAGCAGCTCAAAATGTGGAATTTGCTGATGATTTGTACAGAATCCTTGCCTTTGTGGATGGTGCCCGACTCAGCGACCAACCACATCAGCCAGTGACCAGGACCCTCCACTGCCAATATCGTGTATGCATAACAAGTGTAGGATTTTGAGACAAAAATAAACAGACTGTAGAAATCATATTTTATGTGTCAATTCACAGCGTCAATTCGCTTGGACATCTGAAGCTACAACAGACATTTTGCTCATCGAGAATAGGTTTTGTTGTATCCCAAATATGTCCGGTCTTGTGAGTGCCAACGAAAACGCGTTGAAGTTTTTGGAAAAAAGAACCAAACTTCTTTTCGCAGTTCACAAAGTTCGTTTGACAGTCCAGACACTTGGTTTCAAACACAACGGGCTCGCAGCTGTGTCTGTATTTTTTGGAACCCGAAGTGAATAGATTTTCTGCTTTCCAAGGCTGGTCTTCCAGAACGTTTTGCGTATTTTGATGGGTGAAACATTTGCCAAGTGTGTAAAAAAGAACCTGTTGACTTGTACATTTTATCTGATGATGAGACATATTTCGAACAAAGAAACTGCTTCTTTACGCACGTGTTTCCGAGATTCTTGGAAAGAAGACCTGTTACAAAGGGACAACAATTTTTTCCGGAATTTCATGCTGAACAAAAATTTGCGAGACCAGGATTTTGTTCGCTATAGGTGGATGTACCGTGCAATAATAACGGATGAACAAACCGAAAATATCGTACTGTGTTCTATGTACAAAATACAACAGTTCTGCACCCGCAGAATCCTGAACAAGACATTCGTGAGGTTTGCAACCAGGTGACAAAGCCTCAATTGTTTCCGACCAGCGTGACAACAGGAACTGCTGAGTTGCGCAGTTTTCACAAAGAGTGAGTGCCTTGGACCGTGTCGATTCTCGAAGCAGCAAGTCTTTTCTTCAGTCTGGTTTGCTTTCGCTTGTTTTCAAATATTTGTCGTTGGATTCTCCCCTTTGAACCTCGGCATTTTTGTTGTGGGTCAACTAAAACAGACACAAATTGGAAAACGTCTTTTGCAAATTCTTTGTCATGAAAGAAATATCCACGTCAATTTCACGGATCGTGTGCACCTGCCTCACTTGCACGTTTACCTGTGATTTCTTGGCAGGCTTCTTTTGCTTCTTGGCCCCTGATTTCCCGTCGTGCAAATTCATGTTTTCCAGAGCCTCCGAAGCTGCGGCCTGCCAGAACAATACAGAAAGACAATTTCACAAACTGTCTGTTCGATCTTTCTTCTCCATGATTGCACGTGACCAGATAGACACGAACCTTGAGCTGATGAATGTACTTCTCGACGGTCGCCTGGGTCAGCGGGATCGTTCCGATCGTGATGTTGGCCGGAATCGTGAAGTCCTCGGCGCCCCAGCCCGGGGGAGAGATCACCACCTGAAACATCAAATAGAACACGTCAAGACGCATTTCTTCTGCTTGGTTCAGCGGTTCACCGCCCCTCACCCTGAAAAGCACGAAAGTCCCCACTTTGGTGTCAGAGGCGCAGAATTTACATGGTAAGTTTTTGAGGCTGAAGTTGAGGCTCAACCCCCGAGGATACCCCCACCCCATTTTGAGTTTCTGCTCATAAGGGCTGGTCACCAGCTGAGTTCGAGGTCGCCCCCTCGCCCTCCCCGACGATCCCTCGGTGGTTCTTGGCGCAATTTCGTCTAAAATGACGTCAACGGCCAGGACTATAAACCCCTGACCCCGCATTCTGGTACCGTCATGGTGTATCGGATTTGGATGGCCTTTGTGTTGGTTGTGGTCGGCAGGTCTTCTGGTACTTCGATGGTTTCCTTGTCCCAAACTTTCTTCTCTCCAGCCGCAATTTCTCCTTTCGAAACTTTGTCGACAACAGTCGTCACCTTCTTGGTCTTGTTTCCAGTTTTGAATATGCTGTGCTGAAATTGAGAACAAGATGATGAAATCACTCGCATTTATCAAGGCTGGAAAGAATTTGTCTGCACAAGTTCAGGAATTTTGATCGAGCACAGCTGTGGTCCTTGAACGTCATTCTTTAGTCACTTCAAACAATGTTTCCATTTCTGATGCAATGAGAGGTCCAGGACACCACATCTTCGACACACCTGGACGAGCGCGACGTGGGCGTTTCTCATCTTGCGGCTGCTGTTGTTCGTCACCTCCACGTAGAAGGGCAGCCGCTCCCCGAGCACGAAGCCCTTCCTACCGACGCGCACGCGCACCGTGACGCGCCCCGACTCGCAGCAAATCCCGTTCGTCACCGTGAAATCTCCGCTGCCCGCGATCGGCCTCTGCATGGAAAATGCCCAGAGCCACAGTTTTTGCGCATTGAAGTTGACAACCCAACAAATATGGACATGTGTTTTCGGGTCAAGATCCTTTTTCGCAAGGGAAACCAAACGCACTGATGGTCTTGCAACAAAGCGATGAAGAGACGCGAGTGAAGAGAGGGTACATAGCTGCCTCAATCCAAGACTCCGCGCGTTGGCGTCAGCGAGCCAAGCGACGCACCACGATGTCGGGCTCCTCGTTGAAGTCGACTCGGCCCTTGATTAGAAACGGCTCCACCTTCTCCACGTCGAACTTCCACGGTCGATGCAGTGTCACTTTGAGCGCGTAGGTGATCGCACCCCACTTCCCGTCGAAGGAACCAGGAAGACCCCGCGGCAACGTCAACTCAAACGGATATCTGCAGTTTCAGTATCAAGGATATCTTAGGTCGTTTTCACTTTCGGCAATCAGAGGCGTTTTGTTTCTTTGGAGGGCAAAGGCAGAAGAAACACCATAAGCTTATTTTAACATTTCGCGCCACCTGCCTCATTTTCCAGACAGGCAACAGACACAAACAAGAGAGTAACAACAACCTGATCGCTGCTTGGGGCAATGGGACTTTTCACAGTTGGTGCAAACACATGCAGTCACAGCGCAAAGTGGAAAAGGCAGGTTGCAGCTGCAGCGCACCTGTTGGCGCCCGAGTTGAGCGTGACGGCGTCCTCGTCCACCATCAGCGGCAGACACAGGTTGGACGGAAGCTCCTCCTCCTTGGGCTCCTGCTGCACACCAGCCGTGCTGGCCTTCTTCTGAACAGCTGCAACAAGGTCACACTTTCCAGAATAAATGATGAAAAGTTGAAGGTGGTGTTTTCCCAAGATGACTGAGCATTTTAGTCTCAGCCCAAATATGACTTGGTCATCTCAGTTTGGCAAGTAACAAAAAAAAAACTATTTCATTTCAATACGCAGCCAACAACATTTCCAAAGAGTGCTTTGTTCTGGGATGTAAGTTCGCTAAATCCACGCCAAAAGTCTTGGGTCGAAAGGTGGAGGCTGGTCCACCCAGCCCATCTCACTTCTCCACATGTGGGCTCGTGACTCACCTTTCTTCAGCAGACTGATGGTGTGGTCGAGGAAGATCTCGCTGTTCTTGTGCGAGATGACGGGGGCGCTTCCCTTGGTGTAGGCGCGCCGCTCGTCCCACGACACCCGCGACGCTCCGTGGATGTTCAACCGCACTTCTGCAAAACAATTCACGGGAGCATTCAGCATTTCGTTTCCTGAAGCCCAAAAGCACTGAAGAATCTCAAAAGAGCAAACTTCACGTTGAGCTGAGAAAACGCAACCCAACAGTGGGAAGCCTGAGCTTCAGAAAGGGCCCTTATTTTTAGGCCTTTTGAAAACAGCGCAATTGCTGTTTGTTTTTTCAACATCAGCCACAGCAGAAAATGATTGGTTTTGGCTCCTTTCCGTCAAGGTTCTCCCACAATTACTGAGCTTGTTTAACGAGAATCACATCAAGTCGCATTCACACGTGTAATATGCACGTACAAAACGTCGAGACAAGATGCAAGTCTGCAACACCGAGGTGCGAATTTTTCCAGATGTCTGAGAAACACGAGAAACAGATTTGTGCAGGAAAAAAGGTGCGGCAAGGTGTTCGCCCTGAGGGTGCGACCTCCACCACCAACCAAAGTCAACCCACAGGGCTGCAAGTAAAGGTTAAACAAATTTTAGGCTGTGAAAGTGTGAACCACCTGACTGAACTTGATGTGGGGAACACATTCAGATTTTAGAGTCAAGAACAAGGAGCTTATTTCCGTGCAGAAAGTCTTTGATTTGTTGCATTGTGCAAGGAAATTGATTCACTGACAAAAGTCCCCTCCACACACCGGTTGGTGCGCCTTCGAAGCTGTACAAACATTCCGAGGCAGGCCGGATATCTTATCGCTGACCAGATATCGTGAGCTGCCGTGTTGCTTGAACAATTGCACAACTCATACAAGGAAAAGTGTCAAATAGATCCGAGTGCACAGGTTGTATCTGTCATATTCAGACGCTTCTTTGAGTGTTTTACAACGCATGCCACACCGCTTTGAAAAAATTTGACTTGAACAAGGAACAAGCAGTGCTTGAGCAGATGTGCCTTGGAATCCAGAGCACAACGGTATTTTCTTACGTTTGACGCGGTGGTCAAGACATGAAATAAAATAGACAAAAATCTCAACTCGAGGAGCAGAAGACATCAAAACCGTTTCTCAGTTCATCGGATAAAGACGATAACGATCAGTTATCCGTGACAGTTTTTGCAAAAATCATTGTTGCTTTTCTGGTTAAAATTAGTCTATTGTGACGTCAATCGGTTGTGGAGAGAAACAGATCCAGTGCAGTGTTCTGTTCCAGAGTTTTGCAAGCGTATCTGAAAATCCAACAACCAGCCGATAATCCAGGGATCATTTTGGCATCGAAGAGGAGCCAGACTGCTTTGGAAGAACCAGGAATCCTTGGACAATTTGATAACTCATGAAAGCCGCAGCCTTGACAGCATTGGTCAGGACAATTGTTTGCTATTTTCGTTGTGCCAGTGACAAGGAGGTGGAACAAGCAAACTTGTTGGGGGTGTCCAAGTCATGGCCACAAAGGGCAGACCTTCTTGTCCAAAGCATGCTTCGCAAAATGTTCCTTCTGGATTGATCATTTGTGAGCGAGCGTCGTTTGACTGTAGAGTTAATCTTCCTGTTCAATTGAGAATAGTTTCTTTCAAGTGAAATACAGGGCAGTTGATGATTTCTCAATCCTTCAGTGCAATTCTTACGGGCGTTCACAACTCGGAAAGGCAGCCTTTGAGAGGCTAACAACACTATTTGTGAGGCTGAACTGTTCATTTTGGGGTCACACGCTGCATCGGGTGATAACCCTCAGAAAAAGTCTGGATATCTGAAAAATAACTCCAAAATCCGGTGAACGATCTTTGTTTGCGAGATATTTTGGCAGGTCAAACAGGAGGAACAGAATGTGATACATGAATTTTGGCAAGATTTCCACAACAATTTCGGGAGCGGCACGAGCAGCAGCTGTGAAAGCAGATGGTCGCGTCGCGTGCACGGAGACGTGTGCACACATGACGCCAAAAATAGGTCACAGGTACCTCTTGATACTGGGCATTGCCAGGATTTTTCCTTGTCTTTGTAAACCTTTGTCTTCAACCTGGAACCTTCATGGAATTGGTTTTTATTACCAGATTTCACAAACTTAGACGAAACTGAAAGAGTGTCACACAAAGAAAACAAATAGACGAACACCGTAGATTGCAACGAGCCCTCACTTGGGCAGTAGAAGACAAAGCGAAATTTTTGGCAAAGAGGGCCACCTTTTGCCACACAAATTATGAGCAATCGGTGCGGAAAGGAAAACGTCCAATGCTATCAGACCCCTCCGTCTTCCTGTCCTTACACTCTTCAGATGCACGGGCCTCGCTCGGCCAGAAACTTTTCGTGCTGCATGAGCTCAGAGATGTTCTCTGATGGAAACTTCGCGTCTGTCTCGTATTCAGGAAGAACGTGAGAGGCAACAATCATTGCAGCATGAAAACTTTTAGCACAGGAAGTGAACGAAGTGTCAGCGTTGCGGCTGCAATGGAGATTCATTAAAGTTTCGTGTCAAATAACGACAATTCGTTTGTTGTCCAGGAAAACTCCGAACAGATATTCAGCTGCACGCCGAACAATTTAAAACATTGAGCTGCTTCTCTGACTTTTTTTTTCAGAAAAAGATTTTCTACTTGCATGCATATGCACCACTTTTCCCGCAGCAGGCAAGAACCGAAGGACGAAACCTGTCAAAGACACGTGAACTTCCTGAAACTTTGTTCCAGGTGCAAAGATCGAAGCAAAAAAAGACACCAGACCAGCGACCGAGGTTGGTTTGATGAGTCAACGCTAAGAGCAGAACATTCAATGGCGAGACAAGAAGAATTCGTGTGTTTCACTTGCCGGAGACCTTGTGCTGTCCTGTGGCTCAAAGTTCAGTTTAGAAGTCGCGTTACTTCGGACAAAACGAAGTACTCGCAAAACATTCGGACAAAGACAAACTGGGCAGAAGTGTGGGTGAGAAGTTTTGCAACACTGAGTCATTAGATAATGGTTGTTGTGGAGATAAGCTGAGTCGAAAGTGCATGGGAGTGGTATCAGCGGAGATTCTGCGAAGAGCTGAGGCCCGTTCGTGGTTCGTGGATCCGCGCTGAATTTGTTCCACGCTCACAGCAGTAAATTGCATGTTCATAGCAATGGGAACTTTCCGACTTGAAATGGTTGACCGAAGCTCAAATGGAACTTTCGCCAAAGACCTTGTTTCGCAACGTGGCTCTGATTACAACAATACGAGGTAATATCCAACCACGATGAGACTTACCATGTTCGTCTGTGACCGTCCGGTCACTGTCGCAGAACATGCTGAGTCTCATCGTGGTTGGATATTACCTCGTACAGAATCCTTGCGTTTACCAAACAGAAAGTTGCTCACAGAGAAGCAGCTTTGATAATCAATCTCCTTGTCTTCAGTGCAAAAGACTTTGTCAGAACCAGGTCTTGAAATCCAACACATCTGCAATGTCTGGAGGTGAAGTAGGGTCCTGCACACCGTGCATTCTCTGGAAACTGTTCCGAACGGGCGACGTTTTCGTCTGACACAAGGGATCGCACCACACCCACCCCACGCATGAACTCACAAGTGCAAGAGAAGAGCCCCCCACTATGGGGCAGAGATAATGAGGGCGGGAAGGCCTCTGATTGGTCTAGAATTCAAAATCCAGCCTTCTGATTGGTCTAGAGGCCAAGTGCCCC
>JAAUXT010021480.1_pt1 | contig 17469 bp, 16 predicted proteins | sample 7278171 | NCBI WGS metagenome assembly JAAUXT01 (sample SAMN14350112, study PRJNA611818) | marine sediment metagenome | isolation source: surface marine sediment (1.8m) | place: French Polynesia: Moorea | collected 2018-08
CTCAGAAGGTATAAATATATGGTGAAAGAAGTATATTGATGAAATGTAGTATATTGTATGGTGGTTTGAGAGGTAGCATTCAATTTTTGATTTTAAAAAAAAATTTAAATAGTTTTTAGGTGGGGCTAAAGTTTAGGTTGAAAAGTCAGAAAATTTAAAAATGGATACTGGGTAGTTCTTTTGATTGATATATAGATATTGTTGTGAAACAATGTGTAAAAGTTCCATTTGGTCAAATGTATTAATTTGGGTGTGTGCTAAATGAGTTCCTAAGTTGTGAATATTGAGTGAATAAAGTAAGAATTTTGACAAATCAGAGCAAGCTAAATCAGAGCAAGCCAAATCAGAGCAAGCCAAATCAGAGCAACAGAGATTTCCTCAAATCACCACGAGCTCCATGGAGCTATTTTTGATGGGAAGAACCACGCTGAGCTGCTGAATGCGTCATTTTGTCCGCCGCGCGTGGCGCCACCAGCGTGACCCGTGTGTGCATCTCTCTATCGTCGCCTGCAGCACTTTCGGGATGGACTGAACGGTACGAGCGTCGGCGACAAGGACGGCGTTACGTCGGCGTTTCCCGTCGTGACGTTTATGAACGGACTCGGCGTGCTTTCGTACTCGCGTCTCATGGCCGGCTGGTACGGCCTGAATATCAGCAGGTCAGTCAGGCGACAGTATCCACCCTTGCAGTATGTCCCTCTGTCGCCAACGGCAGCATTTCCGGGACGGGTTGACCGGGGCGAGCGATTAGGACGGCGTTACGTCGGCGTTCCCAGTCGTGACGCTACTCAGCGGAGTGAGCGTTCTCGCGTACTCGCAACTCATGGCCGGTTGGCAGGGCCTCAACATCAGCAGGTCAGTCCAGTCAATTAGTGTTGTGCAACTCAATGGGAAGTGCACCCCACAACAAGACCAGGTCCAGCACCCTGGAACTCCCCTCCCCCAGGAGAGAAAACCAGCAGCATCTCGTGACCATCTGACACGGTCTCAACCGCAGCAGGTCAGTGAGGTGTCTGTTCCAAGTGGTGCATCATGCCTGGGCCGAGTACCGGCAGTTCTACCGCACTGCATCTTCATCGAACACGGATGTAACTAAACCTGAACTGCCCAGTTTTTGTGTGGCAGTTCCAAGTTAGGTTCTCATGTCAGACGTGTAGCATTGAGCAGGAACGGAACCTGTTTTTGCCTTGTCTGTGACGCGCACTTCTGATTGGCTGACGCCTGTTTCAGATGGACCACTCCGCATGCGCACCTGCGCGACGGGCTCGACTCAGGCCCCCTGGTGGTGTTCGACGCGTCGGGCGCGGCCGTAGTCTTCTCCCCGTTCAGTCGCTTCACGGCGGCGAGCGCGACGCACGACGTGAAGGGGAACACGCTCAGCTGGGGCGTCATGGGCGACGTGGACGTGATCCCGCCCGGCTTCACCATGGAAACCATCGCGTACTTCAGTCGCCACGGAATCAACGAGGTGTGTGTGTGTGTGTGTGGGTGTGTGTGTGTGTGTGTGTGTGTGTGTGTGTGCGCACGGGATGGGGGTGGGGTTGCACCCAGGGACGCCATCTTAAAGTTCAGGGAATTTTTCACGTAAAAGGGAAAAACTTTGTATTTGGGTGGGCCAGGCGATTGCACCCGTGGTGGCGCTAACCGACTTTTGAGCAAATTTGGTTGCAAAAAGGAAAGTTTGCTTTGCTGTGTGGGACACACTCAAGTCTTGGGGTGCAAGGTTGGGTTGTGTGCCCATTGCGGGAAAACTTTATTTTCCTGCGTGACTCAGCAAGGTCGCGCGGACTCCAGCATGTTCTCAATGCCTGTAAGCATTCTTGTTTTTCTCCGTCAGGCGATGCGGGGTTGGGGCGCGACGCTGCGTCGCTTCTACAACACGTGGCGCGTCGCGGACCCGACACGTGACTACCTCGGCTACTGGACCGACAACGGTGCGTGAAGCTGTGGGAACTGCAGCTCCGTCACACTGACCAGTCTTCAGGGGTCCCCCCCCCCCAAGGTGTCCCTCGGGTGGTCCAGTGACCGGGTGCAAATTCAGTGTGGGACTAAAGAATAACCACCAGTCTGATCCAGTCTGTGGTGAAGCTGCAGCTCCCTCCCTTGTCTTTCCTCCAGTGATGGTGATGCAATCAAAACAACTGAAGGTCTTTTCTGTGGTGAACATTGGTTTTGGAATGCGCTATTCCAATTCATAAATGAGGACCAAATATTGTTTCCGTTTGAAACTGCTGCAGTCAAATGCGAAGCGAAAACTCGCGTTGGCCGTGCGTGTTCACTAGAATCTGTGTTGGCAGGAGCATTTTACTTCGAGTACCCTGAAAAGGGGAAGAACTTCGAACAGACGGTGCTGGACGTACTGGGATACGCCCGGAGGGAGGGCCTACCCTACAGGTACACCCAGTACGACGGTTGGTGGTATACCATGACGAAGGGGGACGACGGCGGTACGGTGGAGTGGGAACCCAAACCCAGCGTCTTTCCACACGGACTCGTGTGAGCACACACACACACGCGCACATGTATGCATGCACGCATACATACACTTACACACACGCTCTTTTCTGTGTGAACAGGAGCGTTTTACTACCAGCACCCTGAGAAGGGAAAGAACTTCGAACAAACCGTTCTGGATGTGATGGGGTACGCCCAAAAGGAGGGCATACCCTACAGGTATACCCAGTACGATGACTGGTGGTACTACACGACACTGCACGAGGGGTACGGAGCAACCCTGGAGTGGGAACCCAGACCCAGCGTTTTCCCGCATGGACTCGTGTGAGCACAGACGCACACACACACACACACACACACACACACACACACACACATCGCAGCACACACACACTCACACACACATACATACATACATTTTATTGTGTGGGAAAGGAAATATTTTGTGCACCTCCCAGCCAAATTCATGACTGGTGATGGCAGGGGGGGGGGGCAATGGGAACTTGTCATTGGACCCTCTGAATCCACCTGTGATAGACAAGCACACACACACACACACACACACACACACACACACACACACAACTTTGGTGGCTTCGTGATGCATTGAGTGTGAAACTGTTTTCATCGGACGTGTTTGAAACATTTGACACAATTTACCTCCAATTTGAATCTCGTCCAAAGGTTCTGATTTCACCGAAGAATCCCAGGCAGTTCTTCAACTGCGCTCCTCGTTTTCTTGCAGCTACATGTACAACAAGACGGGTCTGGCTGTGCACGCCCACAACAGATACTGGTGAGTCTGTGCCGTTGTCCTGGGAATGGCTGCTCAAGGAACAGTTCCTTGCGTCGGCCCTTTGGTGGCAGATCACTCCCAAGCTGATCCACCGTTGTCATGACAACGGGCTGATTTGGAAATGGCCTGCGCAACGCTGCCTCGCGAAGCGTTCACGAATCTATGAGGAACAGATAACTTTCTGCTGTGGTGACAGAGGACGGTTCTTGTTCAGTTCAACATTGAGTAGTTGCACACGGTTCTTTCTTGCATCTGACGGAAAAGTGTCCGTTGCTCCACATGAACGTTGTGACCACGTTTGCCTTTGTGTTCCCAGAAAATGTTCTCTGCGTGCAGGTCGAACAGGACGGTGTACGCGAAGCGGAACGGTGGGAGGTTCGATTTCGTCGTCTCGCGAGACAAGGCGCTGCCGACACAGCTCGAGTTCTGGGAGTTCCTCTTCCAGCGGGGCATCCAGTGGGGCCTCACAGTGTACGAGCAGGTGCGTTCCCCGTGCGTTGCGCCGCAAAGGCTGTGGCTATGTAGAATACAACAGGCATTCAACCGAGGGTCATTTTGCCACTTCGTGGTTTTGTGCAATCTTCCCATTCTGTGCTTTCAGTCCGGCTTGTAACACGCTGAAACTTTCTCTTTCTGTCCTATGATTTGAGGAGATAATGAACTTATAATCTCCCCACCAAGAAAGCCTGTCATTGATGTGAAGTTCCCTGTCTCCCCTCAGGATTTCATGAGCACGCGTGCAACAAGAAAATTTGTGACGGACGCAAACTTCTTTCTTCTCCCCGCAGGATTTCATGAGCTCACTGTGTAATTTCCCCCCTCCTCCCCGCAGGATTGGATGAACACGCAGACGTCGGAGATCACACAGCTGCACAGTGACCTGACCCTGGGCGAGACGTGGCTCAAACAGATGGGGGAGGCTGCGCGGAGGTTCGGGATCCGACTCCAGTACTGCATGGCTCTGCCGCGGCACATACTGGCGTCCGTGGAGATACCGACTGTGACACAGGTGTGTGTGTGTGTGTATGTGTGTGTGTGTGTGTGTGTGTGTGTGTGAAGGTGCAAATGTGTGTGCGTGTGCGTGTGTGTTGGGGCGATCCGGCTCCAGTCCTTTGTGGCGCTGCCCAGACATTTCCACCTGCGTCAACATTCCGACTGCGAGGCGCGCGCGTGTGTGTGCACTTCCGTTACGAAGTGCTGCGTGTGCACGCAACGCGTGACGCAGCCCGTGTGAACGCGCGGTTGTCTATTTTCAGGCACGCGTGAGCGCAGACTACTACGAGCCGGGGACGCACGCGCAGTGGCGCGTCGGTGTGACGTCACTCTTCACGGACGCGCTGCACGTCGCGCCCTTCAAGGACAACTTCTGGACGACCGAGAAACAGCCGGGAAACCCGCTCTACAGTGAGTGGAGGGTGTGTGTGTGCGTGCGTGCGTGTGTGTTGGTGTGTGTACACCTGTGCGTGTGTGTTTGTGTGTGTGTGTACCTGTGTGTGTACATGTGTGCGTGTGTACACGTGGGCGTGTGATGTGTGCGCATGTCTTGAGGGCGGAGGTAGGTGGGCAAACCGCTCCAAAGTGGGTCGTGTGTGTGTGTGTGTGTGTGTGTGTGTGTGTGTGTGTGTGTACAAACACAAGTTGTTTGTGGGAGTTGGCGGGTGACTACAGTGCGTGTGTGTGTGTGTGTGTGTGCGTGCGTGCTGCTCATACCATGTCCTTACCTCACAGAGAACATGACGGAACCACGCCCCCTTCTGGAGGCGACGGTCGCTGTCCTGAGCACCGGACCCGTCGGCCCGTCCGACGCCGTGGGACTCAGCAACCCTGACATCATCAAACAGTGAGTACACAACGAGTAGTGACGTCATCAGCTGGTTGTGACGTCATCAATGAACAGTGATGTCATCAAGCAGGTGTGACGTCGCCAGTGATTGGTCACGTCAAGTTCTGATGCCATGAGTGACGTGTGAAACGTGTTGCTCAGAAAGTTCTCTGCATGCATCACGTGTTGTAGAACGTGTCGTTGTGCTCCCTGCAGGATGTGTCGTTTCTCCCTGTAGAACGTGCCGTTCGGACGGGCTGCTCCTGAAGCCGTCCCGCGCCGCCACCGCCATCGACGCGCAGATCCTCCAGGTACGACGCTGACACGAGTTCTCACGAGTTCTCACGCGCGGAACGCGTCCTGCGTCAGTAGGGAGTTTTAGATGCGTTTGGATGTGCCCTGCACCGCCCCGCACCGCTTGAGGTGTTGAAATCCACACATCCTTGATCTTGCACAGGAAGCTCTGACGTCAGAAAAATGTTGTCTTGCACAGGACCACATGTGGCCCGCGACGCGTTAGCACGCGTGGCGCCTCTTGTTTTGACAGGGCCTGAAGCAAGGCGTTATCCCTGCAATGTCTGTGCATTCCTTCAGGACGCCAAGCATTACGCCTTCAAAAGTGACGCCTCCATTTTGACCATACTTGACCTGCGTCTTCTCTCAGAGCGCGTTCGGCGGCGGCGTCGGTCCGGACGGGGAGGTGTGGAGCACCTTCTGCGACGTCGGAGGACGCGGCGTCGGACGCTACGTCGCGGGCGTCGTGTTCAGCGCCGATCTGCGCTCCCCCTTCCTGCTCAAACCCGCTCACACGGGCTTCGGCAAGATGCAGGTGTGTGTCGCAAAAGTAGACGGGTGCTGTGGGGACTGTGTGTGCAGTATTCTGGTCAAGTGCAGTCCGTTGGTTGATGTTGGAGGATTGCTGTGGGTAAGGAATGCGACAAAGCAGTGTATACAGGGTGTACATTGGGGCCATTTCCTAACCTCCACTCAAGTTTCTCATTCGGTTGGATTGAGTGGGTGTGGGAAGGGTTTCTCGTCGGATTGAAAGGTATGGACACGTCATCAGACTGGGTGGGATACGACAGGACGACAGAGAACGCCAGGCAACCTGATTGAAACCAGGACCACATGAGTGGGTACACCGGCCGGGTGGACAGTGGCAATGCACGGAGAGCAGGACGATACCAGTGGCAGTGAAGACAGAAGGGAACCAGGCTCAGCGTGAGAACTTCAGAGTACCATAGAACGTCAGGGTATACCAGGTTGACACCAGGGTCAAAATGACAACACCAGGCTTCAGGCCAGAACCAACTTCGTTCCAGCTTGGTTGCCCGGTGTTATGAAATGGCCAAACCCCAGAAACCAGGAGACCCCAGTGTCTGGTCAGTGTGTGCACATTGCAATCATTCAGCACCTGTCACTCAGAGACTTGATTGATTGCATTCCGAGATTTGATCAGGAGTCTGGCTATTTCAGCCCGCACCCAGAAATGCCCAGACCCTGGGTCTTGAAAATGCCGGGTTTCCTCATTTCATTCCACCGGGCGCACGACCTGAGTACACGACACCACACGTGGCTCAGCGCCATGTTGGAAACCAGAGCCTCGTTGTGGAATCGGAAGCCTCACAGCGACACCGTCTGTTTCAGACGGGTCCGACGGTCGTGTTCAGCCGCGCCGGCGTCACGCGCGGGGAGACGCCGCGTCCCTTCAGCGACGCGACGCCGCTGACGCTGCCCGCCGCGCGCGCTAACGCCACGTGGGATGTGCACTTCATCGTGCCCGTGCACCAGCTCAGGTGAGGGGCGGGGTGTGTTCGTGTGTATCGTCGTTGTGTTGCTCACTCAACGCAAGGACGTGACCAAGGCCACGTCCCTGAACACGAGTACGAATCCCGTATCGAGCGAGCGAAGCTGAAAGGCCGTCCAGGAACGGATCCAGGGTCCTGCATTCCTGTTTTCTCCAAACACTCACCCCCCGCCCCCCCCCCCAAAAAAAGAAAATTTCAAGCATGGGCAAAACTATATTCTTGTGTTCAACTTACAATCAAAGGTGGACTTGGGCTCCCTGAGGGCTCTGGATCTTGTGGACCAAATCCCTGGATCCGCCCCTGCTTTCAGTCAGAAGTTGTTTGCTTCAGGTGTCACGTAACACGAGTTTTAATCGAACGCGCCCATCTATAATGCACGGTCTGTTTGTGCGCCCAGGAGCGGCCGCGTCGCGTTGCTGGGGGAACTGGAGAAGATCGTGACGCTGTCTCCACAGCGCGTGCGCGACGTCAGCGTGTCCCGCGATGACGCCATTGTGACGCTGAGCGGCGTCCCCGGGGAAAACGTGACCTTCAGGTGCGTAGTGACGTCATAACCAATGCTTGCGTTCTTTTGTCATATGTTGTTGGCCATTATGATGCGAAAAGTGTTCAATGGAAGCCACAAGCCTTGCGCTTCCCCCTGGGTTGCATCCCAGCAAGAAAGACGGCAGCACGCATGATGTCGCCCGTGCGAACCTGACCTGGAAGAAAACGAGAAAGATGAGCAGAAGACGAGTGGCACGCGTGAAAGAAGAGATAGAAGATAATGAATGGGAAGACAACGTTTGGAACAACAGCCCAGCTTCTGAAGATGAAGAAGAAAACGAAGCGCAGGAGCAGCTGTGCACAAAAGGACCCATTGATTGGCTCGCCTACATCCCGCAAGTAGACGCACCACAGATGAAGCAGATCCACACGCCATCACTTCACAAGGATGACCTAGAGAGAGAGAGAGAGAGAGAGAGAGAGAGAGAGAGAGATGTCTGGGTAGCTTCCAAAGAGTAGGTTCAGGGTCAGGTGCACATTCAGGTTCAGGACTGAGCTATTCTTGGGTTCAGTTTCAGGACCAATTCACCAATTCAGTTTCTAGCAAAGACTCCAGAAGAGGTTCAGGGTTCAGCCCCAGAACAGGTTCAGTGCAGGCATAGTTTCAGGTTCAGCCTCAGGACCAGTTCTAGCAAAAACAGGTGTGCAGCACAATCTCAAGATTCGGCTTCAGAAACCGGTTCAGTCGGGTCGAGTGCAATAGATCTGCATGACCCAGAGAGTCACCAACCTTGCAAGGAAGAGTACAACTCGGCAAACTGACGGAGGATGTGACAATTGAAGAAGAAGGAGGAAGGCTGGTTTTGCCAAACATACAAAGATGTGAAAAAGCCTTTCTGCCTGTCTGCTGTCTGCCTGTCTGCTGACATCATCTCTGTCCATCTGTCCGTCTGCCCTTCCTGGGAAACTTTGGCCTGTCAGGTGGGTGTGCGTGCAGCAGATCAAATTAATCTGACCTAAACTCCTTGAGTGGTGTGGGAATCAAATGACAAGTTGGGATCGAATTTCATATATTGTCTAAAAGACAGAAACAAAACTGGACGTCCAAAAACTGAAATTTGATCATCAACATGTAAATTCTGAAGCTCACTTATGTTATGTTTCCAAACTCCTTTTCAGACAACTTCTGATGATCACACAAAAACCCGCTAAAATTGTCAAAATGAACCAACAGTTTGTTTATTGTCAGTTTAACTGTGCAGTCTCTTCGCCCTGACTTCAAATGTGTTGGCATGTATTTTTGACCTTGATTTATTGCTCGCTGTCATGTCATTTTTCTCAAACAGAAGACCACTTAGGACATCTTGATTGGAGAACACAACAGCTGAAAAAATTAAAGTACAAGTCATGGGTGGCTTATCCAAACAACTTTGTGCAAATAATTCTTGCAAAGATTCAACACAACTATTGCAGGCAAATCAGTGAGCAACACAGCAGATCCAAAGTTTTAGTCAAAGTGTCTCACACAAGGATTACTTTTGCTAACTTTTCATCAGAAATCACTTTACCAACTGTTTATTTGCAGCTGAACTTGTTGAAAGACCTCACAAAAGATTCCTTGGAGCATCAACACAAGTACAAATCCATAAAAAGTATCACTTTTGTCTTGGATAAGCATTTAAGACTCAATGTGACTTTTGCTGTGTTGAAATTTTTGACAGGATTTAGGTTTTCTCCAATAATTCAAAATCTCTATGTTGTGAAAATATCTTCTGGCATTGTTTCTTGTTCCAAAGGTCAACACTTTAAATTTTATGGGATCTTCTCTCAGTTCAGTCTGTATCCTGGATTCACCACAACTTGCATGAAAGCAGGCCATAAGGGATGGCAGTACATGACTGAAGTAAAGGCACAAATCAGTGTAATTTCAGAAAACATCATCAAAAATTATGCAGTTTCAAGTACCAACAAAGAGCTTTCAACCAAGCATTTGATAATTGTGTCAAATAGCATTGTCCTATCCTTCCACTTGCAAGTAAAGAAAAATTTTCGGATTGTTTTGAACATAACCACAGAAAATAAAATAACTGTGGTAGGTTTCAATGGTCCTGGGATAAAGTCTCCCAAGTTCCATACCACTAATTTTGTGACTGAAACTTTTCAGTGTTTGATACAAACAATTGCCTCCAAAGAAATTGCTACTCCAAGCTTTAAAAATTTGGTTCAGTTTGGAGAAAAAGAAGTTTTAAAAAGGGATATCCAGATAGACCATGATGCAAAGATTATTCATCAGGCGAATAACACCAAGGAGACAATAACACAGTACTTCAATTTAATTTCTGTTCAGCAGACAGCTATAAATGTAACACTGACACATTTTACCTATCAGGGTGAACAAAATGAAGAGTGCAATTTTGGAGGGCTTGTGCTGATGCAAAGTATTCATGGTTTCTTGGAAGAATCATTGTCACTGTGTAGCAAGGGCAATGGCAATGAAACTTTTGCAGAACCAAGACATATCTATTGTGAAAATATGTCCATGCTTTTTGTGTTTTCCTACAGATTTTACAGCCAAGTGTCTTTGCGAGTGTTTGGCTCCACAACAGTTTGCAAGGTCAAAGCAATAAATCCTTGTGAATATGAAATGAAAAGCATTTTGAGTGGAACACCTGCATCTGCAAATATTTTCACAGGAACATATTCTTGTTTTGCACTTGAGATATCAATGAATAGAAATTTTATAAAAGAAACAATTGGAATGTGGATAAGAAGTATAGATAGGAAGCCACTTGTTTGTACAATAAACTTCATGCTCTCTGAAACAGCTGCAAGACCTAGCATCTTCAAAATGGCTGTGAGAGCTTTTCTTCAAAGTTCAGATTTCAGCAAAATACAGACCACCAATGTGTTTGGAAATATGAAACAAATCAAAGCAGCTGAAAGAGGGAAAACATCTCAGCCCAAAAACTTTGTGCTCAATATAAATTCAGAACAAGGTGACAGGTTATTTTCTATGAACCTGCGTTATGCTGTACCTTCCTTGGAAGACAAATATGTGTCCTTTTTGTTTGACAGATGGACTTTCAATCATGCCAATGTGCTGATCACAAAATCAAACTTTACTTTTGAAAGTAAAACTGTTTTTCTTTTGAAAAGACAAATCACTCACAGTTGGCAAGAAATTGACACCAAAGATTCAAATATGAGATTCTCAGTTTTAGACACTCAGCTCAAAAACTCCAATCAAAGTTTGTTTGTGAAAGCATTCACTTTTTCATCTCTTGGAAGGTTGAAGTACAAGTCAGAAACTGTGTTGGAGCTGAACTGGCATCACCACTTGCTTTTTAATCATTATGTAGCAATTCCTGGCACTTTGAGAAAACTCCATGTGAAAGTAAACTCTTCTTCTACATCTGCCATCCTCACCATTTCATGGATTGGCCTGAACATGGCAGCATATGCTTATGGTATCACTGTCAAAAATCTCACAAGTAAAATATTGTGCAATTTCACCTTGAGAAGGATTGGGTACCAAAAATCTTGTACAAACTATCTTTTTCAGTACATCAGGCTCAGTATGAAAGGGACTTATCAAATATTGAAAATAATGCAGCAAGGGAAGAAAGTGAAGCTGATGCGCTCAGAACCCCTCCACTCATTTTGTAAAGCCCAGGCCGTTTCTTGGCGCGAAGCTTCTGATTTATGCAAGCAAAATCTGGGACATCTGCCAGAAATATTTTCCAGAAATGAACAAGAAGAAATTCTATCTCTTGCGAAAACGTTTGGTGACTTGTTGATTGATGCTCTGTATCTTGGAAATCTTAGGTAAGCATCAAAGCTTTTCATTGACTTCAAAATGCTTTCAACGTGTTCGTTGGATGCATTATTGGCTTTGACCAGACCAAAGATAGTCTGCCATATCAGTCAGTGGAAGTGTGGGCGTTTGAAACGCAGCTTCCAAGAGTTTTTTGTCTGCAATTCTCTGATGTTTTTAGGCGGGCAAGCCGACTTAAGTTGTCGGTATCTGTCTGTCTGTCTGTCTGTCTGTCTGTCTGTCTGTCTGTCTGTCTGTCTGTCTGTCTGTCTGTCTGTCTGTCTGTCTGTCCACAACTCAGTTTCCATGACGTAGTGAGGGTGGTCACAACATCATGGAAAAGTTGAGCCACCCTGAGAAAGAAACCTGTGTGACCCCCCCCCCCCCCACCAAGTCACAACGTCAGGGAAACTGAATGTTGGAGTTGTGGACTTGAAAATTTTTGCAGCACCGCCTGGAACGAAACCTGTGTGACACCCCCTCACTACGTCATGACGAAAAATGCAACTCAACGCGCGACACAATGCTAGGGGCAATCTCGTTTTCTTTTGTGCAGGAGGGCAGCCTTTCAAGAATGGTCAAACTTCCGCTTCAGACGACCAAATGTGGAGAGTTCAGTTGTTGTGACAGTTGCTTCAGATTGTTATCCACTGGAGACAATTCACATGAAGAATGCAGATCTTTATCTGGATAATGAGGAAAATATAATCAATATCAGGGAAACAGCATCCAAAGAGTTGCAGCCAGTGTTGTCCAAACTATGTGCTTTGTTGTTAATGTCAAATCTGGCTTATCCAGAATGGGTGTCCATCAACTGCCATGAGAGATTGTTGACCAATGTGTTTTGCTTCAGTGAAAAGCCTAAAATTACTAGAAAAAGTTCTGGAATGATTGACATTTCATGTCCGAAATCTGAAATTTTCAACAGTAATCTCTGCTTCAGATTTATTTGGCACGTTTATGTCAAGGAGTTGTTGCAAGTGCCAAAATTATACAAAGATTTTAGAGGCACTGCACACTCGATTTCAATCATCAGGAAGCTTTCATTTCTTGTGAATGCAATCAAGCATCAACAATTTTCAATTTTATCTCCTCACCAATCAAGTGATGGAATAAAATTCATTTCATTTGTGTATGAAGGAATATGGTTCAAGAAACAGTGGACCCAGAGCAAAGAATCACCTAACTCCGGTTTCACAGTCTCTACCAACAAAGCACATTCTTTGAAACACACTCTAAATATTTCATATTCCTGTGAAAACACGCAAACCATCTCACATTTGTATGTCTGTGATGGTGATAATGATTGCAAGGATAATAAACATAAAGAACAAAGCTCAGATGAAAAATGGTGTACCTGTAATGCACCAAATGAAAATTGCAAAGAGGTTTGCACAAACTTATCATGTACCTGTTCCCAACTGTATCAAAGAATGAAAAATGGGACGTGTGTTTCATATTACAAGCCACACATGGATACTTTTCAGCTGGAAAATGATAGCTCTCTGGACCTGTTCCATTGTTCAAATGGACAAAACATTAGCGTGTTATTGGTTAATGATATGGTGTCAGATTGTGGTCAGTCTGCTGATGATGAAAAACATCTCATCAGTGTCCTTGAAATTCACATCCAATTTAAATGCAGGACACCAGGTCAAATACCCTGCAGATCTGGCCACTCAAGATGTTTCAACATCAGTGATATTTGTAGTTACAGACTGAGTCTCCATAATTTTTTGATCCCTTGCAGAACAGGTGAACATTTAGAAGATTGTTCTGTATTTGAATGCAATCTCATGTTTCAGTGTCCTGGTTATTATTGTATTCCTTATGGATACCAGTGTGATGGAAAATGGGATTGTCCTTTTGGTGAAGAAGAGCTTGGTTGTAGTTTGAACAGCACATGCACAAACATGTTCAAATGCAAATTGCTTCAGAGATGTATTCATCTGGGAGATGTATGTGATGGTGTCTCTGATTGCCACTTGGGGGAAGATGAGCAAATGTGTGACATAAAAGACACTTGTCCCACACTTTGTCGCTGTTTTCACTACGCTTTGGTGTGTGAAAGTGAAGAGGTTCATGCAGAAACTTTGAAGTCACTGCCATACATTGCTTATTTTATAAGAAGAACAAACATTCTGGACTTACAATTTGTTCACGGAGGGCCTCACATCGAAGTTCTGATCTTGACAGAAAATAAAATAGTAAACATATGCCCTTATTTAACTGAGATAAGTTCTCTGAAAATGTTCGATGTTTCTTTGAACCAGGTGGAGGAAATATTTGCTGGCTGTTTCAAGAAACTGAAGGCTTTGAAAACAGTTGCTGTCCGTAGGAATCGCTTGCTCAAACTTGGGCCTCAAAGTTTTGAGTCATTGCAGAAAATTTCTCTTTTAGATTTATCAAGCAACAGAATTGACAGATTTCAAAATGCTATTTTCGAGGATGTCAAACAAGTAGGGGTCTTTAACTTGACAAACAATCCTTTGCTCAATTTAGGAAGTGACATCAGAGACATCATATTTTCAGCTGTCCTTTTTCAAACAGTGCTGACTGATTCCTACAGAATCTGCTGCATGACCTCAACTTCAACTATCTGTTCAACTCTTCCTCCCTGGTACACATCCTGTTCAAGATTGTTAGCTGATTCAATAATGAGGTATTCTTTCACAATTGTTTCTTTGTTGATTATTTTGTGGAATCTGGCATCTTTCTCTCAAAAGGTCAACCAAAACAGCAAATTAAAAGTGAAAGCTGGCCAGCAGAAAAATGTCAGTTTGGCATTCAACTTTATAGTTTGTTTTGTAAACTCAGGAGATTTTGCTTGTGGTTTATACCTCACTGTCATTTGGTCAGCTGATGCTTTTTACAATGACTCTTTCCTTGTAAATGATATGAACTGGTCCAAAAATGTTTTTTGTTGTCTTGCTTTTCTTCTGTTGCTTTCATTTAGTGTCAGTGTGCCCTTTTCGCTCACATTCCTTTCTGTGGCTAGATGTATGATAACAGTTTATCCATTTGATTCTAACTTTAAGTCAAAAACATTTGTGTTGAGATATTTAGTAGCAGGCCATTCAGTATTTCTGACAATTGCCTTTGCATTTACTTTCAGAAATTTTATGGATGGAAAAATTACTTCACCTCTTTGTTCACCTTTCACTGATCCCACAGATTCTTTGTTGGAAGTCAAAATAACAATCTGGTTGGTGACTGGCTTCCAATTTTTTGCTCTTCTATTCATATCCTGTTTGTATGTTTACCTTCTCATCTACTTGAAGAACTATTCCAGGAATAGTGTTGCATCCCCAAGCAAGATGAACCCCAAAACAATCATTCAACTTGTGGTTGTCACTGTGTCCAATCTCATTTGCTGGTTGCCCTCTGGGATTATCCATGTAACCACTTTACTGTTACCTCGGTATCCTACAGCATTGTTGGAGTGGACTGCAATTGCAATTGTGCCCATCAACTCTGTTACAAACCCTGTCCTTTTCTTGATGCTTTCAAAGGCATCTTGAGCCATCTCATGTGGGAAGGTAATGATGTTCAGTTTCCTCCTCTCCTTCAAGTGGTCCGCGGAAGTTTCTATGTTTTGTTTGGCAGCGGAGAAGACAAAGTCATTCTGCTCTTGGTAAGACCTTCAAAGAGAACCGAAAGATACGGCATCGATCTCGCGTGTCGTAAGGCATGTTTAGACAGTTACTGATGAAGGAGAATTTATTTCACGAACGCGGGATTGTCATCACTCTCTGAATGCCTCAGTCAGTTGCTGATGGACGATGTCAATCAGCGTCGAGTTTGCAGGGCAACGTTCTAACAAATTAAAAAAAACCGTTCTGGAGCACCTGAGGAAACTTGGAGACCAGGGAGAAAGTGTAACAACTTCCTGGATGATCTTTTTGTTGACCAATACCCTTTTGTGTGTTAAAATGCTTCATGTGTGTCTGTCTGTCTGTCTGTCTGTCTGTCTGTCTGTCTGTCTGTCTGTCTGTCTGTTTTCCTCTCTTTTCTACTATTGGACATATGAGGAAAATTTTTTGTTGAATTTTCAAATTCGCGTCTATGAATTGACCTTCTTTGAAAGTTCCTGAATGTATGAAACACCCACACGACTGGTGAAGGAAAAGGTCTCACTCACTTCTTTCCACAGAAAAGTTGGTGTGTGGCAATGTTCTACAGGTTCAATTGTCAGGTGGTTGATGTTCAAATGATGCTTACTTTTGCAAAACAAAGTTATGTTTTCAAAAATAAAACTTCTGAACTTTTTTGAAGGTGAGATAATTAGAGCACAAAAAATAGGATGGAAACAAATTGACAATAAACAGACCAGGACAATCAGTCATTCTTTATGAGTGTACATAACAAGCAAAAACGAGTGAAAACCCAGTGTAGTTACCCCAGGGGTAGCTAGACCAGGGGTATGACAGCCAAACTTGTTGACCCAGACAGCCCATTTAGTCATGGTATATGGGCAATCCAAAGACCCTTCCACCCTGAAAGTTTGAACATCCTGCATGCAAGCGTTCCAAAGATGCAGCATGGTTTTGTTTACCCCCTGGTTTTGGATATCTACAAAGATAGCCAGCCCATGGATACATGGGTAAACCATTATCACTTGTTTTCGCAGCTGTTGGAAGCCACACAGAAAATACCTGGATATGTTTGAAAACCTGGAAAAAAATCATGAAATTCTGTCACTTTGGTTGGAATCCTGCAACTGTTGGCAACAATGCACAAAATATTTCATGCCGGGGTTCACACTGAAAGCCACATGCGATGCGCCTCCCCCTGGGTTACGTCCCAACAGCGAAGGCAGCGCGATGTCGCCTGTGGGAAACTGACCTGGAAAATCTGCGCCCGTTTCACGTAGAAATCAGCCGAGGCTTGACGTATCACTGGTGTCTGCCCTGGATTCGCCCCACCAATTCACAGACTGTTCTTCTTTGCAGTGTGTACTACGTGGGTTCGGGAGGAGAGACGAGTGTGAAGGGGATACAGTGCATCTTCCCCGCTACGCAAACCGCTACACTCAGCATCGTCAACAGGACGTGCCAGTGATGCACACCGCTACGCCCAGCGTGGCCAACAGGATCTGCCAGTGATTTTTCTACGCACACCGCTACACCCAGGACGGGGGGCAGCTGACACTGGGGACCAACAAACCGCTGCACCCTGCGGGGCAGCTGATACTGGGAACAACCACACTGCCACAGCTTCAGGATGAAGGGGCAGCTGAAACTGGGGAAAACATCCTGTTACACCTTCAGGGCTTGGGGTGGAGATCTTCACCTCAGAAGTAGAGAGAGGGCAGCTGAAACTGGTCACCAACAGACTGCCACACCCGTAAAAAGGGACCGGTGTAACGGATTGCTCAAAGGACCGCTTGAGATTAACGTGCCATATCATTTTGTACGAAACGTACTTTTTAAGAGTGAAATAAAGGTGCTGTGAACATGAAGATATGACGTGTGCTGTGCTCAGTTTGAGACGCTCTGGTGTGATGGAATGGCCATGGCAGGCACCCCGAACCAGGCGACATGGGTATCTGACATTTTAGGTGATTTGAGGAGGTTGTTCTGTTGTAGGGAGCTCAATTTTGAGCTACCTGAACAGGGCGACTGAAACACGTGATTAATCACCTGCAGGCAGTGTCTGCCAAAAGTGTGTCATTTCGTTCCACCAGTTGCTGTCAGGTTCGGCGAGTGTCTTGTGGCTTCGTGGACCTTTTTGAAACTTTCTTTTGTCAAATCTCTGCCAATGTTTCACAACAAATTGTGCAAAATTTCGGTCCCAAAGCACGAATTGACCCACACCGCTGTTAGATCTATTTTGACCCTGGACGTGAAGTGCACAAAGGTGACAAAAGTTGCAACTGCGAATGATTTTTGTGTGTTGTGCCCCCGATGCACTGTTTGTGCTGCAGAATTCAACGACCAAGACTGATTTATTGACGAAGCTTGGAGGTCCGTGCTCACTGCTTGGGTCGTGGTTCTTGGTTTTCTGCAACTTGCTTTGACAGACTTGGGGGGGGGGGGGTCGTGCTTGGCTCAACCAACAGGGACCATCAGCTTTTTCGACATCTCCTTGAGTTCGATTGCCATCATGATGCACTGCGCACCGCTTGCATGCAATGTCCGTTTGCGATGCGCAATGTCCTCTGGTCAGGCACGTGTCAACTGTTATATATATTTACCATGACCACCCCCTAAGTACTGCCACAGCCACAGCATAGCCACAGCCAATCATAGCATTACCCTAGATGGAGCCACTATCCTTAGCTGGGCAC
>JAAUXT010049449.1_pt1 | contig 17469 bp, 15 predicted proteins | sample 7278171 | NCBI WGS metagenome assembly JAAUXT01 (sample SAMN14350112, study PRJNA611818) | marine sediment metagenome | isolation source: surface marine sediment (1.8m) | place: French Polynesia: Moorea | collected 2018-08
CACTAGATATTTTGTGGCGAACTTAAAACCGGGATCGCGTTGGGACGAATTGCAAGTACCAGACCTTCAAAGCCAACGTCAAATACATTGATAAGAATATCATATGAATACACAAAGCCAGCCTTTCTCAGGTGAGTCAATCCACCTGACCCTTCCCATTTCCCACAATGCGAACATTTTCTGAATGGCCAAATAATTTGCCACATCAAAACAAATTATTTTTCCACAAAACCTTACAAGATAAAGATGGCCAATGCTCAGGCCATGTGCGTGTTGCATGTCCAAATGACAAGTGTTTCCGGAACAGTCTGGCAAATTTCAACATCTGAAATTTGGTGTGTGCGCAGGCCACTCCGAAAAATTCTCCCCACAGGGACAAGAGGCTGCGTCACACTGGAATCCGAGGTGGCCTTGACACTGGCAAAATGTCAAATGCAAGTTTGCACTCTCCCCCTCAGCGGCCAAAGACATTCACCCCACACAAGCCCACCAACCCTCTCAGAAGTTGTGTAGTTTCGCACAAAAAGTACTTTCCCCTTCACCTCCCAATCCTGATGACCCACATTGACATAGAAACACACGAGCACAAGTTCAAGTATTTTTTTCACAACACAATACTGAAGAGTACGCGTCTTCCTCAAACCTCGATGCTGTTTTGTGGGTGGCCGCGGTTGGTGCGGATGAAGGTGTGCATCTCCTGTTTCGTGTAGATGACCCGGAGGGTGCACATGCACGCCACCACGCCCAAGCTGCCCGCGATCACCACATAGGCGAGCACGGTGCCAGAGTAGTAGACGATGTAACCCATGAAGGCCGTCAGCATCACCTGCGACAAGAAGTAGGCGCTGTCCAGGGTCGCCATGTCCGTCCCCGTGCCGCGCGCTCCCACTCGGTCGTAGAAGTAGATCTGAGAAACGAGGGAATAAAGTCAGGAGATACAAAGAAGACAACACAAAACCAGCTTGTCATGTCAATTTTGGAGACGCACACTGCCTTGGATGTGAAGACTACAAAACCACTGCAAAATCGGAAACATCCGACAAAAAACCGCTGCTGTCGGCTGAGTTCCACCAGTCAACCTTTGTCTTGTCATGTTTGTTCACACCCTTCGTTTGTTTGTAACGCCAGGGCCTCGTCTTGCAACGTACCTCTTTGTTGGCGTGATAGTTCTGCACGAGCATGAACGGGATCGTGGTCACTGTGGCGTAGGCGAACCCGGTGCACGCCGCCAGGAGGTTCACCACGTAGATGTTGCGTAGGAACACCATCCCCGTCATAGCAACGGAAAAGGACAGCATCCCGCAGCAGTAGAGCGTGCGCATCGAGTAACGAGTGACTAGACGGTCAACCACCGTCGCGTAGATCGCCGACGTGATGCAGTGAAAAAGCAGTCCCCAACTTGCCATGCGAACGCCTTCGTCGTACAAGGCCCGCTCGTGGGAGTCTTCCTCCGCGTTTGGGTTGCCCCCGTACACAGCCTGTCCCACAAAATCCGTGAAGAAGAGATTGAAGCCCATGACGGCAGTCCAGCTGCAGTAGTTTGCGAGCGCGAGGCGCTTGAGAACAGCAGGCACGTTGGACAGAGTCTTGAATGACCTCGGCAAATATTTCGTCAGCCGCATGCAGATAAAATGAACAAACCCTTCAAAAGTTGTGACTGTCCACCGCGTCAACGGAATGTCACACTGTTTCTTGTTGAACAGGGGTAAAGTCAAGTATTTCTTGGGTTGAGAGTCTTCCAGTTGACCCCCAAGTCCCTTTGCGCCTTTTGGTGCAGACACAAGCAAAGGTGCGCTGGCTTCTTCATCTTTTGCACTGTTGGTCAATCTGGCATTTTGATACTCATCTGAGAAGGACTGATTGGACGCGGTTTCGTATCCTGGATCCGAGGGTCCCAAGCCAAATTTGTCCTTGTCTCTGACCAAGGCTTGGTGGATCTGGTCCAGGGTTTGGTTGATCCTCTTCGCGTGGTCCGAGTCGTCGCCTGTCGACGGCTGTCGAGGCGGGATTATCACAGGCTTCTCGTCCGCCACCAGCAGCGTGGTGAACAGGGTCAGAGTGAAGAGGACGATCAGCAGCGAGAATGCTGACTGCTCCTGCCCACCGAAGTACAAGCCCACAGAATTGTTGGACCAGTCCAATGCTGTGATGAGGTAACCTATGCAACCTCCTGCACTCACCATGAATGAATACACAGTGAAAGCTCGATCCTGTTGAGTGGTGTGGCGCGAAGCGTCCGACAGCAGAGCCTCACACGGAGTGAGGCCGGCTTGACTAGTGAAATCCAGCAGCACCGACCCGATGATCAACATGCCGATGCCGACGGTCTGACTGGTGGCGCTCTTGCCAATGAAGTAGGTCGCGACGAGCTCGCCGTACGGGATGATCATGAGGGAGAAGATGAGCAGGCAGCCGAGTCCCAGGATGAAGGGGCGGCGCCGCCCGTAGCGACTCCGACACGTGTCGCTCGCCGAGCCAATCGCCGGCACGAAGAGAAACCCGAGCAGCGGACCGATCCCTGCAAAAAACAAGTTCACACGCTCGTCTCCACAACCCAGCTGGATTGGAGCTCCACTTGTGCGAGACTGTCCGTCTTTTGTCCATAAACGTACCCAGAATGAGGCTCATGTGCTCCTCCTCGATGCCCGCCTTCAGCAGCATCGGCGGGATGTAGGTGAAGGCGGCGCTCGCACAGAACTCGAGGCCGCACACGACCATGTTGAGTAGGAAGAGCTGCTGCAGGGACAAACTGCTCGACCGAGGCACCACCGACACCTGCACCTCCTCACTGCCCGGATCCATCCTGCAGAAGAATGAATCAACACGTTGCACGATCACGGGACTTTACGGTGCGCTGCCTCAGGACCAGGCAGACCAGTACAACAACCAGCGCAAGCGATGCCTGTGGCTTGTTGCGCAGTGACTGTTTGAAAGTGAGAAACAAACAATTCTGGTCAAAGCCATCAGTGGGATGGAACTTCAGTGCCAACAATTCTTTTCCGCAAGGTTATCTCACTGTCAGTATCAATATGGTGAGCACTAAAACTCGTAGCACATTTTTAACCAGTAAAATCTAAATGTACCTGAGTGAAACTGGTTTTTCCTTCCCGTTCTGCAGCACGTCCACTGAATGTTTAGGTCTCTGCACGATCCCCGACGAGTCGCTGCCGGCGGAGTCCGAGTCCGACTGAGCGTGGGAGCTGGGTGTCGTCTGTTCGCTCGGTGTACGTCTGGATGCGGGGCGCTTGTTAAGGATCGAGGCTCCATCTGTCTGCTTCATCTGGGTGCGGCGAGGAGAGGGAGACGAGGCGGAGGCGGGGCGCAGGGACAGGGGTCTCGGGGACGGCACAGATCACCTTGGTGACGGAGAAACACGGTGGTTGAAGACACGCCAGGCGAGTCGACCATTCTGCAGCAGCGAGAACGACATTTACTGAGAATTACATGCACACTTACGCGATACACACTTCGTTGGACAAGGCACGGCGCCTCAAAAATCCAACGTGCTCGAGAGAAACCTTCCCATTCTTGCACGTTTGTTTCTGACTCACACTTCAGTTCGTTGAACAACAACAAACCAGAACTTTTGACACATGCACGCGTGACAGCAGTTCTGGTTGTGGTCACCCCTGATCACTACTGGGTTGTGGTCATCATCCCCCACCCGTCCAAGCCCCGAGTAGTGATCAGTGGCGATTGTTACCGTCTCACCTCGTTGTCAACGAACCCACCTGTGAGAAAATCAACAGCTCAACAACGTCAACTTGCGAAACTTACTTTTGCTGCTCATCACATTTCTTCCACCTCAGACTTTCAACTGTACGCGAAGTACGCAAGAGCAATGTACCTGAGATCGCGAAGTAACCAGTGTAGATCATCGTGCAATCAGGTCACTTGAATTATTTCCAAGGTTTGTTTCATGCCACTGTTCTGTGTGCGTAGAAGTCTCTGTTGTGATTTTTGAAGTCTCTCGCCGACAAAAACTGCTCGCCCTATACCAGACTTCGGGATGGCTTTCCACGTCCAAGATCCACAAGCAAAATGTTTTGTCAAAACACTGCTGGAAATGTCTATTCTCTAGACGTTATTTTCAGTGCGTTTGCCCCAGAGACTGATGAACTGAAGCCAAGTTTGTTCTCGCCTCGTTCATCGCTTTCAAACTTGGAAGTTCAGTGCTCATCGCCACGATTGAAGTGACTGATTGACCACAACGCTTTCTCCCTTTGGGGAGGTTCAGTTCCCAGCCCCACAAACACTCATATTTGGAGGAGCACACGTCATACGTCCCACACGCCCAAGAAATCGGAAAAGAAAATTGCGCATTCATCAAAAAGTAGTTTCGCCAAAAACATGTCTTGCCACAAAGCCGATGTTCCAAATTTGTTGCTTGGCCAACCAACTGCAAAGCAGATCACACAAACTGACGTCAGACCTGGCGTGAACCTGTCAAAATGTCTGATTTTACGAAAAGAACATTGCGTGACTGCTTGACACACGCCGATACCACCTTCGGTGTCGGCGTGTGTTTTGAGGATAAATTGTCGTACCTTACCAACGTCAAACTTCTTGGCCAGTTGAGACATGAAGTTTCAAAACTGCGCGCAAAGCCCCGTGCAACCACGAAGTTTTATTCAGTGGAAGTGGCAAATTTTGTCAAATGATGTGGAGCACTTGATTTGTCTTCTCATATGTTTGCTTTTGGCACCAGCTTTTCCAACAAAACTGATGGCTTTTGCTTGGACTGTTGATTGAAATTGCATCAATAATTTTTTTACAGTAACAAATGCACGTGTACAAAAAGTCCACAAACGTACAAAAATGAACGAGACATATGTTACCAGCACAGTGGTCGATGTTCACGTGGAAAAAAAAAGTATACAAAAGTAACAATCAATTCAATGACGGTTAGTAGATCTATTTGGTATTGTGTGACGCTGGCAAAACCACAAACAGCTTCACATTTGAAATCTTCACGGTCAGCAGTCATCGCCCGTCCAGACATCAGCGTGTGGTGGCCAACGCCCGACAAACTCTGAAGTTTGTGGTGGCAAGAAAATAGCACCCGAAAACTTTTTCCTGACGCAACAGAATTTACCATTTCTTTTCCCAAACAAGAAGGCTAACGCCCAAAAAGCGCGCCCGTCCTTCGGGCCAGTCAGTATCTCAGAGCTCTGACCATGGTTGAGTTGGCCATCCTCAGGGGGGGGGGTGAACTCAACCATCACAAAAATTCACCAGAATCATTTTTGGGTCATTTTAGAAAAATTTGAAAATAATTTTAAAATTCACTATGTGTGTGTGTGTGTGGGGGGGGGGGGTGACCCAACTGTGCCCAAAAATGAACATTTCTTAAAATGGCCTGAAATTCATCCTGGTGAATTTTTGTGATGGTTGCGTAACACCCCCTCCCAGGTAACTCAACCAAGGGGTAACTCAACTGCGCCCAAAAAATTAAAGTTTCTTAAAACAGCCTAAAATCATCCTGGTGAATTTTTGTGATGGTTGAGTTACCCCGCCCCCCATAACTCAACCAAAAGTGACCACACACATGCATACAGACTCATGGTGACTTTACAACAAGCGCGCGTCCCACAGGCAGAGCCGGACCGGACCGCGCGCTTAAATATATAACAGCACAAGAGAGGGCCCCAAGAAAAGAACCACCGAATCAGACCGACGTCACACGCGACTCAAACAGCAATTCTCTAACTTCCAGCCTTTTCCTGTGATCTCAGCATGAGTGTGCAGACGAGCTGGCAGAGATAGAAAAAGGCCATACCTTCACTCAGAACGGTTCGCCATTTTGGCCACGTGTGATTTCGGTGAAGAGACTCACAGTTACTCTGTACTCCTGCTACCAATCAGCCGTAAAATGTCTCAACATGTCAAAGTCAATACCATTCATTTGCCCAAATCAATCAAAAGTGTAATCATTGAGATCACCTCCGTTGGCCAGTCGAACAGCAGCCTCGTACTTCCCAGTGCTGCGTCCCTTGCACCACGAAGCCACTGTAAGCAGCATGTGCTTCATCGCAATGTCCATAAAATTACGGAGTTGTCATATCAAACAAAAATATGCCCGTCATTCCCATTGTTTGGGCGAACGGTGCAGCAACAAATCCCATGCCGGCTCGTGCCACCATCCCGCCGTTCGCACAATGCAACAACATAGCTGAGGTCAGTTCCAAACATTGTTGGAGCCGAAACCACAGCATTGGTACGAGTGTCTCTACGATTGCCACGGCAAAACTTGTCCTGCCAGCAAAACACGGGTATTGTTTCGGGCCAAAATGAACAATCGAGCTTGAAAATGCAGTTTTGTGTCCAGACGACGGACGAATCGAGCCCGTACAGTGCCTCCATTCATTGCACAGAACACTTTCATTCGAGAGAGATGTCAAAGCTTCATTTTGGTGCGACAAAAATTGGCCAACGTGGAAAAAGCCACTCACCAACGACTTCGCTCCTGTGCGCCGTACAAAAAACAACTGACGTGGACACCGGATGAAAAGTTATGGCGCAGACAGCAGGCCAAGTCGATTGTTTGATCAGTGGACAGGTGAATGCATACCCACGTCACCCCTGTCGCTCTCAGTCGAACAAACGAAGCAATATTTCGTGCACGAGACGTTGATCGGTTTGTCTTTCTCCGAGAATTCCATTTACGTCGCCACATGTTCTCTTGTTGGGTTTTTCTCACCCTCTTATCATCAAAACTGATAACCATAACAAGAGACCAAAGCTTGACAAGTCCGCGGCTTTTCGGCAGGAAATATGCTCACAACCTGCATTGCTCCACCCATGGCCACCTGCCTGCCAGAGTGAAACCACTGGTTAGTTTTGAAACCAACTGTTGGTTTTGTTACAATAGAGAGGGGCAAACTTTTTTAACTGTTGGTTTGTTACTGGAGGAGGGTAAACAAACCATTGCATGGTTTTATTACAAGGGAACATTTACCACATCAAAAAAGAAAGGAAAGAAATCCAATGGAAAACAAATGGTTCGTTGACCTCCCCCTAACCTGAACACCAAAAGTCCACAGGCACACACAGAAGACCACAACGATTGCACCGAGCCAGCGGCTCGGCGGAATGCCTCGGGCTTTGAAAAAATGTCCAACTCAGCTTCACACGCAACAACATTGTCGTTTCGGTCCGGATTTCCGCTTTCGCATGAACAACAAGACTGCTACGTGTTGAAAAGGTCTCCACGAGCCCTGGAAGCTCAATTCTACCAGACTTTCGTCACGTTATGCATGCTTCTGAAATTCCTGGCGAAATCTCCGTTCCCCGAGGACAAGCTGCGTATTCTCACATTCCCTGGGGTTGTTCTAGAACGAGGTCCGTTCGGATCTTTGTGGAAAAGTGCGGTGCTCGTGACTTTTGACACCATGCACCTGAACATACGAGTTCAGTTTCAGAGACTCAACAAGGCCACAACCATGGACACGTCACGGCCTTGTCTTTTTTCTGCAAATACGTACTACACATACAATTTTGGGCGAGTTTGGTCCTTGAAAATTTCCCAATGACAAAACAGCTGAAATGAAATTACTGGACCCGTGGGCCTAATTTTAATGTTTCGATGTTTTTGAACCTGGAAAGTTGAGAATCTGTTTCCCGAAGTGCAAGGCAATTGAAATCACAGCAACAGATGAAGGGACATCGCAGCTAAGTCTTTCAAAGTTGCCTTTTCAGTTGTAGAAGAAACTGGAAAAAGCCACAAGCTTTGGTAATTCCGTCTTCGTGTTGAACAAAGTTTTATGTGAATTCGACTTACCCATGTTGCGATTCCTCATCTTGCAGTCTTCAAATCCTCGTAGTCTGCAAAACAAACACACACATGGATCAAGGAGCCTCCACACGTTCGGTTTCTCAACTGGTTTGAGTTTGGCTTCTGGTAACAGTGGTCAAAACAAATCGAACAGAATTGATCTACATTCTGATTCTCTCAAGCGTACACAGTTCTGATCGATCTCTCAGCTCGTCATGTGTGCACTCAGCAACGGCAACACATTGCACACAAGGCGCGCTTTGTTGGACGCATCTTCTGGGAACTTCTGGCAGCATTGTCTGCAAACATTGTGTTCACCAACTTCTCAATTCAAACTTGCTTTGTTTGAGGAACAAGAGGGACCTTTTAACTTGTGTTTCTCTCAGAGATCAACGAAGCACGGGTGCCCACGCCACACCCAAACCCAAAGTTAGGACCCAGGAGTCTGGCACGAAAGCTCAGGGTTGGGCCAAATTTGCCTGCAGGGTGGGTTTATGGATGCAGCTGTTCCGGTGGTCAGACCTCGTCCCCCCTTGCAAATGTCCAAACACAAACACACACAGCAAACAGAACAATGCGACAGTGCTTGCATTTCACGCGCTTCAAGCGGCTGCGGATCGCGCACTAAATTCAAAAGAGAGAAAAAGATCTTTCTTTATGATCACTGCGTTACGAGAACAAAACCCCCAGTTTCAACCAGAGCTTGGCTACCACCAAGAAATCTGGATGGCTGTGCAATGTGCTTGGGGGCAGGAAAGACCTGACGGACTCTCCATACTGAGGAGAAAACACTGCGCATTTCTCTTCAGTGGTTCACTGAACTCAGTTGCTAACTCTTAGTGGTCCTTTGTGATCTAAATTTCGCCACCTTGGTTGGTGTGTTTGGCACCACCATGCCAGGCTGGTTTTGAATCCTCAGTGGTTTCCTTCACTCCCCTGAGGTAAACCAGCCAAGTTGGTTGGCATCAACACAGACGCAAATACGGATAAGGATGGGGTTGCACCAAGCCCTCGGCGATAGCCAGGTCGCCGGCCAACCCCCCCCCCCCTCCTCCGCAGTAATTTGTGGACCGTCCTCGCCCAACATTGTCCCCCAATGTCGTGAGTCTACGAGGGTGTATCGAACGACAGTGGCACTGCACATGTTTTGCGATGGGCACCCATTTGACACAGATAAGCACATTTGTTTGATCGAAAGAGAAGAAATGTACAAGGAAATTGCCTCGCTCCCAGAGTCAAAATGTACGAGACAGTCGACCGGTCCTTCCCGCCAAAGGACAGGTGCAAAAGTTGTTCCCTTCACACAATTTTTCGAAGTTGGACGCACCAGCCCACGCCCCAGGGTGAGATACCAGTCAGGATGGCCCAATCCTCGATTCCAGGAGGAGGTTCCCTCCCCATGGCCGACCAGCTGCAAGACTTGGTTGGATCTACCAGTGGTGCTCAGTCCCCACCAAATCTGTGCCATTGTGTGGAGTTTCGGGACATACGACGAAGCGAGACGAGAGATGTTTGATTTGTTTTGCGTGGAGGCCAGAATCCTGAACCAGAGAACTCGTGTGTATGATCCAATTCAATCTAATGCAACGCCTGTGTTTCAGTGGGAGTGACCAGGTGTTTCAGGTGCCGAGTGGATATTCTGCATGGCTAAATCGTAATTCAACACAACGGAAGCAAAAAAATTGTTGTGAACCCGAGGTCACCTGACATAATTTTGCCCAAATACTGTTCAATAAATACCAAGCTGAACAAACCTCCGTGTAGATCTGTTTTATCATTCTGAAATTTTGTTTCGTGGGTGCTTGTTGGCAGCCAGTCCGAAGTTTAGTTTCGAAATCCCAGCAAACTCCATTGAAGTAAGAAAACTGTCCACTTACATCTTCAGTATTTATAATAAATTTTTAAAGAATTTTGGTACCAACATAGATCAAGCAGTAATTTGCAGATGTCTAAATTTGGGAATAACTAATTCAGTTTTTCTGTTTAGAAACTAACCGTGCGAAATGACAGCTGGATGAGTTGGAGGGAAAGTTGAAGTTTTGTTTTTGTTTTCGTTTGTTTGACAAGGACTGCCACAAACAAAAACGCGGCTACCACACAAAAACAAGGATGCCCGAACGAAGATCTTCAAGGTAGATCTATACATAATGAATCGTGTAAGGATAACCCTGAATCCTGAAAGTCGGAAGTGACCGGCCTTGTTCGATGTGCATTCGCGTTCCAGTCGAGATCTGCGGTCAAAGCCAGGGCTGGACGGGACAGAACATCGTTCCAATAGAATACTGAGACTGACAGCTTTTCAATCAAACCATTGAGAGATTTAGACCTGTTCAGTTGAGAGTCAGAGGCCACCACTTTTAGATCTAGTGTCCGTCAGATCTAGTGTCCGTCAATAGCACATTTTGTTCGCTCAAAACATGGGGGTGGGGGGCATTGCCAAACCTACCAAATTAATTTGATCTCGGTCAAAAAGGATTGAAAGCTGGCCGAGTGTAAAGCTACAAACTGCTTCAGTTGTAATCGTAGTCACCCGTGCTTTGTTACTTCTGACTCTGAAAACACTTATCCAGGGGAAGTGGGGGTGGGGGGCTTTTTGTTGCAGTCACCACCATGATGACATGACCCCTGTTCCAGTGGCACAACTTCTTTCGTTGATAGTCACGTTTAGTTTTGTGCCAGCTGTTACAGATTCTTGCAACGACAATTGCACTTTCAGCGCCCGTGAAAACCCCACGCCCAGACGAAAGTGTAGACAACATTCACAAGTCACTTGTTCTTGCAGGAGCCACAAGAGTGTCGACTATTCTAAATTTGGAGCAGTCGAATCTGACGATGACGGTAAATCGACACAACAGGGAGTTTTCGCAAATTGGAAACGTAGACGCTGGCGTGAACGTGGATGTAGACTCTCACCCTGTGGGTTCTTCTACACCACAAAATTTTCAATGCCAAGACAAAGAATGACTTGAAGTTTATCAGTTTGTGTTTTAGATCTTCCCTTGTTCTTTATACTGCTTCTGATTTTGGAAAAAAACTGCAAAATTTAGATAAGAAAGATAAACAAAACATACAAGTCTGAGGAGTACTGATCCCACAGGGTGAGATTATACGTCTACGTTCACGCTTGCGTCCACGTTTCCAATTTGCGAAAACTCGCTTTTGTCGGCTTTTTGCGTGTGTAATTGACTCGCTTTTCAAATTTCTAGCAGTGTTTCGGTTGTCATTTCCAGGGTTGTTTGTTGTCGCCTCATCGTCAGACTTCTGTAAAACGCCCCTTTTGTGACTGCAGATGATTTTGCGGAGGCAACACCCCCGGCGAGAAAACCGAAAGCGGACACCAAGCTGTCAAGATCAAAAAGGGACAAGAAAGAGTCTGGAACAACCACTGCAAAGTCTGATTTGGCCAAAACACAAAGCAGAAAACCAACAGAAAGGTATCAAGATTGAGTGTGCACGTATCGATTCACAGCACGAATTGTTGGGGTCAGAGCCGAATCAGAGTGGACTCCTGATCCAAACGCAACATCTGGCCACATCGTTTTGTTTTTCTGCAAGCAGAGGCCTGGGACACGTTGCGTCATCGGCTCCACAGTTTGAGTGTGAACCAGTGTGTGACACTGCTTCCTCGAAATGTCACACAAAGAGGTTTTACCAAATTGTGGAGCCAAATTGAATGCGAATTCGAAAATTTCCAAACAGCCTTGCCCGGACATGGCAGTATTCCACAAGTGTTAGTGTAGATATTCCACCTGATTCCGTGAGGCAGTAACACAAGCAGGCAGTGACAGTCCTTGGCAAACTTGTTTCAAAGGAGACCAAATTCTGCTTGTGTGTGATGGGCTGCAGCGTTGTGTTTCAGTGGCGATGTCGATGGTATGCTGCCACAGCTTCTCTTTGCTGTCAAGTTCAGTTGCCGTTTCGTTCACGTTCAAGGTTGTCACTGAGCGACAAAATCTACGAAAGGGAGTTACAGCTGGCCTTGGAAATCTCTCGCTCGGAGTCTTCGCAGGAAGAGGGCAAAAGCCACGACCACGAGACTGTGGGTGTAGATGGCAGTGACAACGAGAAAGAAAACATGGACTGTCTCAAGTCTGTTGTGCCAGAAAATGATGCTTCCATGCACGGAACAGAAAAAGAGATTGATGGTAAGAGAAACGCTGAAAAACTGTAGCAGTGACCCAGAAGTGGGAATCCTGGTTGTAAGTCTGTGTGGAATTTTGTCGAGGCGATCACATCTGTACTTTGCTTGTCAGAAAAAAAGCGCAGAAGGATTCAAATGGATTGTTTTTCAAATTTGCAAAAGAATGATTTTTGCTCATTCATATTCTCCTCCACATACACACAACGAATGGTTTGTTGCGAATTGTTAGATCTGATCGCGATTGGTCGATTCCCGTGAACTGCAGGCATTTACTCTTCGCGCAGCAGCAAATCCAGCACCAGCCGAGGCGGAAGACGGTGATGAGGATGCAGCGGCAGATGGGCGACGGAAGCGGCGCGCCGCCGCCGCCGCCGCGGCGCCGCGAAACCTCGTCCCGTCCGACTCGGAGGACGAGGAGGAGTCGGGCGGCCGGAGGCCCTCGTCGCGGAAACGTCGAAAACGCGCTGACAGCGACGACGACTTTACCGTCGGCGATGAGCAGCAAAGCGGTGAGTCGGTTCAGCTGTCGTGCTGAACGAGCATCAGCTGAAAATAGCCGTCATCTCACGCGCAGGCGACTTTTCCTTTGTTCCTTCGCTGGCTGGCGTTCTAAGATTTGAGGGTCCCGAAGCCAAAATGGCATGTGTGTGCATTCGGGACCTGAAAGGTTCAGCGCGTGATCAGCTTGGCGGCTGAGCGCGCTTCGTGCAATCACCGTGGTTTTGTATTAGGACACCTTTCACGGAGAGGAGACGCAGCCAGCAGACTTGGCTGTTTGCGGTCGCAATTTTGGCCCAGCATCTTGAACTGCCCGTTGTATCTCGAGTTCATAGATCACGCGCTCGTTGATCCCTGGTCTCTCACTGATCAACTCGTTCTTGCGTGGCAGGAAGGGACCAAAAGTCCTTGTGGACAACCGCAACACCGGAAATACCCTGGGTGCTTTGGCAACGAGAAGCAGTGCTAAGGCAACTGCGGGTGCAGTGTCCCCCCTTCATTTTGTTTTGGCAGTCAATTAAAACAGCCATTTCTTGCTTTTTTACCTTTTTTGCACTTTAGATTGCCTGAAAGTGCTTTCAAAGACCTTTCATATGCACCAAACATTCAGACTCTATCTTGAAGCTGAGATATGACCATTTCAGTATTGTCCATTGGTGGGGGGGATGGACAAGACAAGACAGGACATCTGGCCTGAAAGGCCATAGCAGATTGCAATTGAGACACTGTATTCAGCCTTACTTGTTGGAACCCAGCCCAAATGTCCATCCAGACCTGTCCAAGGGGGGGAGGTGGGACAGCAGGGGTGGGACATCTTCGCTCCAATGGCATAAAAACCGGAAACAATTTTCGGTCAGCCACTTGGTGCTCTTCCCCAAAGGGACATCGCACAATAACAACGAGAATTATCGTGAGTGCTTTGATCATGACAATGCCAAATCCACCCTCGAGGACTTCAAAGCTTCGCGCTTGGAATGTGTTCGAAAGAGGCTCAGGTGTGTTGCTGTTTTTCAAGGACAGAAACATTGACATTGATGGGAGACTCCTTGATTGTTCGGAACCGTGGTCACGTTGAAACCCACGAGGTTTGCTGGCGTGCTGTCCATTTGACACTTCATCAGACCTGCGTTTCGGAGACAAATGGAGCAGTCGCCTTGTTGTTGGCAGATTTGTGAGCACACACGTGTGTACGTACTCCCAGTGAATGTTTCCAGTCGCATGACTTGGCTAAAATATTTTCAGACCATTGGCGTGCTGTCAAAGGCACTGACATCGACAAAAAAACAACCGGGCAAGAAACGCAAACAACTTTAATCGCAGTGGAACGAGAGACAGGGCTTGTCTCACAGTCCTTCTGTGCCAGATTCTATCCATGTGCACTTGGTGGGGCCGCACCCAGTTGGAATGAACCTCATTCTTCTGCAAAGAGACACACTTGAGCCTTTGACATTTGCGTGTTTCCGTGTGGGTGCGACTCTGCAGATGATTCCGACAGCTTCATGGTCGGTGTCCCGCTGTCTGCGATGTAACACCTGAATCTCACCTGCATCGTGTCGACAGATTCTGCACAAGGGGTTTTCGCCCACTGAGACTGATTTTATGCACTTGATTCCTTGATATTTGCTTCTGGTTCAGCGGTGAATCTTCGTTGTTTTTGAAAATGTGGCTCTGATTCCAAGGTATTGCAGTACAGACGAGTCTTGCAACTTTTTAGAGACAGGTTTTAGGTTCTGGGTGTGTCAGATGGACAGGACGGCGTGATTCCCGTTTTCCTTTCCTTTCAAGATTTAGTATTCCATGGCTCGTGTGCACACAACATCCAAGAACAACGTTTCTGGATCAAATTGATCAAGAGTTGGCGGATTTCCACGTGGTGACACTCCTGTTCAGACAAAGCGTTTGACAAACACTGCAAATAACAATGAACCTTTCGAGAGGTCAAACAAGTCTTGTTGTGATCAATGTGGGGACAGTTGTGTTGGTTGAATTGCTGGTTGCTATCTGTCAGATCAATAAGTTCAAAGTTGTAAAGGGTTCACGTTGTTCCAAAGTGTGTGACTTGTTTACTTAGCAAGAGGCGTTTCCGTTTGCGCAAACGTTCTTCCTGCTTGAAACGTTTCCAAGACACGACGTGGATAGGATATCGAAACGATCATATGTCGACCCAAAGCAGCAAGAATTGAGTCTTGTTCTGTCCACTTGAAGCTGGAACTTGACATGTGTTTGTGCAGAAGATGGACCTCTAGCTGTGCAGAAACTTGTGAACGGAACAGGTACAGAATGCTGGAGGACCTCTGGTTTCACAGTGGACCGATTTCGTAATGTTCGGAGTGGAAAGGGTTGGTTTGAACGCAGGAGAGACGGGAGAACAAGATTTGAACCCATCACAGGCTGTGCAAAACAAAACACAGGGGAATTGGTCTTTGTTGATGAAGTATCAGCTTGCGCTCCCTGTTAGTGAATCACTTTTGAAAGTTGACCACCAGAACTCAAAGTTTTGCCTCTGACGGGATGTTTCGGTTATGCTGTGGTTGTTCTTGTGGGAAGAAACTCGGTTTGTTCACCTTCAAAAGTTTTGAGTAGTTTGGTAGAACGCACAACATAGTAGGCGACCTCACTTTCGTGTCACAAGTGTCCTCCTCGCAGGAGATGTGTCGCCAGGATATGGACGCAACATCAGAAGAATTCTGCAGCTCTGATACAGCAGACGTATAACAGTGGTGTCTTCAGATGAAGGTCTTCTGTGTGCCCAGGGATCAGCACATCAAAAGAATGATTCGATGGACGAATTCTGTTTGATATCAGAGACTCGCTGCACGGCAGGGCGACGATGCAGGAAGGCCACTTGCTGTGCGGCAGCTTTCAAAACAACGTCAGCTTGTTTGATATGTTGCAAGTGGAGTGTCTTTTTTGGCCTGACGCAAGACGCGCTTGGTAGCCAATTGAGGGTGAAGGCGCCGAAGTTTTTGACTCTTTATCTGTTTGATCACACCCCAAAGTTCATGCAAAGGGATCAGACTTCAGGTGTACATGATTTGGTGTTCGGCATTGCACGAGAATACAGGTATCGTCAGTTTCGCCAGCGGCGCACAAAGCTGCAGCTACAACCACTTCAGCGATGCTGCGCACGTCAATATGACATCTGTAACAGGCAGCAGGAAAGGGTTTAATACCACTAAAAGCTTGCTGACATAAAGTCGGTAATTATTTTTTCATTGGGATTTGGTGTAGTCGGTTCTGATATCAGCATTTGCTGTTTTGGCTCGTGTCAAGGAGACTCGAAGACTGCATTTCTGGGAGGGCTCGTCAGACTGCACTGCCAGCTCGATGTTTGGTGAAGGTGACTCTTCCAAATAGAGCTGCTTTCAGTCAACACTGTTTGGGCAGAAGTGCCAGGAACAAGGTGTCACGTGCAGTTGAAAGTTTTCGCTACAGCTGCACAATCGGGTTGAAGAAGACTCGTTCCTTCTTCCTCCGGGAAGAATTTTACGGAGAAACTTGCAACAAAAACTACTCATCATCATTAGAGCAAAGACTACGAGAGAAACATCCAGGTGCGCATGAAGACAATACCGCTGTGGAAAAGAACCACGGAGTGAACATTTCTTGTGAAGAGTTGGATGGAAATCGGAATGTCTCTCATCAGGAACCTGTTCAATCACCAGAAACACCATGTGCGCAAAGTTTGCATCTCCCACGAAAGCGTGAACGCATCAGACCTCAATGACGTGGGCAACACTCATCCAGACAAAAAGGAAAACGATGCCTTACTTGCGAATGGAAAGAAGAAAGGGAAACACAAAAAAGGAAATTTCACCAAACGGAAAGGAGAGAAGTACACAAAGGTGCAAAGTATGGACCAAATCCCAAAACACAACGACGGATGTGTTCCAAACGGAGGAAACTTCCACTCTCCTAACGTGCTGCTGGAGTCCGGATCCACAGTGTTGGAGGATTTAGAAGATGACAACCACAACTTACCCGCTGAGAAATTGACAGAGCACGCCAAGCGCGCCTTGGCGCACGATTACTACACCGCAATCAGTGAGAACAACAACGTGAGGTTGGTGGGCACCACGCACCCCTCCTACCTGCAAACGTCCATGAGGTCGGGCAAAATCAGAGCGACGTGCTACTGTTCAGATGATATAGACCAACACTTCAAACCAACCCCCATCCACATCTTCTGTGCAGGTACTGAGGTTGATGCTTTTCCTTGTGGCTTGGGGATACAGGTGTGACTTCTGCGCAAAATGTCTGAGTACCACCGAGGTTCGAAGACGCACAGCTTCGAGTGCTTCAGTCTATGTTGTGAGGCTCGTACAAGACAGAGTCCGAGTGTACGTGGGCTCGCATTGTTGGGGGATACGCTGAGACATATCGGGTTCTGTGTGCGAGACAAAAAGAGCAACAGATTGATCTTCTTGCCCTTCGGCGGCTCCCTCGGTTGTTCACATCCAGAGGTTCAACGGTGGCAGACCAACGGGTGTAGAAGGTTGATGTGCTGATCGCACAAGGGCGCTTCTCGAAGGACAAAGTTGTTGTGAACTCGTTTATTTCACAGAGATCTGTGTGCCGTGAACACCGCTCAGCAAGTTTGCGTCGCAGGATGTTCGGCAACCTTCAGTGTGACACCTTCTCTATTTTTTCAAACTACGAGTATACCGGAACTTCACTGGGATGACGTTATCAGTTGTGATGAAAGTTTTCCTTTGTATCGCAGGCGCTGTGCGACCTCCAGCAGACAAGCTGCATTGATCGCACGTTTCTCCAATTGGCATCTTTGCCCTATTTTTGGCATCATTGTTCAGGCGAATAGAACTGGGAAGGTCAGCTGTGATTGCTGTCCTTTGATTGGTGTCCTCACACACAAACAGCGGACGCTTTCAAGGACGTTCGACTTGTGACAGACTCGGACTCTGTTTTGTCGTGAAACAGCTATTTGCGTGTTTTTAGGTGATTTGAACCTTGAAGCATACATTATGTATAATGTATGGTGATGGTGAAAATCACCTATAGGCATCAAAAGGCTAAATCTGTGAATGCGAGTTTGAAA